>Ga0209461_10000023_pt1 | contig 178203 bp, 144 predicted proteins | sample AgamicAsMarz_FD_187162 | JGI IMG/M metagenome (GOLD analysis project Ga0209461, IMG submission 187162) | Agave microbial communities from Guanajuato, Mexico - As.Ma.rz (SPAdes) (version 2) | ecosystem: Host-associated > Plants > Phyllosphere > Phylloplane/Leaf | place: Guanajuato, Mexico... | reverse complement strand
ATGCAGCCATGCAGGCTGGCCAGGCCCTTGAACTCTATGAGTACGATGCCGCCGAACTGGCAGCCGAAGAAGTCGAAGTCCAGGTCGAATATTGTGGCGTCTGCCACTCAGATCTGTCGATGATCGACAACGAGTGGGGCATCTCTCAGTTCCCGGTGATTGCAGGACATGAAGTGATTGGCCGGGTTTCAGCCCTGGGCGAAGCGGCTAAGAACAAAGGTCTTTCAGTCGGCCAGCGTGTAGGAATCGGCTGGACAGCAAAAAGCTGTCAGCACTGCGATGCCTGTATTAACGGCGAGCAGGTTAACTGTCAGCAGGGCAGCATCCCGACCATCATGAACAAAGGTGGTTTTGCCGAGAAGCTGCGTGCTGACTGGCAATGGGTTATTCCGCTGCCAGAAAAACTGGATGTGGCGAGCGCCGGTCCGCTGCTGTGTGGCGGTATCACCGTGTTTAAACCGCTGCTGATGAGCAACATCACGGCAACCAGCCGTGTGGGTGTGATTGGTATCGGCGGACTGGGCCATATCGCAATCAAGATCCTGCACGCGATGGGTGCCGAAGTGGTGGCATTCAGCTCAACGCCAGATAAGAAGCAGTCGATCCTGGATATGGGCGCGAATGAAGTGGTTAACAGCCGTGATCCAGAAGCTCTGAAAAAGCAGGCAGGCCGTTTTGACCTGATCCTGAGTACTGTGGCGGTCGACCTGGACTGGAAACCTTATTTCGCTGCGCTGGCACCTCAGGGTAAATTCCACACCGTGGGTGCCGTAATGAAGCCGATTGAAGTGAGTGCTTTCGATCTGATCCTGGGCGACAAAGCGGTGACCGGTTCATCAACCGGCTCACCAGGCCAGCTGCGTTCGCTGCTGCGACTCGCCTCGCGTGCGGATATTGCGCCACAGGTTGAGTTCTTCCCGATGTCTGACATCAATAAAGCGCTGGATCACGTTCGCGCCGGTAAAGCCAATTACCGTGTGGTTCTGAAAGCCGATTTCTGATGCGAATCTGAAATGAAATGCCGCAGCCTGCTGCGGCATTTTTTTATCCTCAATTTGTCAGCAGTCCCTTAGCCAGCCCCGCGGCAATCACCTCATCGGCTGTCACGCTGAACCATTTCTCTGTAGCACATTCCGCGTTATCACGGCGCCATGCGGCAACCATCTGGTAGCCCAGCGTATAGCCATACCATCGGCGAAAGTCACCCGTGCCGAAGAACCAGGCAGAATGATCATAATGAGGACTTTGCAGCGTGGTCAGCTTCACTGGATTAGCCTGCAACTCGCTTAGCTCTATGGCTTGCTCCCAGGGCTCTGCTGCCGTTTTAAGCAGCCAGCAGACGAACTGACCCGCCAGACCTTCGCTGACCAGCGCTTCACCCAGCGTCCAGCCATATCCCGGCCCGCGCATTCGCAAACAGTGATGGACTTCATGCACGATATGCCGCACCAGCGTGCCATTTTCCAGCATCCCGGGCAGATTCGGATTTGCCGGGTCAATGGCCAGGCCGAACAGGGTGGGCCCGTAAGCCCGGCCTGCAAAACCGGTTTCAGGTATTACTGCCTCCGGCATGCACTGAACCAGAATATCCAGACGAGGGACACGTGTCACGGAGGAGAGGTGCTCGCAGGCGAGCTCAGCGGCCCTGACTATTGACGATTTATAGGGCCCAACATCACCCGATGCCTCCAGCCAGTGCAATTTCCATAAGTCGTTCACAAACTCTCCTGTCAAAGGTTGATAATCAGAACACAGGTCCGGGACCCGCCAGAGCTACTAATACCTTAACCGGCAATGCTTTAAACAGACACCGGAAGAAAGCGTTATCGTTGTCGGTAAAGAGTTAAAAGCAACTTCCGGAACGCCTGCCATTCCTGAACATTCAGGGCTGTCTCGTCGCGACGCCAGCACCGATAGATACCCTGCCACAAGAAAATAGTGCAGTTTGGCCCGTTTCCATCGAACACTGTCCTCTGAGCCTGTCACGCGCAGGTAAACAGTGCCGTAAAGTGATCTTATGGTAGCCAGTAAGCCTGGCTGATTTCACTGAAACTGTTTACGGAGCCAAAATGAAGCTGACCCAGATTCGTAATGCCACCCTGCTACTGGACTATGCAGGCAAAAAATTCCTGATCGACCCGATGCTGGCCGAAAAAGAGGCCTGGCCCGGGTTTGCCGGAAATGCCCGTCCGCATCTTAGAAATCCGATGGTTGAGCTGCCTGTCCCGGTCGCTGCACTGCTGGCAGTCGATGCGGTGATTATTACTCACACGCATATGGATCACTGGGATGAGGCTGCGCAGCAGCTAGTGCCGAAGACGATGATGATCTACAGCCAGGATGAAACGGATGCAGCGCTGATTCGTTCGCAGGGGTTTGAAAATGTTCGCGTGCTGCAGGATGAGAATCCGTTTGTTGATGGCCTGACGATTTATAAAACCGACGGTCAGCACGGTAGCAATGCGTTATATGCCGACAAAGTGATGGGCGATATTCTGGGTGACGCCTGTGGCCTGGTCTTTACCCATCCGGCAGAAAAAACCCTCTATATAGCTGGCGATACCGTATGGGTCAAACCCTATGTCAGAGCGCTGCAACGTTTTCAGCCGCAGGTGGTGGTAATGAATATCGGCAATGCAACCAACGATCTCTATGGCCCGATTATCATGGGAAAAGAGGATACCCAGCGCACGCTGAATATCCTGCCTGACGCAACGCTGGTTGCCTCACACATGGAGGCGATCAACCACTGTTTGCTGACGCGCGCGGAGCTGCGTGCCTGGACTACCGAACAGGGTATTGCTGACCAGGTGCTGATTCCGGAAGATGGTGACACAATGACGTTCTGAGCGTCGTGGCACTAAACCGGCACAATTGTGCCGTGAGTTCTCAACACTACGCTGTCACACAATAAGGGGGAGAGGATGGCTGCTCTGAGAGTCGCGGTGCTGGCAACGGCCGGTTTTAGTCCGTTTCATTTTTCAGTTCCCTGTATTCTGTTCGGCTCAGCCTTGCCGCAGCCGGATCTGTTTCATGTCGATATCTGCGCACTGAAACCAGGCCCGGTCATCTCAGAGATGGGGTTGTCAATTACGGTGGAACAGGGTCTTGACCCGCTTGATCAGGCGGACATTATTATCGTGCCCTACTGGCATAATCCGGCTGAAAAACCTGCGCAGGCGCTGCTTGATAAGCTGGTGGCAGCCTGGCAGCGCGGCGCAGAGATCGTTGGACTATGTCTGGGCACTTACGTACTGGCTTATGCAGGTTTGCTCGATAAGCATCGTGCTGCCACTCACTGGGAATTTGAGCGTGACTTCAGCGAGCGCTTTCCACAGGTTCACCTCGACAGTAATGCTCTTTATACCCGGGACACTCGTCTGATCACTTCTGCCGGCACCGCGGCGGGCATCGACTGCTGTCTGGATATCATCCGTCACCACTATGGCAGCGCCATGGCTAATCGGGTAGCCAGACGCATGGTGGTGCCGCCTTACCGTGAAGGCGGTCAGGCGCAGTTCATTGAGCGACCCGTTCCGGAAACAACGCGTGACAGTAAGATCAACGCGTTGCTGGCGTCCCTGCGACAGAATCTGGATCAGCCGCAGGATCTTGACTCACTTTCGCGGACGCTCAGCATGAGCAGGCGAACGCTGACGCGTCATTTTCACCAGGCGACAGGCATGTCCCTGGGAGAGTGGCTGACAGCAGAGCGTCTGCAACGCAGCCAGCTATTACTCGAAACCACCGGCATCAGCATTGAATGTGTGGCAGAAAAGGCGGGTTTTGATTCGCCCGTGTCATTTCGTCAGCGTTTTAAATCCCGGTTTGGCGTCTCTCCCAGTGAGTGGCGCCGGACATTTCGGGGGCCGCATCCGGTGATGAGTGATGAGACATTACGACAGGACGATGAGTGACCAGGCCCGGATGAATTTCTGCGCCTGTGACTTTGCCTGCCGGAATATTCCCGCGTAATGACGGTCACTATTCCGGCAGAAATAAATGCGACTACAGCAGGAAATCATCCAGCGACTGGCCGTTTTCAATGGCCGCCTTAATTACGGAGGGCGTTCGGCCCTGACCCGTCCAGTAACGAACCTGACCATTTTCGTCATTGTAACGGTATTTCGCCGGACGCTTTGCGCGTTTCTTTTTGCCGGTTACCGAGGGGGATGCGCTATTCACCAGCTCCGCCGGGTTAATCCCTTCTTCCATTAACAGCTCCTGGTAGAACGCCAGTTTTTCTGCTTTCTCACGGGCTTCCGCTGCCCGCGCGTTTTCCTCTTCACGACGTTCATTTACCACGGTCTCTAATTTCTGGCGTAACTCTTCCAGCATATCTAAAGCCATATTGCGCGCCTCTGCACGAAGCGTGCGGATATTGTTCAGGCTGCTCAGGTTCTTACTCATAACAAATCCTCAAATACTCAACTTAATCAATGAAGTGCAAATTATTCAGCTGGCAAGGGTAACATTTACCCACGTGATATTTGAAGCGCTAGTGTAGCCTTATTCGCTATTAATCCTCTATTAAGGGTGCTGGTTGAACCACCAAAGAAGAAATTTTAAGCGAAATCTGCTGGTTAATTGCGGATTATCATTGTTGAAACAGGATTGTGGGATTTGCATTTTTGCTTTTGATTAACTGTGCTTAAATCAGTCAACAGGGTTTATTAAGGACAGGCATGAAGTTTCGCCAAAAAAATGAGGGTTCAGCGCCAAAAATCTCGCCGCTGCTAAGAAGTATTATCCTTTCAGGCGTATTGCTCAGCGTGGCGGTGATTGGCTTAAATGTGTGGACGCTGCGGGAAGACTGGAATGAAACCGTCGATAAAGCTGAAGATACGGCGGTTAATCTGTCGCTGTCACAGGCGCGCCAGGCGGACGATACATTTTTGCAGACCGAGCTCTCTTTGCGCGAGGTGCAACGCGAGCTCGAAAAGCAGATTGCCACAACCGGTGTAGATGGCGAGGCGCTGAGCCAGACGATGCGCCTGTTGCAGAGCCACCTGCCACAACTACATGGCTTATTCTACTATGATGCGCAGGGGAAATGGATAGCCACTTCTATGAGCCGGATACCGCCTGACATCAATAATTCCGATCGTGAATATTTCGATTATCACCGCACCAGCCCGCGCGATACCCTGCACGTCGGCCCGGTGCTTCGCAGCCGCACCACTCACGAGCTGGTGATCCCGGTTACGCTGCGTGTGAACGATGCCTTTAACGGCTTTCGGGGTGTCTTACTCGCCACCGTCAAAGTGGACTATTTCCGCCGTTTCTACAGCTATTATGAACTTAGCGAAGGCGATGTACTGGTACTGATGCTGGCAGACAGTACCGTGCTTTACGCCCGTCCGATGCCGGATAGCTACATCGGCAAAAACCTCTCAGTGAGTCCGCTTTTCCTCAGGATGCTGGCCCATGCGGATAAAGGCAGCGGTCAGTGGACCGCTGCGCTTGATGGTAAAAAACGCATCTTTGGCTTTGTCCGCTCACAGCGATACCCGCTGGTGGTGGCCGCGGGATATGACAAGCGCGCGCTGTTTAACCACTGGCTCAAAAGCTGGGTACATGATCTGATTCTGAGCCTGGCGCTGCTGATTGTTATTCTTTTACTGGGTGCATTTGTACTGCGTCAGGCACGGCATACGCTGCGTTATCAGCTTGAGCTGACCCGATTACGCGATGATCTGACCGCGGCTAATCGCGCACTGGAAAATCTGGCACAGAGTGACGGGCTGACGGGTGTTGCCAACCGGCGCCATTTTGATCACATGCTGACTGAATGCCTGCAGAACGCGGAGCGCAGTGGCCAGCCGGTGTCATTAATCCTGCTCGATATCGATTATTTTAAACGTTTCAACGATACCTACGGCCATGTGGCGGGTGACGACTGCCTGAAAAAAGTGGCTACTGTTCTGAAAAACGCCGCCCGCCGCAAAAACGAACTTACGGCCCGATATGGCGGCGAAGAGTTTGCCATTATTCTGCCCGGACAGCCGTTGTCAGCCGCCTTGAACTTCGCTGAATTGATCATCGACGCCGTTAACAGGCTCGATATTCCGCATCTCACCACGGAACTGCCGCAAAAGCACGTCACCCTGAGTGCAGGCTGCGCCGTCTATCTTGCTTCAGACTCACAACAGGAAAAAGAATCGCTGATAGCGCGCGCGGATGAGGCTTTGTATCACGCGAAACGGGCAGGGCGTAACCAGGCCATGTGTGAAGAACGTAGCGGCTGAGCATCCGTGATCAAATCCTGAATCCTGCCTGTGGCATGGTGACAGCTCAACTTAAACAGGGAGCGGCCATGTCAAACGATACCGGTTTCACTCATCTTGCTTTACAGGTACGGGATTTAGAGAAGAGCGTAGATTTTTATCAGCGTTATGCCGGGATGCAGGTGATACATCAGCGTAAACCTGGCATTCCTGAAGCACAGAAAGTGGCATGGCTGTCGGATTTAACCCGACCTTTTGCGCTGGTGCTGGTGCAATCTGACAACAATGAAGATACGCCGCTGGGTCCATTTGGTCATATAGGCGTGGCCTGTAGCAGCCGTGAAGAGATAGATGAAAAAGTGGCACTCGCTCGGCTCGAAGGTGTGTTGCGACGCGACGCGCAGCAATCTGGTGTGCCAGTCGGCTACTGGGCATTTTTTGCCGATCCTGATGGCAATACGCTTGAGCTCTCTTATGGTCAGCAGATCGGACTGGAAATTATCACAGCCCGCAACACGCAATCGCTGAATAAATAAAGCGGTTGAGAGAACAGAATGAATCCCATTACTTGTTGCGTGACTGCGTAAAGCTTTTCAGTTATTGAGTTCAGGGTAACGCCTGAGCAGGATTATGGATGGAGAGACAATAACAAGATGAGAAAGGAAAGGGTACAGGCTGGCCGGTAATTGAGATGCCTGAGTCTGACGATTTATGGTGAAAAAACCGCCTGCCTGACGCAGGCGGTGTTTCATTATGCATACTGAATTAAATCAGGAAATCATCCAGCGATTTACCTGCATCAATGGCAGATTTAATAGCAGATGGGGTACGGCCCTGGCCAGTCCACTGCTTAACCTCACCATTTTCGTCGGTGTACTGATATTTAGCCGGACGAGGCGCGCGTTTTTTCTTCACGGCTGGTGCAGTCGGCATACCATTTAACAGTTCGTTAGGATCGATACCTTCCTGCAACAGTAATTCACGGTATTTTGCCAGTTTCTCAGCTTTTTCACGATTAGCTGCTTCAGAAGCCTGTGCTTCCTCACGTCGCTCACTCACCACAACCGACAGTTTTTCCAGCATTTCTTCCAGGGCAGCAAGGTCAAGCTCGCGAGCGTTTGCGCGAAGGGTACGGATATTATTCAAGCTGTTGAGAGTGTCACTCATCAAAGTCACCATAGTCATGTTCAGATAATAAAATACAGAGCGGGTTCACGCTGATGCTTTTCGTCAGACCTGCTTTTTTAAGATGCTTGCCTTCGAAGAATCAAAATACAGAACCGATAGTTCAACGCCAACATATTAATCGCTTTCTCAAAGAGTTTAAACTGTAATTAACGTAAGACCCTTAAACAAAAGTAAAGTTACTCTTTTTTTTACACTCTTCGCTCAAAATGTCAAAAAGGTGCCTCATCTGATGATGTTCAATAATTTAGTTACGTTATGGATAAACCGGGCTTTCACGCCGCTTTTCCAGCGGAATCGCTTCGCTAATCACGGAGCTGCTTTGTTCCGAGAGGCAGTCACCGTGCATACTTCTCCAGATAAAGCTGGATATGTCCATGAGGCCACCATAATAGGGTTGTAAAGGACGCATAGCAAAATTACTAAAAAATAACCATCAGGCGGCTGATTTATTCAGACTATATGTAAGGTCATGAAATCAGATTAATTTATCACTTAATTAACGTTCTGGTTAAGGCGATCATCACCAGACGGGTTATGGCTTTGTTTTAAAAGCCTGGAGAGACAAACCCCAGTAAAGGGGGATAAAACAGTCAGAATCACGCGTGACCTGTATGACCCTGGATTGATTATTTACGGGCGTAATGACTTTTTAGCCGCCGTATGGGGCCAGAGAGGCTGTCCGCTAATCAAGGCAACCTGAGCCACATCATCCGGGTACCATATTGCCTTATGCGCCGATGAAGCGGTAAACAGTGCGATCTCAATTGCCCTCAATACTTACTCACAAGCAAGCTAAACTGTATAAGAGACGCTATTGTCAGCGTTATAAGGGGTTTTCAGGAGAGACTGGCGTGTTCAAAGGCAATAAAAAGTCATTATAGGTTCGCTACTGCAAAACGTGTAATAAACCGATGTCATGGCGAAAAAAGTGGGAACGATGCTGGGACGAGGTGTTGTATTGCTCGGAACGGTGCCGGCGGCAGCGTACTGATCGGCAAGAGGATGATACAGAAATAAAACCTGAACCTGACCTCTGACGCTGATCAAAGCTGGCCAGGGATTGACCTGGCCTCAGTCAGGGGAATGGGGCTATTGCTGTACCTCGATCTGTTGCCAGCCTCTTTTAAACATACAATCTTTAACCAGTATCTCTCGCTGGCTTTCATTGGCGTCGCTGGTGGAGTAATCGGTGTCAGTGGTTTTATATTTACTGTCTTTTGAGGTGTATTTACCGCTAACGACATTGTCAGGGGGTAAATCCCGCAGTGCCTGGGCCCGACAGGCTGTTTCCGTTATTGTTTCCTGCTGTTCAGATGCATCTGGCTTGACCCATTTATACTGCACACATCCGGTCAGACAGAGAGTAAATAACATCAGCATAAGAGGTTTCATAATCTGTTTCTCAGTGCTCCCCGCCTGAGTTGAGACGAGTGATTGAGTAAGGAAACCGATCGGCAGGGTTTCCTCACCACAAAAAAAGGGAAGAGTCATCCGACGTTAAAATGTCAGGCCGCCACCGATATAGGGACCATCGATCAGGGTATGTCCCGGACGTCCATCTTTGCCATCAACACCCGCATAGCGATAGCCCACTTTTAACACCAGTGGATCCACAGGTGACCAGCTGACACCGCCATTGGCCTCAACGAAATTCTTAACGCTGTTGGTCAGCTGTTCCGGGGCGGAATAACCTTCTCCATACAACGCAAAATTAGCGGGCAGATTGATTTTCACACCGCCGCCAACAGGAAACGCAACGCCGTTATCTCCTTTTTTGCCGCCGATGTAAGCGGCTTTAACGCCAGCCGTCAGCATCACAGGTCCAATTTCAAGGTTATAACCGGTACCCGCCTGACCAATCTGAACACCATCCGCCGTATTTTTGATCCACTGACCATCAACATAAAGCCCGCCGGATGAACGGCCGATTTCTGCGTCCAGCACCGAGGTGTTTTTACTTTGTTCAGCATTCAGGCCAATGGCCATGGCAGAGGAGGATGCACACAATAATAAGCCAAAGCCAATTACAGAAATTTTCATTGCTCAGTTTTCCCACAGAATCAGATTTTCAGGATAATGATTAAGAGTGCTATTAAAGCAGATTTACTTTTGCACAATCTCTTTAACATCGTGCTGTTGTAACTGATGCATGTTTCCATCCGTGTCTTTATAAGAGATCATGCCTGTTTCTTTATCTTTTGCGGGTTTGCCATGAGTCGTAATCATGTGCCCATCGTTGGTGGAGATCACATAATTGCTTGAGCAGGCGGAAAGGGACATAACAGAAGTTATCATCGCTATAGCAAAAGCGAATTTCTTGCCAGAATTAAAAGATGTCATTTTACTTTCCTGTCGTTTCTTTTTAAGAAGATGCGGCATTATTCGCTGTGATTGTTAAACGACATGCTAACAATCCGGCAGTTTGCCTCTTTATCAGGATGAGAATGATCTGGATCAATATCATGGGTTGCTCAGGAGTAAGCAACCATGGCGGGTATTGATTGTTTTGCGACCAGTACTTGCGGAAGCAAAGGCAGAAGTTTGTACTGAGAGAATCAGGAAGAAAACCAGCAAGGTAGAGGAAAAGAAACTTAAGCTCGAATCCCCAAAAAATGAATCTGTAAGAAGCATAGGCTGATGCTCAAAGACTGAACTAAACGCATTTATTCGGAGACTCACGCTGGCGAATCTCCGATCTTCGGTAAATTCCGCATGATCCTTTATCTCTTGTCAGTTTGGGGGGGCATCAGGCTATCACCACTCTCTGAGAAAGTTGCAAAGCATATCGGCCTTTAACCACTCTCCTCTTCTGTTTATGCATTTTCAGACAGTATCAGGCAACATTCTTCCCCTTTTAATGCCAGAAAGGGCTGCATTCCGAATGGAATCCGTTGTCGATACACTGCATACGCAGCGTTACTGGGTTCTGTTACTATCATCGGGAACCAGGCATAGAAAAAAACCACTCAGTTGAGTGGTTGTAAAAAGAAAAAAATAGTTAATGAGCAAAACTGCGATACATAATGTTTTAATACTGGGATATATCTATGCCAGGAAATAATATCTGTTAACAGACATGTTAGCTATGGGGTTTATAAGAAATGATGCAAAGTGAAAGCGTAACAATGACCATAATACAGTGAATGTTAAAAGTTCAGCTCTCACGTAACTGTTTATCTATCAATTTATTTTGTTAACAACATGGATTTAACTTTGATTGTTTTTCTGATGCGGATTTATCGTGCGCATCATGCTCATTACATTTTTAAAACACATGGAGGTAATCAATTTTCTTAAGATCCCGTTAATATCTGCATCGTAAATTAGCCCGACAATTTTAACGGAGATAAATATGAAAAAGTTTCTTTTAGCAGCATTGTTTGCCGGTATGAGTTTTGGAGTTGCTGCACAGGAAGGTTTTGTTAATCCAGCAGGGCAGGGGTATTCTCAGGGCGGATTTAAAGGTCCGACACCCGGCGTCTCTTCTGTCGCTCAGGTTAAGACGCTGCGTGATGACGCATGGGTCGTTCTGGAAGGTAACATCATCAGACAAGTGGGGCATGAACTTTATGAGTTCAAAGATGCTACCGGAACGATTAATGTCGATATTGATGACAAGCGCTGGATGGGACAATCGTTATCACCGAGTGATAAAGTCCGTCTTGAAGGTGAAGTTGATAAAGACTGGAACAGTGTTGAGATTGATGTAAAAACGGTTCGGGTTCTTAAGTAATCCTTATTCGCTCATCACCTGGTGGTGGCCTGAAAATCAGGGCACTGCCATTGTGAAAATGATCCTTCCAGGACGCCTTTCTTTCATTACAGCAGCCGCAATTTAGTTACAACACCCTATTTGAGCAGATTACGTTACCGGCGATATCCTGCCAGATTGGTTTTTTTGATTAAACCTGAACGGAGCCGTTCTGTGAATCCGAGTGCTCATTGACTAGCCGCCCCGCACGGCCCGAAGGGCCGTAATAGTTATTTACGGCATAATGAATGATGTAACTAAATGGATGCTCTCTGCTAGAGTGCGGGAATGATTCAACATTCTTCACATCCGCCTTTAACTGTTAAACCCGCGCCTGGAAGAACCCCCATTTAATGCGCTGTTGACCTGCCGTTGACCCTGACGGCCGTTTTCTTCTGCCTGCCCGATGCCAGATCAAAAACCGAAACGAGTATCATTTATAGAATGAGTGCTTCTTACTTTTAGGCAGGCCGTGATATGGCAATGAATATGGGCAGCACCTACCGGATCCTTGGCTATCAGCCATCGGTAAATTCCGCCTGGCGCCAGAAATTACTGACAATGGGTATGCTTCCCGGCGCAGTTATTGAGGTCATTCGCGTGGCGCCAATGGGCGATCCGGTGCAGATCTCTACCCGCCGTGTCAGCCTGGCGGTGCGGCAGCGTGACCTGGATGACATCATCCTGGAGGAAATCGTCTGATGAAGAAGATAACCATCGGGCTGATTGGTAACCCTAATACCGGCAAAACCACGCTGTTTAACCAGCTCACCGGTGCCCGACAGCGGGTCGGGAACTGGGCTGGCGTCACGGTTGAGCGCAAAGAGGGTCAATTTTTTACCGCGCAGTCAGATGTCAGGCTTATTGATCTGCCAGGCACCCGATCGCTGACAACGCTATCTGCTGAAAGCTCGATAGATGAGAGCATCGCCTGCCAGTATCTCTATCAGGATCACGCCGATGTGGTGATTAACGTCGTCGATGCCTCCAGTCTGGAAAGTAATCTGTTCCTGACCTTTCAGCTGCTGGAACTGGGCGTGCCCTGCATTGTCGTTTTGAACATGCAGGATATTGCCGCCAGCCAGAACATCACTATTGATGTCGCAGCACTGTCAGCTCATCTCGGATGTCCGGTCGTTTCACTGACCTCAACCAAAGGTGATGGCATTGCCCAGCTCAAAGCGCTGATTGACCAGCCCCATATTTACCGCGCACCTGAACGGGTACGTTATCCGGCCGCGATTGAAACGGCCATTGAGAAGCTCTGCCAACAGATGCCCGCCGCCATAGCCCCACAAAAACGCTACTGGCTGGCCTTGCAACTGCTGGAAGGGGATATCAACAGTCAGAAACTTTGTCCGGCGCTGGTTCCGCATTTGCCCGAGATTATGCAGCAGGCCGGAGGAGAGACCGGCGTACAGATTGCCGATTACCGCTATCGCACCATCAATGCGCTTTGCGCGGCAGTGAGTAACATTCATCACGCAATGCCCGCCGGTCTGACCCGCAGGATCGATAAAATTGTGCTGAACCGCTGGCTGGGCATTCCGATATTCCTGGCGGTGATGTATGTAATGTTCGTGCTTTCAATTAACATCGGTGCTGCGCTACAGCCACTGTTCGACAGCAGTTCGGTGGCGATATTCATTCATGGTGCGCAATGGCTGGGCTATGTCTGCCACTTCCCTGACTGGCTGACGGTTTTCCTGGCGCAGGGTATCGGTGCCGGTATCAATACCGTGCTGCCGATCATTCCGCAGATTGGCCTGATGTTCCTGTTCCTCGCTTTCCTTGAAGACTCCGGCTACATGGCGCGCGCCGCTTTTGTGATGGATCGTCTGATGCAGTCACTGGGCCTGCCGGGAAAATCCTTTGTGCCGCTGATTGTCGGCTTTGGCTGTAATGTCCCGTCGGTCATGGGGACACGGACGCTGGATACACCGCGTGAGCGTCTGCTGACGGTGTTGATTGCGCCTTTTATGTCATGTGGCGCACGGCTGGCGATTTTTGCGGTTTTCGCTGCGGCATTCTTTAACACCCACAGTTCCAGCCTGGTTTTCTCCCTCTATCTGCTGGGCATTGTGGTGGCCATCGCGACCGGGCTGGTGCTTAAGCATACCCTGCTGGGCGGAGAAGCCTCGCCGTTTATCATGGAATTGCCGGTCTATCACCGGCCTCACCTCAAAAGCCTGCTGTTGCAGACCTGGCAACGGCTGAAAATGTTTGTGGTGCGAGCCGGACAGGTGATTATCCTGGTGAGCATGCTGATTGGCGTACTGAGCAGCTTTGCCTTTAATGGCCAGATGGTTAATGACATTAACCACTCTGCGCTGGCGGCGACCAGCAAAGCGATCACGCCCGTGCTGTTGCCGATTGGTGTCACTCAGGATAACTGGCAGGCAACAGTGGGGCTGGTGAGCGGCATCATGGCGAAAGAGGTCGTGGTCGGCACGCTCAACAGCCTTTACACCACAGAGGCAATCCAGAGCAGTCCATTTGATCCGCAGGCTTTTGACCTGCCTGGTGAGCTTAAAGAGGCGCTGACAGAGACCTGGGCGGGGTTAACGGCTGCCTTCAGAATTGATGCGCTGGCCCATCCCATCGATGCCAGTAAAGGCGATGGTGAGATGGCGACTGGTTCGATGGGCGTGATGTCAGCCAAATTTGGCAGTGGTTTTGCCGCTTACAGTTACTTAATTTTTGTCCTGCTCTATGTTCCCTGCGTCTCGGTCATGGGGGCTATTGCGCGGGAAGCCGGTCAAAAATGGATGATGTTCTCATTCTTCTGGGGACTCAACATCGCCTACACCACCGCCACGCTGTTTTACCAGACCGTCACTTTTGCCGACCATCCTGCATTTAGTGCGACCTGCCTGATAATTGTGCTGGTGCTGAACGGAATCATCCTGCTGGCATTGCGAAAAGCGGGAAGCCGGGTGCAGTCAATACCGGTCATGCTCAGGGAGGAAAAGGGGAGTTGCAGCGGCTGCCACGGCGGCTGTGATAAGCAGAAAGGCTTTGCCCGGTAAAAATAAGTACTGATGACATTCACTCTTTCCGCTGCCGGCGATTCCTGGCCGCAGCGGACAGGTGAGAATTGTCCTGTTGATTGTTCTTACGAATTTGAAGCCAGAATGGTGGGATGATTAGCGTATGAGCAGTGACAAAGGCAGCATGACAATTAACCCCGCCAGAAGCATTATCCTTCCCGCTAAGGCGGATACTTACCAAAGCAGGTCTGACCATGCACTGCAGCATGCCCTTATTATGGATAGCAGCTCCTGTTTTGCAGACAGATTCGCAGCATGCGGTATGGCAGTAAGAATAAATCAATTAAATCAGCCGGATGAACGCTATGGATGCCCGCCGCAGCGATAATCCGTACCGGCTTACACACAGGCTGTCCACTTTTTCTGTGGATAACTTCAGCCTGAATAAGGGCTTTATTCTCATTTCAGGAGCCATCAGCCAGGATAATCAGGGTCACCATATTGCTCCATAAACTCCACCATGGCACCTTTGTGTGCATCCACATGGCGAATATAGCGCATCAGTGTTTCTGGTTTTTTCCACGTGCCTTCCTGCATGATCCTGGCAATCGGATAACCTTTATCTGCCATATCCTGCGCAGCTCCTACCCTGGCGCTGTGGCCACTCCAGCCGGTGTAGCGATTTTTGTTGGCCTTTACTGCGCCCTCTTTTCCGGCAGTACGCCATGCCCGGCTAAAAATCTGTTCCAGTGCCCTTGTGCTCATCGGCTTTTCGGCAATCAGTGGCCGGCCAGACCGATGTACTGCAGTAAACAGCCAGGCATCAGGCTGGCTGGATAGCCCGGACGCTTCAATCCACTCTTCCAGTCGCTGAGTTGAACGGGCGCTGAGCGCCTTAATCAATCCGCCGGTCTGCACAATAGTTTTTGTCCATGCCACATCCAGAATGATGCGACCATCACCGGCACGCATCACATCCCGCACCCGCAAACGCGACAGTTCACTGATACGCAGTAGTGTTGCATAAGCCACATGTAAAAAAGCCAGATCGCGAAGCGCCTGAAGGTTATCAGAACCTGACCATTCTTCATCCAGCGCCAGCAGGTCACTCAGCCTGAAGGGCACGGCCTGGCCTGCCCGCTCACCGTTGATCACCGCCACACGGTTTATCTTCTTCATCGTCCGGAAAACCAGCGGAGAGACATTGGGCACCGGCAATCCGGCGTTACGGTGTAACATCGAAATTAGCGCCGCGTGTGAAGTGACGGTTGAGGAGGCCCGGCCGCTTTCAGCCAGAAAAGAAAGATAGTCACGCAAATCGTCTGCATTCATTGGCAGGAAGCTACGCTGGTTATCTTCCGACCAGCGATTGCAGATTCGCATTACGCTAAGCAGCTGTCGCCAGGTGTTAGGTGAGAAAGCCTCTTTATCCTGAACGAACTGCCGGAGCCGCTCGGTGATATCGCTATTCCGGTCAACCGTCAGAGGGGTTAACGGCACTAACTCACTCATATTTGCTCACTTATCAACCAAAGACGCCGATGATCGCGCTACGTTAATTCTGAGAACTAAGCAGGGGGATAACCGGTCAGAATTTACGTAGCGTTGTCATTTTCAGGGCGAACTTTACTGCTATCCATCTTAACCCGGCACCATCCCTATGTCATGACTTCGTATAAGAACAATTATACGAAGTTAGTATGGCGTAACCGATCCCGTCTGGCTTTTAACGGATTGACGCTCATCGCAGTCAGTCAGGGAAGGTATAGGTCACACGCTTTATCGATAGCTGAACGTAACTCACTGCGAGTTGTTCAAGTGAAACCACGATGCAAAAAAAATGTCTCAAACTAAGGCGCGTTTAAACCAAGGTATGAACGGTTTAATCATTATTTAATTAAATCAGCGCATCACGATGCTTTATTTTCCCAGCGCAATAATGAGCAGGAGCATCAAAATAGAGATGTTGAAAAATGGCAGACTACGTTAATTAGTTAGTCAGTTAAATCATAACTCATAAAAAGGTTCCATATAACACTGCTCAAAGGCAATATCCTTTTAAAATTTTTATAGAGTACATAAATTAAACACAACTTCCCGATATTACGTTCATAGTTCTGAACAGGCGACATGTCATTTACGCTACCACAAGAGATCCAGGCATTAACCCTCAGAACAAAAAACTAAATAACAGCTTATCGCCGATTTAAATACCAGACAGCACTTCCTTTCATCTATCTTGTTCCCCTGCATATCAAAAGCGTCGATAAGTATATGCATCAGCTTTTTAATCGAATAAAGCGGCTAATGTATTTATCGCAGCAGTATTATTCTGGCTGATCAGCCGGATTAAGACGTATTAACGAGTTATACACATTTTATGGCGGCGTCTGGAAGAACGCACAGAACGCTGGCTTCACCCAGGGTAAATATGAGGATATTTTCATGAAAAAAACGTTATTATCGCTGTGTCTTTTAGGTCTTTCCTGCGCCCCAGTTGTTACGCAGGCACAACAGTCAGTGACCTGTGTCAGAGCCTCAGAGCAGGATGTGGCCAACCTGTTTGACGCCTGGAATGACTCTCTGGCAACCGGTGATGCAACAAAAGTCTCTGAATTATATGTCAGCGATGCCGTTTTGCTGCCGACCATTTCAAATCAGGTACGTCTGACCGATCAGGAACGTATCGATTATTTTAAAGATTTCCTGAAAAAAGGGCCGAGCGGTAAAATTGATTCCCGGACTATCAGAATTGGTTGTAATAAAGCGATTGATACCGGCGTTTATACATTTACTTTTAAAGATAACACGCACGTCACAGCACGTTACACCTTCACTTATGTCTGGGATGGTAAGGGCTGGAAAATCTCAACCCATCACTCTTCAGCTATGCCAGAGCCTGTAAGCAAGCCTTAACAGACGCGCTGATGAAAAAATAGCCAGCGTCATGATGTGATGCTGGCTCTTTTCCCTTTACGCAAAAATAAACGTTCGGGCTTGAAGATAATAACGCCTGGCTCATACTTAATAAATGGCAATTAATATCCTTCGCATTTAGCGTGTCTGTTTCCTGTATCACGGACAGTATAAGTGCTATTAAATGGCCAGCGTCAGTTTCTCATCCGAATAAACTGAAATCTGTCGGTTTGGTGTTTCCATTTCAGGCTGATCAATTCCCAAACGCAAATATCTGCCCATGAAACAGCGGTTTTATACTCCATTTCCATTGCCTATCTGCCAGATAAAGGTCGGATCGGTGCCGTTCACCTCCCAGTCACCCACGTTACGTAGCTTGTAGATCACCGGATTGTGCGACGACACCGTTCGTGCATTACGCCAGTGCCGGTCGAGTGCCTTGCTGACTCGGGTGTCAGATGCACCCAGCGCATTGAAGAATTCTGTTGCCGCACGCGTCACCAGCTCAACGGCCACCGCCTGTGCCTGAGCGGACTCTACTTCGGCCAGCACGTTTGCCGCATGAAGCTGTGCCTCATCTGCGCCACTCAGTTGCAGCTCAAATGCCCGCTGCAACGAGTGGGTCGCCCGGTCGACGGCGGCTTCGGCTGCCCATGCCCAGCTGCTTATCTGACCGACCACCTGCAACACCTGAACATCCTGCTTCACCTGCGGCGCATTACCGTGGCTGTAAATACGCTTACGCTGCGCCACGCCCTGAGCAGCATCGCGCACCACCGCCCGCCCGATGCCCGCCAGCGTGGCCAGTAAGACATGCTGATAGAATGCCGTCTGATAGCGGAAACGCTCACTGAAATCATAGACATGTGGCAGTTCAACCCGGGCCTGATGAAAGCGCGTCGTACCACTGCCGGTCAGTCGCTGCCCGAAGCCATCCCAGTCATCATCGCGCTCCACCTCATTCTGGTGGGTGTTCACCAGGGCAATCACATCACGACCGTTATCCGCGCGCTGAGCATAGACATCAATCCAGTCCGCATAGAGTGTGCCGGTGCTGTAGAACTTCTCACCGCTGATCCGCCATCCCCCCTCATCGGGAGAAACCTGAGTGTTGACTTCACCCAGCTTCACCGCGCCGATCTCGCTCCAGCCGCTGCCCACCAGCTCACCGTCCACAAAGCGGCGGAACCAGCGACGCCGATCCTCACTGGCTGGCTGGTTCAGGCGATCCTCAATAAATGCGAAGTGCGCACGCAGCGCCTGTGGCAGGTTCGAATCTGCCTCAGCCAGTTCGGTCAGCAGAGCAAATAACTGCGGCAGCGAAACCCCAAAGCCGCCTTCTTCTTTAGGGATACGCAGGGTGCCGAAGCGCGCCGCTTTCAGCCAGCTGATCGGCTCATGCAACAGTGTGCGTTCGGTTTCACGGGCACATGCCCCCTCAGCGATGCGGGCGAACAGCGGCCTGAAATGCTGAACCAGTTCGGCAAATTCGGTACGATTTAATTCAGACATGATCCTCTCCTGAGTCGGGTTGTTCATCGATGTCCTGTCGGGTCGGTTCAAAACGAATGATTAACAGGAAAATAATCGGGATAAGGGCGGCCAGCGAGACAATCCAGAACATATTGGTGCCGTAACGCGCCTGCAAAATTGGCAGAATAAACAGCGCCAGCGCGCTGCCCACACCGGAGAGCGAACGACTAAAGCCGACACCGGTGGCGCGTATGTGGGTCGGGTAGGAGAGCGCCGGATAGATCATCAACTGCGCGCCGGGTCCGAATCCCTCTGCAAAGAGCCACAAACCCAGCATCAGCACCGCAAACACCACGCCAGCTGTCGCCTGGGGATGACCAATCAATGCCAGCGAAATCAGCGCGATAAACTGCAGCGCAAATCCGGCGATTGCGACATGCCGTGAGGGAAATTTCCACGCCAGTCGCATCCCCAACAGCCCGCCGGTAAAGGCGAACAACGCATTCAGTCCCAGCGAGGCAGAGATAGTTTCAAATACGCCCGCGCCGAGAAATTGCGCCAGGATAGAGGGCAGGAAGAAAGCGATGGCGGTGTATTCAAATGAAATACAGACGTTCATCACCGCACTGACGACCGTGCGCTCCAGATAAGGCTTCTGAAACAGTACGCGGAAACGCACTTTCGGCTTCGCTTTCACCGCATCGGTTTTAGCGGGCGGCTCCTCATGCGCAACAATGCCGTAAGAGTCACGCAGAATACGCACCGCACCGCTCAGGTCGCCCTGATTCGCCGCCCACAGCGGTGACTCATTCATAAACTTACTGCGCACCGCAATAATCAGTAGCGCCGGTACGGCGCCAAACAGCAGCGAGGCGCGCCACAGCCAGTCGATATGTTCGGCGGGCAGCAGGAAATAGAGCGCAAAAATAATAAAGAAGCAGGCAGACGAAGCGGCATACCACATCGGGCACCAGGCTGCGAGGCGCGATGCTTTATTGCCCTTGCCGGAGAACTTAGAGAATTCTGCCAGATAGGCCATGGCAACCGGCAGATCGATCCCGACGCCGACGCCCATCAGAAAGCGGGCACCAATCAACACCCAGACGTTGGGGGCCAGACCTGCCGCAATGGCGGAGACGACAAAAAACAACATGTCCGCCATAAACACTGAGTAACGGCCATATTTATCGGTCAGCCAGCCGCCGACCAGATTACCCACAATGGTGCCGATCATGATTGACGACGTCACCAGGCCCGTGAGTACCGGGGTTAAACCAAACTCCTTCACCACATCATCAATGCCGTAGGAGAGGGTAGTGAGATCGTAGGCATCAAGAAACACGCCGCCCAGCGCCAGGAAAACAATCCAGCGCGCATAGCTGTTTTTCTCGGTGTTACTGTTGATCAGCCGGGCCACATCACTCACCGATCGAACCGGTTGAGAGTGAGGCGGTGGCGCAGTTAAGGTGTTGTCAATTTCTAATGTACTCATCGTATCCTCGTTATTATATTCAGCAGGTAACGAGGGTTTTATATGAATTACTGGCATAGTTAACAACCAACAAAATCAGATAACTATTATAATTAATTCAATAAGATAGGATTATATTTCACCCACGCCAGACCCCGCATGAAATATTAAAATTCATCCGGTAGTGTTCAGCGAAATGTTGTTTTTTATACTGCTGAAACGGTTGAAGTTTCAGCAGTATATGGCAGACCTATTTAGCAACGGTTAACAGCAATGACCGGTCCGGTAATGCCTGTCCATTAACCGGCGACAAGACGTACTCTTGTCTCCTTGCACCTTGCTATGCGCCGGTTATTCATGCCGGGCAGCCAGCCGTCTCTGTTATGAAACTTCCACCCTGGCTGCTCGCTGTTCCACATCCGCACTCCGGCGATAACCGGCACCCGGATGCGGCGACGCCAGCCGCGGCCCCTTGCCAAATAACTTTTCACGCAGCGTACCGGGCTGATACTCCTGCTTGTAGACGCCACGCTTTTGCAGTTCCGGCACCAGCAGTTCCACCACGTCAGTAAAGGTTTCGTGCGTTACGGCGTAGGCAAGGTTAAAACCATCGACGTCTGTCTCTTCGACCCAGCTTTGCAGCTCATCGGCCACCGTTTCGGCGCTGCCCACCAGCAGCGGACCAAATCCGCCAATGCCCACCCAGTCTGCCAGGCCCTGCACCGTCCATTGGCGGTTGGGATCGGCAGTGGAGAATGTCTCAACCGCCGACTGAATCGCATTGGTGTGCAGATGTTTCAGTACCTGATCCGGCTGATACTGCCCGAAATCAATGCCGGTCCAGCCTGAGATCAGCGCCAGCGCGCCTTCGTAACTGACATAGCGTTTGTACTCCTGCCATTTGGCCTGCGCCGCCAGGTCGGTTTCACCCACAATGACTGTCTGCAGGTTGAAGATCAGTATGGAGCGGGGATCGCGTCCCGCTTCAGCGGCTCTCCGGCGAATATCCGTCACGGTTTTCTTCAGCAGAACTTTCGAAGGTGCCGCCACGAACACGCATTCGGCATGCTCCGCCGCAAACGCTTTACCGCGGCTGGAGGCGCCCGCCTGATATAGTACCGGCGTGCGCTGCGGCGAAGGTTCACACAGATGGATGCCGGGCACCTGGAAGAATTTACCCTGATGATTTATCGGATGGATTTTATTCGGGTCGCTGAAAATATGGCGTTCACGATCGCGCAGGACCGCGCCATCTTCCCAGCTTCCCTCCAGCAGCTTATAGATAACCTGCAGATATTCATCGGCATAGTCGTAGCGCGCATCGTGGTCGGTCTGAGCCTGATGTCCGATATTACGCGCACCGCTTTCCAGATAGGAGGTTACAATATTCCAGCCAATGCGGCCTTTGGTCAGATGATCCAGCGTCGAGATCCGCCGCGCAAACGGGTAGGGGTGCTCAAACGACAGTGAGGCGGTCAGGCCAAAGCCCAGATGTTCCGTAACCAGCGCCATCGGCGTGATTAACGCCAGCGGATCGTTTACCGGCACCTGCGTGGCGTGCCGAATCGCGGCCTGGTTGTTGCCATTGAGCACGTCGTAGACCCCAAGCACATCAGCAATAAACAGTCCATCAAACCTGCCGCGCTCCAGCAGGCGTGCTAAGTCGGTCCAGTACTCCAGATCTTTGTACTGCCAGGAACGATCCCGGGGATGCGCCCATAAGCCGGGCGATTGATGACCGACACAGTTCATATCGAAAGCATTCAGGCGAATTTCACGTTGCGATGACATAGCGACTCCTGGGCGGATGCGGCAATCGCTTGCCGCCCACCTTTTAGTGATTGTTCCGGAAGGGTGATTTAGTAGATGAGTGAGCCGGGACATCGCTCGCTGAGGGGCAGCGGCGTGGTGGAGAGTAGCTGCCGTGCTACGGACTCAGCGTGTTCTGCAACCTGCGGTAATCCCATGAGTTCGCCAAAGCGACCACGCGCGGCAGGCCCGGCTACATAGAGATGAGGATTGGCATCACCCTGCGCATTCAGCGTCTGTGACAGCGCGTTAACCTGAATGCCCAGCGCCAGCGGGTCGGGCTGAATCACGCCGTCGCCGTGGAGCTGGCGCAGCAGCGCGTTGCTTTTAAGCAGTGCGTTGTGCGCTGGCCCGGTGGTGACAATCACTTTATCCACCCCCCGGATTTCTGATTGCGCTCCACGCCGGCGCAGCGTCAGCTGAAGATTGTTTCCCATCGCTTCCGCGCCCATCAGCCGCGCCGCCAGCAGTGACAACTGACCGCTCGCCTGCTGCTGGTTGAGTATCTGGCTTACCTGCGGGGCAATCCGGTAGCGGTGAACATCCCACCAGGGGCGAAGATGGTGCAGAAAACGCTGCTGCTCATGCAGTGAAAGGCTCTGCCAGATACGCTGGCCGTTACGGCGGATATCATCCAGCACCAGCTGCCAGGGCAGATTTAACGCGGCTGCCTGTTTTACCTCCTGACGCACCCGATGTAACCAGCCACGTGCGCTGGCGGGCTGTGGCTGACTGTAATCCAGGGTGTAGCTCTCATCGCTGCCGCTCAGGTTGGCTCGCGGCAGCTGTCCACGGCGTGAGAAGGCGGTAATCTCTCCGCGATGCTGCTGGCGATGCAGCGATGCCACCACATCGGACATGGTCAGGCCTGAACCGATAATCGCTACCCGATCGTCAGGTGCGACCTGTGCCAGCGCGCCATCCTGCCAGGGATTGGCAATCAACCCGGGATGCCCCTGTAAGGGCTTCAGCAGTGCGGGCAGGTCCGGCGGTGGATGGCTGATTGCCAGCACCACCTGATCGGCCCGGATCTTCTGCCCTGAGGCTGTGGTCACTACGCCATCCTGCAGCGCAACCGCGCTATCACGCAGATGACTAAGTTTTACCGGTGAATGCTGCTGCTGATGCACAAACTGCGTATTGACCCAGCGACCAAACTCACCACGTTGCGGGTAGACATTGCCGTCACGCCACAACGCGTCCGGGTCGGCCTGAAAGGCGGGCGATGCGCGATAGTCGCGGTCAAATATGCCCTCCTCATCCCCAGCGAGCTGCATTCTGGCGGCTGGCACATTGATGCGGTGGGCCGGATCGGTGGTGCCGTATGCCACACCCTGAGCAAGCTGCGCTCGTGGTTCAATCACCGTCACGTGCAACCCTGCCTGGCCAGCCCGGGCCAGATGAATCGCCAGCGCGGTGCCGGTAAAACCACCGCCGATAATGACTATCTGCTGCTGTGACATAAGCGAACCTTCTCTTCTGTTAACTGGCGCTGGCCTGTTTATCAGGACGACGGTCGCCGCCAATGGTTTCACCAAAAGGACCGGTGTTCACGCTGCGCTGTTTCTTTTCGGCGTTGGCAGCCAGCGGTAACAGCGGCATCACCAGTTCAGCGAAACGGTGCGCCTCTTCAAGGTGCGGATAGCCGGAGAAAATAAAGTTCTCGATCCCCAGCGCCTGATACTCCCGGATGCGATCGGCTACCTGCTGCGGACTCCCCACCAGCGCAGTACCCGCGCCGCCGCGCACCAGGCCGACGCCTGCCCAGAGATTGGGACCAATGCGCAGGCTGTCTCGCGAGCCCTGATGCAGCGCACTCATCCGCGCCTGTCCGGCTGAGTCCATGCGGGCAAAGATCTTCTGCGCGGCGGCAATGGTCTCTTCATCCAGATGAGAAATCAGCCGATCGGCCGCCGCCCAGGCTTCCTCTTCGGTTTCACGGACAATGACATGCAGCCGGATGCCGTAGGAGAGGCTACGGCCACTCTCCTGTGCCCGCTGACGAACCACCGCCAGTTTTTCCGCCACCTGTTCAACCGGCTCGCCCCACGTCAGATAAGTGTCGATCTGATTCGCCGCAACGTCGATAGCGGCATCAGACGAGCCACCAAAATAGAGTGGTGGGCCATTTTCCTGCACCGGCGGAAAGAGGATCTCAGCGCCTTCCACGCGGATGTGCTCACCCGAAAAATCGACCTTCTCGCCTTTCAGCAGGCGGGAGTAGACCTCAAGAAACTCTCTGGTCACCTGATAGCGCTCTTCATGACTCAGAAAGATGCCGTCACCTTTGTTCTCAACCGGATCGCCGCCCGTGACCACGTTAATCAGTAAACGTCCGCCAGAAAGCCGATCCAGCGTAGCCGCCATACGCGCCGCCAGGCTTGGCGGTTGCAGGCCAGGACGTACGGCCACTAAATAGCGCAGCTTTTTGGTGACCGGTGCCAGCGCAGAGGCGACCAGCCAGGAATCCTCACAGCTCTTACCGGTCGGGATTAATACACCGTAGTAGCCCAGATTATCTGCCGCCAGCGCAACCTGCTGTAAATAGGGTAAATCGACTGCTCTGCCGCCTTCGGTGGTGCCAAGATAGCGCCCATCGCCATGGGTGGGCAGAAACCAGAAGAGGTTGAGGTTTTCCTGTGTCGCATGACTCATTAGCAGATTCCTTTATAACGATATTTGAATTTAATACATAGGCATAAATTCTTTAGTTATATAGGTGTTAGCAGGATGCATGCCAGTCTGCTACTTAATATTTATCTCATTAATTCAACGATATATTCATAATTTCGCTTGATGCATATTGCTGCATTTGCGACAGATAAAGTTACAGCCTGCTGCATTGGCAACAATCCGGTCCGGTTAGCCTCTCGTTTCCGCGTTAGCCACGCGGTATGGTCATGGCTTTCCAGTTAACCCGGTAAATGAGATGCAAATTACCAGCCCTGAGTTGATTGACCCCGCATCGCGTGCCTTTAAAAGCGTGCTGGATCAGCTTGCGCCTACCGACGCGACGGTGCTGATCATTGGTGAAACCGGCACCGGCAAAGAGGTGATGGCGCGCTATCTGCATCATCACAGCGCCCGCAGCAGACAGCCATTTCTGGCGGTCAACTGTGGTGCCCTCACTGAGAGTCTGGCGGAGTCTGAACTCTTTGGTCATGAGAAAGGGGCATTTACCGGCGCACAGGATCGGCATCGCGGCTGGTTTGAGGCGGCAGAGGGCGGGACGCTGCTGCTGGATGAAGTCGGTGAACTGAGTGCGTCGCTGCAGGTGAAGCTGCTGCGCGTGCTGCAGGAACGCGAGATTACCCGTGTGGGTTCCTCCAGGGCTGTAAAGGTCAATGTGCGGGTCATTGCGGCCACCAACCGCGACCTGGCGGTGGCGATTCGTGAACGGCGCTTCCGGGAAGACCTTTACTACCGGCTGAATGTGGCCAGCGTCACGCTGCCGCCGTTGCGCCAGCGATGCGAAGATATCCCGGTGCTGGCCACTCACTTCCTGCAGCTCTATGCGCGCCGTCTGGGCCGACCTCAGTTACGTCTCAGTGAAGATGCTGTCGCCACGCTGATGGACTACAGCTGGCCGGGCAACATCCGCGAGCTGGAGAACACCCTGCATAATGCCGTCCTGCTCAGCAAAACCTCGCTGGTCACGCCGCAGCAGCTCCGGCTGAATAACCTCACGGGTAGCGAGTTACCACCGGGAGAGGAGGCGCTGGATCAGTTTTTACGGCAGCAGATGCAGCAGAGCGAAACACCGCTCTATCCCCGGGTGATTGAGGCGCTGATAAAGAATGCGCTGGAACTCACCCAAGGCAATCAACTGCAGGCCGCCGCGCTGCTTGGCATCAGTCGTCATACGCTGCGCACCCAACTGGGCCATCTGGGGGTGATTAAACCGCGCCGCACTTCACTGCGTCAGCGCGACACTTCTCTGAATCAGCAACCAGAACGGGAGCGGGAACTGCGCATCGGTTATCAGAAATTTGGCAACCTCGGCATCCTGAAAGCGCGCCAGTCACTGGAACAGCAGCTGGCCGATAGAGGCGTCAGCGTGCTGTGGAGTGAGTTTCCTGCGGGTCCGCAACTTCTGCATGCGCTGAGCCAACAGGAGATCGATTTCGGCACGACCGGTGAAGTTCCTCCCTTGTTTGCGCAGGCCAGCAACAGCCCGATGGTTTATGTGGCCTGGGAACCCGCCGCGCCGCAGAGCGTGGCACTGCTGGTACCGAACAGCAGCCCGGTTCAACAGATTGGCGATCTCAGAGGAAAACGCATCGCCGTGAATCGTGGTTCCAACGTTCACTATCTGCTGCTGCAGATTCTGGATGAAGCGGGTTTAGGGCTGGATGATGTGCGCATCGTCTATGCACCGCCCAAATATCCGCTGACGCCCAGCGATCTCAACGCAGTGGATGCCTGGATGATGTGGGATCCGCTGCTCAGCGATGCAGAGAACAGCGGACAGTTCAGGGTGATCGCTGATGGCACCGGCCGGGTCAATAATCATCAGTTTTACCTTGCCGAACGCGGGTTCGCCGCGCAGTCGGGCGATCTGCTGCAGGTTCTGCTCACCGCGCTGGAGCAGACTGGCCGCTACATCGATGCACACCGTGCTGAAGCCGCTGCGTTGCTCTCAACCGAACTCGGGATATCAGCGCCTTCACTGATGCATGCCTTAGCGCGGCGCAGCCACCAGACCCAGCGCATGAACTTAGCCATCATCCGGGAACAGCAGACCATCGCTGACCGCTTCTATGCACTGGGGCTATTGAGTCGCGCCATTCGGGTACGTGAGTCGGTCTGGCATCCATAGCGTTTTTTTCGCTAAGCATCGAACATTTGATCGCTAAGCGCTTCAACCTGCGTTTGTTATGTTGCGCTGACAACAACCAGACTCAGGAATGAGAGATGAAAAGAGTTTTGCTTAGCGCAATGATTATTGCCGCCCAGGCGGGATTAGCGTTCAACACCCAGGCTGCAGCAGAGAAGCCCGAAACAGTTAACATTGGTTTTCAGAAAGCCAATATCTTCGCCCTGCTGAAATATCGCGGCACGCTGGATCAGGAATTTAAGGAACAGGGGATTGCGGTTCACTGGATTGAGTTCCCGGCCGGGCCGCAGATGCTGGAAGGCCTGAACATCGGCAGTATCGATCTGGCCGCAACCGGCGACGCGCCACCGACTTTTGCTCAGGCCGCACAGGCCGATCTGGTTTATCTGGCACATTCTCCCGCCAACCCCAAAACTGAGGCGATTGTGGTGCCCGCCGACTCCCCCATTAAAAGCGTGGCGGATCTCAAAGGCAAACGCGTGGCGCTGAATAAAGGCTCTGACGTTAACTATCTGCTGGTCACTGCGCTGGAGCAGGCGGGGCTGAGCTATAAAGACATTACACCGGTCTATCTGCCACCCGCCGATGCGCGTGCCGCTTTCCAGCGCGGTGCGGTGGATGCCTGGGTAATCTGGGATCCTTACTACGCGGAAGTTGAAACCAACGCCCACGCGCGGCTGATTAAAAATGCCGAAGGTCTGGTGCCACACTACACCTTCTATCTTGCCAGCCGTAAGTTTGCGGAAACCTGGCCGCAAATTGCCAGCCAGGTGGTGGATGAGCTTGGGTCGCTAAGTACCTGGGCCAATCAACATCAGGAAGAGGCGGCAAAAATCATGTCCACCTCAACCGGTCTGCCGCAGCCGATCTGGCAACGGGCGCTGGCAAGGATGCCGTTCGGGGCTGAGCGGATGACACCTGAAGTCTTCACGCAGCAGCAGGCTCTGGCCGATAAGTTTACCCAGATTGGTCTGTTACCAGTGAAGGTCGATATCCGCAGTGCAACCTGGTCGCTGGATAAGAAATAGGGTGAGGCGGGCGGCGGCTGATTAGTAGAACCTTCGCCTGACGGCTGATAACGTCATCGCCTGGAGTTAATGCAAGTGCAGGTGGATTAGCGTGACGTGTTATCCGCGCATCAGCCTGGGCCGATAAGGTCCTGTCACCGACGTTCAGCTCATCCTCGCTGAAAACGGTTTAAAGTCCTGATGGTGCTGTAAGAAAGATGCCCTTTACGTTAGTAAAGGGCATCGATTAACCTGTATTAAGAACATATTTCCTGAGGCTCCGAAAAAAATCATCTATTTCAGTCTGTATTTCAGACAGATAGCTTCGTTACTTCGCTATTTTTTCTTGTATACATCAGCGGTACCTTTAATTTTGTTATTCGTATTGGCTGAGGTCAGCACGAACACATCGCCGCCTTTTTTATCGGCCATTTCTGATAGCTCCGCTTTTGCATCTGAAGGGCTGGTCTCACCTGATGTTGAGATATCGCCTATCTTTTCATACTGATCCTTCACTTTCATAAAATCATTCTTTGACATCATTTCGGCAGCAAATGAGCCAAACGATAAAGAGCAAATAACCACACCAAAAATTAACTTTTTCATATGAGTATCCTCGGAATGTTATAAAAGACGATTAGAATTCGTAACTACATTTAAAACATAGCATATTCAATGCAAACAGCTATTTCAAAATCTTATTTACGATCCTGTTTTGTGATAACCGATCAGTAATTTAATTAACCACCCATCGTGTTTTCAGGGTGATTTCAAATCAGGGCTTATTACAAAGTCAGGCCGCTCATAACTGTTCTGATTAACTTCTTCTGAAAGGGGGCAAACGGTTAATCGATGGAAAGTTAAGGATATATTTATCATCATCAGTGATCCAGGTAGAGGTAATGCACCCAGCTGGTCATTCTCAGCAAAATTTTACGCATGACCGAAACATGCGTGAAGTGGTCAGAATAGACCGCAACCTGAGCAAATATGCCGTCTGGCAATACATCAACGTCCTGATTTGGGTTTAATTCAATTATGGCTAATACGCCATCAGAACCTGAAGCAAGGCTCAGTGATTGAACCGTTCCCTGTGCCTGATAAGCTCCGCCTGGAACCACTGGCAAAACTCTGAGCAGTTTTCCTGAGAATACCTGTCCCGGAAGGGCATTAAAAACGACCTCTGCTTCATCTCCCGCCGTGAGGCGAAGCAGGGAATTTTGTCTGAACTGAGCAATGATCTGACGTTTTTGTACAGGAATGAATATCATGACCGGGCGCAGCGGCAGGGCGGCTGCGTAGCTTCCGGGACGGATTAAGACCTGAGTGACATAACCATCACTGGGTGCGCGAACAACCGTCTGATCCAGGTTATACCGGGCTTCTGCTAATTGCGCGCGCAGACTGGCTATCTGGGATTGTTCTCCTCCTGATACACTGGTCAACTGGCTTCTGAGCTGCTCCTGTTCCGCCAGTGAACCTTTTACCAGGGCATCCTGCGCCAGAAATGCCTGCCTGGCATTATCAATATCACGTTCGGAGAATGGATTGACTTTCGCCTTACTGCCTTTGAGATAGCGTTGATAGTCCAGAAATAATCTATCCCGCTCAGCAGATACATGGGTTGTGTAGGCAACGGCTTCGCTTAATTGTCCTTTCATCGCTTCAATATTGTTAATAGCGGTGCTCAGGTCGGCTTGTAATCTTTCGACGCGGACCTTATAACGTGTCTGATCCAGGGTGAAGAGCATTTCTCCCTTTTTAATAAGCACTTCTTTTTTATCAGTAACTTCATTTACGACGCCGGTCACTTGTGGGGTAACAGGAATCGCGACAACCGCTTTTTGTGCCAGTGACGTATAGGGATGGTTATAATTCATTAGCAGAATTAGCGCGCTGACCAGAAAAACGCCACCGAGGGCCGCTGTTGGCACTGTCCATTTATTGACGGGTATGCGAAATATTTTAAAAACAGCCCAGGCTATCGCAACGTAGCTTAAAATAATGAGCAGATCCATATCATCGCTCCGGTCGCAGCGGTTTCGAATCAGCCTGTAAACGCTCCAGTTCTGCTACGCGCTGCTGCAGTTCCAGTAATGAAGTGTACTGGTTCTGCATACCCCAACCACGATCCGGACGATAAAGAGTGGCCCAGATCCACAGGAAAGGCCATATGACATGCAGTGTAAACAAACTTACCCAACCTGCGACGTGAATGGCATCGGCATGAGGATGATTACGGGACTTTGCGATTAAATAGGGAATATCATGAAGAACGATAATTCCATAAAAAATAATTATGAAAACGAAGATCAGCATACCCAAAGCAAAATAGTTAAGGAACATAGGTGCCTCTGCTAAATTGGAATGCGAAGTGAAATTAGAACGTCTGCAAGAATGTTTCTATTCGTAAAAGAGTTAACCTGACACACCTCGGTGACAGACGCAATACCAGAAAGTCATGCAGCGCTCAGGGATTTTAGGCACTTCAGCGAGGACGTAGGTGGGCAATACTGTTCATTGGTGATGATTTTAGTGTATTTATTAGACTTTAAACGCAGGATTATTCCTCTTTATTTTGAGTCGTTAACCTCCATGATGTTGGTAACTGATTGATTTGATTTTATTAAAATAATATGACACGTTGATCACAGATTTGTATTTCTAAAGCTTTATTTAAAAAAATATCTTTATACTTATTAACTTTCCTGCCCCGACGTTGTTGCGAATTATCCGATCCATTATTTACTGGAAAATAATGCATCTCCGTTTGAAAGTAGATTTTATGATACTGACTTATCGAAATTTAACGCTTAATGATGAGATTAACTATCATGGCCTCAGGAAAGACCAGCGAATACATAGCCCTGAGATCGAATCCTTGTTCAACAGAACGCCCTGAAAAGTACAGGTTACTCTTTTCTTACACGAGTCCATACTTTGTCGGATAAGCCGGATAGTGCTCAAGTAAACCCCAACAAAAGATGGTCTTCTGTCTGGATCATTCCCTTTGTCACGCTGCTCATCGGTGCCTTTTTATTGTATTACCATAAAAGCCAGCAGGGACCTCTGGTGATTCTGATGACCGAAAACGCACAGGGGATTAAGGCAGGTAAAACCGTAATAAAAAACCGCAACATTGATGTGGGTGTCGTTGAAAGTACCGAGCTTACTGACGATCTTAAGCATGTCGAGATCAAGGTTCGCATGCACACTGGTATGCAAAAACTATTGCACGGCAATAGCGCTTTTTGGGTGGTCAGGCCTGAAATTGGATTCGAAGGGATAACGGGCTTAAGTACCATGTTCTCAGGCGCCTATATAGCTTTACAGCCAGGTTCTCCGGGGCCAGCGCCGGAACGCTATCGGCTGTCAGATGCGCCTCCCCAGGCCTCACCGAATGTAAAGGGGATCAGAATCACGCTTAATAGTCGTGAAGCGGGGCAACTCATGCCGGGCTACCCGGTTCTGTTTCGCGGCCTGCGTGTCGGGTCAGTCGAGAACAGCCGGTTTGATATGGAAAAAAGGATGATGCGTTATCAGGTTTTTATCGCTTCGCCCTTTGATCAGCTTGTCACCTCAAACGTTCGTTTCTGGAAGAATAGTGGGATTGCTGTGGATTTATCCTCATCCGGGATGCACGTGGAGATGGGGTCCATCACCACATTATTAAGTGGCGGGGTCAGTTTTGACCTGCCTGAAGGCGTGGCCCTGGATCAGCCGGTTAAGGGCGTAGCAACTTATACTCTTTATGACGATCTGCGAAGCATCGCGAATTCTCGTTATACCGAACACCTCGACTTCGTGATGTTCTTTTCCGATTCTGTTCGCGGACTTCAGGCAGGCGCGCCGGTCGAGTTTCGTGGAATACGCCTGGGGACGGTTGCTCAGGTTCCTTTTAACTCGCCAGAGATAACCCAGAATTTTCGCAGCCATTATGAGGTTCCCGTACTGATTCACATTGAACCCCAGAGATTCATGAGCGGTATGAGGGAAGACTTTGACCTGGAGAAAAAGCTACAGCTGGGTAAAAAACAGGGGTTAAGAGGCTCCCTGAAAACAGGCAGTCTGCTTTCCGGTTCGCTGTTTATCGACTTAGACTATTATGCAAATGTTGCACCCGACAAAGGACCGGATATCGTCGCGGGTTACAAAGTCATCCCCACAACGCCTGGTGGTTTAAACCAGATACAGCAAAAGATTGTGGCTATAGTGGATAAGATGAACAGTCTTCCGCTTCGGCCACTGATTTCAGTTGCGACCGGTACGCTAAAGCAAAGTCAGCGCACCATGACAGAAATACAAAAATCGCTCAGGCAAATTGATGGATTTATCAGCAGCCCTGCAATGAAAACACTGTCTGAGGATATGCAGCAAAGTCTGCAACAGCTCAGCCGCAGCATAAAAGGTATTCAGCCTGGATCGCCCGTATATCAAAAATTGACGGGGGATATGCAGCGTCTGGACCTTGTGCTCAGAGAATTGCAGCCACTTCTCAAGATATTAGATAAGAAAAGCAACGCGCTTATTATTCAGGATGCTGCAATTGACGATCCTGTTCCTGTCGGCGCGAAAAAGAAAAATGAAAAATAATCCCATCTTCCGGCATTTCAAATAGCTCATTCAGCCTTTGCAGTTCATCAAACATAGCCATTTGTATCTACCGAAAGAGACTGGTTATCAGGTCTTGAGGCTGCTACTATAAAGACCTGTTAAGCAGTCCTGGAGGCTCTATGCCAAACATTATTTTAAGCGATACCAGTGCCAGCGTAAGCGAACTGAAGAAAAACCCGATGGCCACGGTTAATGCAGGTGACGGTTATCCTGTCGCCATTCTTAACCGTAACCAGCCTGCATTCTATTGCGTCCCGGCTGAGCTTTATGAACAGATGCTTGATGCCCTTGACGATCAGGAACTGGTTAAGCTGGTCAGTGAACGTAGCAAACAGCCGTTAATTGATGTCGATTTGGATGCGCTTTTGTGAGTTATACCGTCAAATTCAGGGAAGAGGCATTTAAAGAATGGCAGAAGCTGGACAAATCTCTCCAGCAGCAGTTTGCCAAAAAACTGAAGAAATGTTGTGACAATCCCCATATTCCTTCTGCCAGACTACGTGGGATTAAAGACTGCTATAAAATCAAACTCAGAGCGTCCGGGTTTCGCCTGGTTTATCAGGTAATAGACGATCAGCTGGTGATTGCCGTTGTTGCTGTGGGTAAACGCGAGCGCAGCGATGTTTATCATCTTGCCAGTGAGAGGATGCGGTAGGGAGGGAGGGCTGTGTCCGATGAGTATTGACGTAATTCAAGCGATATTGATAATCAGACACTTTATTTAACATAATTAGTATTATGCGCACTTCTGCAGATGGCCAATTTGGTAGTGTCACTTGATAGCAGAAACGGCAAGCTATCAGCGTCAGATGGGAAGGGATGAAGACGGTCAGGTGAAAGGGTATAGCCGGTGCATCAGCACCGGGTTTATCCTGCCCCGAAGGGGCTACCGTCCTGGCAGTTCGCGCGATGCAAAAAGGCAGCTCAAGCTTCCTCTGGTTCGCTTATCTCAATACTGGTTATGTGCAGTCCGGCATGTGACATCATGCTGACCAGCTTATCAATTGAAAAGCAGTTGATCCGACCTCCTGCCAGCTCGGACACTCTGGGCTGTGAAACGCCCAGCGCAGCAGCAGCAGTGGCCTGATTCAGGCCATTACGTTTAATCCAGCTATTCAGGCGGCCTACTAACTCGGCGCGGAGTTTCATATTTTCCGCCTGCTCTGGCGTTTCGCTAAGAGCGTCCCACACATTATCAAAAGTCTGAATATTCATTTTTTACGCTCCTCAACCAATCGGCGATAACGATTTCGGGCAAGTTCTACGTCACTCTGGCTGGTCTTTTGTGTCTTTTTCTGGAAACAGTGCAGCACATACACGGCTTCTTCAAATTTGGCGACATACATGATCCGGAAAATGCCGTCATTACCCCGGATTCGGATTTCACGTGCTCCCTGACCTACCGTAGCAAAATGCTTCCAGTCGTCCGGCTCCAGTCCCTGCTGGATCAGGTCAAGCTGATACCCTGATGCGGTCCGGGCCTCTTCCGGGAAAGCCCGTAGATCCTCAAGACTGCTGTCAATAAAACTGATTTTCTTACGCATCATCACCTCATTATACGAAATTTCGTATATTGTGCAATTTCTGCATTACTCATGCACCCCATACAAACCCGTAACCACTGCTTCCCTACCATGTAGTTTCCTGCTGTTTAGTCCATGGCCTACATTGCCCTGATAAAATCCAGCATCGCCTTGATCCGGCGCTGGCTTTTGAGACGTTCTTCAAAATCGTTGAGATAGTAAGCCGGTGTATAGCGCACCCGGTTAAACTCCAGCGTCAGCGTATTACCGGTGACAACCTCGGCTGCAATGCCCAGCAGGGAAAGCTGTATAAACGCCATATCCACCGTGACAGGATCAATATCAAATCAACTGACGGACATCTGAACTGATGGATTAAATCCGACTTCAATCAGGCAATCTGCATAAGGTAGCATCGGTTATGTGGGTGTAATTAAGCAGGCGGAAGTAACGCACACCGATACGGGCATAAATGTCCGTTATCCCGCCGCAGTACATTTCTGCAAACATGAACGTTTCACAGTCCCCGTTCTCATTGCATGCCTGTTTCAGCGGATAGAGTCTCCCCAGCGCATCAGTAAGCGATGAAGGAGATGGGCATGCCCGTCTCAGAGTGCATGATGGTGGCTGCGCATGGCTGGGATGTGGGTGGAGCAAAACATGCAGGCATGAAAACTGCATTTGTTACCCGCAAAGGGCAGGCACTCTACCCACTAGCACCTGCACCCGATCTGATGGTCAGCGATATAGGTGCGTTAGCCACTAAGATAAAACCGCTCTGCTAACCAGCCGTTACCTGTTAATCCCTGTACGCGTTTAGCCTTAATCGCTGCCCGAAAAGGCTAAGAAAAAGCATAGTTGATGCGAAAACACTAACAATATTCTTAAATCAGGGCTTAACCACAATACACAGCAGGCCGATGACAATAATCACTACGCCCGCCAGGCTGTGCCAGCTGAACGCCTCATGGAATACCGGCAGACAGACAGCCACCAGCCACACCAGCACATAACTGAGGCTGAGCAGCGGATAGACGCGGTTCAGTGGAAAATAGCGCAGCGCCCTAATCCAGCAGAGCATCGAAATTCCATAAGCGCCCAGCCCGGCCAGCAGCAGCAAGGCGGGCAGCAGGGCAACAGCAGGCAGCGACGTTATGCTGCTGACATCGGGCAGTCGCGGCATCGCCCAGCGCATCATCAGCTGTGCCGCTGAGACCAGCAGCACGCTGCATGCGACCCATCCATACCCTTTCATAGCTGGCTCGCCATCAGCGCCACACCCGTCACCACCAATAGCGTGCCGAAGATCTGGCGCAGCGTCAGGCGCTCGCGCCAGAGGATGCGTCCTGCCAGCGCAACGAAAATGAAGTTAAGGCTCAGCATCGGATAGGCCTGGCTGACAGGCACCCGCTGCAGGACCAGCAGCCAGAGAAGCATCGCGACACCCAGCAACAGCACGCTCACCCCAATCCAGCTTAAGCGGACCCGGCGCGATGCCGCGTGAGTCGCCTGTTTCTGGCACAGTTGCGCGCTGCAACTGAGCAGACTGACCAGTACAATCAGCAGCAGCATCACTTCATCTGACTGTAATAGAGGCAGACCAGCCTGCCCTGGCGATAGACGGCGTCCGGCACCGGAACATCCTCGCCGATATCACTGTGTACTGAATCAACCAGCAACAGCAGTGATACGCTTCCCGTACGGCGATGATCGGCAAGCCAGCCGCCGAAGTCCGCCTGAGAGACAAAGCGGGATTGCGCATCCGGGTAACTCAGCCCATATTCCAGCTCGCCTTTGGTGTCATAGAAGCCGATATCGCTACGTTGCAGATGCCAGGCTGCGGCAGATGCCACGCCGGGATTGTCCGCCAGGATAAAGTGACTTGAGGCCAGACGCTGGCTGATCGTCGAGACAAAACGCTGCGGCTGTTTGGCGTCGCGGATTTTATCCGGGATTGCCGTACCAATAAACAGGGCGACGCCCAGCGGGCAAAGCGCGGCCGCCAGCCAGCGGCGCTGTGCAGAGCGGCAGCTATATGCGCCCACCAGCCCCCAGATGAGAAATGCCAGTGCCCCCAGCGCAAGCTTCAGCATCTCGTGCGTGGCGAACAGCGGATGATGCGTCACACTCCAGGGAGCGAGCACCAGCACGACCGTTGCCAGGGTAATGATGCCGAAAATCAGGTTGAGCCCGCCATTGACTGTTAATGCGCGCCCTGCCCGCTGTGCGGCGTTCAGGCCATAGTGCGCCATCAGCAGCGACAGTGGCACAAAACAGGGCAGGATATAGGTTGGCAGCTTGCCTTTTGCCAGGCTGAAAAACAGCAGCGGCATCACCGTCCAGCTCAGCAGATAGAGCGCACCGGGATGCTGCTGACGCTCGCGCCAGCCGGTCATCAATGCGCCCGGTAACAGCGCCAGCCACGGCAGCGTTCCCAGCAGCAGAACCGGCAGGTAATACCAGAAAGGCGCTTTGTGCTGGGCATTGTCCTCGGCAAAGCGCTGAATATGCTCAACCCAGAAGAAGTAGTGCCAGAAATCCGGTGCCTGATGATAGATCGCCAGCGCCCAGGGTGCGCTGATCGCCGCGGCTGAGAGTAGAGCCAGCGGACCGAAGCAGAGCAGTTCGCGCAGTCGCTGCCGCCAGATCGCCCACGGCAGAATCGCCAGCACAGGCACTGCCAGCGCCAGAAAGCCTTTGGTCATGAATCCCATGCCGCAGGCGAGACCCAGCAGCAGATAGCCGCCCGCCCGCGCGGCGCGTCCGCTGGCCTCCGTCGCCAGCCAGAAGCTGCACATTGCGGCCGCCAGCCAGAGCATCAGCATCGGATCGAGCACCGCATAGGTGCCAACGCCATAGACCAGCAGCGAACTGAGGAAAATAATCGTGCCGACGGCAGCCGTGCGTGCCGAACTAAACAGCCGCCTGCCGAGCCAGTAGATCAGCACGGCGGTCATCGCCGTGGAGAATATCGATCCCGCCCGCACGCCAAAGTTGTTGTGGCCAAACAGCCACTGACCCAGCGAGTTGACCCAGTAACCCGCAATCGGTTTTTCAAAATAGCGCAGACCGAAGAAGTGTGGCGTCACCCAGTTACCGGTTGCCAGCATCTCCCGGCTGATCTCCGCATAACGGGTCTCATCCGGCTGCCAGAGATCGCGGAACATCGGCGGAAGCATGTAATAGAGAATAAAAAAGCTGAAAAAAAGTAGCCACTTCGTGTTGTTACGTATCCGCACTAGTTCGCCTCTTCAGTCAGTTTCTGGCAGCCCAGCCACCCTTCCCGTCCGGGGATTTCGCCTCTGACCACCCTGCCCACCGGCAAGGTACTTAGATCGTCGGGCAGCAGCTCGCTTAACGGACAGAACTGAATGCCGTGACGGGCCGCAGCAGCCAGCAGCTGGTCAAAGTCCGGGTAGCCGATAATCCCTTCGACTTCGGCATGCACGGTGTAGACCGCCCCATCATCAGAAGAGAGCATTTTCGCCAGAATGTAGTCGTTATAGCCTTCTGCGCTGACCTCGCGGCCAACCACTTCATCCCATGTGGGCAACGTCACCGGAATCTGTACGGTACCGATCTGTCCATCCGGCAGCATGGGCCGGAACGGGCCGCTGCCGCGACAGTCGCTGTTGTAGTGAAAGCCAAAGTCCTGTTTGGCGGCGATCACCCGGCCATCGGCTCGCCAGCCCGCGGCGGCCGAACAGCTGACAGGATGACCGAGTATCTCACTCAGCGTTTCGGTGCCGCGTGCTATCTGCTCAACCAGCTTATCCTGCGGCCAGACGCCGGCCCAGGTCTGCCAGGCAAAGTGGTCCCAGGCGTGCAGACCGACTTCGTGCTGACGAGTGGCGTCCTGCATGATGTGCCGCAATCTCCGTCCCATCTGCTTTCCCGGCCAGGCCGTTCCGGCGAGCAGGATGTCCCAGCCATAGAGCGACGCGGCACGGGAGCGCAGCATCTTCATAAGAAACGCCGGTTTCACCAGCCGCCAGAGATGGCGGCCCATGTTGTCTGGTCCCACGCTGAAGAAAAAGCTGCCCCGCACCGCATGACGCCGGAACAGCTCAAGCAGCGCCGGCACGCCCTGCTTCGTGCCGCGCCAGGTATCTACGTCAATCCGCAGACCGATCTTCTTCATCACTTATCAGCCTGTGGCTCAACGGTGCGCAGGAAGAAGTCGAGCGTGTTGTCGATAGTGACATCCATCGTCACGGTCGGTGTCCAGCCGAGCAGGCGACGCGCATTGCGGATAGCCGGTTTACGGTGCTCCACATCCTGATAGCCTTTGCCGTAGTAGCTGCTGCTTTCTACTTCGCGGAAACCGGCAAACGGCGGGAACTGGCTGCGCAGCGGATGACGCTCAAAGCTGGCCAGCAGCTGCTCGGCCAGCTCTTTGATACTGGCTTCGTTGTCCGGATTACCGATATTGATGATCTGACCATCACAATTCAGCTGTTTGTTTTCGATAATGCGGAATAGCGCCTCAACACCATCCTGAATATCGGTAAAGCAGCGCTTCTGTTTACCGCCGTCGATCAGCTTAATGGGCGAACCTTCTACCAGGTTAAGAATGAGCTGAGTGATCGCGCGGGAACTGCCGATGCGCGCTGCATTAAGGTTATCCAGACGCGGTCCCATCCAGTTGAACGGACGGAACAGGGTAAAACGCAGCCCCTCTTTTTCGCCGTAGGCCCAGATAACGCGGTCCAGCAGCTGTTTGGATACCGAGTAGATCCAGCGCTGTTTGTTGATCGGCCCGACGACCAGATTAGAGCAATCCTCATCGAAGCTGGCATCGGTACACATGCCGTAAACTTCTGAAGTGGATGGGAAAATGATGCGCTTCTGATACTTCACACAGTCGCGAATGATTTTCAGGTTCTCTTCGAAATCGAGCTCAAACACGCGCAGTGGATTGCGGGTGTACTCAATTGGCGTGGCGATGGCTACCAGCGGCAGGATGACGTCGCATTTTTTGATGTGATACTCAATCCATTCGGAATGGATAGCGATATCCCCTTCGACGAAATGGAAGCGCGGATGATCCAGGAAGCGGCTGATCGCGTCTGAACTGATATCCAGGCCATAGACCTCGAAATGCTCATCCTGTAACAAACGCTCAGTGAGATGATTACCGATAAAGCCGTTAACGCCAAGGATCAGCACGCGGGTACGACGTTGCAGCGCTGATTGCGGTTTTGAATAGAGCAGTGCGCCAGGCACGATGCCCAGAGTCTGCGCCAGCTGGCTGCCATTCATGTAAACGCCATGCTCGGACTGGCCGGTCTGGATTTCCAGCGCACCTTCGCCACAGGCGATCAGGAAGGGCTGCTTAGAAAGTACCGTCCCTGGCTTTGCCTGATGCTGCTGCGGATGAACCCGGCTCTTCCAGACGATAAATTTAACCGAACCGGCAAAGGCGAATGCGCCAGGCCAGGGATCGGTAACCGCTCTGACCAGATTGTGAATCGTCTGAGCAGGCTGATTCCAGTCAATGCGGCCATCTTCGGCCGTGCGGCGGTCAACCCGGGTCGCCTGACTTTCATCCTGTGGCCATTCACTCACCTCACCCTCGCGCAGACGAGGTAAAACGTCGCCGAGCAACTGCACTGCAGCCTGGGTCAGTTTACGATGCAGCGTCAGCGCGTTGTCCTGATCCTCAATAGCGACCTTCTGCTGCGCCAGAATATTACCGGCATCCGCGCGCTTTACCATGCGATGTAGCGTAACGCCCGTTTCAGTTTCGCCGTTGACCAGCGCCCAGTTCAGCGGTGCCCGGCCGCGATATTTTGGCAGCAGCGAGCCGTGCAGGTTAAAAGCACCCTTTTGAGCGCATTGCAGGATCTCATCACTCAGCAGATGGCGATAGTAGAAGGAGAAGATCATCTCTGGTGCCATGGTACGGATGCGGTCAAGCCAGATCGGGTGATTCGCCTCGTCAGGTGCATAGACCGGAATGCCATGCTCTGCCGCCAGACGGGCCACTGAGCCGAAAAAGTGGTTTTCGGTCGCCACATCGTTGTGAGTAAAAATGGCGGTGATCTCATAGCCTGCACTTAGCAGCGCATTGATGCCGACACAGCCCATGTCGTGATAGGCGAAAACAACGGTCTTCATGATTGAATATCCTGTACTGAAGGCTCTTCTGGAGCGTGAACAATGCGTTGAACGAAATAGCGCGGACGTGCCCGAACGTCGTTGTAAATGCGCCCGATGTACTCCCCGAGCAGTCCCATACCCACAAACTGGGCGCCGATAAACATGAACAGCACGGCGAACAACACGAAGACGCCGTCACCCGCCCAGGCCGCACCAAAAAAGAGTCGCAACACGATCAACACCAAAGAGAAGGCGAAGCCGGAGAGCGCTATCAGGCTGCCGACCACGCTGAGCAATCGCAGCGGCGTGGTGGTCAGACAGGTCACCAGGTCGTACATCAGGTTAATCAGCCGCATAAAGCTGTATTTCGAATCGCCAAAAGCGCGCTCGGCATGGATCACCGGCAGCTCAATGGTGTGTCGGGCAAAGGTGTTGGCCAGGATCGGAATAAAAGTGCTGCGCTCGTGACAGTTGAGCATCGCCTCGACGATGTGGCGACGATAGGCGCGCAGCATGCAGCCGTAATCGCCCATCGCCTTACCGGTGACCCGCTGAATCAGCCGGTTGAGCGTGCGCGAGGCCTTCCGACGGAACCAGCTGTCCTGGCGCTGCTGACGGACGGTACCCACCACGTCATAACCCTGACGCGCGGCGTCAACCAGCCGCGGGATCTCTTCCGGCGGGTTCTGCAGATCGGCATCCAGCGTAATAATCACATCGCCACGGACCTGGCTGAATCCGGCCATGATGGCGGAATGCTGACCGTAGTTGCGGTTGAGCAGCACGCCGGTTATCCGGCTGCCGGGAACGGTGGCGGCCTGTTCAATCAGTTCGGCAGAACGATCGCTGCTGCCGTCATCCACCAGCAGAATTTCATACTCAATCTTAATTGAGTCACAGGCGGCGCAGGTGCGCTGAAGCAGCTCCGGCAGACTCTCCTGCTCGTTATAGACCGGGATGACCACGGAGAGCATGTTGATCGGTTTGATATCGCGCATCTCAGGCTCCGGCAATGTCATGTAAAGCCTGAATCACACGTTCGACATCCTGATCCGTCATTGACGGAAACAGTGGAATCGAACACATCTGCTGGCTGTTAAGTTCACTGGCGGGAAGACGTAAATCGGGATAGTGCTCGCGATAATATTTATGGGTATGCGCCGCACGGAAATGCAATCCGCTGCCGATATCCCGCGTCTTCAGTGCCTGCATAAAGGCATCGCGCGACAGACCGCAGCGCTGTTCATCAATGCGAATAATAAACAGGTGCCACGCATGCTGATGTGGCCAGGCGGGCAGTGAGAGCGGCGTGAACGGCAGCGTGCGCAGCGCTTCAAAATAGCGTTCAGCAATCTCACGGCGGCGGGCAATAAAGCCCGGCAGTTTCTGTAACTGCACCAGCGCAATCGCCGCGCTGATATCGGGCAGATTATATTTAAAGCCCGGCATCATGACTTCCGCCTGCGGCAGACGCCCCTGGGTATGACGATCAAACGCATCCACCGCCAGGCCATGAAACTTCAGGCTGCGTATACGATCGGCGAGAGTGGCGTCATCGGTCACCACCAGGCCCCCTTCCGCGCAGGTGATATTCTTGATGGCGTGGAAAGAGAAAATCGCCGTACCACGATGCCCGATCGGTTTTTGGTGATATGTGGTGCCCACCGCGTGAGCCGCATCTTCAATAATGGCAATCCCACGCTGCTCAGCCAGTTGATAGATTGACGCGAGATCGGCAGGTGCACCAGCGTAATGCACCGGAATAATCGCGCGGGTGCGGGGCGTAATCGCCTGCGCTATCCGGTCCGGCGTGACCATCAGGTTGTCGGGATCCACATCAATCATCACCGGCGTGGCACCCAGAAGCGTGATCAGGTTCAGGGTAGAGACCCAGGTCATGGACGGCGTGATCACCTCATCGCCAGGCCCGATCCCCATCGCCATCAGCGTGACATGCATTCCGGCAGTGGCAGAGCTTACTGCAATGGCGTGCTGGTTGCCGGTCATCTGAACAAAGGCCTGCTCCAGTTCGGCGCATTTTGCCCCGGTCGTTATCCAGCCAGAGTCAAATACCGCTTTAACAGCAGCCAGCTCTTCATCACCGAATGAAGGCCGGGAAAATGGCAAAAAATCCATGCTAAAACTCCTGCAGATCAAACCCATAAGCTGTCGCGCGTTGTTAATCAGGCACAACGCCAGAAAATAATTGAAATAGCGAATGACTCACAGTCGGCCAGGGTGTTATCGACACCACGCTTTCCCGTTCTGGAATTAAGGTTACCGGACTGCTAATACAAACTACCGTATGAAAGTTAACTGAACATTAAATGAAGAGTGTGAATTTAAATAAAATCAAGGGAGAGCAAGTTAAGGATTTCAGAAAAAGTTCACTATTAAATGGCTAATAATAGCTCTGGCCTCAACTCTTTTTGATTTATTGATATTTTGTTTAAAATCAGCAGGCTCTGTTAGTCACCAGAGCAGGGTTCAGCTCATCCGGATGAAGTCACTTCTGGAGAGAAAAATTAACACGCTGATATTGCTGGGCTAAATTCAGCCTGCTACTCACAGTATCACATCGAAAAAATAGCGCTCCGCTCATATCAGGAGAATCACAGATTAATAAAGCCGTCTTAATGTATTCTTAATATTTTTCGTTATTAATGTTCTGCCCTTGCAATAATCATTACACTTTGGTGATTCTCAGGTGACAGTCAGTTAATATCTGTCAGATTATCTGTGCCTGTAAGGTAAAAACAGTGCTAAAAAAAGTGAATAGGATCGCGGTTTCAGGCGTTAACGTTGGGTCTGCCTAAAAAAGAGAAAATAGTGATGATGCGTGCCGCCTGTTTATGCACTCTGTTAGCCCTGCTCAGCCCGGTGCTTTACGCCGCGCCGGTAACCTATGCCATTACCCCCGATAAAACGTCGATAGGCCTTTCATGGCGCGCCTTTGGTCACCAATTTTCGCAGGCCAGACTGCAGGGTGTGACCGGTACGGTGACACTCAATCCTGATGAAGACCGTGACGATCATATTGAAGTGACTATTCCGGTAGGGACGCTGGTGGCCTCGAACAGCCTGTTAACCTGGCAACTGAAAAGTAACCTGTTTTTTGATGCAGAGCGTTACCCAAATATTCACTTTGTCAGCAGTCGCGTGGCCTCACTGGGTGGCGGCAATTATCGTATTTTTGGTGTGCTGACGGTTAAAAATGTCAGCCGGCCAGTCGTGATGCTGGCCTCGCTGGACAGCGGAAAGACAATTGATCCGGCTTCAGGTTCGCTGGCGCTACATGCCTCCACCGCCATCTCCCGCTCAGCCTTCGGAATGGATCGGCTGGTCGGGGTGGTTGATGATCGCGTCAACATTGCGCTGGCCATTGCCGCGCAGGGCAGAAAGCCGCTGTAGCGGTAACCGCTGAAGGGTCCGATTAACTGAGTGCTGTCTGCAATGTTTCCGCTGTGGCAGCCAGTTGAGCCGGTGGGTTGCGGCCAATCAGCACATATTGATAGCCGTCACGCTTCCACCAGGCCAGTTGCATGCCATGGCGCTTTTCATGGGCGATGGGATTCGCGCTGTCTGGCTCAGGCGAGATACAGAGCGCCATCGGGCCATAATCAGCATGCAGCCAGGCGATTTGTGCAATCGACGTCCGTTCGTAGCGCAGGATCCGCACCATTTTCAGTTCAGCCCCTGGCAGGCTGAGTTGCTGAGGATGCAGCTGCAATCCTAAATCGAGTCGGGTACGGTCCAGCCCCCTTTGCAGCATGGCGGCGTCATCAGGCGTATCGGCCAGCGTTTCAGCAATGTAGAGCGACATATAACGCGCCTCCAGATCGCGGATATTCTGGCTTTCATCTTTCTCATCATCTTCCGGTCTTGCCAGGAAACCGATGCCACTGCCCACCAGCAAAAAGCTGACAGACGCAGCAATCAGTGCCCGACGGCTGTAGCCTTTGGCTGGCATTGACTCTGGTGCCGTGATGGCTGCCAGTTGCTGTGCCATTCTGGCCTGCGGTGCCTGTTCCAGCAGCGGCGCAAAAGCCTGTTCAAAATCGAGATTACTGTGCTGTAAATGCTCAACCCGTGCCGCCAGTTCGGGATCCCCTGCCATCGCCTGCTCAAACTGCACGGCTTCCTGTGGCGTCATCTCACCATCCAGCCAGGCAACGATTGCCTCATCGCGCCACGGTGGCGTAAAAGTTTCCCTGTTCATCTCCGTTTCTCCTGCGGTGCGGGCGAGGTCGCCGGCTGTCTGGCCAGCGTGGCACGTGCCGCGGCCAGACGGCTCATAATAGTGCCAATGGGAACCGAGAGCGTCTCTGCCGCCTCCTGATAGGTCAGACCTTCGACATACACCAGAAACAGTGCATTACGCTGCGCCTCGGGTAAGGCGTTAACCTGTAGCATAATGCGCTGGAAATGGCGGTTGTCGTCGCTGGTGGTGTGGTTGTCTGCGGCCAGCAGCGCATCGGGATCCACGAATCCCTTTCCCTGCCGGACCTTTCGCGCCCGTAAATCACTGGCCCAGATGGAGTGAAGGATCGAAAAAAGCCATCGATCAATGCGTGTGCCCGGCGTGAACTGCGCGCTGCGTTCCAGCGCGCGTACGCAGGTTGACTGCACCAGCTCTTCTGCCATGTCACGGTTGTGTGACAGCACATAGCCGTAACGCCAGAGCCGCGTCAGATGTTCCGCAAGGTGCTGATGGATGTCACTGTGGGTGATTTTTCGCTCCTCCCTGCCGCATCAGACCTCGGGGTGGCCATTGATCGCGGCCTGCAGATCGCGGTATTCCTCGCAGTCTGTACCACAAATCCCGGCAATGGTTTTTAACTGTTCACGCGCCAGATCCGGACGCCCTTTGATCATCCAGGCTTCGCCCAGATATTCACGCACTTTAGCGTAACGGGGATCAAGTGCAATGGCGCGCTGATAATAGCCAATGCCCTCGTCCGTGCGGCCCAGTTTGCGGGTGGCGTAACCACGATAGTTCCATGCTTCGCGGGTATCCTGATTTTTCAGCGTATCCAGCAGGTTCAGCGCCGCCTGATATTCGCCCTTTTTCGCCAGATGCCAGGCATAGCGGGTTTTATCGTCATCACTCAGCTTGCTGGTCTTCTCAGGCACACAACTTTTAGTGTGACTGTCATAGACCTGACCTTTGGGGCAGTCAGGCGTCTTTTTATCACTGTCATTGTCGCCCATCGCCATACTCAGCGGAGAGTGCAGCATCAGCAGCAGTGCCGGAACGGCAAGCAGAGAAAAACCAGAACGCGTTGTCATAATTTATCCTTATCGGGTCTGTGAGACAGGCGATAAAGCCCGCCGGATGCAGTCCGCTAGCGCGGCGCTGTACGGTAAACAGCTCAGCGCCGGTTTCTATTCGATAAAAATAAAATTATTTTTTTGCCAGGGTGCCACGCTGAATCAGAACGGTAGTTTTTCCACCGCACAGAAACGCCGTTCCGCCAGGGAGATCACCGCAGCTTCCGCAATCGCCTGGGCTTTCAGTCCATCCTCAAGGCCAGGAAGATCGTCAACCTGCTCACCGTTCAGCGATCGGATAAACGCATCCAGATGAGCATAATAAGTTGGCTGCACCCGGCTGAACCAGTCGGGCAACAAGCCTGGCTGCTGAATCTGCGCACCCTGATAGCAGCTGACGCCGCGCTGTGGATGAGAGGCTGATTCCAGCATTCCGTGCGGTCCCATCACACTGATGCGTTCATCGTAGCCATAGCCGGTGCGGCGGACATTATCGAGTTGTGCCAGCGCCCCGCCCTGCAGCCGCAATAGCAGCGTGCTGGTGTCCACGTCGTCAAATTCGCTGATCGAGGGCAGAGCCAGCGCTGCACCCATCGCTGCCACCTCTTTCACCTCCTTTTCAGTCAGCCAGCGCAGCAGGTCAAAAAAGTGGATAGCCTGATCGCGCATCTGTCCCCCGGACGCCTGAAGATAGGCCAGCGGCGGCATGGCTGAGGATCGGCAGACCATCTGAATCAGTTCCGCCGGGCCGATCCGCCCCTGGCGGAGTTGTTGCTTCAGCTGCTGATGGCTGACATCAAAACGCCGATTAAACCCTACTGTGACCGGCACGTTGTAAGGAAGAACATTAGCCACGGCAGAGCGGGCCCGATCAAGAGAGAGATCGACCGGTTTTTCACAGTAGATGGCTTTACCGGCGCGGGCTGCGGCTTCCAGTAAGTCAGCATGGGTCGGCGTCGCGCTGGCGATCAGCACCATATCAATCTGCCCATCATTTATCGCCTCGGAGACAGACGCGGACCGGGCACCAAAGCGGGTCGCAAAGGCGGCGGCGCGAGTAGGTTCTGCATCCGCGACCCATACCAACTCAACTCCGGGGTGCGCCTGAAGATTCGCGGCATGAACTTCACCAATAAAGCCACACCCCAGCAGGGCAACACGTTGCTTTTTATTCATTTTTTTGAACTCCATCATAGTCCGGCAGAAAGATGCATCTGCAGGATAACGCTGCGTTTTACACTGGCGGCACGGTGTTTTGAGGTGTTTACCTCAGAGGAGATCGGCATGTCGCTGAAAGAGGTCGCCCGACGGGCAGGTGTGGGACTGGCAACCGTGGATCGGGTGCTCAATGAACGTGGCGGCGTCGCGCCGGAGACGGTTCACAGGGTGCTGCAGGCAGCACGTGAAGTCGGGCTGAAGCGGATCCTGCCGGAGGAGCATCGTCATCCGTGGCAGATAGAACTGCTGCTGAGCAGCAACGATTCGTTTTTCTTTAAGCAGCTGGCACAGGATTTTACTGAGGTTGCCTCGCATCTGGGCTATCGCCGGTTAACGCTGCGCCGCACTTTTGTCCCCGAGGCTCAGCCAGAACGACTGGCAAAGCTTATCAGGCAGGGCGGTGAAACGCGGGATGGTCTGATCGTTTTTGCCCATGAACATCCGGCGATCTATGAGGCGCTGGACCATTGCCAGGCTCGTGGCGTACCGGTGCTCTCACTGGTCACCGATTTACCCGGTGCCGCCCGGCTCTGTCATGTGGGGATCAATCAGTTGCAGGCAGGACGTACAGCCGCTCAGCTGATGGGCAAAATGCTGCATCAACCCGGTGAGGTGTTGATGGTCAGTGGGCACCGGGATTACAGTGCGCATCGTCAGCGTATTGAAGGGTTTCGTGACCTGATAACCAGTCGGTTTCCCCATCTTCAGTTACGTGAAGTTCTGGCCGCCCAGGAAAATCGCGACACCCTCAGTAAGTTGCTGGAGAAGCAGCTGGTACAGAGCGGTCATCTCCAGGGCATTTATAACACCGGGCTGGGGAATACCGAGATCGGGCAGGCGCTGGCACGACATCGTCGGCTGAATCAGTGCATCTGGATTACTCATGAGCTTTACGCCACCACCCGCACGCTGATGGCGCAGCAGAGCGTTGCGCTGACACTGGATCAAAACACCCGGCAGCATGCCCAGCTCGCGCTGCAGCTGATGCTGAATTATCTGGAGCAGGGAGAGAAACCCGATATCTACATTAACGGAAAAGTGGATTTCATCATTTATACGGCAGAAAACTGTCTGTAAAGATTGCCCGTTGTGTCATATCCACCGGTAAAGAAATATGCTTTACCTGCCGTCGATCATTGCATTCAGCACTATTTCCCGCGCGAAGCAGTGCCCGGGAAAGTGGCTCACTGGCTCAGAAGTGCATAGAAAATAGCCTGCCACAGATAATCTGATCGCAGTGACAAGCTGAAACCGCCCCTTTATGTCAGATAAAAAATCTAACTATCATCTAAATATTAAAAGATAAATCTATATATGCATTTTTTATGGTTTTAATATTCAGATGCAGGCTGATGACGTTAATATCGTATCCGACTGAACAAACAGCGAAGTGAAACGGGTGAATTAATGTGCGACAGAGGTGCGGAAACAGAGCAGGAATAACACTCGCAGTCCTGAACGGTTAGCCATTAAAAGCGTACTTTGCAGAGTTGATCAATATCAAAACTTAATGGGTTTTTATCGTCATATTCCTATTGGGTTTCACTTTCTGCCAGGTTGATGCTAAGTTCTCGTCGGTTTAAAACAGGGCAGTATGAAGAACCGTTTCTCTGATATTACGGCCACCCTGAATTTTTCCTGCGCCAGTTCGGTGCCTGACTAATTAATGAGCGTATGATTTGGAAAAGTGTTTATATCCGGTGCGTACCAGAACTGAGAGAGTGCTGCACGCGGTGGTATTCGAAGTTGTCGCTAATGTGCTGCTTTTCTTTATCCTGATTATTTTTACCTCCGCAGCACCATCGCAGTCGTTGTTGCTTACATTGGTTTCATCAACTCTGGCTATGGGATGGAACTACCTTTTCAACCTGATGTTTGACAGTGTTCAGCTAAAAACAGGATTTAAAAAGAACTTGCGAGTGAGATGCCTCCATGCCGTTCTGTTTGAGGCGGGTCTGTTATTAGTGTTAATCCCCTTTGCAGCATGGTGGCTGGATATTACGCTATTCTCAGCGTTGAGACTTGAATCCGGACTGGTGCTATTTTTTCTGACCTATGCTTTTCTGTTCAATTTGTTATGGGATTGGGGAAGATCAGCAAAATCAATGAAGATATTAAATTAATGTATCATGCCATTAAAATTTACTTTCAGAAGTTAACCTTTCGCTTAGCCGGCTAATGGAACTTCGCGTGCGAGTGATCGCGCCCGAATGTATCCGATGCGTAAGGAAACAAGTATATCTGGTGTCAGGAGCCGCTTACTCTCGCCTGGCAGCATTGATATAACGGCGCGTCTGCATAAATTAAGTTCAGACTGCGTATAAGCTCATTTCACAGGTTAAATCAGCAAGAATATTATGGACAAAGTCTACTATCTGAATAAGTTAAGGAACTGCCCGTCAACCGATATTCTGGATATCGTAACAAGCTATATGCGGAAAAAACTTCCTGGTGACGACCTCTCTTCATTTGAAGGCGCTTACGATCATCGTAAAGCCGAACTAATAATGAATGAAACCTACAGTGAAGTTCCTTCAGAAGTATGGAGACTGGTGTGCTGAGGCGTAAAAAGGAGGGCATGATCACTCATAACCCATTATCTGCTGATGACTGATCACCCTGCAGATCATCAATTCCTGATAATCCTGGCGCGACGCATTTTGATCTCCGTCGGGCAGAATCGGTGAACAGATAAATCAGAGCATCACCTTTAGTGCTGTGATGCTCTGTCATTCTCAACAAACGCACGACATAAAGCGCTGTAAGAAATAGTAAGACAAACCTGCCAGACCACTGTAAACCGTTTTAAATATGACGCCAAAACTGGCTTCGTCTGTCATATTCAGAGAAAGCTCGTACTAATAATGCCTTCCGGACTCACACGACTACAATAATGATTATCTGTTCAGGCGATATGCTGCCAATATAGCTCATGATCCACCAGCACCGATCCCGGAACGGCAAATCGTGTCAGGGTGATAAAAAAGGCAGCTCAGTCGTTAAGCAAGGGTGTATTAAGCACATTCAGATGATGCAATACCATTAAATTTAAATGTTGTTCGCCCGAACAGGGAGCATGCAGGCGAACAAAACGGGAATTCATTTCAGATGGTCACGATGATACAGAGCCCACTGCTCAATCCTTTCTCCAGAGGGTAGCAGGCAATAGGTTGTTATACCTGCCGAAGATTTTTCCTGGACCTGCTGACCACCGCGATTAACGCAATATTCACTGGCTGGATTACGCATTTTTAAACGCTGCGGTTCCTTGCTGTGCGGTGTGCAGGCGATAAGTAGTGAAGCCAGTAACATCAGTGAAACTCCTGCTAACCTGTTTGTGACGAACATAAAACCTCTCTTAACCTTATTTTTGTGAATTAAGCATTTACCCTCCAGTGGTGTGATTAAGTCTGATAGCACAACAACGACTTTATCAGGAATCCTCCTTTCTCCGGCCACATGTTAACCTCAGGGGTGACAATCATCATGTTTCCATTCTGCCGTCCACTCTGCACTCACCACTGCGGGTAGCGATACATAATTATAACGTGCTGCCACTAAACCCGCGCTTAACAACCTTACGCGACACATAAGCAGATAGACCTTTAATGCAGTGATTAAAAAATGAATAAAGCCAAAATTAGAATGCATGTGACGATAATTAACAAAAAACCCATTATTACAATCGATGCATTATCTTAATTTTTAATGGAAATTCCTCGCAAATAGGGCATCGCCTTTAACGTTTACTTAAAACAGGCACACTTGCGATGCCTTTACATAAATCCTTTTCCCGCTGCATAATCCCGCAACATTTGTATGCGCACTGCCATTAATGGGATCAATAAAACCTACAACTTATTGGTATCGCTTAAATATCGCTGCTGCTTAACACCTGAATAACAACTCACGATTCAGGTGCCATTTAACGATCAGACTATCAATAAATTCTTAAGGAAGAGTGACTGAGATGAATAATAAATTCCCGCGAAATAAAATCGCAAAAGCATTAATGCTGGCAAGTGGGATGGGGGTTGTGCCTCTGATTAGCTATGCTGCAGTCATCGGAAGCCAGACAGGCAATGAGATCATCTTAACTGATGGCACCACGCTGATTGCCGACCAGTCATCTGGCGACGGTTATTATGGCATCCTGGTTAATGGCGCTACCGCCGCAACGGTTACCATCGGCAGCGGCAGCACAGTTCGCGTGACAGATGCTGAACGTTATGCAAAAGGGATTTTTATTGAAGCGGCAAACAGTGAATTTACTGCAGATAAGTTAACCCTCAACGTTTCCGGTAAAACAGCGGTCGGCATTGAGTTCGGCGGAAAAAATGTAACCACCAGTTTAGGATCAGGTTCCTCGGTCACCACGGTAGCATCAGGTGATTCTTTCGCCGAGGGCGTCGTTGTCAGCAATAGTTCCTCGCTGCAGGCAAATAACCTGCAAATAAGCACCCAGGGCACTGGCGGAACGGCTCTGCGCGTCAGTGGTTACGGAAGTCACGCCAGTCTGGGCGACGACAGTAATTTACAGACGAATGGTCTTAACAGTAATGCCGTTCAGGTTGATAACCTGACCGGTGAGTCGATTAATGGCGTGGCCACGTTGAAAGCAAATGCATTGACGATCAACACCCTTGGCAATAATTCGCAGGGTATTAATATCCAGGATAATGGTTCTGTTGATCTGGGCAGTAACTCGACCATTATTACCACTGGGGATCTTTCTGCTGGCATCTGGAGCTGGGGTGAGCTGAAGGCCGATCATCTGACAATCAGTACTGCGGGTGAGACCTCTGCAGGTCTGTCAGGCCGTGACAACAGCCTGTCAAACATTGGTGCTGGTAGCGTGATCTCCTCTGATCAGACTGGCGGCATTGTGGCTATGGGCGACAATGCCATCGTTAACTTCATTGGCAGTGAAGAAGAACGCAATACGGTCTATTCAGCAGGTTTTTATGGCGTATCCGCACAGTCAACCGGCGCAACCATTAATCTGCAGAACACCGATATTATGATGAAAAATGTGGATACCATGACCCTGGGTATTTGGTCCACAAGCGGTGGCACAGTTAACGGTGATGCAGTGACCATTACCGGCCCGGAGAATGCTACAGGTGTCTACGCCATGGCTGGTGGTAAAGCGAATCTTACGGGTGATTTGACCATTGATATGAGCTCCCCGGATGGGATAGCCATGGCTACGCGATATGATGAAGGTTATACAGCAGGTGTCATCACCACCGACGGAAAAGCGCAGATCGTTGGTAGCGTTTTATCCCGGGCCGGACTCATCGACCTCAATCTGACATCGGGTTCACTCTGGTCTGGCAGCGCCAGCAGCGATAACGTCAATAATGGCCATCTGAACGTTAATCTGACCGACAGCACCTGGAATGTATCGCGAACATCCAATGTCGATAATCTGACATTGAGTAACTCGCTGGTTGACCTCTCTGCAGCCTCGGATGACGCAACCTATTCAACATTGACTATCGCCAACCTCAGCGGCAGCGGCGACTTCGCCTTGCGCACCAATCTGGCAGGCGATGGTGCTGGCGTGAATAACATTGGCGATAAAGTTGTGGTGACAGAGAGTAGTTCCGGTGATTACGGTCTGACCATACAGAACCGCGGCAGTGCCGTCACCACTGGCAACGAAGTACTGACTGTGGTTGAAACGACTGATGGCATCGCCACCTTTAAAGGTAACGCCGACGTGGAACTTGGTGGCTATGTTTACTCGGTCAATAAGCAAGGCAACAACTGGGTACTCTCCTCACCTAAAGCACCAGAAACCCCTGAAGCAGATGATCCGGCCGTTATCCCTGCGGATGAGCCTGCCGCGACTCCTGCCAATGAGCCTGCCGCGACTCCAGCCGATAACGGTGGCACGGCGCCTGCCGGGCAAGACAACGCAACTTCCCCTATTACCAGCACGGCCAACGCAGGGGCTAACTTCCTCAACACTGGCTATCTGATGAACTATGCCGAAATGCAGACGCTGATGCAGCGTATGGGTGATGTTCGTCAGGGTAAGACAGCCGGGAATGTCTGGCTGCGCGCTATAGATGGACGGTTCAGCGGCTTTGATAATGGCAAGCTGAGCCGTTTCAGCCTGAACTACACCGGTTATCAGTTTGGGGTCGATAAACGTTTGTCCGATGAAATTCCGATCTATCTGGGCCTGTTCATGGGGGTAACTGAAGGATCGCCTCATTACCAAAATGGTAACGGCAACATCCGTTCTGAGCATTATGGCTTCTACACCACCTGGGTAAATGATGCCGGTTTCTATGTTGATGGCGTTGTGAAAGTCAACCGGCTGAGGAATCAGTTCAATGTTCACGATACACAGAATAACCAGGTATCCGGTAACGGTGTCTCTTCAGGTCTGAGCGGATCGCTTGAGGCGGGCAAAAAGTTCAGCTTCTCTGATCGGCTGGCAGGTTTTTATCTTGAACCGCAACTACAGCTGACAGCAGGTCATCAGGATGGTGCTTCCGTAGGTGCGTCTAATGGTCTCAATATCACACTTTCAAGCTACAAATCACTGATGAGCCGGGCAAGCGTGCTGGCAGGGTATGAAATCAATCAGAGCAATTACAAACTCAACACCTATGTAAAAACGGGTGTAATGCGCGAGTATGCCGGGGATGCTGCTTATGCTCTGAACGGATCAAATGAACGTCTTTCCTTTAAAGGAAATGGCTGGAATAACGGCGTCGGCCTGAGTGCCCAAATCAGCAGCCATACGCTCTTCCTGGAGGCAGATATGGTAGACGGAAAACGTTTTAACCAACGTCAGGTTAATGCTGGCTACCGTTTTAGTTTTTAGAATCAGCGTGCAGCAAGCGCTCGTATAACAGGAGGTGTTAATGAAAAAAACATTATGGATGCTGCTGGCCTTGATCTGCTCAGGATCCGCTTTCGCACGGCAGGAGTCCACCATCGCAGAAGCAAAAAACATGCGAGACGAACGTCATGTTACCCTTACCGGTACGATTAGTGGACGGGCTGACGATGACCACTACTGGTTACAGGACTCAACGGGTCGTATCCGTATTGATGTCGACGAAGATGACGAAGACGACGACGGCTTCCTTATTGGTAAAAAGGTACGGATAACGGGTGAGGTAGATCGCGATGACGGCCATAGCGAAATCGATGTTGATCGGCTCTTCATTCTGAAGTAGTTCCGGACTTCTGTGTAAAAAAGCCAGCTATAGCGCTGGCTTTTTTACATTCAGGGCAGGTTTTACTTTTCGCGAAACGCTTCCTGTACGCGCAACAGAGGACGCAACAGATATTGCAGCAGGCTCTTCTCGCCCGTACGAATATCAACGGTGGCCGTCATACCGGGAATCACCCGTAGTTCCTGACTGCCGCTTTTCGTCAGCGTATTATTTTCCGTTAATACCATTACCCGGTAATAAGTATCATCGACGCCTGGCCTGCGGGCAGCCTTACTTTCCTCATCTTTTAGCGCGCCCGAACTGATACTTTGAACATGTCCGGTCAGGCCGCCATAAATCGAATAGTCATAGGCAGAAATTTTTACCACAGCTTCCTGACCGGGCGCCAGAAAAGCCACATCAGAGGGCCGGATACGAGTTTCCACCAGCAGCTGGTCATCCAATGGTGTCACCTCCATTATTGCGGCACCAGGCTGGATCACACCGCCAAGCGTATTGATTTTAATACTGTTAACAATGCCTCGTACTGGCGTGCGGACTTCAGTACGCTCAAGCGTATCATGGCGGCCATGGGCAGTTTCCTGCAGGCTTGTCATCTCAACATCGACTTTGGACAGTTCATCGTTAGCCTCGTTACGGTAGCGGTTTTTTCGCTCGGTAATTTGCAATTCGGCATCATTCATCTGACGCTCAAGTTTCAGAACCTCAGTTTTTGACAGCAGCGATCTGGCTGAGAGCTGTCGCGCCATTTCAAGCTCTTTCTGCAGCAATGTTTTTGACTTCAGATAGCCTTCTATTGATTCATTTACCGCCCTTTTGCGTAGTTTCCAGGCATCGGTTTCACGGGTAACCAGTTCAGGTACTTTCATGACCTCTGGCGGGAACACAAGCTCGCTGCCGGTCGCTTCTGCTTCAAGACGCGCGGCCTGGGCTTTCAGTGCCAGCAGGCGGTTAGCGCTTTCGCGGAAGGAGGCTTCGGCGCGCGTGGGATCGATTTTGGCCACAACCTGACCTTTTTCAACCGTATCGCCTTCATGCACCATTAACTCCTGCAAAATACCGCCCTCAAGGCTTTGCAAAACCTGTTCGCGGGAACTGGGAACAATTTTGGCTGACCCGGTTGTCACCTCTTCGATGTTGAAATTGGCGGCCCAGACGATTACCAGCACCATTAACGCCACGCTGCCCCAGGCAATAAATAGCCAGCCTTCCCAGCGATCCTGACGGGCGGCCCTCACCATGTCACTGGCTGTATGTTCGGTCAGGCGCTTTTGATCAACGTTTTTATCAGGGGACAGGCTGCTCATACTGTTACCTCGCCAGATTGTGGCTGACGCTCTGTGCTTATCTCAACGCCAGCATGTTTCGCTGCGTTACGCAGCACCGATGCGGCCGGGATCTTCCCGCTGTTTAATAAACCGATAATCTCTTCACGCGGCCCATCAGCTACTTTGATGCCTTCATCCATCACAATCACCCGATCAACGTATTTCAGCACTGCCGGACGGTGGGTCACGATAATCACGGTTCGGCCTTCCATTGCCGGGATGAGCGCCTGCAGGATAGTGCGTTCCGACCCCATATCCATCCCCGATGTAGGTTCGTCCAGTAGCAGAACATCCGGATTCGACAGAATGGCGCGAGCCAGGGCTATCGCCTGCTTTTGTCCACCGGAAAAGTTTTCACCACGCTCACGGACAGGCATACCAAAGCCCATGGGATGGGCCGCGACAATATCACTCACCCCGGTCATTTTGGCAGTGGCCATCAGTTCTTCGTCGCTGGCGTAGGGTGCTCCCATCACCAGGTTGTCACGCAGCGAACCATACATAAAACGTGGTTCCTGATTGACCAGCGCGATACGAGTCCGTAATTCCACCGGCTCGACCTGGCCTATATCTACGCCAGCAATGGTGATCGTGCCTGTTGTGGGTGGATATAGCCCAACCAGCATGCGCAGCAGCGAAGATTTACCGCTGCCCATTTTGCCCAGTATGGCAACCCGCTCGCCCTGACAGAACCGGACATCTAGCTGCTCAACGATGGCCGGTAAATCGTCTTTATAACGTAATGAAATGCCCTGACAGACAATCCCGGTCTGGCTGCCCTGGGGAAGCTGCACATAAACCTTCTCATTATCGCGTTCAGCAGGGGCCTGCATCACTTTATTGAGGATGGCCAGCGAGGTTTTTGCCTGCTGAATACGCAATCCCAGCGCGGCAAGCGTTGCTATTGGCATTATGGCGCGCCCCATCAGGGTCATAGTGGCAATGATGCCTCCCATTGAGATATCACCATCACCGACCAGATAAGCACCCCAGACCAGCAGAATAACGGTACCAAACTGCTGGGTCGTCTGAATAACGCTTGAGCCCATAGTGGCAAGGAACCGCGATTTCATATTCACTGCAGAGAGTTTTACGCTGGCAACATCGTGTTTAGAGGCGACCAGGTTTTCAGCACGCAGAACTTTGATGGTTTCAAGATTATCCAGTGATTCAATAACCAGACCGTAACGGTTACTGCCTATTTTCATTGACTCTTCAGCGTGGCGTTTCAAAGGGATCTGCATCAGCAGCACCATCGCCACGATGACCACTAATATCAGGATCACACACCAGACCAGTGGCCCGGCAACCAGATGGATTACAACCAGGAAGAGTAAAACAAAGGGTAAGTCAGCAACCGTCGTTAAAGCGGCTGACGTAGTAAGCTCGCGGACGCTGTCAAAGCTTTGCATGACATTGCCAAATGCACCGCTGGATTGGGCTCGACCCGACATTTTGCCGTTCAGCACGTGACGAAAAAGTTGTGCGCCCAACACCAGATCGATCTTTTTACCGGCGCGATCGGTAATCCAGGCCCGACCCAGCCGTGCAGCCAGTTCAAACAACAGCGCCAGACTCACGCCGATAGCCATCGTCCAGAGTGTTACGTAGGTCTGGTTAGGCAGTACCCGGTTATAAACCGTCATGGTGAATACGGACATCGCCAGAACGAGCAGGTTAATAACGACTGACAATGCGGCGGCTTCAAAGATATAACGTTTGAATCCCCACAAAGTATTCCAGAACCAGTGCCCTTTACCGACATGGACAATGTCATCGGCACGATGATCAAGATAAGACTTAGGTCGCAGCAGCAGCAACTCGCCGCTATAGTGCTGAGCCAGGCGAGCGAAATCGACCTCAACAGGCTGGCTGCCCAGTGCGGGATCGATAATGGCGCACTTCTTTTCGCTACACTGTGTCAGCACGCAGTAGCCCGTTTCCAGACGCATGATGGCGGGGAGAACAAAGCTTTTCACATCCGTCAGGTCAATCTTCTGCCAGGCAGCACTCATGCCGCGGCTCTGCAGCGTGCGCAATGCCCAGTCATTCTGGGCGCTGATATCAGCGTCTGGTGGAAATGCAGGCATACCCACACGTAAAGCATTTAGCGTAAGCCGGACGTCAAACAGGCGCAGTGCGCTTTGCAGTGCAACCAGCAAAGTCTCCTGCGTATCTGATGGCGATCTGGATAACACTCTGTTTTCAGCATTCAGTTCAGAGCCAGCAGGCTCAAATTGTATATCAGTCACAATGGCGTCCCCTGGACAACTAATTCATTCTGGTCTGGCGGCAAAGCATGACAGCGGCCAGAAATACTCGTTTTTTACGTCAGCGTGATTAGTGCACCGCTTCGATGGTATTCGCTGGTAAAGCGTTAACCTTCTGCACCAGCTGGCTGGTTTTACCCAGTGCCGCAACGATGTTCCATTGCGCAGCCAGATACTGCATCTGCTGCTCCTGATAACTTGCGAGACTGGAGTAATAGTCGGTAGCAAACGAGATTAAATCCGTTAACGGACGCTGCCCCGCGAAGAACTGCACTTCCCCCGCTTTCCAGGTTTTCAACGCGGTTTCTGACTGTCTCTGTAATGCATTGAGCTGGCGTTCACGAAGCGGTAAGGAGACCCACAGCTGATCCAGCTGCTGTTTCAATGTCCGGAGTGTTGCATCCTGATCCGCCTCTGCGGCAATGAGTCGCTGAGTTTCAGCTTTGGCATTTGCCCTGCCAGCCCCACCATCCCAAAGATTGATATCGCTGCTCACCTGTAACGTCACCGCTTTAAACGGTTCCATTTCACCGTTGCGCTTTGGACTGTCCATACTCAGTTGCACACTCCATTTCGGCCTGTTCCACTTAGAGGCCAGATCCACTGCGGCTCTCGCTTCTTCTTTACGCTCGCGTGAGACCGCCCAGTTGGGATTTTCTTTCAGTACCTGTTGTGCCTGTGCCAGTGACGCGGGCAACAGACCCGCTTTTTTCAGATCGGGCAGGCCTCTGGTGATAACAATCTCGTGGTTCAGCAGCGAGCTGAGTTGCTGCTGCGCCTGGATATAGGTGGTGTAGCTCATTTCACGACTGGCAATCACCGAATTGAGGCGAGTCGCAACCTGATTGATCTCAGAAGCTCTGCCGCTATCAATACTGGCAATATTCTTTACCCGATTAAGCAGATCCTGCAGTGCGTTAATTTCTTTATCCAGCACAGCGACAACTGTGGCATTAGTGGCTGCAGAGGTAAAAAGAGAAAGCACCTGCTCGTTGAGATTTTCGCGCGTGACATTTACCTGAGCCTGCTGCATGGAATAAGCAGCCTGCTTTCCGGCAACGCTCGCATCAGTACGTCCGTGATCGTAAAGTAATTTACTTACGGTGATATGCGGGGAGACCGGGTTATTCTCATAACCGGGTTGACCTGAATATCCTGATGCGCTGATACCCGTGCTGACCTGAAAACCATCAGCGGCTTTTGCCTGATCGATATCATACATAGCACCGGTGCTGTTTGATAAAGCAGACTTTACCGATGGATGGTCGGCTGTCATACGAATCATTTCAATAAAGTCCGTTGCATGGGCATTTAACAGGGGATTAAAAAATAGCAATCCCGCAATTAAACCATGCAGCGAACATCTGGATTTTGTAGTAAACAAGTTTTTTTTCATAGTTAACTCAAAATAACAAATAAAGTGGGATGGCTAATTTTCTCTGTCGCTAATTCAATCCTGCTACCGGAACTGTTTTAACCGTCCGACATGTCATATGGCAACGTTAATTCTGCTAAAAAGAAATATTTAGGTTTTACATGCTGCTCACATGCCTTTATTTATTTTTTTCATCTGCGCAATCAGATCTGGGGCTCACCTGATGGGCCTGCCTTAAACAGGCCCATCAGGTGAGTTTGATGTGAAAAAAAGCTGGCGATGACCGAAGTCATCGCCAGTTCTATCAGATAACGTTTAAGCCATGCTGGATTAACAGCTTGACAGTCGTGTCATCATTATTGGTATAGACGTCATAATTAACGCCATTTTCAGTTTGTGCGGCTGAAGCCGTCCATTCTGATTTTCCAATATTAACGGTATCAGTTGCATTACTATTGTTTGAACTTCCAACATCTCCCGTAATATGTAATGTGTTCGCTTCACTACCATTATCTTTAGTAATTTCGAGCACATCGCTGGCGCTGATAAATAATGTCTGCGCCGTGTTATTACCCAGATGGATAGCTTCAATTCCACTAATTTTGCCTGATACCGTTCCGAGTTCTAAATCGTTATTAGAATCCCAGACCAGCGTATCGTGACCTTCTCCTCCTTTCACACTGCTAAAATGAGTACTGTTAATGACGATAGTATCATCGCCCTCTTTTGCATCGACGGAGTTCGCGCCGCGTGCATCCAGTACATCATTACCTGAAGTGCCATTAAGATCGTACTGAGCAGGTTGATACTCAATATGCGTCGATCCCGTTTCAGACGTCAGTCCCAGTGTCTCGTTCAGATCAACTAAGCGGCCTTTGATTGCTGAGCCATCGCCGTCGCCCACGCCCTGATCGGTCCAGGTCACGTAGAGCTGACCGCCCGCCAGGAAGGTCGCATCGACTTCAACCTGCTCACCATAGGTCAGCTGGTTGATCTGGATCTGCTGGCCCACTTTATTACCCGCAGCATCAAAGTACTGTGCGTAGATACCGCTGGTACCTGCACCCGGCGCGATGTCGGTTGTTGACAGGAAAACGGCAATAAAGCTGCCGTCAGCCTGACTGACCACCCTCGCCATGTGCTGATCGCCAGCCGTCGTGGTGTTGATCAGGAACTCGCTGGTCAGCGCCGTACCGTCTGCCGCGTAGATGCGGCCCCAGACGCTGTAACCATTCTGATCCGGTCCGCTGGTATCGTTAGAGTCCCAGGTCACCACGTAGTTACCGTTTTGCAGCGCACTGACTGCGGATGACGCCTGATTGTTAGTCAGGGTCTGGTTCGCTACGAAGCTGCCTGTTACAGCATGCGTTGACGGATCATAAACTGACACACCAACATCATATCCGGTGGCTTTAATCGCATAAGTAATCGCAACCTGGCCATTTTCCAGCGTTGTAACAGATGGCAACGGCTCCCATTCAGGAATGATGGCATTTGCGTTCAGGGTCGTGGTTGCCAGCACGGTCTCCGCCGTGACCGGCGTGCCGTTTGCGTCATACTGACGGCCATAAACCGTCCAGTTGCCGTTCAGGCTCGCTTCCCAAACCACCAGATAACCGCCGTCTTCCAGCGAAGTGATCACCGGAACGCGCATTTTGCTGGCGGCGGTGCTGGAGTCCACATTGTACTCTGCGCCATTAGTCACGACGCCGTTCACGTTACCCGCACCGTCGTAGCTGTAGGTATAGCCCTGACCCTTGATATGCGCACCGGAATCCGTGCTCCACACCACCTGGAAAGTGCCATCTGACAGCACGGTAACCTGCGGCGTGATCTGGTCGCCCGCTGTGGTGGTGTTCACCGTGAACTCCGCCCCGACCGGCTGGCCTTTCGCATCCAGCAGCTGACCCTTGACGCAGCTGCCGGAGCCATCTCCGCTCGCCGACTGCCACACCACGATGGCGCCGCCGTCCGGCAGGCTGGCTACCGACGAGACCGTCTGCGCTCCCGTGGTGGTGGTGTTCACCGTGTACTCGGAGTAGAACGCCGCATCCACGTCAATCACGATACCTTCAATGCCGGTTCCCGAGCCGTCCACGTTGTCCGACTGCCACGTCACGTATACGCTGCCGTCCGCGGTCAGCACGGCGTCAAAGATGTGCGTTGCATCCACCGAGTCGCCACCGGTACCCTGGTTGCCGCTCGTGGTGGTGTTCACCAGGAACTCGCGTCCCACCCTGTTATCGTTCGCATCAAAGCGCTGTGCGTAGATGGCCGAGCCATCCCCGTCGCCGCCTTCAGAGCCCCAGATAAGCAGGTAGCCGCCATCATCCAGCGCCACGCCGACCGGCTTATACTGCTTGCCGCTGGTGTAGCTGTTGACGATGAAGTCACCGCTGCCGACCAGCGTCAGCGTTCCGGTGGCGGCATCCACGCGGTAGTGCACTGCGCGGATGTCAGAGCCGCTGGTGCCGCTGTCGCTGCTGTCCCAGAACACCACGATGCTGCCGTCGTTCAGGGTGATAACGTCCGGATAGTTCTGGGAGCTGTCCGTGGTGGTGTTCACCTGGAAGTTACCCCCCAGTGGCGTGCCGTCTGCGGCAAAAATCTGCCCGACAACCCCGCTGCCGCTGGTGTCACCCGGACCGCTGGTGGCGTTCCACACGGTCACGTACATGCCGCCGTGCGCCGCATCGGTAAAGGCCGCCATTTCCGGCCCGCCGGAGCTGCCCATGCCCTTGCCGGTTGCCACCGTCACTTCGCCCGTCACCGGCTGGTTATCCGCCCCGTAGCTGCGCTGCACGATGCCTGTGCCCTGGTCTTCCCAGCTGATGATGTAGCCGCCGTCGGCGGTTGCCATCGCACCCGGACGGTTCTGCGCACCGCTGTAGGTGGTGTTCACCTGGAACTCGTCGGTCACCGCCTGGCCGTCGGCGCCGTAGCGGCGCGCCATCACGCCGTCGCCGCTGTTGTCCAGTCCGTTAACGTTGGACTCGTAGACAATCAGAAAGCCGCCGTCGGTCAGCGCGATCACCTGCGGGCTGTCCTGATTGTTGGCCGTGCGCTGGTTCACCTGCTGCTCGGTGCCGATTTTACGTATACCGTCGGCCTCAAAGAGCTGCATGTAAACCTCGGTGCCGGAGACACCTGCGCCCTGCCACGTCACCACGATGCGGCCGTCCGCCAGCCGGGTCGTCGACGGGTTAAGCTGGTCTCCAGTGGTAGTAGTGTTCACCTGCATACTTTCATTCAGCAAGCTATACGTAGCCAGTGCAGATCCCTGGAAGGCCACTGTATCGCCCTTGTTCCCTGCTGGATCGATAGCGTAGATCTCTCCTGACTCGCCAGCTGAGATTGGGTTAGGTGCTATCACCCACTTACCCTGCTGATCGGCTACTACGCTATATTCCGTGCCGTTCTTATCGACAATGACAACCACAACGCCAGGCTCAGTAACACCGCTCAGTGACTCCTCTGAGTTTCCTGAAATCCCAACGTTAGGCGCTGTGATATCGATAATAAAATCCCAGCTACTGCTGATTTCACTAACGTTACCTGCAGCATCCGTTGCCGTCGCCGTAATACCGTGTGTCCCTTCCAGCAGGTTAGTGGTCGGCGTATAGCTCCACTCACCCTGTGCATCTGCCGTCACTGTCGCAAGCAGGATGCCATTGTCATAAAGCGTAACCAGCGAGCCTTTTTCCGCCTTGCCGGTAAAGGTCGGCGCCGGATCGTCAATGACATTACCTGCCACTGGTGAGGTGAACTGCAATGTACCGACGTCATCCTGTAATGACTGGATGATCACTGGTTCTGGCGGTGTGGTATCCACATTCAGGGTAAATTTCGCCTCGCTGCTGTTGCCCGCTGCGTTGGTTACCGATGCCGTAAAGACGTGCTCACCGTCTGCCAGCTCCGCCACCGCGAACGTCCATACGCCGCTGCTGTTTGCCGTGCTGCTGCCCAGCACCGCGCCCGATTGGTCGCTGATGGTCACCACCGCGCCCGCCGCCGCCGTGCCCTGCAGCTCCGGCGTGCTGTCGTCGGTCAGGCCGCCGTTCAGTACCGCGCCGGTGATGCTTCCCGCATCGTCGTTCGCCTGGTCAATGCTCAACTCCACGCTGCTGCTGTCCAGCCTGAAGGTTGCGCGCTCGCCGCGGGTTTCGTTCCCCGCCGCGTCCGTCACCTTCACCTGCCAGCTGTAATCGCGGTCCGTCAGCGTGCCCAGCGAAAGTGTCCAGTTGCCGTCCGCGTCCGCCACCGTGCTGCCTGCCGGCGTGCTGCTGTTGTCCAGATATACCGTCACCGTCGCGCCCGCTTCCGCCGTGCCCTTCAGCACCGGCGCGCGGTCGTCGGTTACCCCGCCGCTGGCGACTTCGCCCTGCACCTCACCCTGGGCGTCCATCAGCGCCGCCACGGCCGCCTCCGGTGCCACGGTGTCCAGCACCACGTTAAACGCGCCGGTCTCCGCCGAGGAAACCCCCGCCGCGTTCACCGCCGTCGCCGTCAGGTCATAGCGGCCGTCCTCGCCCAGCGCCGCCGTGGTAATGCTCCAGCGGCCGTTGTCATCCGCCACGCCCGACCCCGCGTTTACCCGGTTGCCGTCCGCATCCGTGGCCCACACGATGACCGTCAGCCCCGCGCCCGCGGTGCCGTTCAGCGTCAGCGTGCCGTCGTTGGTGAACTGGCCCTTCTGCAGGAAGCCGCTGTCCGCATCCTCGCCCTGGCTGTAGTCGTCCACCACGTTTTCAATCGCCGGCTGCGCCGGGGCGCTGGTCAGGACGCTGAAGTCCCACGCCGCATCCGCCGTGCCGCTTACCTGCGGGCCTTCATTGCCCGCCGCGTCCACCGCCGCGACCGTCAGGGCGTGCGCCCCGCTGCTCATCGCGCTGTCCGGCGTCCAGCTCCACTTGCCGTCCGCCTCCACCACTGCGCTGCCGATCAGCTTGCCACTGTCGTAGATATTGACGCTGACCACACCCTGCGCCATTCCTGCCGTGCTCACGCTACCGCTGTAGGTCGGGCGTGCATCATCAGTCGTTGCACCGTCGGCGATCTCGCCCCGTACCGGACCGACGTCATCGGTCAGCGTGATGCTGCTGTCTGTAAAAGCGTCGATATCCGGCGCAGTGGTGTCGACGGTAAAGCTCCAGCCATCGTCATCAGTGCCGCTCACCTGCGGGCCTTCGTTACCCGCCGCGTCCACCGCCGCAACCGTCAGGTCGTGTGAGGATCCGTCCGCCATATCCTGCTCCGGCGTCCAGCTCCACTTGCCGTCCGCGCCCACCGCTGCGCTGCCGATAAGCTGGCCGTTGTCATAGATATTGACGTGATCGATGTCGGCGGTTGCGTCGCCGGAGAAGGTCGGCCGTGCGTCGTCGGTGACGCTGCCATCCAGGATCTCGCCGGTAATCGCACCGACGTCGTCGGTCAGGGTGATGCTGTCGATGACCAGGCCCGAGGTCTGGTTATCCGGCGGCGTGCTGTCTGCCGGGCCGTCGATCACAACGCTGTTGCTGTTGCCCGCCTCGTCGGTGGCTTCCACCACGACGTCTTTGGCGTCCACGCCAGCCGGATTCGGCTGGATGCTCCAGTGACCGTCAGCATCTGCCACCGTGCTGGTCACGCTGTCGCTGACCGGATCGGTGATTACGATCACCGCGCCCGGCTCGGCGTTACCGGCCAGCTCGTCTTCGGTGTTGTTCGTGACTTCCGGAGCCGCCGTGCTGGTATCCAGCTTAAACGGCCATTCTGCGCCAGGCGCGGAGATATTTCCTGCCGCGTCCGTACTAACGGCTTTGATACTATGATCGCCGTCTACCATATTGGTGGTCGGCGTATAGCTCCAGTTGCCCTGCGCATCCGCCCGAACGCTGCCCAGCACGCTGTCGCCGTCATACAGCGTAACCAGCGAACCTTTTTCCGCCTTGCCGGTAAAGGTCGGCGCCGGATCGTCCGTTACGCCACCACTGGTCGTAGACGTGCCCTGTACAGTGCCTACATCGTCAATCATCCCGGTGATGGTCGGCAGGACAGGTGCGATGGTGTCAACGGTCAGGGTAAATTTCGCCTCGCTGCTGTTGCCCGCCGCGTTGGTTACCGATGCCGTAAAGACGTGCTCACCGTCTGCCAGCTCCGCCACCGCGAATGTCCACACGCCGCTGCTGTTTGCCGTGCTGCTGCCCAGCACCGCGCCCGATTTGTCGCTGATGGTCACCACCGCGCCCGCCGCCGCCGTGCCCTGCAGCTCCGGCGTGCTGTCGTCGGTCAGGCCGCCGTTCAGTACCGCGCCGGTGATGCTTCCCGCATCGTCGTTCGCCTGGTCAATGCTCAACTCCACGCTGCTGCTGTCCAGCCTGAAGGTTGCGCGCTCGCCGCGGGTTTCGTTCCCCGCCGCGTCCGTCACCTTCACCTGCCAGCTGTAATCGCGGTCCGTCAGCGTGCCCAGCGAAAGTGTCCAGTTGCCGTCCGCGTCCGCCACCGTGCTGCCTGCCGGCGTGCTGCTGTTGTCCAGATATACCGTCACCGTCGCGCCCGCTTCCGCCGTGCCCTTCAGCACCGGCGCGCGGTCGTCGGTTACCCCGCCGCTGGCGACTTCGCCCTGCACCTCACCCTGGGCGTCCATCAGCGCCGCCACGGCCGCCTCCGGTGCCACGGTGTCCAGCACCACGTTAAACGCGCCGGTCTCCGCCGAGGAAACCCCCGCCGCGTTCACCGCCGTCGCCGTCAGGTCATAGCGGCCGTCCTCGCCCAGCGCCGCCGTGGTAATGCTCCAGCGGCCGTTGTCATCCGCCACGCCCGACCCCGCGTTTACCCGGTTGCCGTCCGCATCCGTGGCCCACACGATGACCGTCAGCCCCGCGCCCGCGGTGCCGTTCAGCGTCAGCGTGCCGTCGTTGGTGAACTGGCCCTTCTGCAGGAAGCCGCTGTCCGCATCCTCGCCCTGGCTGTAGTCGTCCACCACGTTTTCAATCGCCGGCTGCGCCGGGGCGCTGGTCAGGACGCTGAAGTCCCACGCCGCATCCGCCGTACCGCTTACCTGCGGACCTTCATTGCCCGCCGCGTCCACCGCCGCGACCGTCAGGGCGTGTGCCCCGCTGCTCATTGCGCTGTCCGGCGTCCAGCTCCACTTGCCGTCCGCGCCCACCGCTGCGCTGCCGATCAGCTTGCCACTGTCGTAGATATTGACGTAACTGATGTCTGCGGTAGTCGTGCCTGAGTAGGTCGGACGTGCATCGTCAGTGACAGAGCCATCTTCAATCTTGCCCTGTACCGGACCGACGTCATCTGTCAGTGTGATGCTGTCCGCCACTAAACCCGATGTCTGGTTATCCGGCACCGAGGTGTCAACGGTAAAGCTCCAGTCGCCGTCTGCCTGCGGGCCCTCATTGCCCGCCGCGTCCACCGCCGCAACCGTCAGGTCGTGAGAGGTGCCGTCCGCCATATCCTGCTCCGGCGTCCAGCTCCACTTGCCGTCCGCGTCCACCGCTGCGCTGCCGACGAGCTCGCCGTTGTCATAGATATTGACGTGATCGATGTCGGCGGTTGCGTCGCCGGAGAAGGTTGGCCGTGCGTCGTCGGTGACCGAGCCGCTGGCAATCTCGCCGGTGATCGCACCGACGTCGTCGGTCAGGGTGATGCTGTCGATGACCAGGCCTGAGGTCTGGTTATCCGGCGGCGTGCTGTCGCCGGGGCCGTCGATCACAACGCTGTTGCTGTTGCCCGCCTCGTCGGTGGCTTCCACCACGACGTCTTTGGCGTCCACGCCCGCCGGATTCGGCTGGATGCTCCAGTGACCATCCGCGTCCGCCACCGTGCTGGTCACGCTGTCGCTGACCGGATCGGTGATCACGATCACCGCGCCCGGCTCGGCGTTACCGGCCAGCTCGTCCTCGGTGTTGTTCGTGATTTCCGGAGCCGCCGTGCTGGTGTCAACGGTAAAGCTCCAGTCGCCGTCTGCCTGCGGGCCTTCGTTGCCCGCCGCGTCCACCGCCGCGACCGTCAGGTCGTGGGAGGTGCCGTCCGCCATATCCTGCTCCGGCGTCCAGCTCCACTTGCCGTCCGCCTCCACCGCTGCGCTGCCGACGAGCTCGCCGTTGTCATAGATGTTGACGTGATCGATGTCGGCGGTTGCGTCGCCGGAGAAGGTCGGCCGTGCGTCGTCGGTGACCGAGCCGCTGGCAATCTCGCCGGTGATCGCACCGACGTCGTCGGTCAGGGTGATGCTGTCGATGACCAGGCCTGAGGTCTGGTTATCCGGCGGCGTGCTGTCGCCGGGGCCGTCGATCACAACGCTGTTGCTGTTGCCCGCCTCGTCGGTGGCTTCCACCACGACGTCTTTGGCGTCCACGCCCGCCGGATTCGGCTGGATGCTCCAGTGACCATCCGCGTCCGCCACCGTGCTGGTCACGCTGTCGCTGACCGGATCGGTGATCACGATCACCGCGCCCGGCTCGGCGTTACCGGCCAGCTCGTCCTCGGTGTTGTTCGTGATTTCCGGAGCCGCCGTGCTGGTGTCAACGGTAAAGCTCCAGTCGCCGTCTGCCTGCGGGCCTTCGTTGCCCGCCGCATCCACCGCCGCAACCGTCAGGTCGTGAGAGGTGCCGTCCGCCATATCCTGCTCCGGCGTCCAGCTCCACTTGCCGTCCGCGCCCACCGCTGCGCTGCCGATAAGCTCGCCGTTGTCATAGATGTTGACGTGATCGATGTCGGCGGTTGCGTCGCCGGAAAGAGTCGGCCGCGCGTCATCGGTGACCGAGCCGCTGGCAATCTCGCCGGTAATCGCACCGACGTCGTCGGTCAGGGTGACTGAGTCACTGACAATGCCGGAGTTGATGTTATCTGGAGGAGTTATGTCCGGTCGGGAACCGTTGGACGGCGGAGAGACATTACCCGCAGGATCGACGACCACGATAGTTACGTCGGTATCCCCTTCATTGACAGGGTTAGGCTGGATACTCCAGTCACCATTTTCATCAACTACAACCGTGGTGGTTTCACCGGTACTGCCATCGGAAATAACCACTGTTGAACCAGGTTCTGCTTTACCTGAGATTTGTTCATCATCATTGCTATTTATAACTGCCGCTTCTGGCGAAGAGGTGTCAGTAAACTCTTCAGTCAGGCTACCGCTATTGCCCGCACTATCAGTTACCGTAACAGTGACGGTGCCATTTGGTTGTGAAGTCGGTGCTTCTACATACCAGTTACCTTCACTGTCCGTCTGGGTCGTGATCTGGGTGCCATCAGGCAGTTGAATGACAACCTGTGAGTCAGGGCTATTCGATGTTCCGGAAAACTCTGGACGACCATCATTATCACTGTCCGCAACAGGATCAAGTGTCACCGATACACTCTTAGCGGAAGAGTCATGGCCACTGCTACCACGCCCGGACGCACCAATAGCAACGCCGCCTGCCGCGCCGCCCAGCAGCATAAAGGGCAACCAACCAAAATTGTTGTGACTGGCAGTCAGCGGATCGGCACTGGCATATCCTTCACCACCTAATACCTGTTCACCGCTCTGACCTTCAGTTAAAGCTGGCGGGTATTCAGCCACATCGCCGGAAGTCGGCACATATTCATAAAACTGACCGTTTTCGCCCAGCCCAATCAGATGAACGTTTTCATTATCATAATAATCTTCCAGCACAATATCAGGATGCTGAGAATCATCCTGGCTAAAGAAAAGCTGCAGATTATTGCCAACGCGCCTGGTTACAACCATTTGCGGAGCATGTCCTGTAGCGCTATCGATCAGTTCTATATTTAATGCACCCTGATGCGGAACTTTGATCGTTGTAGGATTTTCAGATTTTGTATCAACAGTGTATGAAGAGATAATACCCTTCACGCCACGCAAGTTCACTTTCAACATAACAACCTTCTTAATTAACGAGGATTGATTAAATTCAATAGAAATAAGGCTTTCACAAACCTTTAATCTCTATATTCATATACTTCGAATAACCGTGATTTTATGAAGAGATAATCTGCAATCCTGACATTGCTTCCAGCACAACTCTTGATTCTCGAGTCAGTGAAAGGCATTATCAGAACTGATTAATAAATAATATGGTGCCAGATTGCATCAATGCAGTGAGTATGCAGCGCCCTGAGCGTTACTGCTTTTATCAGCTATCTTCATAGCATTGCTCTGAGCATGACTACTGTCAGAATTTAATAGTGAAGAAGCCACCGAGTGATTCAATAGTTTTGACTCGCCCGCTTCAGAACAAGAACGTTCATTTACTACACGCGATAACGTACGTGATTGTGCTTTGAGACTGGTTAAAACAGATTCAGCTTCCTTTGCAGGCACAAGACGCGCCGTGATTTTCTGCTGATCATTTACCGCTAACTGATAGTAATAGCGCTCACCTGATTTCAGCTCTGGTGTGGGTACTTCAATTTTTGCTGGCTGGACAAAATCATGCTGGCTGAACATAACGTCCAGTTTTTTCTGGCCAGGACACACACTAATTTCAGTCCCTCTATCACCTGACATTACGCTCGTATAGTATTGATTATTAACAAATACATTAACAACGCGTTTTGATAAGGCAGGATTTTTTTCATCAATACGGTAGACAATAATGTGCGCACGCGGGCCGCGTATCTGCTCCGGCGCCTTGTCAGTGTTGACCTCTTTAAACAACGATGGCGCAGGAGCGTTCTGCGATGGCGCCGCCTCAACATAATTGCAGTACAGGTAGCCTGTAAGTAATAAAACCATACTCAGCATTGCTCCCTGCATAAATTTAAAGGGACTATTCGATGCTTTGCATGTTAAACGTGAATTATTTTCCATATAACTCTCCTTAAGGTGCTTAACCTTTATATTTAAAACACCTTATATCCGATGTTGAACAGGAGCTGACAACTCCTTAAAAAATAAAAAATGGGAAATTTAAACAGCGCAGAAGGGTGAGCCTACGCCTCTGGATAACGTTAAATCTCATTTACATTGATAACTCCTTTGTAAAGTTCCAGCAACGAGACATCATTGATAAATGCATTAAATTCTTTATCTCCTTTCAGAGCGAACTTTCTCATCACATTATATTTATGTGCATAGATTGTTTTAACTGACAAATCTAACCTTTTTGCTGTCTGGATTACACTGTATCCTTTCTTCAAAAAACTAAGCACCTGAAGTTGCACCACGGTGATACGTGCAAATTCGCACCGTAAACAGTCTGAAGGCAGATATCCCATAACTCTTCCCTGAGTGTTTAACCAGGCCTTTGTTATTTTCTCAGTTATTAAACGTACCGAATCCCTTTTTGACACTTCAAGCAAAGATTGATAACAAAATGGTAACGGGTTTTTAATTTTCTCTCCGAAATCATCGGTAAATACCAATATGATACTGCCAGGCTTTCGCTCGCGATAAGCGGGTTGACACATATAAAGACGCCATTGCGAAACATTGATCAGGATGAAGTCAGCCTGCCGCAGGTTATGACTATCAAAACCTGATAAAAATTTTACTTCTGCATCAGATAGCAGTGCCTCCTCAATTACCTTTGATATGCCCAGTCTGAAGAAGTAATTGTCATCCGTACAAACCACATTAACATCCATTTTTTCCCTTCAGCATCACAAAATTCACGATGACAAATATTATATTCAGGTGAACTTACCGTTAATCAATACCAATTCGCCTTTCTCTTTTAGTTCCTTGAGCACTCTGCAAATGGAACTTTTTGATAAATGAGAACTATTTTCAATAAGATATAGTGCTGAAAATCGTTTCTTTAAATGAGTCGGCAGTTTTTTCCATCTTTCAATCAAAGAAAGAACTTCATCATATGAGTTACTTTTTGGTAACTGAATGTAATTCATCAGATCAGAATACTGTCCTGATAAAATAGACATTGCGTCATTAAAAAGATCTTTCTCAAAAACCAATCGCCAGAACACGTCATAGTCAATGAAACTGACTTTTCCATAATCGACTCGTTCCAGATAGACTGGCGGCTCGTCTAAAGCTGGAGTGACGCCGACAACAAACGGAGCGGATAAGATATTCAAAACCTTATTCTCGCCTTTAAGTTTAAGTAAAAAATCGCCGTCAAGAATGAACATAACGCGACGTACATGATCTTTAGTCAAATGATAACGGCGCTTGCCTCTTGAAATTTCATCTGGATTAGCAATCTGCGTAAATCCTGCTAATGCATCGATGATCCGTTCATGATTTTCAGTCACTCTATACATATTAATTAACTCAATCTAACTGACGCATTGGTCAGTGATTAGCAACAATTCGTAAAATCAGTTTTTTATAGTCTCTTTCTCTTTCGCCTGGTGTACTCGCTTACCTGAGCTCGCCTCTATAACTCGGGCAGTTAAAAATAGTCTTTATCGGTTCCACTATAATAAAACCGTCCCAACAAAATTCAAAACCGCAAATACAAATAAATAAAGACATTCAGGCTAATAAAAGAAACAATAACCAGATCTTACACCATTCAAACGCTGTTTAGTTAGCACATAAATCTACTTTGTAGCACCTTACGGGCAGTGTTATAACTTTTTTCCTAAAAAAAGAATTTCCCATTACCATTTGAAAGATGATGTTATGAGCATGCTATTTTAAAAGCACGCATTTAAACACCTCTCTCAATTTTCCAGCATGGCTGAAAAGAAACAAATCAAATTGGCATCAATGTTAATGCTCCTTACTAAAGTTACGCTGTCAGGCAGCATTGCATGGAAGGAATTAAACCACGGCACCCATCGAACAGATACTTAAATTGATTATCTTTAAATATTTAGTTTTTTATCCTGACATATATGATTTAATTAGCTTAAATCACCAGAGACTGGCAAATGGGATTTTTCCCTTTTTAATTCCACTTCTCAAATGACTTCACATTCAGGCAAGTGAAATCATTAACTCATGACTTTATGCACAAGCTTATTCATAGATAAATCAGTTTCACTGAACCGCGTTCATGGCATGCGCTTCCCGGATGCCAGATAATTTTAAGCATCAGGCATAAGCAGTGCTGTTAATGGTTAAATCACGCATAAGAATAATGTACGCTCAAAAAATTCCAGAATACCAACAGCAGTTAATATTATGTAAAAATACAATAGCCATATCCTTGCTTACGATAACAAAAGAAGAATTATGGATGTTTTACTATTTCATTTTTTATGACCACCCATTCTAATAGCGCCGTTCGCTAGAAGCGGCATAAATAATAATATTGAAAAAATGATACATGGAGATATCGATGAGAGAGTTAACATCTTTTGAAATGCAAAACGTTTCAGGAGCAGGTTTTTTTGACTTTATTGGCGCTGTAGTTGTCGGTGCCGTTACGGGTATTAGTTCTTTTGGTCTTAAATGGGGAATGAGTGGCGGAAGCACCGGTGGCGTGTTGGGTGTTGGTATTGTCTCTGCCGGTGTAGGTCTGATTGTCGGCGCAGTCCTTGGTCTTGTTGATGGTGCTTTATATGGTGCTATGAATGGCTGGGATAGCACGGCAGGCTGGTTTAACGCGGTCGTTGAAAACCAGTTTGATCCTAATGCATCTGTAATTACAGCTTAAGGAAACAACATGCGTGAATTGAACAATAAAGAAATCGAAGGCGTTAGCGGTGGTTCATTAACTTCGGTGATCCTGGATTTCTTTAAGCAGCTAGGCGCAAGCTCAGAAGAGAAAACTGAATGGACGCGCCCAGACTCCATTCCAGCAGCGAACCCGGTTAGTGGGTCTGCCTTTGGCATGGGTATTGTTGGTGTCGCAGCAGCAGTCGTATTTGGATTGCTGATTTTCTAATTCTCTTGTGAGGAATGAATCCTCCAGGGAAGTGAACGATTATTAAATCGTTCATTAATTGATGTTATTAATTATTTTATACAAAGGAAAGTATATGAAAAAGTTATCTATGGTTGCTCTTGGTCTGATGCTGGCTGCTGCTCACGTTAATGCTGCTGAAGCTTCAGATGGCACCATTAACTTCACAGGAAATATTGCGTCTCAGACTTGTACTGTAAGCGTAAACGGCGGCGGCAGCACTGCAACCGTTACACTGCCTAAAGTAGCAAGTAGTATTTTAAGCACATCTGGTCAGACTGCAGGTAACACTCGCTTCACTATGGCGCTGAGCAATTGCTCAGCTACGACTGGTGACGTGTACGCTTACTTTGAACAAGGTGCCAACGTCAATGCTGATGGTCGTTTGACCAATACTGGTACTGCAACGAATGTTGACCTGCAGCTGCTGGATAGCGGAAATGGCGTGTTGAACGCGGGTAGCACTGAGCAGACCACCTCTCCAAAAACTGTCGCTCTGACTGCTGGTGCAGGTACTCTGACCTATTCTGCTCAGTACTATGCAACTGGTGCAGCTACTGCTGGTACCGTCTTATCAGCTGTGAACTATTCAATCAATTACCTGTAATTGATTATGGTGGGAGCATCTGTTCCCACCTCTCTTCCTCTATCATCATTTCTGTCAAAATCATGAAAAAAAAAAGTTTTAAATTTTTGATCTCCTGTCTGCTGGCTTTTACGGTGACCTCATCGGCTTTTGCCAGCGTGACGATTATCGGCACCCGGGTAATCTACCCCGCAACAGAAAAAGAAGTCACAGTCCGCTTAGATAACCATGGCAATCAACCTGCGCTGGTACAGGCCTGGATTGACAATGGAAATCCTGATGAAGCACTGGATAAAATAAACGTACCGTTTGTCTTGCTACCGCCTGTTTTCCGTATGGAGGCTAACAAAGGACAGACATTACGTATCGTTTATACCGATTCAAACCTGCCCAAAGATAAAGAGTCGGTATTCTGGCTTAACGTACTCGACATCCCTCCTCGCGATAAAAGCCTTGCGAATCAAAATCAGTTGCAAATGGCTATTCGTAGCCGCATCAAAATTTTCTTTCGCCCAGCCCGGTTCGATGCGATGCAAGCCACAGAAGCAGCGTCGGGTCTTATCTGGCATCAAGGGGAGAAAGCGAATCAGCTGACAGCAACCAATAACTCTTCGTTTTACGTCAACGTTTCACAGATCAATGCCGAGGATAACGCGGGGCGAAAAGTAGTCAGTGAAAAGGGAGATATGCTTGCACCAGGCGAAACAAAAAGCTTCTCCCTAAAAGGATTGAACGCAAATCAAATAAAAACAAACTTTCATTATCAATATCTGGATGATTATGGCGCTGCACGCAATGTAGACGCCAAAATTAGTCAGTAACTTTGGTAACTCATCAGGGGTAATAATGATGGCAAGGATGATTAAAAATAATAAACCAACGGGAAAAATATTTTACCGATCTTTTCTAGCGCTTTTTTTAACTGCATCAACAGGCGCCGCATTTGCAGAAAATTCGTATGATTTTGACGAATCATTTGTGAAGAATTTACCGGGCGTTAAAGTTGATGTGGCCCGCTATGCAACCGGTAACCCTATTGATCCTGGTACTTATACGCTGGATATTTTCCTGAATGGTCGTCAGATTGGTCGGGAAAATGTTCAGGTCATTCGTGAAGGGGCGGGAACCAAAGCGTGCCTTTCCTATGATCTGGTCAAAAGCTTGTCACTTAAGGACACAGTTTTTAGCCCGGGACAAGCTGATGATTTGCGCTCTGGTAAACAGTGTATGGCGTTGGAGGAGGTAGTTAAAGAGAGTCATGCAGCTATCAATTCTGCCGATATGCAGATGGATATCTCAATTCCGCAAATTTATCTGTTGCGATCTGCGCGCGGCTACGTTGCGCCAGAATTCTGGGATAAGGGTGAAACAGCACTCACGCTAACCTATAACACCAACTATTATCGCTCTGTAAATCACGGTCAGGCATATGACTCATTTTATGGCCGTGCGCTGGCGGGCTTTAACCTTGGCGGATGGATGTTCCGTCACGATGGTTCTCTGAGCTGGCAACGTCAAAAAAACAATGAGTATCATCATTACGATGCAATTAATACCTATGTCCAGCGTGATATTCCGCAAATAAAATCACGGCTGTTATTAGGTGAAGGTAATACCAGTGGCGAAATTTTCGATACGCTTTCTTTTCGTGGTGCGCAAATATCTACAGTTGACCAGATGTGGCCAGACTCTCAGCGAGGCTATGCACCAGAAATCCGCGGCGTAGCCCGAACCAACGCTCAGGTAACTGTATCGCAAAATGGCAACAAAATTTATGAAACGACGGTCTCACCAGGCCCTTTTAATATCACCGATCTCTATCCTACAGGCTACGGTGGTGATTTAGACGTGACCGTGAAAGAAGCTGACGGCGGTGAGACCCGTTTCTCAGTTCCTTACGCAGCGATGACGCGTCTGAAACGTCCGGGCATGACTTTTTATAGTCTGACCGGTGGTGTATCCCGAAAAGACAATATGGTTTATACACCTTCGGTCTATCAGGGCACTATTCAGCATGGTTTTAGCAATAGTCTCACCGGTTACTCAGGTATTCTGGGATCAGATAACTACACCTCTGTGCTGTTGGGAGGTGCATTTGGTTTACCTGTTGGTGCGATCTCACTGGATATTACTGGCGCTCAGACAAAATATGGTGATGAGAAAAAGCAAGGTGTAAGTTATCGGGCAACTTATAGTAAGAAGGTTTCTCAGACTAACACGAATTTTACTCTGGCGGCTTACCGCTTCTCATCATCCGGTTATTACAGTTTTGATAACGCATTACAAATCAATAACTATTATAAAAAAAATCATAAAAATAGTTCGTCAAATTATCTTTCGCGCCCCAAACAACGTTTTTCTATGACGGCAAGCCAAAATTTTGGGGAGTCATATGGGAATATCTATCTTACTGGTTTCGTTCAGAATTACTGGGATTCTGCCGGAACAAATACGCAATTTCAGCTGGGTTACAATAATACAATTGGTCGGGTCTCCTATACTTTATCAGCAAACCGATTATTATATTCAACCGGCGGGCATGACACTCAACTGTCACTCGACTTCTCGGTGCCAATTGGCAGCGATAGTCAAAGTTATGTAACCGGAAGTGCGACACATAATAAACAAGGTGTGAATGCACAAACAGCTGTTAATGGAGTTCTGGGTGAACATGACCAATATAACTATAACGTTGGAATAGCGCGCGATACTGATAATGAGAAGTCCGGTTCAGTTAGTGGGCAGTACCGTTCGCCCTACAGTATGCTGACGGCGTCTTATACTAAAGGGGAAAACTATTATTCTGCCTCGGGTGGTATCAGCGGTGCGGTAGTCGCTTTACCTGATAGCATTAATTTCAGCGCTTATCAGTCTACGACTTATGCTGTTGTTACCGCAGAAGATGCAGAGGGCGCGCGTGTACTTGGTTATCCCAATATTGTGTTAAACGGCAGCGGCAAAGCTATTGTGCCAAACCTTAACCCGTACCGGATAAACGAACTGGCCATCGACCCAAAAGGAATTCCACTGGATGTTGAGCTTGAATCAACTCAGCAGCGCGTTATTCCTGTTGAGGGTGCAGTCGTCAGACTTGATTATAAAACCAGCAAAGGAAAGCCACTGTTAATTCGGGCTAATCAGCCGAACGGAAACGCCTTGCCATTTGGTGCAACGGTTAATGATGAAGACGGTAACCTTATCACCACTGTTTCACAGGGTGGTCAGATTTATGTGAGGTTAAATAAAGATGTCAGCCGCCTGCATATTTCCTGGGGTAAAGCAGCCAGTGATAAGTGTCTGGTTAACCTGGAGTCTGGTGTTGTTAATTCCAGTGAAAACAACACACTTGCAAGGCTCACAACAACATGCAGCAGCGATCAATCAAAACCTGTTCGCTACGTGTCTAACGGCGAAATGAACAAAGATAATCAGGGTTAATCGGGTGACATTATGATGTTTATTAACTTTAGAAGGACACTGACCAGAATAGTCAGCATCATGACTATAGTATCTGGTTTCGTCATGCTAGCACCAATTAATGCGAACGCGGCAGATGATGTCACACTGACGTGCAAAAAATCTCTTTCTGATGCGGTATTAGATTTCCGCTCACTAGGGATAAACATTTCGGCAGCTGTTCCGGTTGGCACGGTCGTTTATAGTGGCAATTTAACAGTCACGTTCAAATGTGCCCTGGATAATCTGCAACAGTTTTTAGATGGATTAACAGCAGAGGTTTACTTAAAGCGTAAAACAATAGCTGAAGATGCACTTGGTTATGGATTGACCATTTATACCGGTTACGGTGGTGAAATGTCCACCGACGCTGCAAATATTCCTACCGGCAACAAGATCGCTACTTACGCGTTAACCAGTGGCGGTACAGTCGGTGCTTATACTGATGTCACATTGAATGTGCCTTTTCAGATTGTGCGGACGTCAAACTCGATGGCTGGCCCCAATTTGCTTCCGGACTATGTCAACGTATTTGATGTAGGCTCATTGGTACCAGGAAATGACCTGAAACTTTATGTCAGATATATTAAAAGCGGCATCACTGTGAGGGATCAAACCTGCTCAGCAGCAGGTGATGTTAACCCGAAGGTGTCATTAGGGAGTTACACAGCGAATACCAGTAGTGGGTTGGGTTCCGGTATTGGACAAACCAGCCCATCTACCGCTTTTAATCTTCAGCTTAACTGTGAGGCACTTCTTTCAGGTACCTTTGACGTTATGATGCAGTTGGATGGGGATGCGGCTGATGGGTTATCGGATGTCGGCGTAGTTTCTCTGAATTCGACCTCAACTGCCAGAGGAGTGGGTGTTCAGATTCTGAATGAAAGTCAGCAACCTGTTGCACTGGCAACACCATACAGAGTTGCAGCTTATCCACTATCGTCTGCATTGATAACAGTGCCCTTATATGCACGTTATTATCAGACTGCTGCCACAATAACCCCTGGTAGTGCTAACGCAGTTGCTACCTATACCATTAGTTATCAGTAACCATATGGGCTCTTCGGAGCCCTTTACCAGACTTTATAAACTGAGAAAGGATTTTATCAGTGGATAGGCCATTAAAAGGAAGGAGGTTTAAAGTTGGTGTCTCTGATGAGAGTCCTTTTATTTTTTATTCAATACAAAAAATACTCTCAACCGGATTTCACAACCTGGAGATTGCAGCATACCCGGTAGAAGCAGAAAATCTTTTTGTAAAACTGAATAGCGATCCTCCTGATATATTAATTACTGATTTTTGCTTTAACTTTGAACGTAATGATTTGAACGGCGTTAGAAAACTAGAAGAAATTTACAACCATAATGCTAACCTTAAAATCATTATCTTTACGGCACAGAATAGCCCGGCCATTTTGAAAAGAATATTGCAAATTCCGGTAAATGCAATAGTAAGCAAACGTGATGATATACGGGATCTGGTAGAAGCTTTGCACTGGGTTTGCTCATCGAATTCTGAAATATTTTATTCAGAAAAGATGAAAGATCTGGCGCAATCTGCTTCAGATGAGCCCGCACAGACTCTTTTATCACCCGCAGAAGTTGAAGTAATCAGACTTTTTGCTATCGGGTACAGTTTAATGGAGATAGCTAAAGCACGTAAACGCAGTATCAGTACGGTTGCAACGCAGAAATATAACGCCATGCGTAAACTTCAGCTGCAGTCTAATACTGATTTGATTAAATATGTCTTTGCCCAGCAACTCATTTAATTTCGGGCTTAATTTTTAAGAAACAGCGAGCATCATGAAATTTTATAATTTTAAAATTGCATTTATTGTACTGTCCTGCGTGCCATTTGGATCTTATGCGACCAGCTTACAGCAGGCTGCCCGAGCCGCATTAACCTATGACTCTGCATTGCAATCCAGCCAGATGACCAGTGAAGCCGATCAGCAAAAATACTGGCAGGGTATGGCCGGAATGTTGCCCACATTGACGCTCGAAGGAAACTGGGATCGTCAGGAACAACCGGATAAAAAATATCAAAGTGGTGTAACAAATCACAGTTACGATCTCAGTGTCAGACAACCCCTGTTTGATATGAGTAAATATGCTGGCTGGCGTAAAGGCGTTGCTATTGCCAATACCGCTGAAGCTCAGTCAAAAAAAGCTGAAGAAAAGTTATTAAATGCGATCAGTAATGCCTACTTTTCGGTGCTCTATCAGCAGGAAGTTTTACAGGCTGCGAAAGCTGCCAGTCACAACTTCAAACAACAGCAGCAAAAACTGCAGGCCGGTATTCTGAATGGACAAAATACTCGTACAGAGCTGGATGAAGCTAAGGCCAATTACGCTCTTGCTCAGGCCAAAGAAATAGAGGCGAGTAGTCAGTTATTGCTGGCTGGAGAAGCATTTCGTCGCTTATCGGGTGTCAGCCCGGACACTGTCGAGCCGGTAAACTTTCAGTGCCTTAACGCTTCGCCCTACGCTTCTTTAACTGATGCGATTAATGCCAGCCAGCAACGTAACACTGAAATCAAAATTGCCCTGTTTCAGAATGATCAGGCCGATGCTGATGTATTGGCTGCAGATGGCGCACATATGCCTGTCGTATCACTTTACGCCAGATATGGCAAAAACTGGAGCCGTAACGATAACGACGATAATTTACTTTATGATGCTATTTTTGGCACTAACTCTAAAAGTAATAATCTGCAGTATGGCGTTAACGTTTCTATTCCATTATTCGCGGGTGGCAGCCAGATTTCACAATCTTATGAAGCTGCCTATCGCCGTCAGGCAGCGAAATATTCCACCATGGAAGCACAACGCAAAGCGGCTACAGATACACGTTCAGCATGGCTTAGTCTTACGAATGGAAAAGCGTTAATCAACGCGCAGAAAAATGCCGTCGAGTCTTCACGCGAAAAAGTGGTGTCTGTTCAATATGGCCGGGAAATGGGTTTCCGTACGGTAAATGATGAGCTTGATGCTCAGCAAAAATATTTTAGCGCACTTAAAGATCAGGCTGAAGCTCGCTTCAATTACCTGAACGCCCTCATTAATCTGGCACAAAGTACCGGATCACTATCAATCGACATGCTGAATTTTTTTCAGTGCCGTTAATCCCTTACTCATGATGATTATATAAATGGAACAGTCACTATTCCGTCAGGAGGCACTTGATGCAGCCAACCGTGGAAACCTGGGCATTGTGGCACTCTATTGCCCACCTTATCGCTGGTTAGTTATTTCCGTTGTAGTGCTGATCACTGCCGCGACAGCGCTGTTTTTTATATTTGGCAGCTATACAAAATATGAATCCTCTACCGGAGAACTGCTGCCTAAAAATGGCATGCTGATCATTCCGCCCCCCGTAAGCGCTACGGTGGTCGATATTCCGGTAAAAGAGGGCCAGCATGTTGAAAAAGACGATGTGCTTATGGTGTTGTCATCAGAGGTTTCAACACAGTTAGGTCAGACTCGTCAGGTTATTGCCGAGAATCTGAAAGGCCAGCGTGAAAGGCTTCAGCAGGATCTGGTGACGCTTGAAAAGCTTCATCAGGTTGAAATGAAGGGCCTGACCGACGCTATCGCCAGTCTGAAACTGCAGCAGGAGCAGTTGAAGCTGCAACTGACACACCGTCGGAAACAGGTTTCCCTGGCGAAAATGCAGTTGGACAAGCTGGAAGCCATGCACAACGAAGGGTATGCCTCAAGCCGTCAGATGGAAGAGCAGGAGTCTAATCTGCTCGATAGCCAGGCGCGCTACCAGGAATATCAACGTCAGCTGTTGGACATCTCGCAAAAAATTGTTCAGACCGAGCAACAGCTGCATGAAAAACCGCTGGATGACGAGAAAAAGCGTAACGATATCGAGCGCCAACTGGCTGATAACCGTCAGTCGATGGCTGAAAATGAAGCGCGCCGCTCGTTTGAATTACGTGCGCCTAAAAGCGGGTATGTCGGCATGATTATGGTCAAAAATGGACAGATGCTCACCGCCGGTCAGTCAGCCATAGCAGTTTTGCCAAGCAATACTGAACTGGTCGCCCGCATCATGGTAAACACGCAGTCCATTGGTTTTATCCAACCGGGACAGCGGGTGGTGCTGCGCTATAAAGCGTTTCCTTATCAAAAGTTTGGTCAACAGTATGGAAAAGTTATCGAGGTTTCACGCACCGCTCTGTCTCCTCAGGAAGTCACTACGTTAACCGGCAAAAACAATATTCAGGAACAGCAGTACCGCGTGCTGGTCTCCCTGGACAAACAATCAATTACTGCTTATGCGCAGAATGAAAAACTCAAGCCGGGTATGGCGCTGGATGCTGATTTTATCGTCGACAAACGTCGTCTTTATGAATGGGTGCTGGAGCCAATTTTTGCGCTTGGACACAAAATCTCTCTCTGATTAAAAGGTCTGTTCTGTGTTGTTATTAGAGAAACTCAATTTTAAATGGTTTAACCGCCTGCCGATGATTCGTCAGTCACAGGCGACGGAATGTGGTCTTGCTTGTCTGGGGATGATTGCCAATTATCACGGTCATGAAATCGACATGATCACCCTGCGTCGCAGGTTCGCAACGTCGCTTAAGGGTGCAACACTTAGTGATGTCATTGCCATGGCACAACAACTCAATATGAGTTCCCGTGCGTTACGCGTTGATATGGAAGAGCTGTCTAAATTACGCATGCCCTGCATTCTGCACTGGGAATTGAACCATTTCGTTGTGCTAAAAAAAGTGCGCGGCAATAAGATCACGCTTCACGATCCTGCACGCGGCATTCGGGAACTGACATTTAAAGAAGCATCACCGGCGTTCACCGGCGTTGCACTGGAGCTGGTTCCCTCCTCCACTTTTGAGGTCAAAAAAGAAAAAGAAAGCATCTCGATGATGAAGCTGGTGGGCAGTGTGACAGGGGTGAAATCTGCCTTTGCCCAGGTGCTTATCCTGTCCATCGCTCTGGAGCTTTTCGGCGTACTCTCCCCCTTCTTTATGCAGTGGGTGATGGATATGGTGCTGGTCTCCGCAGATTACTCACTACTCTCCTTGCTCGGGATCGGCTTTATCATGATTGCGTTGTTTCAGACCATGATTACAGCGCTGCGCTCATGGGTGATGAGCTGGTTCTCAAGCCAGCTCAGCGTGCAGTGGACGGTCAATGTCTGTCACCATATGTTAAAGCTGCCACTTGAATGGTTCGAATCCCGTCACGTTGGTGACATTCTGTCCCGCTATGGCTCGCTGAACACCATCCAAAGTACGCTGACCAGCCGCTTCATTAGTACTGTGCTGGATGGGGTAATGTCGATCGTGACAGTAGTGATGCTGTTTATCTATAACGCTAAGCTTGCCTGGCTGGTAATTGGCCTTTTTGTCGCCTATGCACTGTTACGCTTCATGGCTTATGATCCTGTTCGCCGCGCCAACGAAGAGCAAATCATCAGTTCAGCCCGCACGCAATCTTCATTACTGGAAACGCTTCGCGGTATCCAGGCGGTAAAAACCAATAACAAGCAGGTGCCTCGTCTCTCCGCCTACATGAATTTCCTGGTGGATACGACCAACAAAGGCATTGTGATTCAGAAGCTTAACATTTTGTTTGGTTCCGCCCAGGGATTGCTCACTTCTGTAGGCAGGGTCGTACTGGTCTGGCTGGCTGCGCTGCAAGTACTGGATGGCAACTTCTCTGCAGGTATGCTTACCGCCTTTATTAGCTTCTCAGATCAGTTTATGAGCCGCGGTGCAGGTCTGATCAACGCCGTAATCGACTTCAGAATGCTGCGTATGCATGGTGAACGACTGGCCGATATCGTGTTGTCAGAAACTGAAGTCAGCTCAGAAGCCAGTCCGGTACTGGTGAGTAAAGATACGCATGATGAGACAGAAACGCCGCAGGATATCAAACTAACGGATATCCGCTTCCGCTATGCACCTACCGAACCCTGGGTAGTAAATGGTGCCAGTCTGGAAATTAAGGCTGGCGAAAGCGTTGCGATTGTCGGCCCTTCAGGTCAGGGAAAGACCACCATGGCCAAAATCATTCTGGGTCTGCTGCACCCGGAAGGTGGAACAATCACCGTGGGCGGAATGGACATTACCCAGACAGGACTTGAACACCATCGTAACCGTATCGGCTGTGTTATGCAGGATGACATCCTGTTCTCAGGCTCGATCAGTGAAAATATTAGCTTCTTTGATAATAATCCTGACCACGCAAAAATTACCCGTGTAGCACGCCTGGCGCAAATTCACGGCGATATCATGAAAATGCCGATGAACTATCAAAGCCTTGTCGGTGATATGGGATCGTTTCTCTCTGGCGGGCAGCTGCAGCGTATTCTGCTAGCTCGCGCCCTCTACCGCGAACCAAAAATACTGGTACTGGACGAAGCAACCAGTCATCTGGATATCTATAACGAAGCGCAGATCAACAATGCAATAAAGCAAATGAAAATTACCCGAATCATGATTGCACATCGCCCGGAAACCATAAGAAGTGCAGATAAAATCGTCCTGTTAAATAACGGTACGCTCAGTGAAGTTACCGCAGATCAGTTATTTGGCCAGACAGAAAAAACTAGAGAAATGGAGATTACACATGGATAAAAATATTTGCCGGTTTAGCGAAGGTATGATTACTTTACCGGAAGGCTACTGCGAGCGAACCCTGAACACGCTGGCGGATCCCCGTTCAGCGATGCCACCCGTCACTATTTCTCGTGATAAACTGGCCAATCACAACAATCAAGAAGAATATATCAGCAGCCAGCTCGCTATTCTGCAGAGACAAATGAAAGACTGGCAACAGCAAGCAAATCAACCCGTGGTGTTGGGCGATAATCTGAGCACAGGCATCATGATTACTTATGATTTTCTGCGCCCGGATAATATCCGGCTTTATCAAAAACAGGCGATTTTCACCTTAAACCTGGAGGATGTATTAATTTTCTCTTTGTCAAAGGCTGCCCCCCTGACCGATGAAGAAATTCAGCTGTTTAATAATATCCTGAAGAGTTTCCAGAGCTGGCCCTGATGCTTTTCCTCAGCAAAGCCTGACGACATAACGTTAAAAGAAAAACCGGGCAGGATAAATCCTTCCCGGTTTCATGCATTCTGAACACCGCTAAGTTAGCCGTTTACAGAGCTTAGTAACGCTGGCAGGTAAAGAGATAGGAGATCGGCCCACCGATAATATAGGTATTTTTATCAATCTTATCGACATCCAACTGCAGATGCGTTGGATCCAGTGTGATCTCTGCTAACAACTTATTAAAGATGACATCAGGAGTAGTATCAGTATTCGAAGTGACAACTTTGCTGATCTGATACCGGTAAGTATCATCGGAAATTTTAGCGCCATTGATTAATGCAACCCTTCTGTTAAGAATAGTAACACCGTCATTGCTCGTTGCCTGCCCATTCAGCAAAAGATAGCCTGAATCCTTTTTATCAAAACGTAAATCCTGGGCAACAGCGAACTCAATTCGTTTATCATCATTACGACTGAGATCGTAACGGCTAAACGCTGAGCATCGAAAAGGAAAATCTTTGGCCTGATGTGTTAAGTAATAAACCCCTGCAAAAGTCACCATTAATAGCGCAGCCAGCATGAAGATAATATTAATACCAATGCTCCGCTTCATCCCATTCTCCAGTCAAGATAATAAAAATTGTCGCATGAGATGATATGACCATCGCTATTAATTTTACACGATGAAAGAATCGTTCTTCCGAAATTCTTAGTAGTAAAAGATGTGTTTTTATCAAAAATAATCCGGTGACCCGCATCGCAGGTTTGATTATTTTCCCTTAGAATTTGCACTATTTGCTTACCCAATGCCTGTCGTTCAACCTCATCCAGACCCTGTAATAATACTGCTTCGCAGCCACCTTCAAGTTTAATGGCACTCATTGGAATAATTTGCTCGTCAGGACGTGATACCGTGAAATACCAGAGCACCATGCCCAGCAATATCAGAGCAACAGAAGCAAACCAGTATCGCCGGGTGACGTTAACGGACGTAGCTGGCAGCTGATTACCGGGCGGAGTGGCAGGCAGGACAACGTTTTCAGCAGACCCTTCAGTTATACTTCCTTCCGATATGTCATCAGTTAAAACTTCCGTCACCCCCATGACCGGGGCTGATTGACGTTCAATTTTAATATCGGTATTCAGGCGTATACCAATTTTCGGGATGGTGATAATCAGATTTTCACAACCATAAGCCGCGAGCGCCCTGCGCACAATACTCAGATATTGATTCAGATTACTATTCGATCCACGCAGGCCATATTTATCCCAGACCTCGGTCAGCAACGTATCACGCGCCAGTATTTCTCCCCCGGAATTCAGTAACTGTTCAAAAAGCCGACCTGAAGAAATACTGAGGCTCAGCGACTCCTGAGTAGGAATGTGGCTAAGCGTGCAGTCATCAGAATTGTAAGAAACCTGATCATCGATTATGTAAATCATTAAGAAATCACTGAATTCCCGCTCATTTATCGACAGTATAATTCAGCTTATATGAAGAAGCACTACAGACGCGTTAATCAGGCGATTAAGGAAATTTTTACAGATTAGCCAGCAGAACGGGCCGGGCAGAGTGCGTCCCTGCCCGGCAGCTGGTTAATAATTTAAGAAACGACAAAGAATCATAAGGTTAGCGGCGATTTTTATGGCTGATTAGCGGCAGCAAACTCCGCATAATTACTTTGAGTAATGGTTTTATAGGGGATCCAGTTCAGTGATTCGACTTTCTGTTTATCCAGTAACGCTTTCACGACTTTCACAGCGCCTGTCGCCTGCCCTTTCGCATCCTGGAAAATAGTCAGCGTCATCTTTCCATTTTTGACGAACTGCTGACCATCAGGCGTGCCATCGATCCCGGCAACCAGAATGTGGCTGTTTTTCGCCTGATTCAGCGCCATAATAGCCCCGATAGCCATTTCATCATTATTGGCGGCGATTGCATCGATCGGTCGCTGATTAAGCAGCCAGCCCGAAACTACGTCTACCGCTTCATTACGCTGCCAGCGTGCAGTCTGTTTTTCGATTACCGCCATCTGCTTATATTTAGCGATCACCGCTTCAACGGCACGCGTCCGTTCCCGCGCTTCTTCATTTGATAATGCGCCCATTAAAATGGCGACATTGCCCCGATAGTTCATCTGTTTTGCCAGCGCTTCCATCTGCATCTCACCCCCCAGGGCAGAGTCAGAACCGACATAGGCCATACTGGACGGTAATTTCACTTCCGGTTTACGGTTAACAAACACCAGCGGAATGCCCGCCGCTTCTGCCGCTTTCACCATCGGCAGTACGCCCTGTGTATCGACCGGGTTGAGAATAATGGCATCCACGCCCTGATTGATAAAGTCTTCAACCTGCTGTACCTGAAGAGCTACATCCCCTTTGGCATCGACGAACTGCCCATCCATTTTCAGCGCTTTTATCTCATCCACCATCTGCGTCCGCAGAATCGATACGAAGTTAAGATCGAAATTAGCCAGTGCGACACCAATTTTAGGTGTTTTAGCCCAGGCGGTAACGCTGATCATCAGGCTGAGTAGCAGTGCTAACATTTTGGTTTTCATCGCGTAATCCTGTAGGGTTTATTATAGATAGAACCGCCGGGCAACAGGCAAATACCCGGCGGCAGAGCTCACAACGTAAAGTGATCGCGGAACTGTGCCAGGGCTGTTTCGCTGTCGCCTTCGGCCCAGCCCTCCAGCGCAACGACGCCGCAATAGCCGACCTGCTCCAGCGCACGGGCAATGGCGCGATAGTTAATTTCCCCGGTGCCAGGCTGCATGCGCCCCGGCACATCAGCCACCTGGATTTCACCGATAGCGGGGCCGCAGCGTCGTATCAGCTCTATCAGGTTGCCCTCTCCAATCTGGGCGTGATAGAGGTCCAGATTCATCTTCAGTGCCGGGCTGTTGACCGCTTCGACCAGCGCCAGCGTATCGGCAGCCCGTGCGAACGGCGTACCCGGATGATCAACTGCCAGATTCAGGTTTTCGAGAGTAAATACCCGCCCGGCCTGCTCGCCGAGCGCAGCGACACGCCGCAGGGTGTCGGCCGCTTTAAGCCACATCTCACCGGTAACCACCTCAACCGGACGAACCGCCTGGCCGTGAGCATCCAGCCCGGTGCCATGCAGATTCAGGCTCGGGCAGTTCAGACGATCTGCAATCGCCAGTGAGGTTTCTGCGCTATGCAGCAACTCTGCAATCTCATCATCATCAGTCAGGTTACCGTTGAGGTAGCCGGTCATGGAGGTAAAACGCGCACCTGTCGCCACCAACGCGTCGATATCTTTGTTGGCCCAGTTCCAGATCTCCACGCCAAATTCCAGCGCATGAATCCGCTCAACACGCGCGATAAAAGGCAGTTCGAGAAACACCATCTCCGCACAGACTGAAAGCTGATAACCGGCCATTAGCGTTCTCCCAACAGAATGGGTTTGCGTTGCTGCACCGATTCAATACAGGCCAGCGCAATTTCCAGCGCGTTACGCGCATCAGTGCCAGTAGCGCGCGGCGTGTCACCGTGCAGAATCGCGCGGGCGAATTCTGCCATTTCAGCAACATAGGCCTCACGCAGCAGATCGGTATCCATTCGAGACGTTGCGATGGCAATACCCTCGGCGTGATAGCGCACACAGTTGTCCTGATTGATGTTGCCCGCCTGCAGCATACCTTTACTGCCAAACACCTCACCGCGAACGTCATAACCGTAAACTGCCTGGAAGTTGGCTTCCGCAGTGGCAATGGCACCGTTATCAAAGCGGATGGTCACCACCGCGGTATCAAGTAATCCCTTATCTTTAAAATCGGGACGCACCAGCGCATCAGCCAGCGCATAGACCTCAACCGGCCGGGAACCCGGATTGAAGTGCAGAAGGGTGTCGAAGTCATGGATTAAGGTTTCAAGGAAGATGGTCCACTGCGGGATCGGGGCCGGATCGCGCAGGCCAGGGTCGCGTGTCACCGAACGGCTTAGCTGGGTGGTGCCATTGGTGCCTGCTCTGACAGCTTCAATAGCTGCGGCGAAGCCTGCATTGAATCGACGATTGAAGCCGACCTGCAACACAACGCCCGCATCCTGTGCGGCCGCGATCGCCCGATCTGCCTCATCCAGCGTTACCGCCATCGGTTTTTCGCAAAACACGTGCTTGCCAGCCCGGGCTGCAGCGATCACCAGTTCGGCGTGAGTGCGAGCCGGCGTAGCAATAGCAACGGCATCGATTTCGCTGTCATTGAGTAACGCCTGGATATCGGTATAGGCTTTCTCCACCCCCAGCCGGTCTGCCAGTTTCTGCGCTGCGCCGGGTTGCAGGTCGGCGACCGCTGTCAGCCGTGCCCCAGGCACCCGCAGCGCCAGATTCTCTGCATGAAAACTGCCCATGCGGCCAGCACCGATCAATCCCACTCGTACTGTTTTAAGGTTCATAACTGCTCCTGTTTTTTGTTGTCAGCCCAGTCAGGCTGAATAGGGTGTCCGGATGTCGCCTGCGCTTTGGCGGCAAAACGACGGGATTTTGAAAGCATCAGCGGCTCGATGTGCTCCAGTGAGATGCCTCGGGTTTCAGGCAGAAAACGTTTTACAAACCAGAAGGCCACCAGGCAGCCAGCGGCGCAGAGCATCAGTGGAAAAGCACCATGGAAGTGATCCATCAGCAAACGGCTACGGTTCATCATCGGGAAAGTCTGAGTAACGATGAAATTGGCGAGATACATCGAAGAAAAGGCGTAGCCCATCGCGACGGCACGAATCCGGTTGGGAAATATTTCAGAGATCAGTAGCCAGGCACCCAGACTCCATGACATACCAAAAATCAGTACGAACGCCACCAGGCCCACGACCGGCAGCAGGCCACCGATCTGCGCTATAAAGGCCCAGGCGGTAATCACCAGGCTGACAGCGCAACCCAGCGCTCCCCAGCGCAGCAGACGCGTCCGTCCCCAGCGATCCACTGCGTTCAGACAAAACGCAACTCCGACCAGCAGCGCCAGTCCGAGGAAAATGCTGTGATAGAGGGAGGTCTGTGTATCCGGTGAGATGTTCTGCAGCAGCGACGGTGCGTAATACAGCAGGATGTTGATGCCCGAAACCTGCTGCAGAATCGCAATCGCGCAGCCGATCAGCAGGATGTAACGCATTCTGGCGTCGCGGAGCAGACGGGTTCCCTGCTGACGGGTAACAGAATCCGCGTCCGGCGCACTGATTTCTGCCAGCAGACGCCGCGCATGTTCAGGCGTCGAAAGCCGGGTCAGCACTGCCAGCGCGTGTTCACGCTTGCCGTTTAACGCCAGCCAGCGTGGTGATTCCGGCATAAAGGGCACCAGTGCCAGAAACAGCAGGCAAGGCACCACACCCGACGCCAGCATCCAGCGCCAGCCTTCACTGACTATCCAGGCATGGGGCATACCGCTTGCAATCAGGTAGTTCACCACATAGACCGTGACCTGACCGCCAACCATCAGCATCTGCTGCAGCCCAAGCATGCGCCCTCGCCAGTCCTTAGGTGAGACCTCTGCGATATAGAGCGGCGTAATTGCCGACGCCATCCCGACCGCCAGGCCACCCACCAGTCGGTAAATCACAAAACCGGTTAGGGAATCTGCCAGCGCAGAACCCACCGCAGACACGGCAAACAACAGCGCGGTGATCACCAGTGTAGGTTTACGCCCGATCCGATCTGAGATCGCGCCGACACAGCCAGCGCCGATGATACAGCCGAGGATGACATTTGAAACAGCCCATCCACTTTGCCACGGCGTTAGCGCAAGGTGTTCCGTTAATGGCTCAATAACGCCGGAAATCACTGAGGCGTCATAACCGAGGATCACCCCGCTCAAGGAGGCGATGGAACAGATGAACAGCAATAACTTCAGATTATGTTTACGCATAACACCTTAACTTTCCCATTGTTTTTGACAGGTGAGAGTTAGTGTCAGCGTTGCAAAGTGGGTGCCAGTTTTAAAGCGGGCTTTTATGTGAACGCGCTCGCAGATGACGCGTCCTGATTGAAAATAAAATTTACATGTCAACTTAACATGTCATTAAAATGGACATTCCATCGACCACGGGAGAGTGAAATGCAATCTCTGCATGATTTGCTGCCTAATAAAGAAGAGAGCGATGCCATATTCAGCCTGCCGGAAGGCGGTGATGCGGCACAGTGGGAAGCTCGGTTTGCCCGGGGCTGGCAGGCATTTAGCCAGGGTGAACAGCCGCGCTGGATCCGCCGCAGTATTTTGCAGTCATGGAACCGCTCGCGCGAACATGGCATTGATCCGGTATCTTTTGAGTACAGTGCGTCCGATCCAACGGAGCTGGCCGCCGTTCTGCGTCATAACAGTGAGCTGATTACTGTGGCGCATAGCGTGATGGAGAACCTGCTGGCTTACAATCCCGATGGTCATATCAATCTCACAGATGCGCAAGGCATCGTACTGAGTTTTTGCGGCAGCGACCTGACCCCGGTCGGCAGCATCCTGCGTGAGGAGGTACTCGGCACCAACTGCACCGCGCGCTGCCTGCGCGAGCAGCGGCTGGTCTATGTACTCAGCGGAGAAAACTGGAAAATCGCGCTGCGTGAACGTAACCGGCAGTGCGCCGCAGCTCCTATCCGTGATGCCAGCGGTCGTATGACCGGCGTACTGACGCTGACCGCCACGCCTGACAATTTCAGTGCCCATACGCTGGGCACCGTGCAGGCTGCCGCAGAGGCAATTGGCCAGCAACTCACCTTACGCCGTCTGCTGGCCGAGCAGCAGTCGATACTGGAGACCCTGAATGAGGGCGTTGTGGTCTGCGACCGCGACGGACGCATCAAAACCCTGAATCGCTACGCTCGTCAGATCTTTGCCGGTATTGATACCGACAACGCCCTGATCGATCAGGTGCTGCAGCCCCAGTCCGGTTCATTGCTCACACTACCCTGCTGTAATGACCGCGAGATGGTGTTCCGCCCCGATGGCAGACCCAGTGTTTCATGCCTGGTCTCGCTGATGCCGGCACCGGATGGCGGTCGCATCCTGTCGCTGCGGGAAAATCAGCGCATCCGTGCCATTACCCGTCGTGTGCTTGGCGTCAGCGCCAGCTATACCTTTGAGATGATTCGTGGTCAGGCACCCACGCTGCAGAAGGCTCTTCAGGATGCCCGCGCCAGCAGTCGCAGTGACAGTACCGTTCTGCTGACCGGTGAAAGCGGAACCGGTAAAGAGCTGTTTGCTCAGGCGATCCACAATGCCAGCAGCCGGGCGCATGAGTCCTTTGTCGCGGTTAACTGCGGCGCACTGCCGCGTGACCTGGTGCAGAGTGAGCTATTCGGCTACGTCGATGGCGCGTTCACCGGCTCACGGCGCGGCGGTTCGGCAGGTAAATTTGAGCTGGCCGACGGTGGCACGCTGTTTCTGGATGAAATTGGCGAGATGCCACTGGAGGCACAGACCAGCCTGCTGCGCGTGCTGCAGGAGAGTGAGGTGCTGCGCATCGGAGCGGCGCATCCGCTGAAAGTGGATGTCCGTATCGTGGCGGCAACCCATTGCGATCTGCTCAGTGCAGTGGAACAGGGTGCTTTCCGCCGTGACCTGTTCTATCGCCTCAATGTTATCTCCCTGACCATCCCTGCCCTGCGTGAACGCCAGAGCGACATTCCTGATCTGGTGAATACCTTCATTCACGCCCTGTGTCAGCGGCTGAATAAAACGCCTCCGCAGGTGAGCATTGAAGCAATGAACGCCCTGCAGGCATGGCACTGGCCCGGCAACGTGCGCGAGCTGGAAAATCTGGTCGAGCGGATCGTTAATCTTTGCCAGAGCAGCATCATCGACCTTGCCGATTTGCCGCCAGCGATGGTGACGCGCGCAGCCGAAAACAGACCAGCGGCCAGCAGCCTGTTGCAGGATAATGAACGAGCCTGCATCCTGCAGACCCTTCGCGCGCAGGGGGGTAATCTGCGGCAGTCCGCTAAGCTGCTGGGCATTTCTCGCACGGCGCTCTATAACAAGCTCAATCACTGGAATATCTCTATAGATACGCTGCGCCAATAACCGGCTGGTGGCACTCAGCAACACCAGCATACATTCAGCCCGTTCAAAATATGGCTTTTGATCGCAACAGGGCCTAAAATGTGACCACCCTTAACAGTGGTCACTGAATTTTTTCACCCACCTTTGATCTGCCAGGTTCTGACAATGACTCAATCCGTAACGGAAAATGGCACACGCGGCCCGGCCGGGCACAATGTGCGTGACCAGATTGTCGATGCTGCCATGCAGCACTTCGCGCATTATGGTTACGAAAAAACCACCGTCTCCGATCTCGCCCGTGCTATCGGCTTTTCCAAAGCGTATATCTACAAATTTTTTGAATCAAAACAGGCGATTGGCGAAGTGATCTGCTCCACCCGGCTTGCGATGATTATGCAGCACGTCGAAGTCGCTATCGCCGATGCGCCTGGAGCATCGGAACAACTGCGGCGACTGTTCCGCACGCTTTCCGTCACCGGCACTGAACTCTTTTTTCACGAACGTAAACTCTATGATATTGCTGCCGTCGCGTCGCGTGACCGCTGGCCGTCGGCGATGGCGCATGAAGAACGACTGCTCAGCCTGATTCAGCAGATCCTGCGCCGGGGGCGTGAAGCAGGTGAGTTTGAGCGTAAAACCCCGGCTGACGAAGCGGCGGAGGCAATCTATCGGGTGATCAAACCCTACGCCAGTCCGGTACTGCTGCAGTACAGCCTTGATGACGCTGAAGAAGCCTCTGCACAACTGGCAGCGCTGGTGTTACGTAGCCTTGCGCCCTGAACATTGCGCATGATGTGACTATTGACTTATTTAGTCACAAGAGCAACGATAGCACTCTGTCTGGTTATCGCTCAGGATTCTGATGCTGCTAAGCTTATCTCTCTCTGCTCTATTCCATCCCTGCGTTCGTCCATCGCACCATTCTACGCAGGGTCTCACCTTCCGCGCTCAAGGCGTGTATCCATTGTCTGCGGCAGCATTTCAATCACTGTCCGGACTCTCTACGGGAGTAATCCAATGAGTCACTTAGCCTCATCACAACGCATTGTCATTACCGGCGCGGGCATCGTCTCGCCACTGGGTTGTGGCGTTGAAACCGTCTGGCGGCGATTAACGGCAGGAGAATCAGGTATACGTACCCTTCCCGATACGCTTACTGCTGGCACCGGTATTTCAGTAGGTGGCAGCGTGCCGGGCATCGATGAAGATCCGCTGGCAGGTTACGACCCCGAGGCGTTCATTGCGCCGAAAGAGCGTAAAAAGATGTCGCGCTTTATAGAATTCGCGCTACTGGCAGCAGAAGAAGCGCTGAATCAGGCGGCCTGGCATCCTGAAGATGAGGCGACGCGTGAACGTACCGCGACGATTATTGCTTCAGGCGTCGGCGGCTTTGGTGCCATTGCCGACGCGGTGCGCACCACCGATGCACGCGGCCCGCGCAGGCTCTCACCCTTTACAGCACCTTCGTTTCTGGCCAACATGGCCGCGGGTCATGTCTCGATCAAACACGGCTTCACCGGCCCGCTGGGTGCGCCCGTTACCGCCTGTGCGGCGGGAGTTCAGGCAATTGGTGATGCAGCCAGGCTGATCAGAAGCGGTGAAGCGGACATTGCTATTTGTGGCGGCACAGAAGCGGCGCTTGATCGCGTCACGCTGGGCTGTTTCGCGGCTGCACGTGCGCTATGTGTGGGCTATGAAGATCAGCCGCACCATGCCTCACGTCCGTTTGATCGTGACAGAAACGGCTTTGTGATGGCCGAAGGTGCAGGCCTGCTGGTGATTGAGTCGCTGGCTCATGCCGAAGCACGCGGCGCGACGCCGCTGGCGGAGATTGTCGGCTATGGCACCAGCGCCGATGCATACCACTTAACCGCGGGTCCGGAGGATGGCAGCGGGGCTGCGCGGGCGATGAGAACCGCCCTGCGTCAGGCGGGCATCAGCCCGGAAGACGTCCAGCATATCAACGCACACGCAACCTCAACTCAGGTTGGCGATCACGGTGAGCTGGCGGCTATTCGTGCAGTGTTTGGCGATGATTCGCAGGTCGCGATCGCCTCAACGAAATCAGCCACCGGCCATCTGCTGGGTGCAGCAGGCGGCGTTGAGGCGATATTCACCCTGATGGCGCTGCGGCGGCAGCTTATTCCGCCGACGCTGAACCTCCATCATCCCGATGAAGCCGCAGGCAATCTGGACCTGGTGGCGCTCAATGCACGTCCCACGGCGCTGACTTATGCCATGTCGAACGGTTTTGGTTTTGGCGGCGTCAATGCCAGTCTCCTGTTGCGTAAGTGGCAATGACTGCAGAGTGACGATTAAGCCCGCGCTGCCAGACACCCTCTCAGCGCGGGTAATACATCGAACGTCCTTAAAAATCATGCACAGCTGTTCCCTGTGTGCCGGGGTTTATCAAAACACCCTCTGTACAACACTCGCTTTATAAATCTGTACCTTTCCTGACAAAATTGCCTCCGCCAGCCCTCCTGCCCTTTTACTTTCAGCACTACAATTAATCGGATGAAAACAACCTCAGAGAACGTTAATGAAGATTGCAGCTTTCGATATTGGTGGTACCTCTTTAAAAATGGGCGTGATTGATGAGCAGGGAAATATTCTGACCAGTGAGAGTGCTGATATTTCCCATAATTCACGCGACAAAATACTTGATGAGATCCTGGCCTGGCTGGAGAAAAATCCCGGCTGTGCTGGCATCGCCGTCAGCACGCCCGGTTATATTGATGCAGAAGCTGGATATATCGCCATGGGTGGCACCATTCGGGACTTCGACCAGTTTCATCTGAGCCAGTGGCTGACGGAAAAAACCTCACTGCCTGCCACGGTCGAAAATGACGCCCACTGCGCCTTACTGGCTGAACAGTGGCTGGGCAAAGCAAAAAAACTCAGTGATTTTCTGATGTTAACTATCGGCACAGGATTAGGCGGAGCGGCCTTCTGCAACGGCGCGCTGATCCGGGGCGGTCGTAACCGCGCGGGCGAGTTTGGCTGTCTGCTGACTTCGCGCCCCACCAGCAGCAATATTGAACGCCATACCATGAGCCAGAGTTGTACCATGACGGCGCTTCGGGAGAATTACAGCCAGCTCATCGAAAAATCTTCCGACGACGTCACGGGTAAAGATGTCTTTGACGCATACGATCGCAAAGAAGAAGCCGCGCAGCAGGTGGTGAATAAATTCTACCAGGATCTTGCAGCCTGCTTATATAACCTCTTCAGCGTGTTCGATCCGCAGATGATATTTATCGGTGGTGGAATTACCGAGCGGGAACCGTTCCTCGAGGAACTGGCAGAGCAACTGGCAAAATATGATCTTGATATCCGCATTGATACCGCGACCTACGGCAACGACTCCGGCATGTTGGGCGCAACCTGGAATTTCCTGCAGCGTCAGCCAGACAAATAATGGCTTGTAGTTCAGGACGTATGCAGGTTACACCTTTCTGATAATTATGATGATTTATCTGGTGCGGTATTCAAAACGATAACCCGGTCATGACCGGGTTTACTCTTGTTTATATTAGTGTCGTATTTGCGCCAGATCGTCTGACGTCAGGCCGGTCATTTCTATGACAGTTTTACGATCAAGGCCGTTTTGTAGCATAGTGCGCGCAATTTTCAGGGTAGCTTCACGCTGCCCTTCAGTACGACCTTTCTCAATACCACGCCGTTCACCAAGCTCGATACCTTCTGCGCGACCTTTTTCGATCCCTTTTTGTTCAAGCTGCTGTGCGATGGTCATCAGTGCGTCTCCGTGTTGTGGCACCCGCTGTGCCAGTTCGCGAACGAAAGCTTCGTAGTCAGCTGACTCACCAGCCTGCAGTAAATAGTGTATCAGCGTCATCACCTGGGGTGAAGAAAGATAATCGGCCATGAGTAGCGTGACCAGATGGTCAGTCAGGCTTGCAATGTCGCGTTGATGAATATGTTTCTGCAAAAGCGTCAGGGCGGCCATACTGCGATGAGTCATGATCTCATCATCCGGGATGACCGTAATGTCCACCAGCGGGAAGGCGCCTCTATAAAGGCTTTCCGCCACTACCGGATCATCAAATTCGTCGAACCAGCGGGTCGACCACGGATAGGGAGTGCGCTTACCGGTATAGAACAGTATAGGTATGACTAAAGGCAGCTTTTTATGGCCAGCTTCAAGGTGGCGCTGCATAGCGGCTACCGCATAACGTATCAGGCGGAATGCCATATGCCTGTCAGGGGTGGATTGGTGTTCAATCAGAACATGAATATATCCGTCACCGGTTGAGGTTCTGAGACTGTACAAAACGTCACTGAAGTATTGACGCAAATCGTCTTCAACAAATGATCCGGACTCAAGCTTCAGTGTGGTGAGATCGCAGATTTTAAGCAATTTCTCCGGAAGGTGGATCTGCATAAAATCTCTGGCAACATCCGGATGCGTAAGAAACTGTCTAAAAGTAGCATCATGAGGTGTAGCACTATTTTTATTTTTCATCAGTTCAGCCCCTGTAAATTCCATGCGCTGCTACCACAGCGAAGAGGCTATCTTAATAGATCACATTTTAATTTATAATATTTAAATCTTGCCCAATCCATATAGATTAACTACACCAATGCTCTTTTAAAAAATTTATTAGCAAGATGCATTATGACGCAATCTAAATTAACCACCTTAATCAATTTATATAGCGATAATTAAAACATCCGGATGTACCCGAAACTTCTAACGCTGACCATTAATGTCTGAACCGCTTTACGAAAAGTTAATTTTCTATTTAAGTCACGGCATAACCAGCCCGATCACGCTGTTTATACCGCTCGCTCCCTATCCCCGTCCCGGCGCATCCAACAGGCTAAGCGCCACGCCTGTCAGGGTATAGACCACGACATACAACAGAATCAGTGCCGCAAGCAAAAGGCGGTGGCTGCGCATCTCACTTTTCTTCATGGTGCCATTCAGAAGGTGTAGCTCAATGCCAGGGTGGCCGATGCGCCGTTGTGCCGTGCAACGATGGGGCTATCTGAAGCATGCTTATCCAGCCAGCTGTAGTCACCGATCACACTGCCAGCCCAGGCAGGCGTGAACTGATGGCTCCAGGTCAGGCTGGTATCGGTGCCATAAAATCCACCCGCGGCGTCGTACCGTTCAAATCCGCTGCGCGCACTTTGCTTGCTGTTAACGCCATACCAGGTATTCATATAACGCCCGTCGCCAAACAGTCCCGCCACCTGCAGTGCCACGGTATCGTCACTGGTCTGCCAGGGGATCAGGGTTACGGAAGTCCGGTACTGCACACCCTGACTATCACTTAATGGCAGCGTCGCTTTGCCCTCCAGCACCAGCCACGGCGTTACCGACCATCCCAGCGCCAGCGCGGTGTTCATCGTTGCGTCGATGTTCCCCATGCCTCTGAGCCGGTCATCCCCATCTCGCCAGGATGAATTCTGGTCAGAACGGCCCAGCCCGTAGCCCAGCGTATGTTCCAGATACAGTCCATTATCTGCCTGCAGGTCATAGCCAATGCCTTTCTGTGAGTCTAAAAAGAAGGCCCCGTCGCGTGCCTGGATCACCGGCATCAGCTGCCAGTGCTGCTTATCGGCGCCGCTATAGCGTGGTGCATTGATACCTGCAATGCCCAGCGTGACGCTTGGCGGCGGCGTAGTCTCATCAGCCATGGCAGTCGCGGCACTGAATCCCAGCGAAAAACAGACCATGTGCAGCGTTATTTTTCCGGTTATCATCACGTTTCCTCATTATCACATCAGGTGCGGAGCTGAGGGGTTCAGAGCCGCGTCAATGGCCGGAGTATGCGAGGCGAGTGTCAATTAACGACCAGGGATTTATGAAGAAACAGTCAAGGTGATCCGAAAATGCAGTCAAAACGTGTACTGATTATTGAAGATGATGCTGATGCGGCGGGCGTACTTGAGGCCTACCTGAAACGTGAAAATTATGAGGTCATGATTGCCGGTGATGGGCCAGGCGGGCTGGATGCCGCCAGACGCTGGCAGCCCGATCTGATCCTGCTGGATATCATGCTGCCCGGCATGAACGGCACTGAAGTGCTGGCAGCGCTGCGACGTCGTGACGATACCCCGGTGATCATGGTAACCGCGATGGGTGATGCGCCGGACCGCATCGGCGCACTGCGCTATGGCGCGGATGACTACGTGGTCAAACCCTATCATCCGGGCGAAGTGGTGGCGCGCGTTCAGGCAGTACTGCGCCGTAGCCAGCAGAGTCAGGTACCCGCTGCAGAAACCCTGCGCTGGGCGGGTTTAGTGGTGGACCCGGTGGCGCTCACCGCAGTGGTCGATAGCGACAGTGCTTCACCGCGCCGCCTCGATCTGACACCGACCGAATTTTCCCTGTTGGTCACCCTGATGCGCGCTCCGACGCGTCCGTTTACCCGCCTGTTTCTGCTGGAGCACTGTCTGCCGGAAAGCGATGCGCTTGAGCGGGTGGTCGATACCCACGTCTATAACCTGCGTCGCAAACTGGAAGCCGCGGGCATCTCTGATGTCTTACCGGCAGTGCGCAGCGTCGGTTACCGGTTCAGACAGCCATGAAGAACGATACGCATACTTCATTGTGGCGCTGGATCTGCATCCGGGTGCTGTTTCTGGCGATTGGCAGCGTGGTGCTCATTGCCATCTGTATGTGGCTGCGCTTCGCAGTGCAAGCGTACTGGGTCTATTACCGGATGCCGCCCGCGCTGCTGGATGAGTTCACCCGGTTGCGCCACCACCCTGCCAGCGATCCTGTGCGCTTTCATCAGATTATGGACCAGTGGTGGGGCATCAACTTCTCCGATCCGTCGCTGGCCTCGTCGGACTGGCTTACCGTGATCGTGCTGGTCGTGGTAACGATTCCGTTTATGGTGCTGATGGCGCTGCGTTTCGCCCGTCCGCTGTCGGCGCAGTTCAGCCAGCTGGCTACCGCGGCGCGAGCGGTGTCAAAAGGCGAATTTGGCCGATCGGCGGTAATCGTAAAAGAAGCCCCACAGGAGCTGGTACGTTTTACTGAAGATTTTAATCAGATGACGCAGCAGCTGGCGCGTTACGAGCGTGAGCTGCGCACCTCGCATGTGGCGATGGCGCATGAGCTTCGCTCGCCACTTACGGCGGCGATGGGCCGCCTGCAGGGAATTCTGGATGGCGTCTTTCCTGCCGAACCGCAACAGCTGGCAATGATCATGAAGCAACTGACGCAGCTCAGTCGCCTGACAGACGAACTGCATCTCTTGTCGCTGGCGGATGCCGGGCAGCTTACCCTGAACCGCGAGTGGTTTAATCTCAGCGAGTTACTGCGCGAGCGCTCCGGCTGGCTTCTGCCGCAGGCAGAACAGGCGGGGATTGCCATCAGCGTGACATCACCCAACGATCTGCGGCTGTATGCCGATACCTTCCGGCTGGGCCAGGTAGTGACCATCATCTGTGAGAATGCAATGCGCTACGCTGCCGACGGTGGCGCGTTGCTGATCACGGCCAGCCAGAACGATCAGGCGATCATAATGACCTTCCGCGATTATGGTCAGGGTGTGGAGCCGGACTTCCTGCCGCAATTGTTTGACCGCTTTACCCGCGCTGACTCCTCACGCGCCCGCCACTCCGGCGGCAGCGGTCTGGGACTGTCGATTGCCAAAGCGATTGTCGAGGCGCACGGCGGGTCGCTTCACGCCACACTGCCCGCCGACGGCGGTCTGCTGATCGGGATAACGCTGCCGACGAGATAAATTGTTCTGGCTTGACCATTTCTTGATGGTTCATGGAACGTTTCTGGACACATGCCGGGTTCAATGAGCACAACTCATTAAAGGAACCCGGTTATGACAGACTTCTTATCGGATGCTGCCCGCCAGGTGTGGCGTCATCTCTTCGGTATTCACATCTTTGCGCCGATCATCTTCGTGCTGCTCGGGGTATTCATCATGACCGGTTGCCGGGACAATAGTTCTGCTCCGCCTGCCGCCCCGCTCCGCCCGGTTAAATCGGTGATTGCTCCACCGCTCAGCAGTGATGCATCGCTGGTGCTGACTGGCGAAATCCGCGCTCATGAAGAGGTCGCGCTAGCCTTCAGACTGGATGGCCGGGTGGTGAGCCGTGCGGTTGAGCTGGGCGATCGCGTCAGCGCCGGGCAATCGCTGGCAGCGCTGGAAAATGATCAGTCACGCAATCAGCTAAGCAGCGCACGGGCCGATCTCGACAGCGCACGCGCCGCCGAACGGGTCGCCGCGCTTAACCTGCATCGGATGCGGCTGCTGATGCCCGGAGGGGCCATCGCCCGCAGCCAGCTGGACAGCGCCCAGGCGGACTGGCAGAGCGCACAGTCCCGCCGTCTCAGCAGCGAAGCGGCTCTGAAAAATGCCCAGGATAACCTCAGCTGGACTCAGCTGACTGCGCCTGCAGCAGGCCGGATCACCGCCATCACGGTTCAGCCAGGTCAGGTGGTCAGCGCCGGACAAAATGTGATGACGCTGGCAGCAGGGGATGCACGCGATGCGGTGTTTGACCTGACAACGCCTGCGCTGCTGCATCCTGATGATCGGACACCGCTGAAAGTGACGCTGCTCGCCGATCCCGGCGTGCAGGCCAGTGGCACAGTGCGTGACATCAGCCCGCAGGCCGATCCACAGACCCGCACATGGCGGCTGCGCATCTCACTGAATCAGCCGCCTGAGGTGATGGCACCCGGTGCCACAGTCATTGTCACCCTTCCCGATGCGCAGCCGCCGGTCATCGCCCTGCCCGCCAGCGCCCTGACCCGCTCCGCAGACAAACCCGCGCTGCTGGTCGTTGATGCGGCGTCACGCCTGCAGCTTCGTCCGGTAGTGCTGGCCCGCTTTAACGCGCAACAAATCTTCGTCACTGCCGGGATCAAGCCGGGAGAGCGCGTCGTCACCGCCGGAGTCAGCACCCTGCAACCTGGCGAAAAAGTGGCGCTTTCGCAGGAGGCTCCATGAAAAAAACGTCTGGCTTTAACCTCTCCGGCTGGGCGCTGGCGCATCAGCAACTGGTGATCTTTTTCATGCTGCTGGTCATGGCGGCGGGTGTGCTGAGCTATGAACATCTGTCACGCAATGAAGACCCGGCGTTTACTATCAAAACCGCCGTAATATCAGCCCAATGGCCAGGCGCTGATGTGAACACCACGGTGCAACTGCTCACTGACGTACTGGAACAGAAGGTGCAGGAGATCCCGTCGCTGGATGCGGTTGAGAGCGAAACCCGCGCCGGACAAACCGTCATCTATGTCAACCTGCGCGATGACACGCCGCCCTCTCAGGTGGCCGGCATCTGGTACCAACTGCGTAAAAAGATGCAGGATGTTGCCCCTTCACTGCCGCAGGGCGTGCAGGGTCCGGCCGTTAACGACGAATTTGATGACACCTTCGGCACCATTTATGGCTTCACGGCAGAGGGTTTTACCGCCAGAGAGCTACGCGACCGGGTCGATAACCTGCGTCGCAATCTGGCCAGTCTGCCCGACATCGGTAAAACCAGCCTGTTAGGTGTACAGGAGCAGCAGGTGGTTATCGCCTTTTCGCCGCGCAAGCTGAACGGCATGGGTCTCGATTTACAGCAGGTCAGCAACGCCATTAAAGCCCAGAACGATGTCGTCCCGGCGGGCAGCCTGCGTACCGACCGCGAGAATATTGCGCTGCGGGTCAGCGGCACCCTGACTTCGGTTGAAAATCTGCGGGCGATTACCCTGCATATCGGTGAGCGTTTTATTCCGCTGACTGATCTGGCCACCATCAGCCTGCAACCTGCCGAACCTCCGGCGCCGACGTTTAGAGTTAACGGCGTTCCGGCTATCGGGCTGGCGATCTCCATGGCCGGCAGCGGCAACATGCTCGATTTCGGTCAGCAACTCAGTCAGCGCATGCAGATGCTGGCCAGTCAGTTACCGCACGGTATTACTATGACCCGCGTGGCCGACCAGTCTTCCGTGGTGAAAAACGCGGTCAGCGGCTTTGTCCGGATACTGGGCGAAGCGGTCGTCATCGTGTTAGCCGTCTCCTTTGTCTCACTGGGACTGCGTGCCGGTCTGGTCGTTGCGGCGGCGATCCCGCTGGTACTGGCAATGACCTTTACCGGCATGTTAATGGCAGGCATCGGACTCCAGCGCATCTCGCTTGGCGCACTAATCATCGCGTTGGGGCTGCTGGTGGATGATGCCATGATCACCGTCGAGGCAATGGTGGCGCGACTGGAAGCGGGCGACAGCAAGTGGCAGGCCGCCACCTATGCGTTTAAAACCACCGCATTTCCGATGCTGACCGGTACGCTGGTAATGATCGCCGGGTTCATTCCGGTCGGGTTCGCCGCCTCCAGTGCCGGAGAATATTGCTACTCATTGTTTGTGGTGATTACCCTGGCGCTGCTCTGCTCGTGGGTCGTCGCGGTCATCTTCTCTCCGCTCACCGGCTGCTGGCTGCTGTCGGCCAGGCACATCAAGGCCGATAAGCCGCCGGGCGTGCTGACGCGCAGCTATCACCGGCTGCTGGAGATGATTCTGCGTCACCGGCTGGTGACGATTGGCACAGCGATGGCGGTGCTGCTGGTCAGCCTTTACGCCACCACTTTTATGCAGGGTGAGTTTTTCCCTGCGTCGGATCGGCCCGAGCTGCTGGTCAGCCTGACGCTTCCCGCCAGTGCAGCCCAGGCTGAAACCACCCGCCGAACCGCACAGCTGGAACAGATGCTGCGCAACGATCGGGATGTGGCGAACTACACCAGCTACGTTGGCTCGGGCGCAATACGCTTTTATCTGCCGATGGATGTGCTGCTGGATAATGAAAACATCGCGCAGCTGGTGGTGGTGGCGAAAGATCTGGCGGCACGCGATCGGCTGCGCAGCAGGCTGGAGCAGAAGCTGGCGGTGGATTTCAGTGATATCACTACCCGGGTATCGCCGCTGGAGCTGGGTCCACCGGTCGGCTGGCCGCTGAAATATCGCATCACCGGCCCGGATAATGCCAGGGTGCGGCAGGCGGCCGATCGGCTGGCGGCGCTGATCGCCCGCTCACCGCTGACTCGCGAGGTCAATCTTACCGCCGGAGAGCCAGAACGGGTCATGACGCTGGCGGTGAACCAGACTGCAGCCCGCGCAGCCGGACTCTCTTCCGAGACGATAGCCACCGCGCTGAATACTCTGATGTCCGGCAGCGTGGTGACCACCCTGCGCGATCGTAACCGCCTGATCGACGTCGTGCTGCGCAGCAATGACCCGGAGCGGCAGGACACTGACACACTGGCAGGATTGATGATCACCAATGCCAGCGGACAGAAAATCCCGCTGCGACAGGTGGCAACCCTGAACTGGGGAGTGGATGACCCGGTGATATGGCGACGTCAGCGGCTGGCTTACATCACCGTACAGACCGATATTGCGCCCGGTCAGCGGGCTGAACAGGTCTCGCAGCAGCTCGCACCAGCCGTCGCCGCCCTGCGCGCCTCGCTGCCGGCCGGATACGGTATTGAAGAAGGTGGCGTGGCGGCCGAATCGGACAAAGGCAACGGTTCAGTGTTTGCTCTGCTGCCGGTAACAATCTGCGTCATGCTGGTCTTGCTGATGATTCAGCTGCAACGCTTCTCCGGTATGCTGCTGGCGCTGAGCATGGCACCGTTTGGCCTGCCCGGCATCGTATCCGCGATGCTGCCGGCTGGCACACCGCTGGGGTTCGTGGCGCTGCTGGGGATTATTGCCCTGGCGGGGATCATCATCCGCAACGCGGTGATCATGATCAGTGAAGTCGATGCGAATAGCCGGGCCGGCCTGACCGCGGGTGAGGCAATCCGGCAGGCTGCCCATCACCGTGCGCGTCCCATTCTGCTGACCGCCTGTGCGGCAATACTCGGCATGATCCCCATCGCCCATCAGGTTTTCTGGGGGCCAATGGCACTGGCGATTATTGGCGGTCTGGTCAGCGGTACGCTGGTGACGCTCACGGTGCTGCCCGCCGCGTTAAGTCTGTTGATGCAGCGCGGTTCACGTTAAAACAACATCCGGCGATCCCGTGCTGAGAACGGCGGGATCGCCGGAAAGGATCAGTTCATCACCTCGACCAGAATCAGCGGGCACTTTCTGACTTTGCAGGCCTGACTGTAGGCCAGCGAGCAGACCGAGCAGAGATCGCGCACGTCAGACTGGTACTCATACTCCATGAAATAGCGGAACTGGCCGCCCGCCGAATCTGTTCTCCAGAATCGCTGCGGCTCCAGAATTTCATCCAGTTGCCTGAATGTCAGGGCTGACGGGTTGTGAAACCCGACTCTTACGCGGTATGTAGTCATGCACCGATTATTGGCATCCCGGTCCCTGGCCGCCAGTTGGTTATTGTTTTCAGTTCAATAGCTGGCGCTTATCAACCCGCTTCGCCTGGTGCGGCAGGCTGTTCTGCCAGCAGCGCCAGCAGGTGCAGTACTGCTTTTGACGGGTGAAGCCGACGCCAGGCAAAGGCAACATCCGTAAATAGCGTGTTGTTTTCGATATCGCAGAAGCTGACCCCGGGGTTATCGACGCAGCGCATCGACTCCGGCACCAGCGCAATCCCGCAGCCCGCTGCCACCATGCCCAGCGACGTAGTGATCTGCGGAGCCTGCTGAAAAGTGTGGCGCGAAAAGCCCGCTCGCAGACAGGCTGTGACAATCAACTCATACAGGCTGGGCGAGACGTCGCGCGGGAAGATCACCAGGGTTTCTCCCGCCAGCGCGGATAGTGCCACGGTGGGTGTGCCGCTGAGGAGATGGCAGCGCGGCAGCGCAATCAGCATCTTTTCGGTGGAGATGACGCGCAGATTAAACGCCTTGCTGCTTTCACACGGCAGCCGGATAAAAGCGGCATCCAGCAATCCTTCCTGTAAATCCTGCATCAGCAAAGACATATTCTCTTCGCGGGTCAGCAGCTCCATCGCCGGATAACGTTCTTTAAACTGGCGGATCAGGGTGAAGATGCGTGGATTAAACGCCACCGAGCTGGCAAAGCCCAGCGACAGCTGACCACTGATCCCCCGCGCAATACCGCGTGCGTTCTCCAGCGCCTGATCGGCCAGTTGCACAATCTGCCGGGCATCCGCCAGAAACGCTTCGCCCGCTTCGGTGAGTTCCACTCCGCGCGTCAGGCGCTTCAGCAACGGTGTGCCAATTTCCTGCTCCAGCCGCAGTATCTGCTGACTCAGCGGCGGCTGCGATATGCCCAGTATCTCTGCGGCACGAGTGAAGTGAAGCGTCTCGGCTACGGCAACAAAATAACGCAGATGGCGAAGTTCCATATCAAAAACGTCTCAAAGTTAACAGGTTTCGCTATTGGACCCACCGACTGAATCGGTTCACCATTAGGTTAACACGGCTTAACGGTTAATCGATGAGGCATCAAATGAGCAATTGTGTAACTGATTGTTCCTGTGAGGATCAACTAAAACATACTGTCCTGACGCTTTCACAGGATGCACCAGAAAGCGTTATCTATCAGACCTCTTTAATGAGTGCGCTGCTGAGCGGCGTTTACGACGGCAATGTCCGTATTGCCGACCTGCTGCGTAAAGGGGATTTCGGCCTGGGTACCTTTAACCGGCTGGATGGCGAGATGATCGCGTTTGACAGCAAGGTCTATCAGCTGCACGCCGACGGCAGTGCGCACCCGGCCGATCCGGCGCAGAAAACTCCGTTCGCCGTGATGACCTTTTTTAAACCGCAGCATCTGTATGAATTTGACCGGCCGATGTCGCGTGAGGCGATCCATCAGGTGATCGACAACGAAATCACCTCCGATAACCAGTTCTGCGCGCTGCGCATCAGCGGTCGTTTCAGTCGCGTCGAGACCCGCACCGTGCCATGCCAGTGTCGTCCCTATCGCTCAATGCCGGAAGTGCTGGGCGATCAGCCGACCTTTGCCTTCAGCCAGCGCGCGGGCGAACTGATCGGATTCCGTACGCCGCAATATATGCAGGGCATTAACGTTGCAGGCTATCACGAACATTTTATTACCGACGACCGCGAAGGCGGCGGCCACATTCTCGATTATGCGCTGGAACAGGGCACCCTGACCTTTGGTGCCATCAGCAAGCTGGTCGTAGATTTGCCGCAGGACAGCGATTTTCTCAATGCCGACCTGAACCCCGCCAATCTTGACGCCGCGATTCGTGCGGTAGAAAGCTAATCAGAGGAATGACGATGAAAACTCCAACCGATACCACACTCTGGACTTGTGGCGCTGACCTGGTGGTGGCGCAACTTGAGGCACAGGGCGTCCGCCACGTCTTTGGCATTCCTGGCGCAAAAATTGATAAAGTCTTCGACTCACTGCTGGATTCCTCCATCCAGACCATCCCGGTTCGCCACGAAGCTAACGCCGCATTTATGGCCGCCGCAGTGGGCCGCCTTACCGGCAATGCGGGCGTGGCGCTGGTCACCTCCGGGCCGGGCTGCTCCAACCTGATCACCGGCATGGCCACCGCCACCAGCGAAGGCGATCCGGTGGTGGCTATCGGCGGTCAGGTGAAGCGCTCCGACAGCGCCAAGCAGGTTCATCAGAGCATGGACACGGTTTCAATGTTTCGCCCAATCACTAAATATGCAGTTGAGGTCACCGACCCCGCTGCGCTTTCTGAATGCCTGTCGAATGCGTTTCGCCACGCCGAACATGGCCGGGGCGGCGGTGCCTTTATCAGCCTGCCACAGGATATTGTCGATCAGCCGGTTACCGGCAAAGCGTTGAGCAGCAAAGGCCGCCCGGTACTGGGCGCCGCACCTGACTCAATGATCGACGCCGTCAGCGAAGCTATCGCCGGGGCTAAAAATCCGGTCATCCTGCTGGGATTAATGGCGAGCCAGACAGAGAACAGCGAAGCGATTCATGAGCTGCTGACACGCAGTCACATTCCGGTCACCAGCACCTATCAGGCAGCAGGAGCGGTCAGACAGGATCACTTCTCACGCTTCGCCGGGCGCGTCGGGCTGTTTAACAACCAGGCGGGCGACAGGCTGCTGCAACAGGCTGACCTGATCGTCACCATCGGCTACAGCCCGGTGGAATATGAACCGGCGATGTGGAACAGCGGTAACGCCACACTGATTCATATCGACGTAATACCCGCTGAGACCGACAACCGCTATCTGCCTGACGCAGAACTGGTGGGTGATATCGCCGCCACAGTGCGTAAACTCGCCGCGCGCATCACTGCCCCACTCCAGCTGACCCCGGAAGCCGCCACCATCCTTGAGGATCGTCAGCAGCAGCGCAAATTGCTGGCGATGCAGGGTGCCAGCCTCAATCAGTTTGCTCTGCATCCGCTGCGCATTGTCCGCGCCATGCAGGACATCATTAACAGTGACGTCAGCCTTACCGTCGATATGGGCAGCTTCCACATCTGGATCGCCCGCTACCTCTACAGCTTCCGCGCCCGTCAGATCATGATCTCCAACGGTCAGCAGACGATGGGTGTGGCCCTGCCGTGGGCGATTGGTGCCTGGCTGGTCGAGCCGCAGCGCAAAGTGGTTTCAGTTTCCGGCGATGGTGGTTTCCTGCAATCCAGCATGGAGCTGGAAACTGCCGTCCGCTTAAAAGCCAACATTCTGCACATCGTCTGGGTCGATAACGCCTACAACATGGTGGCGATGCAGGAAGAGAAAAAATATCACCGCGTCTCGGGCGTCAATTTTGGGCCGGTCGATTTCAAAGCCTATGCCGAAGCGTTTGGGGCAGCGGGCTTTGCGGTGACCAGTGCGGCAGAGCTGGAGCCGACGCTGCGTAAAGCGATGGATGTTCAGGGGCCCGCCGTGGTCGCGGTGCCGGTCGATTACACCGACAACCCGCTGCTGATGGGTCAGCTGCATCTGAGCCAGCTTCTTTAATTTCTCAAAAAGGAAATCATGATGAAAAACAGAGTGGCATTTGTGACCGGCGCAGGCCAGGGCATTGGTGAAGCGATCGCCCTGCGTCTGGCGAAAGATGGACTGGCGGTTGCAGTAGCCGATTTTAATCAGGAGACCGCACGCCAGGTCGCGGAGAAGATCAACCAGCAGGGTGGCAAAGCGATTGCGCTGAAAGTCGATGTCTCGCAGCGTGATCAGGTGATGGAAGCGGTAGAAGAGGCGCGCCGCACGCTGGGCGGCTTTGACGTCATCGTCAATAATGCCGGTATTGCGCCCTCCACGCCGATTGCTGAGATCACCGAAGCGGTGGTCGACAAGGTCTACAACGTCAATGTCAAAGGGGTGATCTGGGGCATGCAGGCCGCGATTAAAGCGTTTGCTGCAGAAGGTCACGGCGGCAAAATCATCAACGCCTGTTCTCAGGCGGGTCATGTCGGTAATCCGGAGCTGGCGATTTACAGCTCCAGTAAGTTTGCCGTGCGCGGGCTGACGCAGACCGCTGCGCGCGATCTGGCACCTGCCGGCATCACGGTTAACGCCTTCTGCCCTGGCATTGTCAGAACACCGATGTGGGAAGAGATCGACCGCCAGATCTCTGAAGCAGCCGGCAAGCCCGCCGGCTACGGCACCGAGGAATTTGCGAAACGCATTACGCTGGGACGTCTTTCTGAACCGGAAGATGTGGCTGCCTGCGTCGCCTACCTGGCCAGTCCTGACTCCGATTACATGACCGGTCAGTCGCTGTTGATTGATGGCGGCATGGTGTTTAACTGATCTTCGTTCGCCTGCTGCGTTATCGCGTGGCAGGCGTTTTTCCTGACCGGGTTGAACCGTTAATTTTTTTTATCTGAAAAGCGGTTAACCATCAACCTCTTGACCGTCTGCCCCCGTATTTCCTGCCTTTTTGTCGCCACAGAGATTAAAGCTGCTTATCACCCTGCCGATAAAACAGAGACTCCTCTCCCTGTTCGAAGCGACCATGTTAACGATCAACCATAACGAAACCGCCGCGATTACGAACAAAACGCGGTACAGCACTGACTCTGTTCTGGGACGAACGGTTGAACGGTTATCATCAGGGATGAGAATTAACAGTGCCAAAGATGACGCGGCAGGTCAGGCGATTGCCAACCGCATGACGGCCAATATTAATGCCGATGCGGTGGTAGCGCGTGGCCTCAATGACGCCATCAGCTATTCCCAGACCGCCAGTGGCGGCCTTGGCAGCATCGTCGATCTGCTGATCCAGGCGCGCACCCTGTCGGTCCAGGCCGCTAACGGCACGCTGTCGGACGCCGATCGACAGAGCATCAACGGCCAGTATCAGCAGATTATGGCAGGCATCAATGAAGTGGCAGACCACACCGAGATTTTTGGCCGCTATCCGCTGGCGACGAATAATCCCGATCTTCCCCCTGCGAAACTGGGTAACGTTGACCCTATCAACACGAAGTTTCCGGTGCCGGGCAAGAATTACTCCTTTACCTCTGGCGTGATCCCGCTGGCCTATATCCCGGCAGGCTCGACGGCGATAAGCATCACGATTGATTCGCTGGGTATGGATGACGATCTCCAGCTCTTTACCCGCGACGGTAAGCACCTGGTCGGTACACCACTGGACGGCAGTGCGCCTGATTACACCTGGGCCAGCAAAAGCATCACTAATGCGGCTACCGCGGATAGTCGCCTGCTGACCAGCAGTAACGGATTTGCCAGCGGTGCGGCTTATGACGGCTCGCAGTTACTGGAGGGCGGCCCGAGCTGGACGCTGGCGGGCAGTAACAGCAGCACCTACAACGGCATGAACATCACTTACAGCGGTGACGGCGATCGCTATGAGGATGTCGCCAGCGGCGATTTCAACAACGGCACCATCACCAGTAACCGGCTTGAGCGCATCACGCTGGATACCGTCAGCGAGGATTTGATTGTGGTGGTGGTGGGCAATGGCTCCTTCACCGGTAATCTGACCTGGGGAAATCTGCCGGAACCCAAAGGTGTGCCTGCGACGCCGCCGAAGAAGAGCGAACCTATGGAGGTGGTCACCAGCGCCGATTACGGTCAGCCGATCCAGTCGGATACTATTCCGGCAACGCCATCGGATACCAAAACGCTGGGGCTGAACAACACAACGCTGCTTACAGAGGGCGATATCTCAACCACCATGAAGGCACTGGATAGCGCGCTCGAGAAGATCAGCGGTTATCAGTCGATCTATGGCGCAAAGATCAACCGTTACGAGTCCAACCGTAATGTGTTATCGCAGCAGGGTGTGGATACCTCAGCGGCTCGCAGCCGCATACAGGATGCGGACTATGCTGAAGAAGCAAGCCAGCTGGCACGCAGCCAGATTATTCAGCAGGGTCAGACTGCCGTCAGCAAAATGGCGAATAAAACCCCTGAAATGATTATTCAGCTGTTAGGCAGCTAATAACGTTAACCGGCTGAGCATCAAGGCTCAGCCGGTTACCCTGTTTCTCCACCACTCTACTACCCGCCTGATTCAGCCCCCAGCTGGCCCGAAACCCCGGTTACACTTCGACACCCTTTGATCTCAGTCACACAATCTCGTTTAAGAACCGTTTAAAGATGATCATGATCACCCTTCTTTGTTAAAGAAATGCTAAATACTGACAACTATTTATTATCATCTTTGAATGCAGGGTTAATTAAAACAACAGGTTAATCATTACCACGCTAAGTAATTACCTGAATTTTCCTGCCGATATGTAACTTTTTCATTACTTTTCCGCCATTGCGAGGGCTGTTAATTTGCTGACGATACTGGGTTTTTCCATGGTTGTTTGCTTCATGTATCTGATCATGACCAAACGCATGTCAGCCTTGATTGCGCTGATCCTGATACCAACCATATTTGCGCTGATTGGCGGTTTTTACGCAGGCCTGGGTGCCATGATGTTGGACGGCGTCAAAAAGCTGGCCCCTACCGGCGTGATGCTGACCTTCTCCATTCTCTATTTCGGTCTGATGATCGATGCCGGATTGTTTGACCCACTGGTGCGCTTTATTCTTCGGATGGTGCGCGGTGACCCCCTGAAAGTGCTGGTCGGAACGGCGGTACTAACACTACTGGTTTCTCTGGATGGTGACAGCTCAACCACTTACATGATTGCCATTGCCGCATTCCTGCCGCTCTATCACCGGCTGGGCATGAACGTGTTGATGATGACCTGTCTGGTGAACCTCGCCAGCGGCATCATGAACCTCTCACCCTGGGGAGGTCCGACAGCCCGTGCCGCAGCGGCACTGCGCATTGACGCCCTCGACATCTTTATTCCGATGCTGCCAGCGATGCTGCTGGCCTGCGCCAGCCTGGTGGCGATGGCGGTGCTGTTTGGCCTGCGTGAGCGTAAGCGCCTTGGCGTGATGACCATGAAAGATCATCATCTCGACAACATTGAGCTGGGGCTGGGCGATGCCGAAGAGTGCGCAGCCAATCGCCGTCCGAAAATGTTCTGGCCTAACTTCATCCTGACCACCGTGCTGCTGGTGCTGCTGGTGATTGGTTTAATGCCGATTCAGATCCTGTTTATGCTGGCGTTTGCGATAGCGGTGATGCTCAACTATCCCACGCTGGAGGAGCAGAAAGCCCGCATCAGCTCTCATGCCGGTAACGTGCTGGCGGTGACCGCATTAATTTTTGCCGCTGGTATTTTCACCGGCATCCTCTCCGGCACCGGCATGGTTGACGCTATGGCGAAGAGCCTGCTGGCTGTGATCCCGCCCAGCTTCGGACCTTACCTGGCGGTGTTCACCGCGCTGGTCAGTCTGCCGTTTACCTTCTTTATGTCGAATGATGCCTTTTACTTCGGCATTCTGCCGGTTATTGCTCAGACGGCGGCCAGCTACGGCATTACCGCAGAAGAGATTGCCCGCGCTTCTATTGTCGGCCAGCCATTCCACCTGCTGAGTCCGCTGGTGCCGTCAGTCTACCTGCTGGTGGGTCTGGCGAAAGTCGACATCGGCGACCACCAGCGCTTTGCAATTAAGTGGGGGATTCTGGTCAGTCTGGTGCTGATGGCAGGCGGTCTGCTGACCGGTGCTTTCCCGCTGTTCCACACCTGATAATCCTCTGCTTTATGGCGGATAACCGGCAATTTTTCCCGGTTATCCGCTTCACCGCTCCGCCTACTGCGTCATCCCTCTCTACACTCTATAGCCAGGCTGATGTGCTGCGCGCCGGACAGGGCGTAGCCTCTCAGAAATATCCCCATTGTCCCTATGGAGGCCCGATGAAAATTCACCACCTTAACTGTGGCTGTATGTGTCCGCTGGGCGGCGCGTTCTATGATGGATTCAGTAAAGGCCTGAAAGCACATCTGGTCTGTCACTGTCTGTTGATTGAGACGGATCGCGACGGGCTGGTGCTGGTGGATACCGGCTTTGGTCGCCAGGATATCCATACGCCCGGCAGCCGCCTGTCCGGCTTTTTCCGCGCATTAAACAATATTCAGCGCCGCGATGAACTGACCGCACTGTCACAGGTTACGTCACTGGGTTTCCGGGCTGAGGATGTGCGGCATATTATTCTGACCCATCTCGACTTCGATCATGCTGGCGGACTAACCGATTTTCCGCAGGCGCGAATCCATCTGTTGCAGCAGGAGGTTGATACCGCACATCAGCGCCATAGCTGGCTGTCACGGGAACGTTACCGGCCCGGACAATGGGGTGGGATCAGCAACTGGGAAACCTATCAGCCGCAGGGAGAAAAGTGGTTTGGTTTTGAGGCGGTTAATCGCCTGCGTGACTTACCGCCGGAGATCTTGTTAGTTCCGCTGGCGGGCCATACGCCGGGTCACGCGGGTATCGCGATTCAGCAACCCGATGGCTGGCTGCTGCACGGCGGCGATGCCTGGTTTTACCGCGGCGAAATGCGGCAGCAGACGCGACACTGCACGCCGGGACTGCGCTTTTACCAGTGGATGATGGGCATGGATAACGTGGCCAGACGACACAATCAGCAGCGACTGCGTGAGCTCTCCTGCCAGCGCGGCGGCGAAATCACCTTTTTTTGCAGTCATGATGCCCGTGAGCTGGATGCATTACAGGTTAATGCGCCGCTGCGCTGATGAGATAAAAGGTTTGTTTTGGCGATGAGGAAAGCCGCTTCGGGGCGAGAACTATACCGTATCGTCCCGCAATAATGATGCTACGATCCCTGGATGCAGAGGAACGCCGGAAACATCTGTAGTTTCTCGCGCCTTATGCAGATCACATGCGGCCTGCATGGATAACCAGAGCCGTGCCGCAATACCCAGGCCCGCCTCCAGCCGTACAGCCATTTCCGGGCTGACGGAGGCTTTACCGCTAGCCACTTTGCTAAGCGAAGCTGCGGAAACGCCCAGCTGTTTAGCCAGACTGCGCAGGCTGATGTCGTTATCTTCGAGATATTCCGCTATCAGGCCACCAGGGTGTGGCGGATTAAACATTGCCATCAGTGATAATCCTCAAGGTTGAGATTTGACGGGCTTTGAAGCCAGCCCCTGAGCCCTCAGACTACATCACCTTCAGCGGAAGATATCTCTACCGCCCGCTTACTCCGGATCGCCCGCCCTCTTTTTCAGCTGCGCGGAAAGCCAGGTTGAAGTCAGACTCTCTTCAGATGCGCTGACCTCTTCCGGTGAGCCGGAGGAGACAACCCTTCCTCCTTTAAGACCCGAGCCGGGACCCAGATCAATCACCCAGTCCGCCTCTGCCACTATGCGCATGTTGTGTTCCGCCATGATCACGGTGTGACCACGCTTCACCAGTTCATCCAGCACTACCAGCAGCTTATCCATGTCAGACGGGTGCAATCCTGTTGAAGGTTCATCAAGCAGATAAAGCGTGGGCGTACGCTGGACCCGCTGCAGCTCCCAGGCAAGCTTGATACGCTGGCACTCGCCGCCAGAAAGTTCAGTGGCGGGCTGACCCAGCGTCAGATATCCCAGCCCCAGCGACGTCAGTGCCTTCAGCGAACGCTGGATCCCGTCATGCCCATGAAACACCTTAGTGGCGTCGTCCACGGTCAGATCAAGCACATCCGCTATCGTCATATTGTTCCACTTCACCTCCAGCGTTTCGGGGTTATAACGGCTTCCCGCGCAGACGGAACAGGTTGCGGTAGCGCTCGGCATGAAGAGCAGCTCAATCGAAATCTGTCCCTGCCCTTCACAGGCAGGACAGCGTCCGGCTGGCAGATTGAATGAAAACCGGCTGGCGCTGAAGCCTTTGGCTTTCGCCGCGTCGGTGTCTGCAAACAGCCTGCGGACGATATCGAAAAATCCGGTGTAAGTGGCCAGATTTGAGCGTGGTGTCCGGCCGATAGGACGCTGATCGATTCTGACCAATCGGCCGATGGCGTCACTTCCGCTGACAGCCTGACCCTTAACGTCCGGCACCAGATCCTCTTCCTCACCCTCCTCGATGTCAGGCGTTTTGTCAAAACGTCCGAGCATTTCCGGAAGCACGCGATTCAGCAACGTCGATTTTCCGGAGCCGGACACGCCGGTGACGGCCGTCATTCTCCCCAGAGGGATGGCGATATCCACTCCGGCAATATTGTTACAATAGACCTGTTCAAAGCAGAGCCAGCTCTCTGCGGACCGGCGCTGGCGCAGCCCGGTATAGCTTCGTGAGAAAAGATAGGCCGAGGTGGGTGACGCACTGACTTCTTCAAGTCCTGCTGGTTCGCCGTTATAGACGATCTCGCCGCCATGCGTTCCCGGGCCGGGGCCGACCTCAATGAGCCAGTCTGCCTCGGCGATGAGGTCAATATTATGTTCGACGACCACCAGCGAATTACCGGCACGCACCAGATTCTTCAGGGATGCGAGCAGCGATTTGACATCATCGGGATGCAGCCCGGCTGACGGCTCATCCAGCACATAAAGCACGCCAAACAGCCGCGATATCAGCTGGGTGGCCAGACGTACGCGCTGCAGCTCGCCGGATGAGAGTACGGTGGTGCGGCGTCCCGGCGCCAGATGACCAAGACCCAGCGTTTCCAGCTGCTCAAGCCGCATACAGATATCCGACGCCATCCGGATGACCGCCTCACGCAGTGCCGCCTCTGCCGGCAGGTCCGGTGATGCGCCACGCGCATAAGGCTTCAGCAGTTCAGCAAGCTCAGAGACAGACAGCTCACTCAGGCTGGCAATGTCATGACCGGCAAAGGTCACGGATAGCGCATCCCGGTTTAGCCTTTTACCGTGGCATTCAGAACAGGGAGTGACCGTCACAAAGCGCGCCAGCCGTTTCTTCGTCGTCTCGCTGCCACCCGAATAACTCTGCAGCACGATTTTTGCTGCACTGGTGTACGTGCCGGTATAAGCCGGCTCTTCGCCCGCCGCCAGCGCGTTTTCGCGCTGCTCAGCATTCAGACCGACAAAAATTGGCACCGATGGCTGTTCGTCAGTCAGCAGTATCCACTGCTGATCACGGGCTGAAAGCGTATTCCAGGGCGCATCGACATCGTAGCCGAGCGTCTCAAGGATGCTGCGCAGATTTTTGTTATGCCAGCCTCTGGGCCAGGAAGCGATAGCTCCCTGGCGGATGCTCAGTGAGCTATCCGGCACCATCGACTCGGTTTTAACGGTGTGCACTCTTCCCAGTCCCTGGCAATGCGGACAGGCACCTTCAGGATTGTTAGGCGAGAAATAATCGGCGGTCATAAAGGGAACGCCTTCAGGCCTTACGCCCGCACGGGAAAACAGCAGGCGCAGCGTGACAGAAATTCGGGTGAGGCTGCCCACCGTTGAACGCTCCTGCGCGCCAGCCCGGCTCTGCTGAAGCGCCACCGCGGGTGGAAGTCCGTCAATATTATCCACATCCGGCGCAGCAGCCTGATCGATCAGACGACGGGCATGTGGCGACACCGACTCGATAAACCGGCGCTGGGCTTCCGCATAGAGGGTATCAAAGGCGAGGGACGATTTACCGGAGCCTGAAACCCCGGTGAACACCACCATGGCGTTGCGGGGAAATCGCAGCGAAACATCTTTGAGATTATGTGTTCTTGCACCCTGTACCGAGATATAAGGATCAATGTGCTCATCAGCGCGGTAATGATCGGCGTTGCGTTGTTCTGTCATGATTTCCCTGATTGATAATGCACGGCAGATTCACGATCGCCTGCCGTTAATGACTAAAAATTGCAGATGCTAATCCGGCGTTCAGGCTATCCGGCCCGCTTTGGGAATAGAAACAACAGCAAGGGTAGTCAGGGATCGCGGTCTGCACAACGCGAGGGGGGTTCATCGCTTCGTGGCAGCACAGACTGGTAACCAGCGTGTACAGGAAGCCTTCTTATCTCTTAAGAAAACCCTGGAGCAAACTCAGGCAAAGGCACACTGACGCCACGGGACACCGTTCAGGACTTGCCGGACTGGGGTGTTGTGGCTGATGCCGTCACGGACCTGGCTGAGCCAGGATTCAATACTGCACAGCAGGAATAAAGAAGCCCGCACATACGCCTCAGCGCTGTGGATAGCCCTTTCAGCAGAAGAGGCCTCAGGCCTCCACTCTCGTGCCCTTTTTAACAATACACGCTGAAGTTTCAGAGCAGGCCGGGGTCGCTCAGGGGCAGGCAATCCGCAGCGCTGAACAGAATGAGTCTGCCAGGAGAGCACGCAGGACGCGGGCGAAAGGCGGGGCGGCACAGGATGTGCCATCCCCGACGGTCCGTCAGGCAGGCGAATGAAGTGAAGGAACCGCGCAGCGGCGCGAGGACCGTCACCCCCTGAGCGGCACCAGACTGCGTTATCACCTGTCGCTTAACTGACTGGCATTACGCACATGGCGGCCTTCAGTTACTGGACTCATATCCTTTTGGATTCGGCTGCGCCTACAAGTGATGCAAGCGGTATATTGAACATTTCATGCAGGTTGCGGATCATTGGCAGCGTCAGCGCACGCTTATGATTCAATACCTCATAGACGCGGTTCGGGCGTCCAATCGCCGGCACCAGGTCTTTTGCTGTCAGCCCCATCTGCTCCATGCGGAATTTAATCGCTTCTACCGGATCGGGTGCCTCAATCGGATAATGTTCCTGCTCGTATTTTTCAATAAGCAGGATCATGACGACCAGAAAGTCCCCGGCTTCACTTCCCGGTTCTGGCTCGTTGTCGAACAGAGGAGACACGGCGGCCAGAGCGGCTTCATAATCTGCTTCACAGTGAATCGGTTTGATTTTATAACTCATCACATTTCCACCGTATTTGCATTTATCTTGTCGTATTAAGCGTGCGTACCTACAAACTTTATGTAGACCGCCTGAAACCTGTAAGCCACTGCAACGATCAGACGGTAATGATTGCCTTTAATATCAAACACCACTCGATTGTTGCTCAGGAAATCTGCCGTTCTGTACTTATCCTTGATGTCCTGTGGTGTTTTCCACTGAGCCTTACTGACTTCATCTACCCATGCTCTTAACGGCTGCTCCGCCTGATTATGAGCCTCCCAGAATCGCTTGAGAGACGCGATCGATATAATTCGCACTGATTTTCCCTGTGGTCCCACTATGGGACTAACTTAACAGTCCCATAGTGGGACTTCAAGGTTTAAGGCGCATCTTTTTTTTCAGGTAAGTAGTCTGGGTAAACAGTGATGAATCAGAGATATTGCCAGGTTCGCGCTGGATGACGCTAATAATTTTTAAGCATCCTTAACGCAAAAAACCCGTCTGCGACGGGTTTTCAGGCATAGAAGGCGACAATCACCGATCCGGCATTACGGCTTTTTAAACTTGTCCTCGACCTTCTCTTTCGCTTCCGCGATTTTATCACCGGCCTTCTCCGCGAAACCCTCTTTATGCGCTGGCTCGCTGCCTGGCGTTACCGGACGGGTGTCGTGGTCAGCGCGGGCCTGACGCGTGCTTTCAAGCAACGGATCGGCCACAGTACGATTCCCGGTCAGCCGGTCTGCGCCGAGAGGATCTGTACTGGCATGGTCAATATCCACTTCCTGACGGCGTACCGAATCGTTGATAGTTTCAACCCGATCGCTTGTCTCTTTGCGTAACACCACCTCTTCAATGATCTCCGCGGTCTTATTAATCACGGGCTGCTCATGCGTCTCTTCCACTTCGACAGTTTTTTCAGACCAGTCAACATGGGTGGGTGAACCTGATTCATTCACCGGACGACGGAAGATTGCGGCGTGCTGCTCATGCAGCGAGACATTTTCTGAGACCTGATCGGTGACAGTGTAGCGACGAACGCGGGTTGAACCTTCGCTGACCAGACGTTTACCCACTTCCAGTCGCTCCTCGGCCAGACGCAGTACATCCTCGTCACTTTCGTCACCGGTCAGGGCGGTACGGGCAGCGCCAAGATGGGCAGGATCGGTAGAGAGCGGATCGACGGCGGCATTATCCTGAAGCGTTCCACTGGCAGGTGCAGTCAGACCATCACTGGTCGCGTAACCGGGCGCGTAATCATCGGGCAGCGCCGCACTGCGCTCGGTAAGTTCTTCATGTGCATCAAGGATGCCCAGGGCGCGAGGTAACTCATCTTCATCGGCCCGCAGCGACAGCACTACTCCGCCGGTTCGCATCGCGTCTTCATACACTTCGGCCTGATCCTCCTCCAGCGTATTGCCGAACAGGCGTTGCCAGAAGCCAGGGTGACGGGCCTCCTGACCTTCGGTACGCAAACGATCACCGGAGATGATATCAATGTCATCATCCAGGAACCCGGCCTTGATCAGGTTACGCTTTGCACCCTCTGCCAGTGAGATATTGCTGAACATTGTTACGATTGTTTCACGCGCCATGTTGTGTTCCTCGGTGATGGATTCGGACGGCTCTGAATAGGGTGTTCGGGTCAGGTGAGCGTGCTGTTTGCGCAGGGAGACGACCTGTTCTGTCGCTTCCTCACTGACAACTTTGCGGATATGCCACTCCTCTTTCAGCACCAGATGACGAACGATCTCGATTTCCTCTTCAACGACAGGAATGATCAGAACGCCATTTTCTTCACGGATCTCCGGCATCTCAGCCAGCCGTTCCGATTTAGGAATGCGTTCTATTTCCGCCGTCTGGTGCCGGAGCATCAGCGCAATCTTCTGCTGATGCTCAGTGACCTGTCGGGTAACCCTGACATGACCGTCGATGACCCGCTGTTTTGAGACCTCAACGGTTTCCTCCGCCAGGCTTAGCACCTGGTCGCTACCCTCTGACCCTGGTTTTTCAGGAGGTTGATTGTTCATGTTTAACCTGCCTGTAATACAGAGCGATCATTTGTACTTTTCTTTACCTTGAGCATAAGTCACTGCTTTTCGGTTAGTTAAAGCCTGGCACAAACAATGACAAAAGATAGGAAAAAGCAGAAAAACGCCATTATATGAAGATAACGTGGTGCTAAAATCGATTAAGCGGTGCAGCAGATAAAAAACAGCCAACGAAGCGGCAGACAGTGAAATCTCTTTTATCCAGTGCGCGAAAAGAGGATCAATCAGGCGTTAACCCGACCCGAAGTGAATCAGGCATATCGGGTCAGGGGTTAAGCCATTCGCTTTCCTGCAGTCCGCCATTAGCCGAATAGCGAAACAGGGCGCGCTGATTTTCGTTTCGCTGAAGCTGATAGGCGTCCAGCACACTGGCCTGCAAAATCACCACGCCAAAACGGGATTTCCCGGTTTCCGCTGCCGTCGCGTCAGACGTATCGTTAGCCGTTGTCCGCGCTTCCCCAGGAGGTCCGCCGGTGTAAGTCTGCCGCGTGTGCTGCGGTAACGCACGCCAGGCTGCCCGGGCAACATCACTTCCCGCCGCATAACACGCAACCCGCCCTGCCAGTCGTAACTGCAGGCGACGCTGATGGCAATATCCCAGCACGGTGACCTGCGGATTCGCCGCCATCTCCTGCCACTTCGGGCTGCGAACATCCGTATGAAATGTCAGCATCCTGCGGTCGTCGGCACACTTGCGCAGAACCACGGTGCGCGCCTGAGGTTGTAGCAGAGCATCGACCGTACAGAGCATCAGATAACGAAATCCACCCTGTGGATCGGTTGCAGATTCCTGCAGCGCAGCCCAGGCTCCAGTTTCAAACGTTTTCAATTCCATGGGGATTACTCTCATCAGGATCAATTTTCAGCCATCTGGCTAAAAGCGTAGCAATGAAGTGGGCAGAAGGCCTGACAGCGCAGCGATAAGAGCAAATGTGGCAAGCGGGAGCTGGACAATGCACGAGAGCAGGAGCTGTTGAGATAGCGTCGGGATTGCGGGATACCTCGCAGAGCGGCAAAAGCGCGTCCCGCCAGTCAGCCACTCTGTGTTATTTTGCGCCCTCGCCTCAGAGATCCGATCAACAGGGAGTTGCACGATGACAACTGAAGAGTCTGCTGAAATACTGCTGAAAGTCACCTCGCCGCGCCTGACTTATCGGTCACTTCGGCAGGAAGACTGGCCCTTCTATCTGGCAGTCAGTCAGGATAGATCGGTGATGCAGTACATCAGCGATCTGCGCAGCGCTGAAGAGATCAGAACCCACTCATTTGATGTCCGCCTGCCCGCCTGGTACAAGGGCTGCAGGCACTGGCTCTGTCTGGTTATCGGAGAAAAAACATCCGGTGATCCGGCTGGCTTTTGCGGGTTTATCGATCGTGGAGAGGGTATTGCGGAGTTTGGCTTTATTCTGGCCGCAGATGCGCAGGGCAAAGGCTACGGCAGCGAGTCTCTGCATGCCATTATCACGTTCTGCTTTGAGCAACAGGAATACCGCAAACTGATCGCGACGGTGACAGCAGGCAATGCGGCCTCACGCCGGACCCTGATTTCAGCGGGCTTTGTGCAGGAGGGGACGTTGCGGCAGAACTTCTTCCTCAACGGCCAGTGGCAGGATGACTGGATCTTCGGCTTGCTGAAACAGGAATACCAGCCCGCACACTCACCCTGAGGCGCAGACTATCAGCGTCGGGCATCCTCCGCTACGCTCGCCACAATCAGACCGATTAGCGTGGCGTAACGTCATAACCGCTGGCGATAGCGATAGCGGGCGCACAGTGCTCCTCTCCGCACAGCATCGCCTCAAAGTCCGCCGGCGTCAGTGGCTGGCACAGGCCATTGCCCTGCATAATGTCGCATCCGGCGGCCGTAACAAAAGCGATCTGCTCTTTGTCTTCCACCCCTTCGGCGGCCACCCGGATACCCAGGCTTTTGCCGAGCGCGGTAATGGCCCGGAACATCATACGCACCCGCATGCTGGAACCCAGCTCGTGCGTCATCGACTTATCGATTTTAAAACCCGTCACAACGCTATAGCGCAGCAGGTTAATCGCCCCTAGCGTACGCCCGTAATGATCGATAACGAACGAGGCTCCCGTTCGGCGTACGGCGTCAACCTGAACCGGCATATCCTGCATCAGCACGGCCAGCAGTGGCTCATCCACTTCCAGCTCAACAAAACCGGCATCGCCTCCGGCACTCTCACGTATTACCGTCTCCAGGCTGTTCCCTGCCAGCTGGCGCGGAAACAGGTTAATGCTGACGCGAAGCTGAGGAGAGCGAACCTGCCACTGCCGGACCTGTGCCAGAGCACTGCGGATGATCCATTCACCCAGCGTGACTGAAAGCGGACTTTTAACCAGCATGCCGATAAATTCAGCCGGCAACAGCAGCCCGCGCGTCGGATGCTGCCAGCGCACCAGCGTCTCGCAGCCAATAAGCTTTCCGCTTTCAACGTCGTAGCGGGGCTGATAGTAAAGAGTGAACTGCTGCTGCCGCACCGCCGTTTCCAGTTCGCGCTCAAAACGGCGCCGCTGCTGCTCCGCTTCACGAAACGCGGGCATAAACAGCATGCTGCAGCCTTTACCCGACGCTTTGGCGCGATAGAGCGCCAGATCAGCGGCGGACATCACCGAAGAGGGATCCCTGCCGTGCTCCGGATAGGAGGCGATGCCGGTGCTGGCACCGACCACCACCGGTGAGTCGTGATAGCGGAACGGCGTCTGAACGGCCGCAATCAGTTTCTCCGCCGTGATCGCCGCCTCTGCGCTGCCGCCTGCTAACAGGATCACAAATTCATCACCACCCAGGCGCGCAGCCGTCACGGCACTGGCGCAGACCGCACGAATCTGTTCGGCAACGTGGCACAACAACGCATCGCCTGCAGCATGCCCCAGCGTATCGTTAACCTCTTTAAAACCATCGAGATCGGTCATCAGTAACGTATAGGGGACGCCCGCCCTGGTCAGCTGGCCGACCTGATCCATAAACGCGCTGCGGCTGGCGAGACGTGTCAGCATATCCAGTGAGGCCAGCTCACAGAGCCGCGCCTCACTCTCATAGCGGGCCGTGACATCGCGGATGATCATGCCCACCAGCCGTTCGCCCTCTTCACGCCAGCCCGAAAAAGAGACCTCTGCCGGAAATTCACGACCTTCACGCGTGACACCCCATATCTGCAAAGAGCGAGGGTGCGAGATAGCTGCTTCGTCAGAGGTAATCCGGACCAGTTCATTACGGTAGTCAGTCTGACAGCGAGCAGGGATCAGCTCGCTGATATACTGGCCGCGCATCTCCTCTGCGCTGTAGCCGAACAGCGCGGTGGCGGCCGGGTTCCAGAAGGTTATGCCACGCCGAAGGTCAGTGCAGACAATGGCGTCAGGCGAAGTGGATGAGATCGCCTCGAGTCGCTGCTGGCTGGTGTAGCGCAATAACTCCAGACGATGCATCTCCATGCGATCCATCACCAGTGCAGCAATATCGTTCAGATGCTTTCGATCCTCTGCAGTTAACGGCTCACGAGGATGGCTGTCGGTCAGGCAGACCGTGCCAATATGATGCCCATCCGGGGTCGAAAGCGGGATCCCCGCGTAAAAGCGGATAAAGGGGTAGCCGTGAACCAGCGGACTGTCGCGGAAGCGCGGATCTTTCAGCGTATCGGGCACGCAGAGGATATCGCCCTGCGCCAGCGTATGGTGGCAGAAGGCGACGTTGCGTGCCGTACCTGAAATATTTAAACCGTACCGGGAGGCGAAGAACTGCCGCTTTTCGTCGATAAGCGAGACAAAAGCGACCGGCACCCGAAACAGCCGCGCGGCAAGCGTAGTGAGGCGATCCAGCGCATCGGTCGGCGGTGAATCCATCAGATGATACTGCTTAAGTGCGTCGAGGCGAGCCGCCTCGGCATCATGATAAACTGGACGTTTCAGCGTAACTCTCCTCTGGTGTTATCTGCTGTGGCTGGCCTGACACAGCATAAAGAGGACACGTTCAATCAGACAGAACGCGCAGAGTTCGCTGCCGATCCGTTGCCGGAAGAAAGGCCCGTCAGTAAACCCGGCAGCAACAGGTTGCCGCACTGAGTCCGATAAAGCTGACACCGCAGACAGCGAGGCATCAGTTAACACGTTATGCCTGCCAGAGAGAGTGCGGCGGACCGCCCAGGATTATCTGGCCAGAGCATATCAGACAGGCGGTAATGCGCCTCGCTTAGCTCTCTATATCGGCCCGACATGATTTTACTTAAGAGAAAACAGAGGATGAACGCCTTACTTTTTCAGCTTTGGTACCAGTTGATAGTGCGGATGCTCTCCGGCGAGCAGCATCAGCAGTTCATACTCTCCCTGACTGAGCAGCGCAGGATTTTTCGATGCTTCTTTCGTCTGCCAGACACGCTGGCTAAGATCGAAACGCTCGGCTGCAATCTCCTGAGAGAGACCGGCCGCAAGGCGCAGCTCACGCACGTTGTGCTGGACGGCGACAGGCCGCTGTAAAATCTGATTTCCCATATAAACGCTCCGCATACGGTGCCCCGGTGAGATGGCCGGGCGGAAGTACACGCCTGCGGCCAAAACATAAATTTGAGTTAAGTTTTAACAGCCCGGCGTTTTACACTTATCAGGAAAGCGTAACGCACCAGTAAAAACAGAGAAAATAACCTGAATTATATTTAAATCGCTGCCCGGATAATTTTTGCACCGCTGAGAATAGTAATTGCCATTCTGAATGGTGGCGTTGATCGAATGATGATCAACGTCAATCACAGTCACAAAAAATGACCGTTTCATCCCTCTTTTAAAAAGAGTGAATATTAATCGTTATTCCGTGCCGGACAGACATTATTTACAGTTCAGAAAAAATACGTTCAGGCTATGCCCGCGCAAACGTTGCCCAGCCGCCTTTTTCATCAGGCGTGACGCGTTTAGGCTCTACGGCAAGAGGGTGATGCGGCAGGGTAAAGCGCGTAATCACGCTGCCCAGCGTTTCAGTCTGTCCACTAAGACTGTCTGCTGTCGCCGAAACCTGCTGAACCAGCGTCGCATTCTGCTGCGTTACGCGGTCAAGTTCTGCAACGGCGACCGTGACCTGGGCAATCCCTTTACTCTGTTCATCCGAAGCCAGCGCAATCTGTCCGATCAGTTCATTCACGCCGCCGACGCCGCGCAGCACGGCCTCCATGGTGGTTCCTGCGCTCTCAGCCGCCCGCCGGCCATCGTCGACGCGTGCCACGGTATCGGCAATCAGCTCTTCGATCTCTTTAGAGGCAGCAGCACTTCGCTGTGCCAGTGAACGTACCTCACTGGCGACCACCGCGAAGCCGCGGCCCTGCTCACCCGCACGGGCAGCTTCTACAGCGGCGTTTAACGCCAGAATGTTGGTCTGAAACGCAATACCATTAATAGTGGTGGTGAACTGCCGGATTTTTTCTGATCCCTGAGCGATGCTGGTGATGGCTGCCGATACCAACTGAACGAGTTCCACGCCCTGCTGAGTCGTATCCGTGGTGCTGGCAGCCAGTTCACGTGCCTCGCGGGCATTCTGTGCATTGTGACGCACGGTGACGGTAATCTCCTCCATGCTGGCTGCGGTCTGCTCCAGCGCAGCAGCCTGAGTGGATGTCCGGTCGGAGAGATCGGCGTTACCCGCTGCGATGTCCCCCGCTTCACGATGAAGAATGGCTGCGTTGTCTCGGATAGCGCTGACCGTCTGCAACAGACTGTGCTGCATCTCTTTGACCAGCGGCACCAGTTGCCCGACACAGTTGCGCCCCAGATCTTCCGGCTCGCGCGTCAGATCGCCATCGGCAATAATTTTTAAATGACCGCGAATTTTACCTACCGGACGCACCAGATGGACGACCAGATAGCGGTCGCAAAACAGCAGCAACGCCACTGCCGCCAGCAGTGCTGCCAGCAAGACGCCCTCAAGCCGATGCCGGTCAGCCTTCAGGGGTGCCTGATTCCGGGCCAGCTGCTGCGTCACCTTGTCCAGCTGCGCACGTGCAACCGTTGCGTATTCTGAGGGGGTTGTCGTAAGTGCCGCGCGGACGTTATCCCAGTCAGCATCGGCCGGGGTTGAGGCGACGAGCGCGTTTTTATCGGCTGGCGTACCGCTCTGCATGACGATAGCGCTGTGCGCCAGAAAGCTCAGCTGCTGCGTCAGAACGGCTGAACGATCGGTTTGACGAAAGATATCGCGCACGACCTGGCTGCTGTAGCCACCGGCCAGCACGACGATGCCCAGTGAGACGATCATCATCCACAGCACAACGCGGCGGATAGTGAAATGCCTGAGTGAATTCATGAGGTTTCCCCGATGTTGTCATTGGTGTAGTTAAAATTAAATAAAAAATAAGTTATGTCATCTACTTTAGTGCATTATTATATAGTGCACTATGTTTATACTCTGTATACTGGCAGGATATTTAAGAAATTAAAAGTTTTTAACGACAAAATAATAGAATCGTGATTACTAAAATATTTCGTTAAAGAAAAGTGATTTGCTATTCTGACCAGCAATGCCGTGCAGTGTGATAAAAAATAAATGGTCATGACTCTTTCTTTTTGCAGAATTTGCCTGTAGTCATGACATCATACCCTTCAATTTTTCTGTTTAATTTCGCGCCGTAATCAGCCGGTGCGGAGGAATCCATGCTTATGAGTCTCAGCGACGGCGACGATTGCCGTACGCGAACCCTGCACGCGCTGCGCAGTAACGACGAAAGTCGTGACGATGTGTTGCGACAGTTCGTCCGACTGGCCAGCCAGGCACTCGGTATACCCGGCAGCTTTATCTCCGTACTGGATGATGAGATGCAGCATGTTAAGGCTGCGCAAAATTTCACACTCACTCAATCCTCCCGGCAGGACTCGCTCTGCCGGCATGCAGTGGACAGTGACAGCACCGTGGTAGTACCCGATACGTTGCTGGATACCCGCTTTGCTGAGCATCCGCTGATTGTTGGCGCGCCTTTTATCCGCTTTTATGCCGGCGTACCGCTTAAAAGCAGCACAGGTCTGATACTGGGTACGCTGTGCGTGACTGACACCGCGCCTCATCCCTTTAATGCGGATCAGGTCGCCATGCTAAAGATGCTGGCGGCACTGGTGATGTCATTTCTTGAGGCTTGGTACTCGGCTGGCTTTGCCGACCCGGTAACCGGTCTGCCCAACCGCCAGCGTCTGATTCGCGACCTGCAGTTTCTTGCCGCCTCCGGTGACACCACGCCACGGCGGCTGGTGCTGATTGACTGTATCGATATGCCGCGCGCCTACGAGCTTGCGCGCTCAATGGGCATGGGACCGGTTGAAAGCCTGTTGAAAGATGTGGCGACACTGCTGCCGCTGCGCCTGAGGCCTGCGCCAGGAGAGATGCTCTACACCGTAGCCACCGGGCGCTTTGCCCTGCTGACACGTCAGGAGAGCAGACTCACTGCTAACTGGGTGGCAAACAAGCTGGCCGGGATCAGCGCGGATCTCGGCGATGGGCTGTCGGTTGCACTGATGACCCACACCGGTGAGGCGAGTTTCAATACCGGGGAGATGCCTGCCCAGGAGATCCTGCGGCGTGCGGTCAGCGCGCTGCACGAGGCCATCACACGCGACGTGGCCTCGATGCCTTTCAGTGAGGCCACTGATACGCGCCATACGCAGGACTTCACCCTGATGCATGACCTGGCCATCGCGATACGCCAGGATAAGGGATTATGGCTGGCGTATCAGCCTAAAATCTGTCTGCACAGCGGCAAGCCAATTGGCCTGGAGGCCCTGATCCGCTGGCAGCATCCGCAGCGCGGCGAACTGTCTCCTGCACAGTTTTTACCCTTTGCCGTGCAAACCGAGCTGCTCAGCGAACTGACCACCTGGGTGACAGAGCACGCCATCGCCCGGCTCTCCCGGCTGCGCAACAGCTATATTCAGTTGCCCATCACCATTAACGTCAGCAGCAGCGATTTTTCACGTGACGGTTTTGCCGACGAGCTGGAAGAACAGATGATCAGGGCGAAGCTCCCGGTTTCGCTGCTGGGCATTGAGTGTCTGGAGACGGAACGGATTCTGGAGAGCGCGACCGCAATGCGGGGGCTTGAGATGCTGAAACTTCGTGGATTCGGTATTTCACTGGATGACTTTGGTACCGGCTACAGCAACATCAGTTATCTGCGGCGCATTCCGCTGGATGTGATCAAGCTGGACCGTTCACTGATCAGCGAAATTTCATCTGACACCGCATCGCGCGTCATCGCCCGCAGTATTATTGCGATGCTTAAAGATCTCGATTATATGGTGCTGGCTGAGGGCGTGGAGAATGCGGAAACCGTTACGGCGCTGACCGAGTTCGGCTGCGACCAGGCGCAGGGCTTTTTCTACTCCAGGCCGCTGCCGGAAGCGGCACTGGATGAGTGGCTCGGCTGGCGATTACGCAGTAAGTGCTGAGCCTGTCCCACCCACCCCGGAATCTTACCCGGCCGACCCAGACACGCTGGACCCCTCAGCTCCGGCAATGATGACGTTATTACGTCCGGCGGCTTTTGCTTCGTAAAGCGCTTCATCGGCACGCCGCAGCAGAGAGTCGCGATCGCTATCCTGATCGCTCCGCGAAGCCACTCCGGCTGAGATGGTCATCGTTCCGGCAAACGGAAAGGTGGTGGCGCTGACGGTCTCACGGATGCGCTCCGCGGTGCGGACGGCATCAGCCAGCGTGGTATGCGGCAGCAGCAGAATAAACTCCTCGCCACCAAACCGGCTGACGATATCGCCGGTACGACAAGCCTGACGCAGCAACGCTGCCAGGCTCACCAGAACCGCATCGCCCGCGTCATGCCCGTACCAGTCGTTTATCTTCTTAAAATGGTCAATATCAATGGCGATGGCACACTGTTCATGCTCACTGTCTGACTGCGCCGCCAGCGCCGAAAATCCGCGTCGGTTGCAGAGCCCGGTCAGCGGATCGGTCATCGCTTCATCGTTTAGCGCAGCAAGATGACCCGCAACGGCGTGCCGATGAGCCTGCACGGCTTCTTTGAGCCGATCAGCCTCGTAATACCAGGTTTTAACCGTGGCGAGAGATTCCGCCTGGGCTTCGCTGCCGCCATCGCGCACTCTGTCCGCCAGCTTTTCCAGTGGAGAGGCGATTCGACCGGCCATAAAGGCAATAATGGCCGCTGTTACGGCAATAATGCCCAGAACGAACCAGACGGCGCTTTCTGCCGTGCGCATCAGAATATGCCTGACCGTTTCAGAGGTGCCGGTAATAAAAACGTTCCAGCCGGTTTTATGCAGTGTCCCATAGCCGGTCAGATAGTGCTGTCCCTCACTCTCCAGCGTGAAATGCCCGCTTTCTGTCGTGGCGAGCCGTTTCTGCAGTGCCAGACTCAGCAGCATCTTTGTTCCGACGCGCGCCGCGTCATGACTGAAAATAATCAGCCCTTCATTGCTGACCACGCTGACCGTTGAACCATTGGAATAGAAATGCTGGCTCAGGATTTCGCTCAGCATGCTCTGTTTCTTGAGATAAATAGTCCCGCCAATGTAGCCCAGATAACGGCCATCTTCGCTGAACAGAGGTTGTGATAAAAACACCACATAGTTACCGGCCGCGGAGGTAAAAGGAGCAGAGATAAAAGGCTTTTGAGTCGCTATGGCCTGCAGGCTAGCAACTGAGTGCAGCTTCACGCCAATAAGATTCAGACTATCGGGTGAGGTTGCTGCAATAATGGCGTCATGATTTACCACCACCACCGAGTTGAAAAAACCCGACTGCATTCGCAGGCGATCGCTCTCTCCTTCCAGTCGTTTAATATCACTAAGCCCCTTGATCTGCGACGCACTCCAGGCCAGTTCACGTTGCGCTGTCGCCAGGTAACGATCGGTGGTATCAGCCAGCTTGCGGGCATAGGCAATGTTCCCTTCAAGCAGGCTGTCTTCAATGTTGGCCTTCTGAAACAGCAGCAGCGCACTCAGCAGCAGACCGGAGGTCAGAATGACGCCCCCGATGGAAAGCAAAGTCAGCAGCGAGCGAAGGCGCATTTTTTCATGGGGCATTGCAGTCGGGATCCGGATTAAGTGTCATCTGAGTGTAACAGTAGACGTTTCACGTCAAGGGCAGAACAGAAGATGATTTACACAGGATCACGGCGCATTGCCGGCGCAGTCCACAACCGTCCAGCCCTGCATAAAGGATTGTTTAGCGTTTCGATAGCCCTGATAAGCAACAGCAGAAAATGATTAAGCGGTAATAATGATACTGAGCAGGCCGGTATCTGTGCAGATGACGCACTATTATTACCGCTGACCGTGATAACAACGCCATATGGTCGCTGAAAATAACGGGGCAGGCTCTGCCCCGTTTATCATTACGTTAAAAATATGCGTAGAACAGTTAAATAAAACCTGCATCAATAATAAGTAATTGTGCATCAGCCTTATCTTTTAAGCGAATTTAACGCCAGAACGATTTAATATAAGAGCGGCTGCTGAGCCTTTTAATAAAATGATGCGGACAGGTATAGCGGCGCCCTTCCCATTCCAGATTAAACCACTGAAATGCATCACCTTTAATTTTTTCCAGCAGGGTCATTGCCTGCATCGGCGTCTGAAAAGCATAAGCTTTCATCACGCCCTCCTGGGTGCATAAATCAATATGAACCATGTAACCCCCGGGTGTTAAAAAGATCGAACATTTTATAATTATTGAAAAGCCTCTTTATCATAATCCATTTATCGGCTGCCGATTATCTGATTCCGTATTATTTACGTAAAAATTCGCATCTATTTCCCATTTAATTTTTTGGGCAACCCTGCCTTATTTCATCAATTAATTTGACCATGTATACGAAATCCAGCCAGACCCGAATAGATCGTAACCCATGTTTAATGCAGCTCAGAGGGTGGCGACGATAAGCGATTGCAGAAGATAACGGACATCTGCTCACATTATCAGCATTGCACCGTCTGGCAGGACCAGAGCCGTCATGCTGAGGGGATGTAATGGTGCTGGCTGAGAGGTTGAGATGGTCATAAACAGAGCACATCGTTTACACTCTCAGCAGCCTCATCTGCAATCCGGTAACGGTACAGATGTAACGCGGAGAGAGGCAGGAGATCACTGACGGCGGGCAATAAGGAATCTTATGCTGGATTATATGGTGTCGCTCTACCGTACTGTTCCTGTCTCATCTGAACGTCTCAGCGACTGGCTTGCCAGCTGGCTGGCGCAGCAGCAGACACGATGCCACGATCACCATTTTTCTGCCGCCTTTCCATGGCGTGAAACCGGTCTGCCCCAGCACGCCTTTTTGCAGCGTGAACTGACGATAAACGGCCAGCGTTATCTCACCGGGCCGCGCTATCTGGGTGGCGATCCTGCACAGCCCTTTATTGAGGTTGTTGCGCGTGACGGCATCATCGATTACAGGGTCGCTAGCGCCATTATGCAGGCATGGCAGCCGCTGAAACCTCTGAAGCTGCGCATCCTGTTGCCTGCGACTTATCCTGACATCGGTATAACCGATCAACTGCTTTTCCTCAGCGACCTGGCTTCACTCTCTGTTCCTGTCGACGAAGATATTTCACTGGTGACAGCTCGCCGGAAGGATTATCCCGCCTGTATCACGGCGATTAACCGCGCCTATCGTGCCAGCTGGCACACGCTGCCGCATCTGCGCGATCAGCTACTGGCAACCAGCAGGCAGGAATTACGGGAGGATATCGCCGCGGGACATGTGTTTCTGATTATCTGGCAGGGCATAGTGGCAGGGCTGATGATTTGTGTCCCCCGGCGACTGACCTTTATTGAGGGGTTTCAGATTATGGATGAAGTGATAATGCCCGCTTATCAGGGTCGTGGACTCGCCGCGCGCGCTCAGCAGCGTTTGCTGCAGCAGCTTCATCATCATTATGGTGAGAAGGCACTGCTGATCGGTACCATTCTGCCCGGCAACACCCCTTCACTACGCAGCGCGCAAAATGCCGGGCGACGCTGCGTGCTGAAATATCAGTTTTTTACCCCTGCCGATTTACGAGCCGGCCGACAGGCAATTTAAATCACCATAAAGCCAGCTCAATCAACTTATCCTGCACACTGTAAACGCGCTGCTTAAGGCTCAGGCTCTCGTCTGCGCTGATCCATTTTGCAGCAAACGCACCATTAATTTTTTCCAGTGCGATTTTGGTGCTGCTTTTCAGACCTTCGTGCCAGTTCGCGTCTGAACGTCTTGCCGCCTGTTTTTCCAGGCTCTCAACTAACTCCGCGACACTTTTACCACCGGTAGTAGCTTCGGATACAGACATATCTACCTCGTTTTGCTGCTAAAAAACCGCCACACTCGCAGAACATATTATACCTGAACCCTGATCGGCATGGCGCTTTCCTGTGCGCACTACCCGGCATGCCTCGTAAACTCATTCTGGCATCACAGAGATGACGTAAATGGCGCAACGCCACCTGCATCAGAAGGAATCCATTCAGACGTCATATCCAATCAACCCGCCAGCATTGCAAATTAATGTGAAGTTTTAATGACCATAAAGATAAAAAATAACTTTAAAATTAATGACCTGTTCTCATTTTACTGACCCGCCTTGTGATTCACATTTTGAAAACAAAATAATCACACTTAGTTATTTTTTCATGCCTAAATTAGTGCCAGTTTTCATTTATGGAGCAGGCAAATGACGCACTTTGTGGCAATTTTTTTCTCTTCACTGTTTATGTGCAGTAACGTTTTTGCAGGTTCGGTTTCATCTGTTTCTCTTGGATCACTCTCTTCTGCGCTCAATGAACGGATGCAGGTGATGAAAGCGGTGGCGGGTTATAAAGCACTGCATCATTTACCTATTGAGGATCTGCCACGGGAGCAGGTGGTGCTGGATCATATGCTGCAAAACGCACAACAGGCCGGGCTTGAACCCCACTCCGTGGAGCCGTTTGTTCACGCTTTGATGAACGCCAGCAAGGCGATCCAGTATCGCTATCGGGCTGACTGGCTCTCATCACCAGACAGCGCTGTTCCTGTCAGGGATCTGACCGAGACCAGACAGCAGATACAACAGCTGGATACCCAGCTCCTGACGGCGATCAGCCAGCGCCTGATGACTGGCGCCTTCTCGCAGGAGGACAAAGAATTTCTGATGTCACACCTCACGGCACCTCACCTCAGTGAAAGTGATAAAAACAGCCTGTTCGCTTCCCTCTCCCGCATTCAGCGCCAGCACTAATCCTCTATCAGCGGAGAACGCTATGCAGCTTCATGAACTCATGGACCCCGACTACTCTGACAATCCCTTTCCCCTTTATCGAAAACTGCATCAGCAAGGACCGCTTATCCCTGCCGGAGATAAGATCATCATCAGCGGCAGTCACGCGGTGGTGGACGCCCTGCTGAACGACCGGCGGGTCGGTAAAAATTATATGGAAAGTGTCAGAGTAAGATTTGGTGATGATGCAGCCGGACTGCCGCTGTTTCAGGGTATCAGCAGAATGTTTCTGGTGCTGAACCCACCCGATCATAACCGGTTAAGAGGACTGGTTATGAAGGCGTTCAGCGGCCGGGAGATTAAATCTCTTCGGGAGATGGCGCTGACGATAGCCAATGAACTGGTTGATGAACTGGAAGGGCGTCGTGCCTGCGATCTGGCTCAGGCATTCGCTTTTCCGCTACCGGTGCGCATTATCTGCCGGATGCTGGATGTTTCAGAATCTGATGCACCAGAACTGGGTCGCCTTACCTCTGCACTGGTCAGGGTTTTCGATCCTCAAATCAGTCCGCCAGATTTGCTGAAAGCCGCTGAAGCTTTTGCCGTACTGGAAAGTTACTTCAGTGCCGTGATCGTATCCCGACGTGATAGCACCGCCAGCGATCTGGTGTCGCTTTTTCTGCGCAGCGGCAGTGACGGCGACCGGCTGGATCACGATGAGATCATCGCCAATGTGATACTGCTGTTTCTTGCCGGTCATGAAACTACGTCAAACATGCTGTGCAACACCATTCTGGCCCTGCATGCTCATCCGCAGGAACTTGCGAGCCTGAAACAGAATCATGCGCTGATACCCGATGCCATAGAGGAATGTCTGCGCTACGACAGTTCGGTCCAGATGCTTTACCGCACGACTCTGGAAGAGATTGAGCTGGCAGGAGAGCTCATCCCGCCCGGAACCCGCTTCTTCCTTAGCCTTGGTGCAGCCAATCACGACCCGCTGGTATTTACCTCTCCGGAACGGCTGAATATCCGGCGGCATGAGGGGCGCTGTCTGGCATTCGGTGGCGGTATACATCACTGTATGGGCTACCGGCTGGCACTGGCAGAAATGGAGGTGGCGCTGGAAGTATTACTGACCCGATTGCCAGAGATGCGGCCCGTGGCCGCTGGCGTTCGCCGCAACCACAGAGCCAACCTGCGCGGCGTCAGCGCCCTGCCAGTCGAATGGTAAAGCACTGCCCTGAAGCGCCCGGCAGTTAACCGCGCAGCCGCAGCGTGGCGGGCAGGATAAGCTGACTGTCAGCGGGATCCTCACCAGCGATCATCGTGGTCAGCATAGAAAAGCAGGCCTGCGCCAGTGCCGGGACATTCTGCTCAACCGTGTCGATCGGAATGGAGAGTGAATCATAGAGATAGTGATCGTCGAAACTGGCAATGCGGATGTCGCTGGTCAGCAGGTTATGCTCGCTCATGTAGCGCAGTACTCCCTCCAGCAGACCGCAGGCGGCGGTGAACATCGCTTTAGGTGGGCGTCCCAGCCGGCAACAGAGCGCGGCAAACATCTCATAGCCACTGCCGGGATGGTAGTTACCCTGAATTATCCACTCCGGCCGCAGCGTCACACCCGCCCGCATCAGTCCCTCTTTGAATCCCGCCAGACGATCCTGGGTCGGGGAGAGGTCAGACTGTCCGCCAAGAAAGTAGATCTCCTCCGGACAGGTGCGCGCCAGCTTTTCGACCAGCTCAGCGGTGGGCGTCACAGAGTCGGTGATGACCCAGGGCAGCCTGGTATTGTTCATGTGGCGGTCAAACAGCAGCACCGGCAGCTGTTCGCTGAGGCTGACATAGTCGCTGTCGCTCAGCATACTGGAGGCGACAATCAACCCGTCGACCTGACGCGCCACCAGGTTATTGACCACGGCCATCTCCTGACCGGCATTTTCATCGGTGCAGGAGATCAACAGTTGCAGACCGGCGGCGCGACAGAGATTTTCCAGCGCATGGGAAAAGGCCGCAAAGCCGTGGTTGGTGATCTCCGGCACCACCAGCCCCAGCGTATGACTGCGGGCGTCATGTAGCATACGGGCGTGTATGCTGGGCTGATAATGGTGTTCACGGGCCAGTGTCAGAACCCGCTCACGCGTCTCCTTCGCCACCCGTAACTCTTCGCCACGGCCGTTGAGCACCAGGCTGGCAGTGGCTTTAGAAACCCCAGCCAGTCCGGCGATGTCACTGATGGTAACGCGTTTTGTTTTTCTCACGGCAAGGCATCGGTTAGTGAAACAAGGACTTATTCTACCATGCAGCGACGTAACGACCAGTAGCGGGCCTGCAGTTCTGCGCGACCGCGCAGGGTTAGCATCGCCGGGTGGTCCGGAAAATAACGGCTGCTCATCACCCCTTCCCCGTCGTTGATAAAGATCTCAACGCTGGAGTGATCACACAGGATCTGCAACCGGCGCGCAGCCCCTGTCCAGTAACGATAGGTCCATTGACCCGATACCAGGCTGCGACGGGCAAGCCGCAGTTCATTCTGCTGCCACGTCAGGATTAGCGTATCGGCGAAATTGAGTTCTATATCGCCCAGGCTCTCCAGCGCAAGCTCCAGCCGCTGCGCGGCGATTGGCGGCGCGTCATCGGCGCGGCCCTGGTAGTGCTGCTCCCTCTCCCGCAGCGCCTGCAGTTCTGCAATCGGCTGCTGACAGAGCCGGCCGTTGCGGGAGCTCAGCTCGCGCAGACAGGTCATCTGATGGATCCAGTGATGCGCCACGGTTGGCTGGGCCATCTCTTCACCGTCTGGCGTTCCCATCCAGCCCACCAGCAGACGCCGGCCGTCAGCGGTCAGCGTGGTTTGTGGTGCATAGAATTCAAACCCGGCATCCATTTCGTTCAGCGGGCCGTGCAGGTATGCAGCCTGCTGATAATCCAGCGAGCCACTCAGCCAGGCGCAGGCGTGACTGTTCAGGTAGCGTTTCTCTTCAGGCATAACACCCTGCGGACAGCAGATCAGATAGGTGCTGTCGCCGAGCGTGAACATATCCGGGCATTCCCACATGTAGCCAGCGGCGTCCAGCCCGCCCAGTTTGCTGCCCGCAATCTCGCCGAGGTTCTGCCACTCGCGCAGATTATCAGAACGCAAAAGCAGTACCCTGCCCTGCAGCTGGGTATTCTGCGCGGCCAGCACCATGTACCAGTGATCTTCATGACGCCACACTTTGGGATCGCGAACGTGGCCGGTGTAACCCTCCGGCACGGCGATAACCGGACCGAGTTTGTCAAAACCGCCCGCGCTGTTCTGCTGCGCCAGACACTGCCACGCGGTGCGCGAACCATCATCAAACTTCACATTGCCAGTGTAGATCAGCGTCAGTACACCGTTATCGTCTACCGCACTGCCCGAGTAACAACCGCTGCGGTCATACTCCTCGTCCGGCATCAGGGCGATGGGCTGATGCTGCCAGTGCAGCAGATCGGCTGAGCGCCAGTGTCCCCAGCATTTTTGCTGATGCGCACACTCCAGCGCGTTCCACTGATAGAAGAGATGATATTCACCGTCGAAATGGATAAAGCCGTTGGGATCGTTTAGCAGGCCGGTTACCGGTGCCAGATGCCAGCTAGGATAGTGACTGTCGCTGAGCGCCTTTGGCATACCCTGCATCACCGCCTGCAGAATGGCGGCAAGACGTGTTGATGAGGCCATTATTCAGAATCCGTTTTGTATTTAAGCAGGTAAGAGATCACAAACGCAGTGGTGAACGCGATTGCGATGCCGATGACATAGTTAAGCAGAGAGCCAGCCTGGACAATCGCCATGCCCGGCAGACCGGTCAGCCCGACCGCAGTCATATAAACATGAACTGACACCACCCAGGCACCACCCAGCGCACCACCCACCAGACCCGCTATAAAGGGTTTCATAAAGCGCAGGTTAATACCAAAGATAGCCGCCTCGGTAATCCCCAGCAGCGCGGAAAACGCTGAAGGCAGCGAAATCGCTTTGATCTTCGCATCGCGGGTTTTAAACCATACGGCCAGACAGGCACCGCCCTGAGCCACGTTCGCCATCGCCCAGATAGGCAGCAGGAAGTTCACGCCGATGGAAGGATTGCCCAGCAGTCCGGCTTCGATAGCGTGAAAGCTGTGATGGACGCCGGTAATCACAATCACCGAATAGAGTCCACCAAACACCAGTCCCGCCAGCCAGCCAGCGTGCGCAATCAGGGTGCTGAGAATAAAGGAGATGCCATCACCCAGCATACGACCTGCCGGCCCGATAATCAGCAACGCAATAAAGCCAGAGATAATCACCGTCAGGAACGGGGTCAGGATCAGATCCAGCGCATCCGGGATAACCCGACGCAGCTGCTTTTCCAGCATGCTCATAAACCAGACCGCCAGCAGCACCGGGAACACCGTGCCCTGATAGCCAATCATCGCCACTTCAATGCCGAAGAAGTTCATGGTGTGGAAACCGGCGGCGACGCCCCAGGCGTTGGTCAGCGCCGGATGAGTGAGAATGCCGCCCAGCGTCGCACCAAGAAACGGGTTACCACCAAACTCGCGGGCAGCCGTAAAGCCAATCAGGATCGGCAGGATAATAAAGGCCGCCGAGCTGCACATATCCAGCATGATGTAGAGCGCATTTTCCGGATTGACCCAGCCGTAAGTTTTGACCATCCCCAGCAGGCCCATCAGCAGACCTGATGCCACAATCGCCGGAATGATCGGCACAAAGATGTTCGACAACAGGCGAGCGATGCGCTGGAAAGGGTTGAGCTTACGTGCGGCTATATCAGCGGCCTCAGATTTGCTCGATTCACTGATGCCCGCCTCGGCGATAAAAGCGGCGTAGACCTTATTCACCACGCCGGTGCCGAAGATAACCTGAAGCTGGCCCGCATTGCGGAAGCAGCCTTTAACGCCCTCTATCCGGCCAATCGCGGTCGTATCCGCTTTTTCATCATCCGCCAGCACCAGCCGCAGCCGGGTGGCACAGTGAGCAGCGCTGGCGATGTTCTCTTTACCACCCAGCAGGGGCAGCAATGCCCGCGATATTTTTACATAGTCCATACACACCTCAATCTTGTTATGTTTTTATCCATCCTGATCTCTGGCCCCGGCATCCGGGGCCGCCCGGTCAGAACCAGGTTTCCATCTGTACGCCGAAGTTCCATTCGCCACCGGCATCGAATCCTTTACTGCCGAAGGCGTCGTCACTGGCATAGTTATCCAGCCGGTGATCCCAGTTCATCCAGGTTGCAAAGAGACGAATTTCCGGACGTTTGAGGAAGTCACCGACATCACCGGCTTTCAGGGTTGGCGCAACGGTGAGTTTGGTAAAGCTGCCGCTGACCGCATTACGGTTGTTGTAGCCTTCGGGACGCAGATCCATGTACTGATAAGAGCCTTCATACTGCATCTCAAAGTTCTGGGTGATTTCCTGAATCAGCCGCAGGTTGACTGTCGCCCAGTCATAGCTGTCACCTTTGACGTAACGATCGTCACTACGCTGAGCCAGTAAAGCAGGTGCAATGTGCCAGCCACCGCCCAGCGGGGTAATACCGTAACTCGCCAGACGCCAGGTGTCCGCTTCCGGCAACAGTGCGCCATCAGAACCAATCGACTTCACCTCTGCGCCCAGTCCATGACCATAGAGCAGTGCAGTTTTCGACGTGCCTTCTCTCAGCCCATAAAAGCTGTCGTTATGCAGGCCAAGCAGCGCATGTACGCCGGTTTCTGCCGCATCGCTTTTGACTCTGAGGCCGTCGATGTCACGGCGATCGTCGTTATCCTTTGCCCGCATACCGCTGACCATCAGCTGTACCGGCCCGACAAAGTTATTCAGCGACAGGATGTAGTTCTGCGCAGTGTTTTCATTGTTTTCAATGTCGCCAAAGGTACGACCATAAAGGGAAATGTTACTGCGCGCCTGATCGCTCCATTTCATGTCGTAAATACCGGCACCGGTACCGGCAAGGAACACCACATCGGAGTCGATCCAGTGAATATCAAAGTTATCGCGATCAAAACGCTTACCGGCCCAGACCGTGGCGTTATCGAATGCGCCGCTGAAGGTGGGAAGCTGCCCGAGCTCGACAAACGCCTGACGCAGGTTGAGATCGCTGCTGGCGGCTGTCCAGTCGTTGTAGGTGCGCTGTCCATCGGCCAGCATCGCTTTGAAACGGGTGGTCGCGCCGTTGTCCAGCGTCTGTTTATGTTCAAGGTTGAGCTCAACGTAGGTATCCGGTTCATTACCAAGGCGACCAACGTGACCGCCGGTTTCCCCGGCAGGGGTAACGGTCGGGCCACCCTGAGTTTTGGCGGCCGAGCTGTTCATCAGCAATCCTGAACGGGCATAACCGTGGAACTCGAAGCCACCTTCATCGGCTGATTTTTGTTCCAGTTTCGCGGTGCGCTGCGCGACCTCAGCGGTGGAGTTTTGGGTCTGTTGTTGCACGGCAGCCAGCTGCTGTGCCTGCTTCTCAGCCATCTGTGCCTGTTTCTCCGCGACCTGTGCGCGGGTTTCCGCTGCATTCGCTCGCTGCTCGGCTGCCTGCAGTCGCTGCTCCATGGCCGCAAGGCGTGCTTCAATGCTGCTCATACTGGAGTCGGCCCAGACTGATGTGGAAAGTAATATCGTTGAGAGACTCACTGCTAACGTGCTTTTTTTCATTTTTTTATGTCCCTGAAGAGAGGCTATCATCACCGGATTTTTTGCTAAACCGGTTTAGGCGCAAATCATAGCCACGGGTAATTTCTCTGCGCAATGAAAATTGCTAAACCGGTTTAGTGATTGTGAGATAGCTCCCAAAACAGGGGCAATAAGATAATCAGCCTGGCAGGTCGTCCAGCTGGTGGAGCCGCGGAAGTGCTGTCATGGCCCCTTTAGCCGTGGTTGCCAGTGCACCGCAGCGTTGTGCACTGGTAAGGCAGATGGCCAGCTGCGATTCATCGGCAGGAAGACCCGACTTAGCCAGCCCCCAGAGTAATCCGGCCACGAAGGCATCACCTGCGCCCGTGGTGTCGATGCTGGCCACGGGCGAAGTAGCATAGTGGTATAGCTGGCCCTGATAGCAGGCGATCACACCTTCCCTGCCCCGCGTGACCAGCAATAATTTTATGCTGAATCGCACTGCCAGCTGCGGCATGGTGATAGCCGGTTCCTGATCCGGACAGAGAAAATTGAGTTCCTCGTCGGACAGTTTAACCACGTCCGCATGGCTCAGCGCCTCGTTCACCACCGCATGCAGCAGTTCCGGATCGGGCCAGAGGTCATGACGCAGATTTAAATCGAAACTGACATGCCCGCCTGCTGCCCGGATCTGCTCCATGGCAGTCAGGGTCGCCGTGCGTGAAGGTTCAGCTGATAAGGCAATCGAACAGCAGTGCAGCCACTCCCCGTGCCGGAATACGGGCAGGTCTTGCACCTCAAGAAACAGGTCAGCACTCGGCCTCACCATAAAGGTAAAGGAACGTTCGCCATGGTCATCCAATCCGACCACCACGGTTGAAGTGCGGTGCTGCGTATCAGCGATCATGTAGCGGGTATCAACCTTCTCTTCAATGAGCGTTTGCCGCATAAACTCACCAAAGGGATCATCCCCTACCCGCCCGATAAAAGCGCTGTTTCCCTGCAGACGGGCAACTCCAACGGCGACATTGGCGGGCGCCCCACCCGGACACTGCATCAGGCGACCCGGCATTTCGGGAAGCAAATCAACCACGGCATCCCCGAGGCACCATACGCGTACAGACATAAAAAACTCCTCTGATTAAACCTGGTAGCTAAACCGTTTTAGCTATAGCGATAAACCGTGCTGAGTTCAAGTATTACCCTGCGGAAATGATGCGTAATTAACAGAAGTCGTTATCAGGCGAAGAGATAAGATGCGGATTGCACTGTCGGGAGGCCGGTGGAGGAAAGAATTAAAAAACCGGCACAGAGGCCGGTTCTGGTATCAAAAACGTAAAGAGGATTATTTTAATGTGGAGAGTATCTGTCTGATTGACGCGTCGATCTGTTCAGCAATCTCTTTTGGCAGACGGCTGAATTCATACTGCACAGTCCGCTTCTCATCATTAGTTTTACGACGCGCATAGGTATTAGCTGTGGTAAAGGTAGCCAGCTTTTCCGTCACCGTCTTGCTGACGGGTGCAGGTTTTTTTAACTGACGACGGGCGCTTTTAAAGCCGTTAAGAATCGCGCTCTTCTTCTCATCCGCATTGGCGCTTAGCAGGGAATCATCAGCTTTAAGCGTTTGCTTAATATCGCTGACCAGCGCGGTGACATCAACCGCTTCCGCTTTCGCCTCTTCCCAGACATCGAGCAGTAGCTGGTAATCCTGAAGTGTCAGCTCTGATACGACCGGAAAGAGTTCAATAAATTCAGCGGGTACGGCTGCGGCCTGGAACGCACGTGAGACCTTTGCGTTTGAGATGCCTTCGGCTTTAGCAATCTCTGTTTTGCTCATACCATTTTCGTTCATCAGCATAAAGCGCAGACCTAATTCACGCAGGTTATGCTCTTTTGCTGTCTGAATGTCCGCAGCCAGCTGACGCGCATCACTAAGGCTCAGTTCATCAGCGGTGACCAGTACTTCCAGACTGGCACCGGAAAGAATGCATGCGGCGCGGCGGCGCGAACCATCCATGATTTCAATCCGGTCACCGTTGACACGACCAATAGCCGGAAAAAATTGCTGCAGCGTAATAGTTCGGGTGATCTCCTGAAGCGATTCCGGCGTCAGCGTGCTCTGGTCACGTCCGTTGATTTTTGGGTCAACGCTGGTTCTGGTTTCAATATCATCATGCAGGATTAGCTGGCGCACAAAGGTGGCCTTCGCGCCCGACTTCAGCGTAAATGTGCGCGACTGGCTGCTGCTGTCGATCATGTTTGCGATAGCAGAATCACCAAACTTGCGCCCGATGCGCTGTATAGGTTTGCTCACAGGGTACTCCTGATATATTCAATGCGGTCAAACACAGCCCTTGAGAACTGCTCGGCTTCATATTTAGCTTTGCGCAGAGCGTCCGCACTGCCCGGATAAGAGGAGGGATTGGCACTGATCACCGTATCAAAGGATTCACCGCAGCGCTCAAATCCATCCAGCCGCGGCAGGCTGCAGTCCAGCATCGATTTGGTAAACACTTCCCGGGCATAGCTTTGCGAAGTCAGATGATCGTGTTTAGAGGTCATTTTGGACATAAAGCCGATATTGGCTTTAAGCCGTGGCTCAATGCCTTCGGACTCAATACGCTCCAGCATTTCCGGCAGACGCGTCAGATACTTCATGGTGGAGTGGAAATCGACCTGTGCCGGAGGTGTCGGCGTCAGCAATACATCACTGGCCGCAATTGCATTCAGCATGAATGAATCAAGGTGAGGTCCGGTATCAAGGAAGATAAAATCGTAGTCACCCGCCAGACGATCAATCACGTTGCGGCGTAGTACTTCCGAAGGCGCAACGCCTGGCAGATGCTCAGCAACCAGCTCTTCCCAGTCGCTTGCAACAAAACCATCGTCGATAGAGGCTGGGATCACATCAACGCCTGGCATGACAGTAGGTTTAATGAATTGCTTACGAAGCTGGTCAGCATCCAGATCGTTCAGCATCGCCTGCGCTGCCGTCTCCAGAACTGAACCGACACTGTTGGTATGGCTCAGGAACATCGTGCTTGATGCCTGTGGATCCAGGTCGATAACCAGAATACGCAGGTCATTATGTAACATAGAAGGATGTGCACGCATACCGTGGGCCAGCGTGACTGTGCTCACTGTTTTTGAGACACCACCTTTAAGGCTGACAACGAATACGACAAAGGGGCCATCGTGCCGATCACGATATTTCGGTACTTTACGATGCTGATAGATGTCGACCACATTCTGGATAGTCAGGGCATATTGTGAGGTGCTGCCGGTCTGTTTTTTCCCAAACTGATAACCTGCTGCTTCCATATCACCAATTGCGGCGACAACAGCATGCTTACTCAGCAATGGCATGTTGGCGACAGCATTCCGGGAGAAGGTCTGGTAAAAACCGGTCTGGTTAAATTCCTGACGCTGCTGCTCAATATGGTTACTCAGTCCATGTAACATGGTATTGGCACGTGTGGCCATTTCCAGCACTCCACCATAATCACGCTTCATAAGCCCCTCTGCGTTAATGTTTTTTGCATACTACACAAAAAGCACATACCTGCCAATTTTTTAGAAAAATTCCAAAAACCTGGATTTTTTCTCCGCGATGGTGAGATGCAAGCAGCATTACTTTTGTGAATCACTGGAAAGTGAATCGCTCTGCTTTTTTGTCTTACAGGCTGGTTGAGACAGAGAACTTAAAATGGCGACATGAGACGAATATTTTAAGGACTAATGATTCGGAGCGGTGCATTCCGATTCTGATAAATCATCTGCCAGTCTGCAGGTTGCTCGTTAAATTGTTTTCGTGTTTTCAATGGTGTTTTCAGCATGAAAATTCAATAAAAGTTATTATAAATCATTTAATTACGTGTGAAATGCCCTGGTGAAAAATTTCCAGGATTAATGCACTTTCACTCAACATTTACTGCTGACGTAGAGTTTTACTCAGAAGCTATTACAGTGCTTTTGAACCTGAAGGAGTAGGCATAACGGTAAAGTACGCAAGTAATCGTTACCGCTATCATTGCTAAATTAAGATCACTGCTTCCAAATCTATACCTTTTATGCCTTGTCATTATGTAGCGTTCATAATCTGCGTTGCTGCCTGTCAACATAATGTCAGGCGTTTTTCCGCATAGGATTTTTATTGCAAGGCTTAATCCAGAAAAGATAGGGATTTAATTCCCTTCATCATTATGTGATGTCACGAATCAAAATCATGGAAGAGTTAAGACTGCCGATTTAAGAGCATGAGTAGGAGTAGGAGTAGGAGTAGAGAACAGGCTTAATGCGGCAAGGCTTAGAGCAATATTAATTGGGGCAAGTCACCATAATGTAGCTATGCCGGACAGTCAGAATTAACGCTCTGCTGTGCTTGATTCAGATCCGGATACTATCTCTTCATCTTCATGTCATTCTTACATTCCTGAAATTACTTCATTCATGCTAAGCCTATTTATTAGTTTAAGTTATTATGCCGAACGCATTTTTTCATACTGTCGTTCTTCCTGTTGTTCCTTCACTGGCGCCTTATTAATTTCTTCCGGGAACGTTATTTTAAGTGCTTTTTTAGTATGTCTGACAGATTCTGAGTACTGACAAAACAAAGATATTACGTTAAGTAAAAATCGCATGGTGTTTTCATCATGAAAATAAAAAATAATTCATTATTTATCAAATAGATAGGCGATTAATGTCATGGTGAGTTTCTGTATTTTCACTGGCCGATCTTCTGAGACCTGATTCAAACTCATTAACCTTATAGATTTAAAGGTTATAGGTGTATGCAACATTCCAGTCTTACCTATGCTCAGCGTTAGATCGTTTTAGCAGTAAAAGACCTTCTCACATGTGCTTCTGATAAACCGCACATTCAGAACTGAAGGTGAAAATCACTTCTGACCGGGACTCTCAGCTAATTCTTTGTTTTGTGTGTTTTATCCCCGTTATCCACAGGCCAGATCCAATTGGTCGATCCTCAATAGATCAAATTGAGATCCTTAACAGATCCCTGCAGCGTCTGAAGCCTTGTGACACAAGGCCTGGAAGGGGGTCAGTAACCACTGTAGCGAGAAGAATAACCACTATAACGAGTATAACAACCACTATAGCGAGAAAAGCAACCGCGCTGGCGAGTACTCAACAACCACTATAGCGAGTAAGTGGCCTGAATCGGTGTGCATAACCCTGATTATGTGTAGATGACGGCTTTTTCCAGAGTGCTTGCGATGAAAGAGGGAGATCCAGTAAAGGGGGAGGGCGGTGGCTCGACTCTTTTTCAGTTAGTTTTCTCAGGTTATCCACTGAATAGATCCAATAACAGATCCATTTAAGATCCTTATTAAGTTCCTTAAAGATCCCAGCACCGCCTCAGGCCACGGAATGACTACGTTAAAGCCGGGTCGCTAACCACTATAACGAGTAAAACAACCACTATATCGAGAGAAATAACCACTATGGTAAGTAGATTAACCGCTGTAGTGAGTGATAGTATCCACTGTATCGAGTAACAGCGGCTCTCGCCTGTTCACATCACGGATCTTCCTAATGCCAAGAAAAGAACCAGATATCCTGAACATAGCTGATGCGTTTAGCGAAACAGATAAACGTACAGGTGAAGTTGTTACTCTTACCCCCAACAGTAACAACACCGTCCAGCCGGTAGCATTGATGCGACTCGGTTTATTTGTTCCGACGTTAAAATCCACAGCGCGCAGTCAGAAAAACCAGATGAACGCCATGGATGTGACCCAGGATCTTAAACAGTTATCCCTGGTCAGGTCAGAAGGCTATGACAACATTAAGATTCTGGGTGCCCGCTTGGATATGGATAATGATTTCAAAACCTGGGTCGGGATCATTCGTGCATTCGCTACGCATGAGTGTCTGGGAGACACGGTAACGCTCTCTTTCGTTGAATTTGCCAAACTATGCGGCATACCCTCAGTGCGTCTCTCCTCGAAGCTCAGGAGCCGTCTGGATGCTTCGCTGACGCGTATTGCCTCTAACACCCTGACTTTTACCAGCAAGGGCGGAGAGAACTACACGACGCACCTGGTGCAGTCTGCGAAATACAGCATCAAGAAGGACACGGTAACGCTGCAGGCCGATCCCAAGATCTTTGAGCTGTATCAGTTCGACAGAAAGGTTCTGCTGCAGCTTAAAGCCATCAATGAGCTGGCACGCAAAGAGTCTGCTCAGGCGCTCTACACCTTCATTGAAAGCCTTCCGCCGAAGCCTGCGCCGATATCTATGGCGCGTCTGCGCGCAAGACTTAACCTGACATCGCGTGTGATTACCCAGAATGCCACCGTCAGAAAGGCCATGGAGCAGTTAAAAGAGATCGGCTACCTCGACTACACCGAAACCCGACGTGGCTCATCAGTCTACTTCTGGGTTCATTATCGTCATCCTAAGCTGCGCCCGGCCGAACTGCCGCTCAGTAAGTCAGGCCTGATCGATGATGAGATGGATGAGTTTGACGATCTTGATATTGATTCCGACGTAATTGACGTCAGCCTGCCTGAACCGGTGATTGAAGAGGATAGCAGTGAGCTGGTGATGGTCTCGCGTGAAGAAAAAGAGCTACTGAACAAAATCAGGAAGCAAAAGAAGCAATGACACGCTTTCTGCTAGCATGCTACTCCGCTTTCAATCTCTTATCGGGAACGCCGGGCTGAAAGACAATAACCACTGTAGCGAGTAACGTTACTCACTATAGTGGTTACCAGCACGACAGCAACATACGTAACGCCTGTCTGAACAGGTCTAATCGCGCTATTCATCACTCTCCATCGGCAGGACCTGAATTGAGCCCGGTGCTGTGTTTACTATCTATAGTGGTTTGTCTCTCCCGGAAGAGCTGTCTCAAAAAGCGTAATAGCCAGAATGAGACCCAATGTTCACTCTCTATAGTGGTTACTTACCTGATCACAGCACAGAAAGTACGCCCGTCATGAAGTATTCACGCAGGCTGGGCAGGGGAATCGGTGTCATTACTCTACTTGCTATAGTGGTTATCTCCTCCGTTACCGCGCTTTTTCATCTCCCTTTTGTCCATCCAGGGTGGGTAAACTACTCGCTACAGTGGTTATCAGGTTGTTTTATCGCTAAAGCGTTCAGTTAATGATCAGATATTGGCGCTGATGAATGCGATATTCTCGCTACAGTGGTTGTTAATTGGGAGCAGAAATGGGGAGCATACTCGCTATAGTGGTTGTTATTGTCACTGGCCTATGCTCGATATAGTGGTTACCTTAAATATAGTAAGCACTCACTATCATTTATTGCACTGTCAGTAAAAGATTTCCTGTTAAATTGCCAAATGCCCACACCTAAAAATGGTTACTCGCCACAGCCGTTAAACGGTGTGCCGTGCTTCAGGTTTTTGCAGTTTTAGAGCTTAGCTGCATTCTTAAAAGCACCTTTGCGAGGCCCCACACAGGGCGGATTGTGCAATCAAGGGTCAAAATTCATTGTTGAGAGAGAGATCGGTTTTTTACTCGCTATAGTGGTTATGACTGAATGAAACCGTACCTGGCGTACCTGAAACAAAGGGTAATGCGCCTTCGCGCTGCAATTTAGAAGGACGGATGACGATTTACTTGCTCTGCTTACTCGCTACAGTGGTTTCCGAACCCTGAATATCGTTACTTTACTCGCTACAGTGGATAGGCGATGAAGTTTGATCCTAAAGAAGGATCCGCCACTGATTTGCTTACTGGAAGAGTTAAACAGGTAACTTTACTCGCTACAGTGGTTATCAAATAGAGCTAAGCCAGAATGAGTACAGAGATTAAGGTATGGCCGGAACCATCAGGAAGGCGCTGCCGTTATCCCTGTCACAAGAACGGGTCCGATGGGGGCGCGGGGGAGGGGAGGTGTTTAGCGGGGCCGCTGCGGCTTTGATACTGCTCTGCAGGACATCGGTGAAGAAAGCGGCCTCGCGCTGACGTACCGCTTTATCACCATTGGGACAGAGAGTGTTACATCGCCTCCCGGTATTCCGGCCAGGCAACGGATTGTGCTTCATAGCGCCCTGCGGCTGCGAACAGCGTGCCCTGGAAGTTGATCACACCTGCAGCCTCCAGCCACATCCACTCTTCTGCCTGTACGATCCCTGCTGCGATGACGGTAATTTCCAGCGCGGAACAGCATTTAATAATCGCCTGAACCACCGCCTGCTTTGGCCCACTGCGATGAACATCGCGGGTGATACCGGCATCAATACGAATGCGGTCGGGCTGAATGTGAGTCAGCAAGGACAATCCCGCGGAGCCGTCACCAAAATTGTCGATCGACAGACTGATTCCGACCGCTTTTAGCGCGCGTACGGCTTCAGCGAACGCTTCCAGCTGCGAGATCACTGCGGTTTCACTTACGCCAACTACAATCTGCTCAGGAACCAGTCCCGCCTGCTGAATAGCGGTCACAATATGATCGACGGCATTGGGTATCACCACCAGCGTCATAGGCAGCAGGCTGACGTACAGTGTCATACCGTCCGGGCAGACCAGGCCAGCATGGGAAAACGTCTTTTTCACGGTTTCCAGATCGTTAACATAAAGCTGATCGCCTGAGGTGTCGTCGTTGGGAGCAGGTCGCAGAGTGGTCGCTTCAATCGCTGTGACCTGACGAGCGAGGGGATCCACCACCGGGCGGAAGCTGACGCCTTCTGTCTCCGGACGGGAGTCCGGCACATCATTGTGCTCAGAAATAAACTCCCAGTAACCCGGCGGGAGGACCTCGTAGTAGTTCTCTTTCTCACGAGACTCTACAAACGTGCGCAGGAATTGCAGTGCCCGATCATCATAGGTCAGACGATATTTTGACGTCCCTTTATCCAGCACGGCCTGCAGGAGCGATGAGCGATCGTGTTCACGCAGGTCAAAGAGTGCCATGCCCGCATTACCAAAGCGGCGGTAAGGCGCATAGTCGCGCATCAGCTCCACCACATTGTGGTGCCGTCGATCTGCACAAATTCTCTGATAGACTGCCTGAATGCCCGCTTCCGGACCCTCAAGCAATTGAAAAAAATGGGTACCGTTAAATAATAATATGCCGGTCACGTCGTGAGCCGCATTTATTTTGCTGGCGTTGTCGACCATTGCGGGCAGGGTTCTGATGGGAAAGTCATCTGAAATATGGCTGCGGTATATTATGGTAGTCAGCATGTGCAGCTCCGTTTTATAAGATTGTTGCGCACACGCTAGCATTGTTCAAAAAATGTTTCATCTCTCCTTATTCACTGTCGCACAGACTGCACCACGGCAGGTGACAATAAGCGAAACGGCAAATTGTGGGGCACGGTTCCAACAATCGTAATGGGATCAGAGACGCTGAACCTGAGCAGACGAACTATGCTTCCTGCATAATAAAAAAGGCCGCCGTAGTGGCAGCCTCATCGTATTGAAGGGGTAAATGTTATTTGATCAGTTCAGCAGAGACATAAGCACGATTATCAACGCGTGCGCCGGTAATTTTATAGGATGCGCCTGCATCTTTGGCCTGTGCCGCGACTTTCGCTTCAGCAGCATCCAGGGTAGACGCGGTAGCGGTAATAGTCTGGGCAAAACTACCGAATGAAATCAGAGAGAGTGCGGTAACAGCAACGAAGTTTTTGATGGATTTCATGGTCAATTCCTTAGCGTATTTCAGTCAGGGAGAGGCGTTTTGCCTCGATGGAATGAATGATAGGCGCGATCTCGCCAGACTGATATAGCTAACTTTTGCTGATATTGATCAAATATTTTGAATTATTACCATGGGGGGATATCAGAGATCGTTCAGATCGCTGAAAACGCAATCTGATATCAGATTGCGCCAGCTCCAGATTAATGACACTCGCCACGCAGCTTCCAGTGCAGCCAGTGATCCAATGCTTCTTCGTTCAACGGCTTCGAATAGAAATAGCCCTGAGCCTGATCGCAGCCATACTCGGTCAGGGATGTTACTGCATCCGGACACTCAACCCCTTCTGCCACCACGGTATAATCCAGCTCTTTAAGCATGGCGATGATGCTGCGTGCAATGATGCGTGAAGCCGTGTCAGAGGAAAGCTCACTGATCAGGGAACGATCCAGCTTAATCACATCAAGCGGCATGCGACGCAGATAACTGATATTGCTGTAGCCGGAACCGAAATCATCGAGTGAAATAGTGAATCCTCGTGCTCTGAGCATCTCCAGCCCGCGCAGGGCGGTCGGGCTTTCAAGGATACGTTCGGTTTCCAGACATTCGATTCCCAGCAGAGAGGTCGGGAGCTTAGATTTGACCATCTTACTTTCCAGCGCTGAAGCGAACCCCTCGCGCGCAAAGTCACGTACGCTGACGTTTATCGTTAGCGGCAGCTGGATGCAGTTATTCCTCAGCCGGCTAAGGCGCTCAACCGCCCGATCGATAATCCAGGCTGTCAGCACAGAGAGCAGATCGGTCTGCTCAGCCAGCGGGATAAAGGCGGCAGGTGAAAGCTCGCCCCGGCTGGGATGTTGCCAGCGGATAAGCGCTTCCAGACCCACGGGTTTACCACTTTGCAGGCAAATTTTCGGCTGATAGACCATATATAGCCCGGTGTTCTCGCGTAATGCCGTTTTAAGATCGGTCATCAGCAGGAAATCTTCTGAACGCTGCGTTTCAGCCTCAGCGTCAAAGCGCTGAGAGGGCAGTCCGCGGCCGACCGCTTCATGCAACGCACTGACCGCACGGCCTAATATTTCAGATGCTGGCATGCTGCCAGCGACAAAGTCAGCCTCACCGGTATGGGGAGTCAGCGCGACTGACAGACCTTCATCCATGTCCGCACTGATACCTTCCAGACGACCGGCTACCCACGCGGCACTGAGTCGGCTATCCGCTCGGGTCAGGATAGCAAAGCGGCCGGTGGCCACCGTATAGATCATCTCCCCAACCGCCGGACGCAGGCGTAGCGGCAGCAGAGTGGCCATATCTTTCAGCAGGCTCTCAACCGGGCTCATTCCCATGGTGCGGGCCAGTTCATAAGCGCGCGACATATCGATGCAATCAATCAGAACCAGACGGCGTGGCGTGGTATCGCCGGCAACGGCAAGATATTGCAAATCACGTATCAGGCGCTGACGGTTAGGCAGCCCGGTCACCGGATCGGTAAAACCCGCCGAGTGCCAGGCTTCAAGAAAGGACATTACCAGCGTAGAGAGCAGCGTTAAGGTCGTCACCTGGTCACTGGGAAACGCATGCGGCTCGGTGTCGGTCACACATAGTGTGCCCAGAATAATGCCATCGCGTGTTTTCAGTGGCACACCGACATAAAAGCGGATAAAGGGTGAGCCAGTGATCAGGGGATGCGTGACAAAACGCGCATCGTAATAAGTATCAGGGACGATCACCGCACTGTCGCTATCAACCACGTGACGACAAAGTGAATCTGCACGCGTTGAGCGTTGCAGTTCAAAATTGTGTGATGCCCGAACGGTCTGGAACTCATCATCCAGCACCGATATAAAGCTGCCCGGGATACCCAGGGCCTGACTGGCTAACCGGACAAACTTCCGGAGAACTTCATCGCGGCTTTCATCAGGGTCGCGCAACGCCTGTAAGGCGCGGCTGCGGCGCTCATTGTCGCCGTTTAAATTGTTTAACATGTGTGTAGAACCCCCGCACCGGCTGATTACGGAGCGAAAAAAGAAAACTGTCCGGAGCGAAATGTGATTCGGGCGGCAGGAATTATGGCGTGATTTTTTATTTTCAACTGGATAATAAGGGACTATGCAGCGGGTGTCTCTTAATATTTTCTTTAACGCATTAAAGGGGTTGTTACGATTCGAAAATTTAATCGAAGATGCGCCTGATTATTTACATTTGTACATTTTATATAGCCAGGAGAGGGTTTTTACGGTTGTTAATGTTTATTTTCCGTCAGGAGATGAATAAGCATTCAGGGTGGTTAATGTTATTTCTAAGTCAGTTTTACAATTAAACAGGTCTGCAGCCAGAGACGGATCGCTATCCGCTGGTTGCTCAGGAAGATAACCTATTAAAAATACAGGTAAAAGCCTGAAAAAATGAAGACCGGCAGATATGACCTGTCAGTGTACTCCTGACTGCTATAGGTCAATCCACCGCAAGACTGCCAGTAACGTGTCGCTTCAGACAGTAATCAGTTTAACCTTTCATGCCGTGTGTGAATTGTGTCGGACGACGTGGCGGCGGGTTTTGCTCCAGCCAATCACGAACCTGTTCGGTCCGCGGCCCTCGCTCGCGGATCGCGCGTGTCAGCCTTTCCTGTGTTGTCCTCAGTTCCTGGGTCCAGTAGGTGATTTGCCACTGTTCACGAATTTCCACCTGCGACAGATCGTCGGGCGAGCGACGCTGGATAGGATTTTTCATTCATTATCCTCCTCTTTTTCAATGATGCAGCCTGAACATGACTCTCAGGCTATACCTCTATCCTGATGAAAAAAGGAAGATTGAGGTAGCGGATTAATCCCTGAATGGCCCTTAAGGCAAATAACAGGATAATTCCTGGCAGGAGGAATAAAGCACTCTATGGAAATAGAAAAGTCTCCGTCAGGGCGAAATATGCCGCTTCGCTTATAAAAAAGCATGCATGATTTTTAAACCTGAAATTTGACATTTATTTAAAATAGTCAATTATTCTGTGGTCTTTTCGTTATGGCCGCTCTCAGGTTGCTTCGCTTTTATTGATGGTGAAGCGCTGTGCCTTTGCGGTTTAATCATGTTGAAGGAGTCTTTGTTTGGTGAATCGTCCCCCCAGGCCGCCTGTGGTCGTCCAGAGTAATGTGCGTGAACTTCGTCTTGCCGCCGGGCTCTCACAGCAGAGCGCCGCTGAGCGTTTTGACCTTAGCCTGCGCGTCTGGCAAACCAAAGAAGCCGCAGGTAACCCGACACTATTAAGTCAGGGAGAATATGAGTTGCTGTTATTACTGGCTGGCTGTCATCCCCATTTTGCTCTTGCACCTCAGAGCAAAAAGTAACGGCTGCGTTAATACCCTGAAATTTATTTCTGTGGTAACCGGCTGTCTGATAACGGTAAAAAAATTATATTTACCAACTTGAAAACTGACTACTGATCCCTATTTATGGAGATGATCGGAAATATGAGCCCGATCAGATGAACTTTTGGATGAACCTGTTCAGGAGATTATCACCATGTCAGTACAACAATTTTCAGTGTTCCCTTCGCTGTCTGATTCAGTCTTTTCAGACCGCTTTAACCGCATCGATAAATTGTTCAGTCAGCTTACTGGCGACAGCCCGGTAACGTCGGTTCCCGCTTACGATCTGCAGCGGGTAGAGGATAATCGCTATGCGTTGACCGTCAGTGTACCTGGCTGGAAAGAGCATGAACTGGAGATCGAGTTACGAGGCGGACGGCTTTCAGTGGCCGGTCACAGAGAGAAACCGTCACAGGAAGCGTCTGGCGAGGCCCGGGAAGAGAACACCAGCTGGATCCACCGCGGCATTTCCCGACACGATTTCCAGCTGAGCTTTTCCATTCCAGAGCACATGAAGGTCACCGGAGCCAGCCTGGCGGAAGGTCTGCTTAGCATTGATCTGATCCAGGAAATACCGGAGAGCGAGAAACCGCGCCGTATCCCGATTGCGATCGGCGGTCAGCGAACTCTTGAACATCAGTAACATGAACAGGGCGGAAACGGCACAGGCTGTTTCCGCCTTTTTATTCACTGGCAGGTAAGAAAGTCAAAAGAGTTCAGGCGCTGGCTGCCATAAGGCTGATTTGCGACGGTAAGCCGGTATTCGTTCCGGTCAGCATGATCGGTTCACCCGCCTCAAGACTGGAGTGAAATGCAGCCTTCATCGATGCACTGATACCATCACCACACCACATCAGATGATGCTCAAAGCGGCGTTGCGCCACGGCGGGGATACCTGACGCATCTGCTGCAACTTCAACCCGAAAGCCCTGTCCGTTAAGCCGTATCGCTTCCATCCAGATCTCGGTTTCATCTGTGACACTGACTGCTTCAAGAAACAGCGGTACGGTGCTGCGTCGTTGTGAGGCCAGCGCCAGGCGCTCCCACTGACTGACTACCGCTGAATGAAAGCGCTGCTGGCGCCGCGCCGCACCTTCGCTGAGGTCAGTGCGCAGCCAGAGGTTGAGCGGCCGCAGGTAGCGATTAACATAATCATCACCACAATAGTCGGTATTCATCATCTGTAGTTCGCGATCAACATCTGCGTCCGTATTATGCGCCAGCAGATGCAACATATCCTCTTCCCGACAGGCCCAGCCGCCAGGCAGCGTAACGCTGGGCCAGTTAAATGCAGTATGGATATCAAAGAGCGTATGGCCCCCTGAGGTCATTTCACGCACACAGAGCGCACGCGTAAGCTGATTATCTGAGTAACCAGCAGGGCCAGGCGGCGTTATCAGCCCGGCACGGCGCCAGCGGCGCAGAGTTTCAGGATGAACACCGACGAGACCACATACGGTGTCGGTAGAGTGCTGAGGCATAATTGATATCCGGAAGGCATTGAGATCCCATGAACAGGGAAGATGACGCAGTATGCGCGTCAGGAATAAATAAAGAAACAATCATTTCCATAATCTGCCGGTGTATCGGGTGCAGAGAGGGCAGTGGGTGAGGGGGATTAAACAGGGGTACAGAGCAGATGCCGGACGCAGAGACGCCCGGCGATTAAGAACGCGTTACCAGTGGTACTTGTTGGAATCTTCCCACTCTTTCACTTCTTTTTCGGCACGATCTTTCTCGTAGCCGTAGCGTTCCTGAATTTTACCGACCAGCTGATCGCGCTTCCCTTCTACAACGGTCATATCATCATCCGTAAGATCACCCCATTTTTCCTTAACTTTACCTTTGAACTGCTTCCAGTTACCGCCAATGCGATCTTCGTTCATGGTGACTCTCCCATTTCCGGTTGTTGTCCAGTGACCTGATGAATATCTGTGTTGCCTGAAGGCTGTCAGATGAATCAAGCATGGCACAGCTTTTGCCTTTTGCAGCGAAGCGGTGTGAGCCGCATCAAATTATGGGCAAAAGGGAAGGAAAGGGGATTATCACGGCGGGGTCTATTCCGGGCGTCGTGCTGGCCAGCTTACTGCAGGCAGGGCATTGAGGGCTGGACGGGCAAACAGAAAGCCCTGGTAATAGCGCACCCCGGCACCTTCCAGCCAGAGCCACTCTTCAATTTTTTCAACCCCTTCCGCAATAACCGTAATTTCCAGCGCCTGACAGCATTTAATGATGGCCATCACAATCGCCTGACGCGGGCCACTGCGGTGGATATCGGTGATCAGCTTGCGATCGATTTTCACTTTGTCGGGCTGGAAATCGGCTAACAGCGACAGGCCAGCGAAACCGGCGCCAAAATCATCGAGCGCCAGGCTGATCCCGGCCGCTTTCAGCTGCTGGACAGCAAACTGGAATGCGTCGAAGCGCGAGATGATCTCATCTTCGGTCACTTCAACCACCACCTGCTCTGGTCGCAATCCCTGCTGCCTGATCTGCTGGATAAGATGTTCAACAGCGTCGTCAATGACCACCAGCGACATGGGCAGCAGGTTGACGGAGAGCGTTTGCTCGCGCAACCCCAGATGTCTGGCCAGCTGGAAAGCGTAGGTTTTAGAGTGCAGATCGCCCTGATAACGCTCGCTTTCTGGCAACTGTGAAAAGTAATCAGCGGGTGATGCGCCGTGCTGACCTCGTATCAAGGCTTCACAAGAGACAATCCGGCGATTCGCTGTATCCACGATAGGCTGTAGCGCAAATTCACAACGCTGACCCGGTGCCGGTTGCCAGGCTGGCTGAGATTCGGAGGTGACGGGTGTTGTCAGCGTCCACTGACTGGCAGGATCAATTTTGATAAACGTCTCTTTATCCCGCCCCTCGACGAAAGAACGCAGGAACTTCACCACCCGGTCATCTCTGATCCGTTCATCACTCAGGGTAACCCGCTTAAGCAGGGCATCCACTACGGTGTGTTTCTGATAATCACGTAAATTAAATAAGGCCATACCGGCATGACCGAAGCGACGCGCAGGGGCGTAATCCCGCATCAGCTCAATCAGGTTAAAATGCCGCTCATCCTGACTGATACGCTGGAAAACCGTGTGAACGTTGTCGACGCTACCCTCCAGCACCTGAAAAAAGTGCTGTCCGTCATAGAGCAGTATCCCGGTGACTTCAGCCTCAGCATTTTTGATACTGGCGCGCTCCACCAGCGCTTTCAATCTCTCTGGCGAGACAGAACCCGCAAGCTGGCTACGGTAAATAAGGGTGGAGAGCATAATCAGACTCACGTGGCAGAAAGTTACTGATTAAACATATCACAGAAATATTGCTGGTTAAGGGCACAACTACGACCATTATGCCGTTATATTTGCAGCATTAATTTAATCGTAGATTCAGGTAGTACTAAAGGATTCGACAATCAGGACATCAGATCGCAGTGCGGCAATAACCGGGCATAGAAATGAAGGGAAAAGAAAAACCCCCATAAAATCGGGGGCGAACAGCAGATATAGCGCATTATTATAACGTTACAGCTTCCCTGGTGAGGCGCTGGTCAATCTGATATTGCCAGATTATTACGCACTTTTTATTCTCCTTACCACGTCATTCTGGCGAGGCTTTTAAGCGGGTAAAAATCCGTTTATTTGCTATTTCGGAAAATTGTTTTGAGATTCAATCCACTGTTTCAGGCTTCAGGCGATGTCAGCACAACCAATGAATTATCAGGTTACAAATCAACCACTTTTCCAGACACTCCCTTAACGTCATCAGCACAGTAGTCAGCAACGCATGAACGTTGTCGGTCTGCAGAGACAATCAGATGTTGATATCTGCCTTATCTGAAAAAAGTGCCCCCTGTAAAAGGGGGCAAGGGTAGGAGTCAGATCGCTCTGTAAAAGAAGTGGATTTCATTACAGAGCCATTCAAAGATAGGGCAAAAACGATGTTTATGCCGCTACGGTTAACTCTTTTTTTAATTAGATATCAAACAATTAAAAAGCTAACAATATTCAATGGCTATTTAAATCAATACCTTAATCAGATATGAAAACGATTTCTAAGATTAGGATTAAAGTCCTGTTTCGGCTGCTGCTTCTGCTATAAATGGCCACAATTAAGCCATTGCTTAGCGATCTGAGACTGGTAAACAGAGCAGACTTGACCCTTAAAGCGAATAATTGTACTGTTTATATATACAGCATATTATCGATTGAGAGCCGGTGTGGGGTAAAGATGTCACAGGATGATGAGGTCTGGTCAGCATTCAGAGAAGCGATGAGGCGGGATAATACCGGTCAGTGCACAGTGAGTACCCGGGATTTTGTGGCTGAACTGGAACAACGCAACTCACCTCACACGCTTCGGGCCGCGAATACCTGGATCGAGATGCATATCACGACTTTCAGTGATATCTCAATTGAGCCCGGAGAATGTCGGCTGTTCCAGGTGCCTGCGGCGCGTGATTAAAACGTGCCGCAGCGCAGACAGGATAAGAAAGCGTTTCAGCCTGCCCGCTGTAACAGGTGCAGGCTGAAGCAGGCATCAGAGCCTGGATGTGTTCCGACGCATGTCAGACCGATCCTGGAATTTAGGATTCGCGGGGAAGCTCTTCTCGCACGCCATGCGCGCCAGATTCAATGCGACTTTGCGTTTTTTAAGCTTTAACTTCGGCAACCACTCTTTGAACTGTGCCGTTAGCGACGCTGCCTGTTGCTCGTTGGTGACACGACAGATAAATAGCTTGCTCTTGGTCTGACGACTGACATCAATGGCATAGATCTCTACACCTGCGCTGCACACTTCATATTCAACATCCGTAAACTGCATGTGTGGCCAAAGACCGGTTCTGGTTTCAAATGTGGCTAAATCCATGACGACTACCTTTTTTTATTTTAAGCGTTATTGCTACCCAACAGACTAAAGCCTGGTCGGGCCAGTGAGCATAGACCAGATTCAGCATTCCGCCAGCGATTTCACTGATTTAATCTGGCCCTGACACAAAAGGCTAAAATCTCCTACCGTCGCCTGTTATCTGACAGGTAGCCAGTCATCCTCTTATCAGAAAATCTGATGACAGACTGTCATGCTGGTTTTTCACCCCTTCAGCTCTTCAGCTTTACAAGCCCTGCCTTTGCTGCGTCTGCGACGGTATCCCACGAATTTAAATCGCCTTTTCCTTAACAATTATCGTCAGTATCGCTGTTGAATTAGCGAGCTAATTATCAGATTCAAATGAATGGCTGCTTCCGCGTCATTGTGGCCATCCGGCAATGGAAATCTTCTGATAGGCCATGTGGCAAATTTATCTCAGATGATGAGATGTAAAAAGGTGTGTCAAAATAAAAATGAATAAATGGCAGAGTAGTGTTCTGGCTAGTTCACTCTGTACCATTCGCAAGGAAAAATAAAAAAATATATTCGCCATGCTTAATTAAAGCCCTGCAGACAAGAGCCGATAAGAACGATCCAACTTTAAATTATGTCCAAATTATTCTTTTTTTGCCGGGGGCAAGTATGACTATTACACAACGTCTGGTATTGATTTTCTCACTGCTTGCAATGTCACTGATTGCGCTGGTGATTATCTCTTTATCAGTGATTTCGGGCTTTCAATCCCGCTTTGAATATGTACAGATGAACGCAATACCCAGCATTCGCGATCTCAATAAATCAATCAGCGTGACCAATCAGTTGGGTATTGCGCTTTATCGCCACCACAGCACCAGCGATGCGGCAAAATTCCCTGCTGCGGAAGAGCGCATTGAGAATCTGCTTACGCAGATTAAGTCGCTCAATGATTACTACATGGCTAACGACATCTCCAGCGATGAAGATAAGGCGATGACGGAACAGGCCTATAAAAATCTGGATGCGGTCCGCAGCGCATTGCCGGCATTTCTTGCCGCGTCACGCGCCCATAATGATGCGGTCACGCTGCCATTATTGCAGAGTGAGGGCGGTATTGGTGCCGCATCCCGTAAGATGGAAGCGGATTTCACCCGTCAGATTCAGCTGAATATCGATATTGGCGAACAGCTCAGGGCGGAGAACAAGCGCGTTTATAGCCAGACCCTGTGGGCGATGTCTGGCGGATCGCTGCTGCTTATTCTGATACTGGCCGGTTTCTCCACTAAGGTGATTCTCGGCATCAAAAAGAGCCTCTCAGGCATGGTCAATACCATGACGCAGGTGAGTCATACCCTCGACCTGACTCATACCGCGGAGGTCCGCAGTAAGGATGAGATCGGCAAAACGGCGATGGCATTTAATCAGCTGCTGGCACGCGTCTCCGGCACGTTGCTTTCCGTCAGTCACGCCGCGCAATCGGTGAGTACCGGATCAACGCAGATAGCGGCGGGCAACGAAGATCTCTCTGCACGCACGGAAGAACAGGCGGCTTCACTGGAGCAAACCTCAGCCAGCATGGCGACACTGAGCGAAACGGTGCGACAGAACTCAGAGGGTGCGCAACAGGCCAGCAGCCTGGCAAATAACGCGAATCACATGTCAATCCAGAATGGGACGGCGGTGAAGCAGATGCTCAGTACCATGGATGAAATCCGCGCCAGCTCTGCCAAAATCTCTGAAATTACCGGACTGATTGAAGGCATCGCGTTTCAGACCAATATTCTGGCGCTGAATGCGGCAGTCGAGGCAGCGCGTGCGGGCGAGCATGGTCGCGGCTTCGCCGTTGTTGCCTCTGAAGTGCGCAATCTGGCGCAGCGCTCCTCTTCTGCCGCCCGTGAAATTAAGGATCTTATCTCAACATCGGTTTCACAGGTCGAGCACGGTTTAGAGCAGGCCAGCGGCGTTGGATCTAACAGTGAAAATGTCCGTCAGGCGATTCAGCAGGTGGCCGATCTGGTCAATGAGATTGCGGCGGCTACCTCTGAGCAGAGTAAAGGCATTGAACAGGTTCATCAGGCCATTGGTCAGATGGATGAAGTGACGCAACAGAACGCCTCACTGGTGGAAGAGGCCTCATCCGCCTCTAAGTCGCTGCAGGAGCAGGCAGAAACGCTGTCGGGACTGGTGGCGACCTTTAAGCTGGAAAGCAATCACCGTGCAGTGCAGTCGCAGCAGACCGTTGCAGTACGGCGTCCGGTATTACACGCAAAGCAGCCTGAGCAGCAGACCATCGACCTGACTAAGGCGAACTGGGAAAGTTTTTAATGGTTGAGCAGTAACTTAAGGGCCTCCACAATGTGGGGGCTTTTTTTATCATTAATCAGAATAAATAAACGACTTTTTCTGAAATAAATATAAAATGAAATCGATTTCATTATAAAAGTGCAGGTAACTCTTTAGGGTTATAAGGTTTAAATTGGAATTTGCCGGGCGTAGATATTTGTTTTGATAGTCTGGTGATAATGAGTCAGATACAGGCAGGATGTCAGTTATCGGCTATTCATGACGCAACTTGAATTTCTTTATCTTCAAAACAATAACGCTGAAGTCAGGCTTGTGGCTTAATGCTTATTGCCAGGTGTTTTTATTTCAATTTTATGATTTTTAAGGGTATTTTTTAAGTTTGGCTTAGGTGAATATTGAAGTAAATATTGTCATTTTATTCACTGTAAAATAACGCAGCGCAATCTATACTCCCTTCCGTGTTATATGTACTTCTGATTTTTATACGAAAATCCTTTCTTCATAGCGACATTGTGCTGCATGAGGCATCTCTGGCTATGTCAAAGAAACGGTAAAAATAATATTACGAAAGCTATTTCGTGCGCTACACACCTGCACGTCTCACACATCAGAGCGGAAAAGAATGAAAAAAATACTCGACCGGATTAATTTGCCAGCGAAATTCCTGTTACTCGGATCCTTTGCGCTGGTGCTGTTTATTTTACCCACCTTTCTGTTTATTCAGACGGGCAATCAGCTTATCGATACAAAGAATGTGGAACTGACCGGTATACCGGTCGAAAGAAAGGTGCTCAAGTTGCTGAACCTGCTGCAGCGGCACCGTGCGGAAAGCGCGATCGCTATCTCGCTGAACAAGCCAGATAACGCGCCACGTATGGCGTTGGTCAGTGAGGTTAATCGCTTATCTCAGACGATTGCTGACGAATTACGTCAGAATAATGAGCAGGCGCAGCCGCTGAAACGGCTGGAGCGGGTTAATCAGGAGTGGAGCCAGCTGCAGAACGATATTAACGCGGGCAAACTGACCCTGGCAACCAGCCTGACGCGACATGCTCAGCTGATTCAGTCGCTGCTCGATACGAACCAGGATGTGCTTGATTTCTATCAGCTATCGCTGGATGCCGATCTGAATACCTACCAGCTGATTGTCAGCATCTTTAGTCGCCTGCCGCAGCTAACTGAAACGCTGGGACAGATTCGTGCTAGCGGCACGTCGCTGATTGCAGGTGGGAATGTGTCGGATGCCGATCGCAGCCGCATGGCATTTCAGCTTGATTATGGCAAAACGGCGCTGAGGCAGTTTAGCGGCAATATGGATAAAGTATTTTCCATTGAGCCAGAGCTTAAAACTACCTTTGGCAATCTGGCACAGGATGCGAACCAGCAGGCGCTGAGTGCGCTGAATCTGGCTGATAGTGTCTTTGTCAGCGGTCACGCCAGCGTGACGCCGGTTGACTATGTGCGGGTCTTTACCCAGGCGATTAACCGTTACGGCGAGCTGGGTGAACAAACCAGCCATCGTCTGGAAGGAATGATGCAGACGCAGATCCAGGAACGCCGCTATGCGCAATATCTGTTACTGGCAGGTCTGTTTGCCGTCGCACTGCTGGCCATTCTGCTGGCCGTCATGATTACCCGTTCAGTGACCCGTCCGGTTAAAGAAGCAGTCGAAGTTGCCAGCCGCGTCGCGGCGGGCGATCTGACGGCACAGCTGAACGTTTCCGGCAGCAATGAGATGGCTGAGCTTCTGAATGCACTGATGCGGATGCAGCAGCGTCTTGCTCAGCTGGTGTCGGATATCAAAGGTAACGCGGCTACCATCGCCAACTCCTCAGAAGAGATTGCCCGTGGCAATGGCGATCTGTCGTCGCGCACCGAGCAACAGGCGGCTTCACTGGCTGAAACGGCTGCCAGCATGGAGCAGCTGGCGGCAATCATTCAGCAGAACGCGGATAACACGCGCTTTGCCTCTGCCCGTGCAGAATCTGCCACGCAGGCTGCACTCTCCAGTGGTGCAGCGATGGATTCGGTGATGGAGACCATGCACAAAATTCGTGGCAGCTCAGGTAAAATTGAAGAGATTACCTCGGTGATCGACAGTATCGCCTTCCAGACCAACATTCTGGCACTGAATGCGGCCGTGGAAGCGGCACGCGCCGGTGAGCAGGGTAAAGGTTTTGCGGTTGTTGCATCGGAAGTGCGGGCACTGGCACAACGTTCAGCCAGTGCAGCTAAAGAGATCAAAGGTCTGATTGAGCAGTCGGTCGGCCACGCCCAGGAAGGGATCGCCATGGCGCAGAACGCAGGCGATAAGGTGAAACAGAGCGTCAGCGCCATTGAACAGACCTCTCAGCTGATGCGCGACATCACTTCTTCATCCGAAGAGCAGAGCAGTGGCATCTCGCAGGTCAATATTGCGGTGAACCAGATGGATCAGGTGACGCAGCAGAACGCCGTGCTGGTAGAAGAGTCGGCCTCCTCAGCTGATGAGCTCGCCGCGCGCGCAGGGCAGTTACGTACGATGGTTGCGGTGTTCCAGACTGCATAATGGTGTTAAACAGCCGCCTTTGGGCGGCTGTTCTCTTCTCAGCATTTATTCCGCGCTACGCCTGATGATCCTGCAGACAGGCCAGATACTTCTCTCCCGACCGCATCACCTTCTCTTTTGCCTGCTGATGGATATCCTGCCCTTCAAACGCGCCATACAGTTGCCCGAATGTCACGCCGGAGAGCCTATGCAGTATGTCGCCTACCGTAGCGGCTGACAGCGGCAGCATATTCGGGTAGCTCCACATAAACGACACGCCATGCGCACCCGGCGTGACCTGGATAATATCACCCGCCAGAATCATCCCATCACCTTCGTCCCAGTACAGCACGCTGCCGCCGGGAAAATGGCCGCCCAACCGTAACAGCGTCACAGAGGGCATCAGCGTCAGCGACTCGCCCTGCCATAACTGAATATGCGGACTCTTCCGCACAATCCATTGGCGATCGCGGGCGTGCAGATGAATGGGCGCATTAAACGCTTCAGCCCACTCCTGCATGGTGGTGTAGTAGTGCGGATGTGAAATGGCGATAGCATCAATGCCGCCCAGCGCCGCGATCAGCGTATAGGTGGCATCATCAAGGTTGGCAATGCAGTCCCACAGCACGTTGCCGTGCGGCGTGCGCAGCAGAAAAGCGCGCTGGTTGATGGCAAACTCAGGCACGGTTTTAAGACTTAACAGCGCATCGCTGTGAGCCGTCCACTTATTGGCGTGGCTGGCGCGCAGTTCATCAAACGCGATCCAGCGCTGACCGGCGGCCGGAACGTACTGGCGTTCATCATCACAGATTTTACAGTGCTGATGAGTGGAATGAGCGGGATAAGCCGTTCCGCAGGCGGTACATAACATCGTCATGGTGATCTCCTTTGTCTCCCTCAATCTTATGCACACCTGCGAAAACCGCACTTTCCTGACGCCATTTTGTTACGCGATTACGGCTGGCGGCGAAGGGTAATCCGGGTGAGTTCTGAGGGACGACCCAGCCTCACCGCCATGCCTGGCCAGAGTGCCGTGCCGTTATTCACATAGAGCTGCATTCCGCCGACCTGATAAAGCCCGGAAACAAACCCGGCGTTGGGTTTAGCAAACAGCCTGTCCAGCCCGATAATCAGGCCGCCATGCGTATGTCCTGAGAGCTGCACATCCACGCCCTGCGCTGCGTTCTGGCGTGCATTGCGTGGCTGGTGATCCAGCAGGATTACCGGCGCGTTTTCAGGTGCCTGTTCCAGCGCGCGGGCCAGATCCGGGCCGACCGCGTTTCTGCCGGGTGCGGAGGCGTCCGGCAGGCCGGCAATCACCAGCTTTGCGGTTCCGCGCTGGATCACGGTATGGCTGTTGAGCAGAGGTTGCAGACCCAGTGAGGCCAGATGCGCCGTCCAGATTGCCTGATGGAAGAAATATTCATGGTTGCCGGTGATAGCCCATACGCCGTCAGGCGCTGCCAGCCCGCGCAGCGGCGCAACGTCCTGCCGCCGATGCGCCAGGCTGCCATCGATCACATCGCCCGTGACCACAATCAGATCGGCTTTGAGAGACATTGCCCGTTCAACCATTGCGGCGGTCCAGGCCGCATTAAACAACCGGGTGATATGCAGATCGGTCAGCTGCAGCAGCTGATAGCCATCGAATTCAGCGGGCAGATTGGGCAGCGTAAGGGTCACCTCTTTGACTGGCGGCACGCGTATCGCCTGCTGAACGCCAAAGGCAGCCAGCCCCATCGCCAGCACTACGGCCAGATAGCGAACACCGGGAACCAGCTCCAGCGGATGACGCAACAGCAGGGCAATCAGCATGACCGCATCCATCAGCATCTGAAGCAGCGCCAGCAGCAGCACGGTGCTGTAAGCCCAGTTAAACAGAATGATGATGATGCGGGGCATTTCAGCGGAGAAGATCCCGCCCGAGGTAAAACGGCTCACCAGAAGATATTGTGACGCCAGCAGCACCAGAGCGGAGAGCAGAATCTTTACGACAAGTGGCAGGGACAAAGGAATAATGACGCGCGCAATTACATACCAGCTGGGTAAGCTGAAAATCAGGTGAAACATGGCATTTTTCCGGTAGGGCGCTGAACATCTGCGCAGGCAAAAAAGAGTCAATCGTTTATAGAGCCGTTTTCAGGACTGTAGTGTATATGATGTTACCGTCAGGCTTGCTTCACGTCGGGTGCTTTACAGGCGGTAAAGCAGGCAGAGAGGATCGATAAAACTTCAGGGCGCAACAATGAAAACAGCGTGACCGGAGCACCGGCCACGCTGGCAACATTCACGTATTGAGACGCCTGACTAGCGTAAAACGCCTGAGGTCGTCCGGGTCTCGTCAGTTACACGTTTCATGGATATCGGAATGCTTTTATAGGCGGGAATGCCGCTTTTGGTATCGTGGCTGTCGAGCGGAACCATCACATTGGCCTCCGGGTAGTAAGCGCCCACCGAACCTGGGGCCATATCAATAATCACGATGGTCAGGTTTTTCATCTGCCGCGAGGTGGGATTGCCATCCGGGTCCAGCGCCATCAGATCGACACGGTCACCGACACGCAGCTGTCGCTTCTCCGCCTCTTCTGCATTGATAAACAGCACATCACGGCGGCCTGTCACGCCACGATAGCGGTCATTCAGCCCGTAAAGCGTGGTATTGTACTGATCGTGACTGCGCAGGGTAGTGAGCACCAGATCATGGCACTTCAGTGACCGGGGATCTTCATTGATGCCCTGCATCACTTTAAACTGCGCACGGCCAGATGGCGTCAGCCAGACGCGCTCTGAGGCGGCGTTATAGAGCCGGAATCCACCCGGATGCTTAATCCTCTCATTGAAGTTTTCAAACGCCGGGAACACCGCTTCAATGGCATCGCGGATGCGGCTGTAATCGGCTGCCATGGCCGACCAGTCAACCACGCTGTCCGGCAGCGTTGCCTTCGCCAGTGAGGCGACCAGCGCCGGTTCAGACTTCAGATGGGGTGAGGCGGGATCCAGCGAACCGCGTGAGGCATGCACCATCGACATCGAATCTTCCACGGTGACGCTCTGCGCGCCGGTTGCCTGAACATCGGTCTCTGTTCGGCCCAGCACCGGCAGCAGATAATTATGTTTACCCAGTAACAGGTGCGAGCGGTTCAGTTTGGTCGCCATATGTACCACCAGATCAAGATTGCGCATCGCCGGGAACGTGACCTGTGGATCGGAAATCGCTTCCGCCAGGTTGCCGCCCAGACACAGCAACGCTTTGGCTTTGCCGTCGCGCATCGCCTTTATTGCTTCAATGGCCCCGTGACCATGCTTCTGCGGCGGGCGGAAACCAAACACCCTCTCTATGCCATCCAGCAGCGACTGCGGCGGGATCTCTGTGATGCCCACTGTGCGATCGCCCTGCACATTGGAGTGACCGCGTAACGGACAGATACCTGCACCCGGCTTGCCGATATTGCCGCGCATCAGCAGCAGATTAGCGATTTGCTGCACGTTCTGAGTGCCGTACTGGTGCTGGGTAATTCCCATGCCATAACAGATGATGGTACGTTCAGCGCTGGCGTAGAGCCGGGCAATATGCTGGATCTCCTCACGCGCCATGCCCGAGACTTTCAGGACATGCTCCCAGTCCGTGCTTTCCAGGTCGGCTTTCAGGGCGTCAAAGCCTTCAGTGTGCTCAGTAATAAATGCTTCATCAATCACGCCGGGTTCGCCTTTGCTCAGCGCCTCCTCGTGCATAGTGAGCAGGATCTTCATCACCCCTTTCAACATCGCTGCGTCACCGCCCACCCTGACCTTGTAGTAGGTCGAGGCCAGCTCAGTGGAGCTCATTGACAGCATCTCAATCGGGCTCTGCGGCGAAGTAAAGCGCTCCAGGCCACGTTCACGCAGCGGGTTGATCGCCACAATAGTGGCACCGCGTTTCGACACTTCCCGTAGCGTGCCCAGCATGCGCGGATGGTTGGTACCTGGGTTGTGGCCGATACAAAGCACCAGGTCGCAGTGATCAAAATCTTCCAGCTCTACCGTCCCTTTGCCGACGCCAATTGACTCCGGCAGCCCGACACTGGTCGGTTCATGGCACATGTTTGAGCAGTCGGGGAAGTTATTGGTGCCATATTCGCGGGCGAAGAGTTGCCACAGAAACGCCGCTTCATTGGAGGCGCGTCCCGAGGTATAAAACTCTACGCTGTCCGGATCGTCGTAGCTGCGCAGATGTTCTCCAATCTCCCGGAATGCCGTCTCCCATTCGATGGGCTGATAGGTATCTGTAGCGGCATCGTACTTCATCGGATGGGTCAGGCGGCCTTCGCCCTCCAGATGCAGTGCGCTGCGCTCCCACAGTTCAGTCACGGTATGAGCGGCAAAAAATTCCGGTGTAGTGCGTTTGCTGGTGGCTTCCCAAGAGACGGCTTTTGCGCCGTTTTCGCAGAACTCAAAGGATGAGGCATGTTGCGGGTCGGGCCAGGCGCAGCCCGGACAGTCAAAGCCCTGCGGCTGGTTGACTTTGAACAGGGCGATCACATCCTGTTTCACAGACATCTGGCCGCGGATAGCATCGGCAACCGCCTTCAGTGCGCCCCAGCCTCCGGCGGCACCCCCATAAGGAGCGATGCCATTTGTGCGATTTTGCTCTTTCATAATGCTCCACATTGTCTCTGTTGTTATTTGTTAAGCCTGGTACAGAAATAGTTGCAACAACGTGGAAACTGGCTGTTATTCAGGGAAATTATTTCTCAAAATGTTTCGACAGTCCGAAACGTAAGCCGCAAATCAGTTCAGCACATCAGATGAAGCGCAGCGCATCCGGGCTGTTGCAGAATAAGCGGCGCGCGAGTTCCGCCGACAGGGTGATGGTGCAGCGAAAGGGTGAAGGATAAATCTTTACCATCAGATAACGGCGGGTAAGTGAGCCAGTTTATTCAGGGCTGGACGGCGATCGCAGTAACGCACTCCATGTCTGAACAGATGCGCCATAATCCGGAGAGCAACCTTATGAAAAGAGCCTTACTTTTTCTGGTCTTATTTTCCACCTATAGTCTGATACCCGCTAAAGCCAGTGGCCCGGTTCGGGCAGGAGAGCTGCGTCCCATGAAGATTATTATGACGATCAACCATCAGTCGTATGAGATTGCGCTGGCGGATAACGCCACCGCGGAAGCATTTGTACACCAACTCCCGCTGACCATGACGATGGAGGAGCTGAACGGCAATGAGAAGTTTGCAGACCTGCCTGCTGCTCTTAATAGCGATCCGCATAAACCCGGCACGATCCAGCAGGGCGATGTGATGCTGTATGGCAATAAGACGCTGGTTCTTTTTTACGAGACATTCCAGAGCTCCTATAGCTACACGCCAATAGGAAAGGTGCTGACGACAGATAGCCTCAAAAAGCGTGTCGGTGAGGGGGGGATTGACGTACGGTTCTCCCGGCCATAACTGATATCAAAATCTGAAATAACCGGCTGGTAAAGGATTCATATCGCGCTGAGTCTGGCCAGGGTGGCATCTGGCATGACGGACTACGTTATGTTCTGGCTGTGGCCAGACATTGTGATTCTCTTCGGGAAGCGACACTGTCAGGCAGGTCGGCCAGCCTGACAGTTCAGCCATTACTTCTTCTTATTCAGCATCGACTTCAGGTCAGCAAAGGGATTGTAGGTGGCCTCACCAACATCTTTTTGTGCGTCCTCGCCAGCCACTACACGGGTGCCATACTGGTCAGCCTCGGTGTACTTTGAGTGCTCGTGGTCATGACAATAGAGACACAACAACTCCCAGTTACTGCCATCTTCCGGGTTGTTGGTGTGGTCGTGATCGATATGGTGAACCGTCAGTTCGCGCAGGTTTGAATAAACAAACTCGCGTGAGCAGCGTCCACACACCCACGGATAGATTTTAAGTGCTTTCTCACGGTAGCCGCTTTCCAGCCGCGTGTAGTTTTTAGGGATCAAAGCCATTGCCGGGATAACCTGTTATGCAGAGAAAATTTCACGATAGTGATGCCAATATATCCCATAACGGAACAGAAGAAGAAATCATCGTGTTCCGCGGGACGGGAGGCTTTAAAATCCAGAGGGTTAGCTGAAAATCCGCGTAGCCGCCTTATATGATTTTTCCAGCACGTCTCGCAATCCTGAATAACTGCCGGGCCTGTGAGAAGGCACAAAATCATGTCGCTGTGATGAAAACTCAAAAATGATATATCTCTACGCTCCCGCTCACGCTAACCCAATTAATCAGCAGGATAGCGCCCAAAGCATCCCTGTTTACCGCTTTGCTTAAAAAATGACATCAAATGTAATGCATGACACCATAAACGGCCCAGAAAATGGCGTTAGCACCTAGATAAGTCCAGCATCCCCAGTAGGCTATGGGTTCACGACGGGTGCGGAGTTTAGGCAGGAAGGCCAGTAAATAGAGGGCAGAGGCGATAAGCGAAACGAAGTAGAAAAATTTCATGGTTTTCTCCTGATCAATATCCTTTATTTGAGAATAGTCAGGGCTCACCATTTTGCTTAATGCATCAGCAGATTCGTTATGGATCGGCTTTCTCTTTGATGCCCACATCGGATGTCAGCACAGTTAAATCCGCGATAAATCGAAAATGCAGCGTCATGGTACGATCAGCCAGCCTTAAGAAAAGATCACGTCAGGATGTTCAGCCTGAGGTTACACCCTATAATCAACGCTGTTTGTTAGCCTGCAGGAATGCAGGTTTTGCACCCGCCCAAAAGGAAGAGATCCCGCTGATGTTTTCTCGTTTTTTTATTTATCGTCCCGTTTTTGCATGGGTTGTTGCCATTTTAATCATGCTGCTTGGCGCGCTCTCCATTACCCTGTTGCCGGTTGAACAATATCCCGATGTTGCGCCACCTTCGGTGAATATCAGCGCAACGTACACCGGTGCTTCTGCAGAGACGCTGGAGAACAGCGTCACGCAGGTGATCGAGCAGCAGCTTACCGGGCTGGATAATCTGCTCTATTTTACCTCCAGCAGCAGTTCACAGGGGAATGTGTCGGTTACCGTCACCTTCAGTCAGGGCACCGATCCGGACACGGCTCAGGTACAGGTGCAGAACAAGGTGCAGCAGGCGCTCTCCCGTCTGCCCAGCGAAGTGCAGCAGCTTGGTGTTACCGTCACCAAATCGCAGTCAAACTTCCTGCTGGTGATGGGGTTGTATGACACCACGGGCAAAAGCAACAGCACGGATATCGGTGACTGGCTGGTCAGTAATATGCAGGAGCCGCTGGCCAGGACCGAAGGGGTAGGTGACATCCAGGTGTTCGGCGGTCAGTACGCGATGCGCATCTGGCTCGATCCCTTCAAACTAAACTCCTTTGCGTTGCAGCCCTCCGATGTGTCGGCGGCGATACGCTCGCAGAACATTCAGGTTTCAGCCGGTAAAATCGGCGGCCTGCCATCGCCTGATAATCAGCAGCTCACCGCCACGGTCAGAGCGCAGTCGCGACTGCAAACGCCAGAGCAGTTCCGAAACATCATCGTCAAAAGCGACAAAAGCGGTGCCATCGTACGCGTGGGTGATGTGGCGCGGGTGGAGCTGGGCGGCGAATCCTATGACATGACCACACGACTAAACGGGCATCCTGCGGCGGGTGTCGGTGTGATGCTGGCGCCGGGCGCGAATGCGCTGGCCACCGCGACGCTGGTGAAAAACAAAGTTGAAGAGTATCGCCACTCAATGCCGGAAGGTTACGAGGTGGCCTATGCGCTCGACAGCACTGACTTCATCAAAATCTCCGTTGAGGATGTGGTGATCACCCTGATTGAAGCGATCGCGCTGGTGGTGGTGGTGATGTACCTGTTCCTGCAGAATATCCGTGCGACGCTGATCCCGGCGCTGGCGGTGCCGGTGGTACTGCTCGGGACCTTTGGCGTACTGGCGCTGTGCGGCTACACCATCAATACCCTGACGCTGTTTGCTATGGTGCTGGCCATCGGGCTGCTGGTGGATGATGCCATCGTGGTCGTCGAAAACGTCGAACGCATTATGCATGACGAAGGTCTGCCGGCGCGTGAGGCAACAGAAAAGTCGATGAAAGAGATCTCCGGCGCGCTGGTGGCTATCGCGCTGGTGCTCTCCGCGGTATTTCTGCCCATGGCCTTTTTCGCCGGGTCGACCGGTGTGATTTACCGGCAGTTCTCCATCACCATCATCGCCGCCATGACCTTCTCCGTGGTGGTGGCACTGACCCTGACGCCTGCACTGTGTGGCATGTTGCTGCGGCCGACCTCACCCCATCGTAAAGGCTTCTTTGGCGGTTTTAACCGCTTTTATGCCGCCACCGAGCGCCAGTATCGTCACAAAGTGGTGAGCACTCTGCGCCGTCCGCTGATCATGGTATCGCTTTATGCGGCTATGGGCGTGGTGCTGTTTGTGATGTTTACCCGCTTGCCGGGTAGCTTCCTGCCGACTGAAGATCAGGGCAGCATTATGCTTCAGGCGACATTGCCAGCGGGTGCCACGGCCAGCCGCACTGAGGCAGTCAATCAGCAGATTGTTGACTGGTTCCTGACTGAAGAGAAACAGAATATTGATGTGGTCTTCACCATCAATGGTTTTAACTTCAGCGGTGCTGCGCAGAATGCCGGTATGGCGTTTATCAAGCTTAAGAACTGGGATCAGCGACCGGGTAGTGAAAACTCTGCCGAAGCGATTGCCGGGCGCGCCACCTACGAGCTGGCGTCGATTCGGGATGCGCAGATCTTTGCGCTGACGCCGCCGTCGGTGCCGGGTCTGGGACAGAACAACGGCTTTACCTATGAGCTGCTGGCCAGTGGTGGCACCACGCGTGAGCAACTGGGCAACCTGCGCGATCAGCTCTTACAAAGCGCAGCGCAAAGTCCGGAACTGCTCGGCGTGCGGGCCAATATCCTGCCGCAAACGCCGCAGTTGCAGGTCGATATTGATACCAGCAAAGCGGTGGCACTGGGACTGCAGCTGGATGACGTTACCGATACGCTGACCAGCGCCTGGGGCGGTGCCTATATCAATGACTTCATCGACCGGGGTCGGGTAAAGCGGGTCTATGTGCAGGGCGACGGTCAGTATCGTTCATCACCTTCTGATCTGGATAAATGGTACATCCGTAACAGTGAGGGCACCATGACGCCATTCTCGGCGTTTGCCTCGACCCGATGGACCATGGGACCCGAAAGCCTTAACCGCTACAACGGCTCGGCCTCCTACGAAATACAGGGGCAGAACGCCGAAGGGTTCAGCTCCGGCGATGCCATGAACACCATTGAGCGACTGGCCAATGAACTCCCGGCAGGGACCACAGGAGCATGGAGCGGTCTTTCGCTGCAGGAGAAGCAGGCGGGCGGGCAGTCAACCACGCTGTATGCGATCTCGATTCTGGTGGTGTTCCTCTGTCTTGCTGCGCTGTATGAGAGCTGGTCGGTGCCTTTCTCCGTGCTGTTAGCGGTGCCGCTCGGCGTACTGGGTACCGTGCTGGCGGTGGCACTGCGCGGGTTAAGCAACGATATCTACTTCCAGGTGGCGTTGCTGACCACGGTCGGACTCACCTCCAAAAACGCGATACTGATCATCGAATTTGCGGAGGATGCGGTTCGTCGGGGAAGTTCGCTTAGCGCGGCTGCGTTGCAGGCAGCGCGAACCCGTCTGCGGCCGATTATGATGACGTCGCTGGCCTTTATCGCCGGTGTGATCCCGCTGGCGGTGGCGACGGGCGCCGGTGCTAACAGCCGCATCGCCATCGGTACCGGTATCATCGGCGGTACGCTGGCAGGCACGGTACTGGCGCTGTTCTTTGTTCCGCTCTTCTTTGTGCTGGTGAAGCACTACCTGACCCGCCATCGCAAAGGCCAATAACGCAGAAAGCCCGTCTGCAGGCGGCTGCAGACGGGCTGGGATCAATGATCAGCGGAAGATTACAAATGCTGTTTAAAGAAGGCGGTCAGCTTCGCAAACGGGATCAGGTCAGTGCGGTCATAAAGGTCCACATGGCCTGCATCAGGCACGATATAGAGCTCTTTGGGCTGTGCCGCACGCTGGAACGCATCTTCGCTGAACTCGCGTGAATGCGCTTTATCACCCGTGATGAAGAGCATCGGGCGCGGTGAGATGGTCTCAATGTCATTAAACGGATAAAAGTTCATGAATTTCACGTTGCTGGTGAGCGTCGGGTGCGTGGTCAGCGCAGCTGAACTGTTTTTCGGTGTGAACTCACCGCGAGGCGTCCGGTAAAAATCATAGAACTCTTTGGCTATCGGAGGCGAATCAGCATCGATTTTATGTGGTGTACCACTGTTGTACTCAGTTTTACCCCCGGTGAACTCTACATAGCGTTGCTGTGCCGCCGCTTCAATGATTTGCTTGCGCTGCGCCAGTGTCTGGCTTTTATTCAGCGCATTACGGTTGGCTGACCCCATGTCATACATGCTGACGGTAGCAATGGCTTTCATGCGGGGATCAATCTTCGCTGCGCTGATGACAAAACTGCCACTGCCACAGATACCCAGCACACCAATCCTGTCGCGATCGACAAATTCGCGGGTACCCAGGTAATCCACGGCTGCGCTGAAGTCTTCGGCATAGATATCCGGAGAGACCGCGTTGCGTGGCTGACCTTCACTTTCGCCCCAGAATGAAAGATCAATTGCCAGGGTAACAAATCCCTGCTCAGCCATTTTCTGCGCATAGAGGCTGGCGCTCTGCTCTTTGACTGCGCCCATCGGATGACCTACCACAATCGCCGGAAGGCGCGCCGTTTTACCGGCCTCTTTTGGTCTGTACAGCGTGCCGGTCACACCCATCTGATACTGGTTTTTAAAGGTGACTTTCTCGCGGGTGACTTTCTCGCTTTGATAAAAGTTATCGGCGCCGCGTGACATATCGGCAGCGCTGGCCGCAAATGAACTGATCAACAGTCCAAACATCAGGGTTAATGCTCTCATAAGAAGATCCTTATCGGGGTTGACGACGTGAGGGCAACGGGTTGCCCGGTTAAACAACGCATCTGCTATCAGGCAGCGCTTTCCTTACGGGCGGTGATCATCGCCAGTCCGGCGGCAGTGACCAGTAATGTGGCGCTGATGGCAAAGGTGGTCTGCCAGCCTGCATGGTCAAAGGCCAGGCCACCCAGCGTCGACCCCAAAGCAATCGACAGCTGTACGATGGCCACCATTAATCCGCCGCCGGTCTCGGCATTATCCGGAAAGGTTCTGGCGATCCAGGCCCACCATCCGGTTGGTGCCGCTGTTGCCACCAGTCCCCAGATGCCAAGCAGTGGCGCCACCAGCCACAGGTGATGACCGAACACCATGAGCAGCACCGCAACCAGCGCCATAATCAACGGGATGATCATCAGGGTCAGATAGAATCCGCGCTGCAAAACAGCACTGATAATCAGCGTGCCGATAAAGCCGGCGACACCAATGGTCAGCAGCACCAGCGACAGCGCAGAAACGTCAACCTGCGTCACGGTTTCCAGAAACGGACGGAGATAGGTAAACAGGGTGAACTGGCCCATAAAGAGCAGGCCGCAGGCGGTCATACCCACCGTAACCAGCGGCGAACGCAGCAGCTGCAGAATTTTTCCGCTGCGCTGCCGGGCCGAGTTGACCGGCATCGATGGCAGCGTGAACGCCTGCCAGATCAGGGCGATCAAGGCTACCGGCACCAGGCTGAAAAAAGCCCCGCGCCAGCCAATGACAGAACCGAGATAGCTGCCCAGCGGTGCAGCGATAACCGTCGCCAGCGCATTGCCGCCGTTGAAAATGGCCAGCGCGCGCGGCACCTGCCCGGAGGGGACCAGCCGGATAGCGACCGCCGCTGACATCGACCAGAAACCGCCAATCACCACGCCAATCAATGCCCGGCCAGTCATGTAAGTCAGATAGTTGGGTGCCATCGCCACCATCAATCCGGATAGTGCCATTACCAGCGTGAGCGCCAGCAACAGAATTTTGCGGTCGAGGTTCCCTGAGATGCGGGTTATTGAGAGGCTGGTGATCACTGCCAGTGCGCCGGAGATAGCGATGCCCTGTCCGACCAGACCTTCGCTGACCGCCAGATCTTGTGATAACGGCGATAACAGGCTGACCGGCATGAATTCAGAGGCGATAAGCGCGAATACACACAGCGTCATTGCCCATACACCACCCCAGTGCGCTTCTTTATGCCGGGGGGAACAGTCAGTTGTTTCCGTGGAAGTCATGTTGTGTCCTGTTTCATTGTTTGCGGTGCTGATGAACTCAGGAAATTTTACTGTTTCGCTTTATATTGACTAGCTAATGAATCCTTAATGGGGTTATAACCAGAACTTATAAATCTATCGGCGGGAGTGCAGTATGAAGCGCAACATGAATGACCTGCAGGCTTTTATTACCGTGGCGCGTGAGGGCAGCTTTACCCGCGCGGCAGCGCTGCTGGGCGTGACGCAACCTGCATTGAGTCAGACCATTACCGCGCTGGAAAACCGGATGGAGATTCGGCTGCTTACCCGCACCACCCGTAACGTTTCACCGACCGCGGCGGGTGAACGGTTAATCCAGGCGATTGGCAACCGATTCGATGAAATTGAGGCGGAACTGGATATGCTGACCGCGATGCGGGACAAGCCAGCCGGCACGGTACGGATCACCTGCGGGCCGCATATTCTGAGCTCACTCCTGATGCCAAAGCTGACGCCATTGCTGGCGGCTTATCCTGATATCCGGCTTGAGTTCGATGCTAATCATGGCTTACGCAATATCGTGGCCGATCGATTTGATGCAGGGGTCAGGATGGGAGACACCATTGATAAAGACATGGTGGCGATGCCGATAAGCCCGCCATTACGGATGGCTGCGGTGGCCACGCCCGACTACTTTCGTCGTCATGCTGCGCCGCAGGTTCCGCAGGATCTGCTGCATCACAACTGCATTAACATGCGGCAGGCGACAGCGGGTGGGTTGTACGTCTGGGAGTTTGACGGTGAAGAGGGGCCGTTAAATGTACGGGTGGATGGACAGCTAACGTTCAACACTTCGGCACACATTGCAGAAGCGGCTCTCGCCGGGCTGGGGATCGCTTTCCTGCCTGAGCAGGAAGTCGCAGAAGGGCTGGAGCAGGGCACCTTGATCCGCGTGCTGGAGCGCTGGTGCGAGCCGTTTCCCGGCTATTACCTCTACTATCCCAGCCGCAAGCAACATTCACCCGCTTTTACCCTGGTCAGAGAGGCATTAAGGCTAAAAGAGGGGGCATGATGAACCTTATTGGAATAGATGCCATTCCATGGCGTAATACGTCCTAAAGCGCTTTATTCAGAATTACTTAGAAGGACGGCGACTAATTTTGCCTCCTTTCCGACCGGCTTCCCTGGCTTTTTCAGGATCGTTTTTGAAATTGCCCCCACTGGCCTTGCCTCCTGCACTGCCAGCTTCACTCGCCCGTTCTGGATCGTTGGCAAAATTGCCGGCGCCACCTCTGTATTTCTGTTGTGTCATAGGAAGACCTCATATCAATGTTCCATTAGATAAAAAGGACTAGCTAGTCACACCTGCAAGCATAGTCGCCCGCTTCGTTTATGCAAATTAACAGATTTAAATTATTGATAAGACTGATTTTAATTTTTCGCAGGGGGATAGTGTCGGCAGGGCCGTAGGTGATGAACTACGCTTACAGACCTGACGAAAAAGGAGAGTGCTATGAGTAATGCGACCTTAATCGACACGCTTGAGCTGGGCTCTGACGAGCAGAAGCAGAAATATGAAATTTACGGCGATGATGCACAGACGCCCACTTTTGCTGTGATCTACCGGCAGCAGGGCGATAGCTGGCAGCAGCTGGATGAGAAAATCACGTTCGCTGCGCAGGATGAACAGCAGGAAGCGAGGGGATCAATGGGCTACGGTTCCGGCGACTCGCTGCCAGACTTACGTGACCTGCCTGCCGAAGCTCGGGAGCGCTGCGAACAGCACTGGAACCAGCAGAGTGACAGGTAAACAGGAATAGCGCCGCTTTGTTTGTTAGCGGTGAAGTCGCCTGTTTAAGAGAGACGCCTGGAAGCGGCAGAATAAACCTCTGAGCGCTCTCTTTTCCCGACAGCCACCACAAAAACCACCACCCGGTCATCAATAACCTGGTATACAAGTCGATAACCGGATGACTTTAGCTTGATCTTATAGCAGTCAGGTATCCCGCTGAGTTTGTTCGCCTCAATTCTGGGTGACTCAAGACACTCAGCCAGCTTCTTTTTAAGCTGTTCACGTACTGTCGGGCCCAGCTTGCGCCACTCTTTCAGTGCCCTCTGATCGAACTCAAGTTGCCAGGTCATTAGAGGTCATCCAGTGTGACCCGGACAGGCTCAGGGTTTCGCAGGCGTTCTTTAACTATGTCTACTAACGCCGCATCTTCGTCACTGAGTAACGTTTGCTTAAAGGGAAGACGTTCATTATCTGCAATATATTCAAGCATCAGGCGCAGCGCATCAGAAGGAGTCACACCCATTTTTTCGAGCGCAGCATAGGATCGTGTCTTCAGGTCATCATCGATTCGGATGTTAATTGTGCCCATAGCGAGTTCCTTTGTATTTACACTTGACATTACAATTGTCGCACTGATGAGTCTGTATCGCAAACAGTAAACATCAGTCACCCGCACAGCCTTATATCTTCCCGGTAAAATCACGCTAAAGCTTATTTTATGCTACGAAAATATAACATCTTCATCCATTAAACCAACTGCAGCAATCGTTAAAGGTTTTCCCGCTACTGGCGATAACCAACAGGCGTTGAGTGCGCCGATCATTGATGAACCCGGCACTCCGCGACGAGTTCTGAACGCGAACGGACCTGCTTTTAGCCCTCCTTTTATACACACCAGAAAGCGCTAATTTAAGCGCAAATTACTCAAATAAAAGCGAAAATAATAATATGTCGATCATTAAGACGATCAAAAGACACCTGCCTGTTGCCCGTCTTAGGCGTAGCAGTCAGCCTGCCAATGGCACCTACGATTGTCGTGCGTTGCCAGATTCACTGGCCTCCGTGGGTTTAAGCTCGCGGGCGGGCGGCATCCTGATGACCTTCGTTCCGCCTGAAGCCGATTTTCAGCGGGTCAGTCAGGCCTGGCAGCGATTCAATTCCGCCGACCTGACGGTATTGACGCTCTCTTCCAACGGCGCGCTGAGCAGCAGCAGATCGCAAAGCACCTACTGTGATGGCAATGGCCCGGAGGGAAGCTACCTCTGGCTGCCGGACACACTGATCGCACGCCATGAGACGCATATTGTTGATCTGCATGTTGCCGACACGCAGACTGCCAGCCAGCGCATCACCGCCATCCAGCAGGAGCTGGCGCGCTTGCAGGTGCGGATGCCGCTCTCGGCCGATCGTACTTTCGCCATGATTTACTGTGACGGATTGTCGGCATCCGAAGGCTTTCTGATGCAGGCCTGGTATAACAGCGGGCGCTTTCCCTGCCTGGCGATTGGCGGTTCTGCCGGGGGTAAAATCACCTTTGATGGCACCTGGATTGGTACAGGTGGCAGGGTGTTGCAGGGCAAGGCTGTGATTGTGTTCTGCCAGATGGCGCCAGGAAAATCATTTGCTCCTTTTAAAAGCCAGAACTTTACGCCACGCGATCAGAGCTGGCTGATTGCTGAAGCCGATCCGGTTGCGCGTACTGTAACGTCAGTATTTAACCGCCAGGGGCAGCAGCAATCGTTTGTTGCGGCGCTGTGTGAACATCTCAACTGCAACGAAGCGCAACTGAGCGAACGGCTAAAGGGACTCACTTTTGGCGTTAAAGTTGGCGGCGAGTACTTTATTCGCTCGATCGCCAAAATTGAATCGGGCGGCGTACACTTTTTCTGCGATCTTGAGTTTGGCGATCGACTGTTCCTGATGGAAGAGAAAGACTTTAAACAGACGACGCAGCAGGAGTGGCAGGCTTTTACCGCTCAGCATGGCAAACCCGCGGCGATCCTGATGAACGACTGTATCCTGCGCCGTGTCGGTAATGCCGATAAGCTGCATAATGCCCATTTCTTCAAAGGCATTGCCGCCGCCGGTTTTTCCAGCTTCGGCGAAATCCTGGGTGTGCCCATCAATCAGACGCTCTCCGCGCTGGTGTTCTTTAATCATGACGTCAAAGCGATGAGCCAGTTCCCGGTAGAGTACGCCGGCTACGCGGCACACTACGCGCAGCGAGCGTTGCGCCGCTGGGAAGCGCTGAACAGCATCCAGACGCGGGTGCTGGATCGGGTTATCACTTATCAGCAGGCGCTGACACCGCTGATGGAGGCGCTGCCGGTGCTGGAAACAGCCACTCAGAGCCAGGGAGAAACCCTGAGCCTGGCAGAGAGCAGTATCCGTAACATCAGTAACATCGCCACCGAGAGTCAGCAGGCGCAGGGCCGGCTGGATGATGGTCTGGACGATCTGGAGAAAATTTCCAACGGCATCAATGAGATTACGCATGGCATCAGCAATATTGCTTTCCAGACCAATATCCTGGCGCTGAATGCCGCAGTAGAAGCGGCTCGTGCAGGCGAAGCTGGGCGGGGATTTGCTGTGGTCGCGGGCGAAGTTCGTCGTCTGGCGCACTCCTCAAAAGAGCAGGCTGAAGCTACGGCCAGTAACATCGGTGAGGCAGTCAGCACCATCTCACGTATCCGGCTGGTGGCCAGTGATTCGGCGCAGACCGCCGCCCAGATGGCAGAGCGCAGTATCAGTGCAGCCGATACGCTGGCGGCCATGAATCAACAGACGCGACATGAGCGCGCTGACATTGCGAAGCATCTCGGCAGCCTGCGTGAACTGACGCAGGGGATGGATGCGATGCAGGAAGCCGTCGCGCAGCTCAAGGTGTTACAAACTCTTTCCGGTGCGCAGGTTAAGGGCTGATTTATCAGCATAAAAGACAAAAAAGTGCGGTGTAAGCGTAACGACCAGGCAGGGCGGGCTTTCAGTTGTTACACTTGTCGGTGATTAACCACGCAGAGGTATGAATGAAAATTAAAAGTTATGCAGCCATGCAGGCTGGCCAGGCCCTTGAACTCTATGAGTACGATGCCGCCGAACTGGCAGCCGAAGAAGTCGAAGTCCAGGTCGAATATTGTGGCGTCTGCCACTCAGATCTGTCGATGATCGA
>Ga0209461_10000019_pt1 | contig 192615 bp, 176 predicted proteins | sample AgamicAsMarz_FD_187162 | JGI IMG/M metagenome (GOLD analysis project Ga0209461, IMG submission 187162) | Agave microbial communities from Guanajuato, Mexico - As.Ma.rz (SPAdes) (version 2) | ecosystem: Host-associated > Plants > Phyllosphere > Phylloplane/Leaf | place: Guanajuato, Mexico... | reverse complement strand
TGCCCGCGCCACCAAAGGTGTGCTGAACGTAAGCATGCAGAATCGCTGCGCCGTTAGCGGATTGATCCACCAGCACCGCGCTGTCTGAACCCAGGCGGAACAGCGCCAGATAGAGCAGCGTCAGACCCGCACCCGCCATCAGCCCGGCCCAGACGGTGTAACGGGTCAGCAGACGCGCTTCGGTCACGCCGCGCGAACGGGCAGCATTCACGATCACGATACCGAACACCATCGCGCCCAGCGTATCCATCGTCAGATAGCCATTAACGAAACCGTTAGAGAACGGCGCAGTTTGATAAGCTTCCAGCGCATGGCTGATAGGGCCAGCCGGCCAGACGATCGCGGCAATAGAGAGAATGGTCAGCGCGATAATTTTCAGTGGAGCAAGGAAGTTGCCCACGGTATCCAGCAGCTTGCCCGGATAGAGCGACACCAGGATCACCAGCGCAAAATAGACGATGCTGTAGATCAGCAGCGGCATTGCGCCATCGCCGGTCAGCGGCGCAATCCCCACCTCAAACGAGACGGTCGCCGTACGCGGCGTGGCGAACAGCGGCCCTACCGCCAGATAACAAACGGTTGCCAGCAGCACGCCAGCGACTTTACCGATCGGCGTACTCAGGCTATCCACACCACCACCCACTTTAGCCAGCGCAACGACGGTCAGCACCGGCAGGCCTACGGCAGTAATCAGAAAACCAAATGCCGCGGTCCAGACGTGTTCACCCGCCTGCAAGCCGACCATCGGCGGAAAAATGATGTTCCCTGCGCCAACGAACAAAGCGAAGGTCATAAAGCCCAGAGCAACTATGTCTCGTGGTTTTAAGTGATAGGTCATAAGTCTACTGCCTGTGGATGTGGTGTTGTAAATAATGGTGAATTTTTCGCCTTCCCTGCCGAACAATAACGCGTGTAAACCGTGAAAAATCAGCGGGAAATGCTTAATACGCAACGTGGCGGAGTATAGTTTTTCGATTTACCACGTAAACATAGTCGGTCTGACAACGTCAGGGGCGCAATTTAAACGCTTATAACGTTTGAAGGCAAGATGGGATCGCAAAACCAGATGGATATGCTGGATCAAGAAAAATAACCAGTTCAATACTCCATTTATAAGAAAAACACATGGCTGATCATGCGAACAAAAAAGCATCACCCGTACAAAATAGGTTTCATCGCGGGGAAACAGCAGGAAATGCGGCCTGCTTTTACAGGCCGCTGGAAAGATAAGCTGACAGGGGCGTCAGGCAGCAGGAGTTTTGGCAACCAGACGTTCCGGCAGAACAAAGCTAAAGCGCGTCCCTTTGCCTGGCGTACTCGCAATATCAAGGCGGCTTTCGTGATGGTTGACGGCATGTTTAACGATCGCCAGCCCAAGTCCGCTACCGCCGGTTTGCCGGGAACGGGCTTTATCGACGCGGTAAAAACGCTCGGTCAAACGCGGAATATGTTCGGCGGCAATCCCCGGGCCATTATCCTCCACGCTGAATTCCGCCCCCTGCGGCACATGCTGCCAGCGCACAATAATATGCGTTCCGGCGGGCGTATGATTCACCGCGTTATACACCAGGTTGGAGATGGCGCTGCGCAATTGCTCCTCATTGCCAAGCACTTTTAAGGCGTTATCAACCTCAAATTCCAGGCTGTGCTTTTTTTGGCTGAGCGTCTGCGCTTCCCGCTCAACCAGGCGCAGCATCATCGGCACATCGATGGTCTCATTGGGCGGCAGCGTCGGCGCCGCTTCAATCTTCGACAGCGTCAGCAACTGGCGCACCAGCCCTTCCATGCGCGATGTTTGCTCTCGCATGGTATGCAGCGCTTTTTCGCGCGGCGCGCCTTCCAGCGTCTGCTCCTGCATCATCTCCAGGTAGCCTTGCAGCACCGTCAACGGCGTGCGTAGCTCATGGCTGACGTTAGCGAAAAAGTTACGCCGCGCGCCTTCCAGTTGGTGCATCTGCGTCACATCGCGCGCCACCAGCAGCAATTGCTGTTCACTGTAAGGCATCACGCGGATCTCCAGATGGCGCCCGCTGTTCAGTACCAGATTCAGTGGCCGGGTAAACTCTTGTTTTTTAAGATACTGAGTAAATTCAGGGTAGCGCAGCAGGTTCAGGATGTTCTGCCCGTTATCATCCGGCCAGCGCAGCCCCAGCAGCTGTTGTGCCAGGCCGTTACACCAGAAAATCGACCCTTCTTCGGTGGTGAGGATCACCGCATCCGGCAGCGATTCCGCACCGCTGCGAAAGCGTTTGATGAGATTACCCAGCTCGCGCCGCCGCTTTTTATTACGCATCTGCATCTGGTGCAGCCCGTATAACAGCGGCTCCCAGCTTCCCGTGCCGGGCGGTGGCGTCATACTTTTATCGACCCACAACCACCAGGAAAGGCGCAGTAAATTCCAGAAATGCCAGATCAACAGCCCGGTTACCGCGGCAAATAAAAACCAGGGCAGGTAACCGAAAATCGCGCCGAGTATAAAGGCGGGTAGACAACAAAGGAGGAGCTCCAGCACCAGCCTTTTCCATGACAGCCGTTCCAGCACGCGTCACACTCCTGTCAAATTTCAGAAACGGGTCGAAAAACGATATCCCGTGCCGCGCACCGTTTGCACCATACGATCGTGACCGCTGTGTTCCAGCGCTTTGCGCAGGCGACGAATATGGACATCGACCGTTCTGTCTTCGACGTAAACATTGGTTCCCCAGACATGGTTCAGCAGTTGTTCACGGCTGTACACGCGTTCCGGGTGAGTCATAAAGAAGTGTAAGAGTTTAAACTCTGTCGGCCCCATATCCAGCGGATTTTCGCCGGTCATCACGCGATGCGAAGAGGGATCAAGGCTAAGTCCCTGCATTTCAATCACTTCTTCCACCGCCATCGGCGAAATACGGCGCATCACCGCTTTGATACGGGCAACCAGCTCTTTCGGTGAGAAGGGTTTGGTAATGTAATCGTCCGCCCCGGTTTCCAGACCGCGCACGCGATCTTCCTCTTCACCGCGCGCTGTCAGCATCATCACCGGAATATCGCGGGTCATGGCCTCACGTTTCAGGTGCTTAATAAACTGAATACCGGAACCACCAGGCAACATCCAGTCCAGTAAAACCAGGTCTGGCCAGGGTTCGTTAAGTTGGTTCACCGCACTGTCATAATCTTCAGCTTCTACCGGTTGAAATCCATTTTGCTCGAGCACAAAGCACACCATTTCACGGATCGGTGCTTCATCTTCAACGACCAGAATTCGTCTCGCCATAATTCGCCCTGTTTTCTCATATAAGTCGTCTGTTTGTATAGCGGCGCCATTATGCGTCAGTTTTATGACAGATTTATGAATAACATGACCGCCAGATGACCCTGCCCGCAGCATTATGACAGCGCGAATATTCACGCAGTTAATGTCTCTAACACCCTGAATGTTATAATCGCGTTTATCCATTTTCGCCACGGAATCGCTATGCGCATTATTCACACTTCAGACTGGCATTTGGGTCAGAACTTTTACAGTAAAAGCCGCGCTGCCGAACATGACGCCTTTCTCGACTGGCTGCTGAATGCGGCAGAACAGCACCAGGCAGACGCCATTATTGTCGCAGGCGACATCTTTGATACTGGTTCCCCGCCCAGTTATGCCCGCGAGTTATATAACCGCTTTGTGGTGAAACTCCAGCAAACCGGCTGCCAGTTAGTGGTACTGGCGGGCAACCATGATTCCGTGGCGACGCTGAACGAATCGAAAGAGATCCTCGCTTACCTGAACACCACCGTGGTCGCCAGCGCCGGTGCCGCGCCTTTCTGGCTCAAACACCGGGATGGTACGCCCGGCGCCGTTTTCTGTCCGGTGCCGTTTTTACGCCCGCGTGACATGGTCATCAGCCAGGCCGGATTATCAGGGCAGGAAAAACAGCAGCATCTGCTGGCGGCCATTACCGATTACTACCAGCAGCAGTATGACGCCGCCTGCATCCTGCGCGGCGAGCAGGCGCTGCCGATTATCGCCAGCGGCCATTTGACCACCGTTGGCGCCAGCAAAAGTGACGCCGTCCGTGACATCTATATCGGCACGCTGGATGCCTTCCCGGCGGAGAATTTCCCGCCAGCCGATTATATTGCGCTCGGACATATTCACCGCGCGCAGAAAATTGGCGGCCTGCAGCACATTCGCTACTGCGGCTCACCGATCGCGCTGAGTTTTGATGAAACCGGAAAGCGTAAAAGCGTCAATCTGGTCACCTTCAGCGACGGCAAGCTGGCGGAAGTGACCGCGCTCGACATTCCGGCCACGCAGCCGCTGGCGGTGATCAAGGGCGATTTCGCCGAGATTTGCCGCCAGCTTGAGCAGTGGCGCGATGCGCCCACCGACACACCAGTCTGGCTGGATATTGAAATTGTAAGCCAAGAATATCTGGCTGATATGCAACGTAAAATTCAGCAAGTTACCGAAGATTTGCCCGTCGAAGTGCTGCTGGTGCGCCGCAGCCGCGAACAGCGGGAGCGGATCCTCGCCGGTGAGCTGCGGGAAACGCTCAGTGAATTGAAAGTGGAAGAGGTCTTCGCCCGCCGCCTGGCGCAGGAAGAGATCGATGAGAAGCAAACGGCGCGCCTGCAAGCCTTGTTCAGTGAAGCGCGCCAGGCGCTGGATGCGGAGAAAGAGGCATGAAGATCCTCAGTTTGCGGTTAAAAAACCTCAACTCGCTGAAAGGCGAATGGAAAATCGACTTTACCGAAGAGCCGTTCGCCAGCAACGGTTTGTTCGCCATTACCGGCGCGACGGGCGCAGGGAAAACCACCCTGCTCGACGCCATTTGTCTGGCGCTGTACCACGAAACGCCGCGCCTTAGCACCCTGTCACAATCGCAAAACGATCTGATGACCCGCGATACCGCCGAGTGCCTGGCGGAAGTGGAATTTGAAGTAAAAGGCATCGCTTACCGCGCTTTCTGGAGCCAGAGCCGCGCGCGCGGTCAGGCAGAGGGCAATCTGCAAGCGCCGCGCGTTGAGCTGGCGGCTTGCGCCGACGGTAAAATCCTCGCCGATAAAGTCAAAGATAAACTCGATCTCACCGCCTCATTAACCGGGCTGGATTACGGCCGCTTTACCCGCTCAATGCTGCTGTCGCAGGGGCAGTTTGCCGCGTTCCTCAATGCCAAACCGCGCGAACGCGCCGAGCTGCTGGAAGAGCTGACCGGCACGGAAATCTATGGCCAGATTTCGGCGATGGTCTTTGAGAAACATAAAGCGGCCAAAACCCGGCTGGAACAACTACAGGCGCAGGCGGAAGGCGTGGTGCTGCTCAATGATGAACAGCGCCAGCAACTGAGTACAGGTTTGCAGGCACTTACTGACGAAGAAAAAACGCTGCTGGCCGGGCAACAAACCACGCAGGCGCAGGCGCAATGGCTAAACCGCGAAGCCGAACTCCGTGCCGCGCTCGGACGGGCGCAGGCCGCTCAGGTGCAGGCGCAGCAGGCGCTGGCTGCCGCACAGCCGCAGCTGGCGCGGCTTGCCCTGGCGCAACCGGCTTTGCAGTTACGTCCGCTGTGGGAACGTCTTGAAGAGCAACATAAAGCGCTGGCCCGCACCCGCAGCCAGAGTGAAGAAGTAAATACTCGCTTACATGCCAGCCTGTTACAGCGCGCGCGTATCCGCGCAACCGCCGTCGGGCAGCATGCCAGCCTGCTAAGTCGTCAAAAAACGGTTGCCAGCTGGCTGACCGAACATGCCCGCTTCCAGCAGTGGCACAGCGAGCTGACCGGCTGGCGCGTGCTGTTTAACCAACTGGAAGAGGAAAAAAAGCAGTGGCAAAGCCTGCAACAGCGCGTGCTGACACATCAGCAGAAACTGCATGCGCTGCCGGAATCCACGCTGGAACTGACGGCAGAAGAGACGGCTGCGGCAATGGCGCAATGCGCACAGCATCGCCCGCTGCGCCAGCAGCTCGCCGCCCTGCACGCTCGCTTCGCGCCGCTGCGTAAACAACTGAGCCTGCGCCAGCAAAGCCTGCGGGATCTGCAAGCCGAGCAGGAAAAGCTCAACGCAGAGCGGGAACAAAAGCGCGCGTTGTATAAAGAAAAGAACCAGTTGCTGACGGAAGTCACCACCATCTGCGAGCTGGAAAACACCATCAAAAGTCTGGAGAGCGAGCGCGCGCGCCTGCAGGCGGGTCAGCCCTGTCCGCTGTGCGGCGCCACGGAACATCCGGCGGTTGCGCACTACCAGACGATCGAGCCGGGAGTGAATCAGGCTCGCCGTCAGGTGCTGTCTGACGAAGTGCAAAAGGTAAAAGAAGAAGGCGTGGCGCTGGGCGAGCGACTGAAAGGCTTAGCCGAGCGCTATGAAAAAGACGAGCGCGAAGTCCGCTCGCTCCAGCAGGATGAACAAACAGGATTGCAGGAGTGGGCCGCGCTGTGCGAGCAGTTGAACGTCACGCTGGATCCGCACCGCGAATTGACCAGTTGGCAAAGCGCGCAGGATGCCTATGAACACCAGCTCTATCTGCACAACCAGCGCCAGACATTACTTTTTCAAATCAATGAACTGCAACAGCAGAGCGAACAGTATCAGCAGGCTGTCACCACCCGCCGCGACACCTTAGCGGCGGCGCTGCGACAACTGGATCTGACTCTGCCGCCGGAAGGCGAAGAAGCCGCGTGGCTGGCAGCGCGCGCGCAGGAAGCGGAGCAATGGCAACAGCAGCAGCAACAGCAGACCGCGCTGCAAGAGCAGATCGCCCAGCTTACGCCCATCCTCGATACGCTGCCCGCAGACGAAACGCCCGCCGACGCGCAAAACGTGGCGCTGGAGGGCTGGCGCCAGGTGCATGACGACTGCGTGTCGCTGCGAAGCCAATGGCAAACCCTGCACCAGCAACTGGCGCAGGAGAGCGAAATGGCTGAGGCGCTGGAGAAACAGTTCGTTGCGGCGCTGGAAAACAGCGTCTTTGCCGATAAACACGCGTTTCTCAGCGCACTGCTTTCCGATGATGAACACCAGCGGCTGGAGCAGTTGCGCCAGAGGCTCGACGCCGATTGCCAGCAGAAACAGGCGCTGGCCGCCAGCGCCGAACAAGCTGTTACCGCCCATCGGGCGCAGCCGCCTGCCGGGCTGGAGGAAAACGCCACAGCCGACAGCATCGCGCAGGCGCTGGAACAGGTTTCACGTCAACTGCGCGAAAACACCACCCGCCAGGGGGAACTTCGCCAGCAGTTAAAACAGGATGCCGATAACCGTGCGCGCCAGCAGGCAGTGTTGCAGGAGATCGAGCAGGCCAGCGCGCTGTATGACGACTGGGGTCATCTCAATGCGCTTATCGGCTCGAAGGAGGGAGATAAATTCCGCAAATTTGCGCAGGGGCTGACGCTGGATAACCTCGTCTGGCTGGCGAACAACCAGCTTACCCGTCTGCACGGCCGCTATCTGCTGAAACGCAAAGCCAGCGAGGCGCTGGAGCTGGAAGTGGTGGATACCTGGCAGGCGGATGCGGTGCGCGATACGCGTACCCTCTCCGGCGGCGAAAGCTTCCTTGTCAGCCTTGCGCTGGCGCTGGCACTGTCGGATTTGGTCAGCCATAAAACCCGCATCGATTCGCTGTTCCTTGATGAAGGCTTTGGCACGCTGGACAGCGAAACGCTGGATACCGCGCTCGACGCCCTCGATGCGCTGAATGCCAGCGGCAAAACCATCGGCGTGATCAGCCACGTCGAAGCGATGAAAGAGCGCATCCCGGTGCAGATCAAGGTGAAGAAAATCAACGGGCTGGGTTACAGCAAGCTCGACGGGAAATATGCGGTTTCGTAGATATTGAACCGTTATCCGGCGAAAGAAGCCGCCACCGGTTGTTTTGCCGGCTGGCGGCTTCGCCTTATCTGGCCTGCGAAGCCGCTGTTCCGCCTGCGGTTTTACTCGCCCTGCGGCCACAGCCAGGCCGCGCCGCGTACGCCGCTGGAGTCGCCGTGCAGCGCTTTGCGGATCGGCGTTTCGCATTCACCGCCAAACACCCAGTTGCGCACCAGCACAGGAACGGTCTGGTACAGCCTGTCGACATTGCTCATGCCGCCGCCGAGGACAATCACATCCGGATCGAGGATATTGACCACGTGCGCCAGCGACTTCGCCAGCCGCAGCTCATAACGGCTGAGCGCCAGTTCAGCCACCGCATCCTGCTCGCCAACCAGACGCATAATCTCATTACCTTTTAGCGCATTGCCGCTTAAGCGCTGGTAATCCGTAGCAAAGCCGGTGCCGGAGATAAAGGTTTCGATGCAGCCTTGCTTGCCGCAGTAACAGGGCACTTCGGCGCGATACCGCAGTTCGTCATCGTCCATCCACGGCAGCGGATTATGCCCCCACTCGCCCGCCGTGCCGTTACCGCCAGTATGCACATGCCCGTTGATCGCCACGCCGGAACCGCAACCGGTGCCAATGATCACCGCGAACACCGTTTGCGCCCCGGCTGCTGCGCCATCGACCGCTTCAGACACCGCCAGGCAGTTGGCATCGTTGGCCAGCCGCACTTCCCGTTGCAGCCGCTGGCTTAAATCTTTGTCGAACGGTTTACCGTTCAGCCAGGTGGAGTTGGCGTTTTTCACCACGCCGGTGTAGGGCGAAATGGAACCGGGGATCCCCATGCCGACGGTTCCCCGCAGACCGGTCTCTTTTTCCGCCAGATCCACCAGCGTCGCAATCAACTCTATGGTTTGCAGATAGTCGCGCGGCGTGGCCTGCCGATGGCGGAAAAGTTCTTCGCCGCGCTCGCCCAGCGCAATAATCTCTGTTTTTGTACCACCTAAATCGATACCGATACGCACATCAAACTCCTCATGGTGGACCACGCATTAGCAATGCAAGGCGGACAACAATTCGCTATCATGCCCGCTGCATTTAACGACAAGGCCGTGGAAAAAAATCATGCTGTGGTTCAAAAATTTAATGGTATACCGTCTCAGCCGCGATGTGGCGCTGCGAGCGGAAGAGATGGAAAAACAGCTTGCCCCACTATCGTTTACTCCATGCGGTAGTCAGGATATGGCGAAAACCGGATGGGTTCCACCGATGGGTTCACACAGCGACGCGCTGACCCATACCGCCAATGGCCAGATTATTATCTGCGCCCGTAAAGAAGAAAAAATTCTGCCGACGCCGGTGGTTAAACAGGCGCTGGAAGCGAAAATCTCCCGTCTTGAAGCCGAACAGGGCCGCAAGCTGAAGAAAACAGAAAAAGATTCGCTGAAAGATGAAGTACTGCATTCATTGCTGCCGCGCGCGTTTAGTCGTTTCAGCCAGACCATGATGTGGATCGACACCGTTAACGGCTTAATTATGGTTGACTGCGCCAGCGCCAAAAAAGCGGAAGATACGCTGGCGCTGCTGCGTAAAAGCCTCGGTTCGCTGCCGGTTGTGCCGCTGGCGCTGGAAAACCCGATTGAGCTGACGCTGACCGAGTGGGTACGTTCCGGCAACGTGGCGCAGGGTTTCCAGCTGCTGGACGAAGCAGAACTGAAAGCGATGCTGGAAGATGGCGGCGTGATCCGCGCGAAAAAGCAGGATCTGGTGAGCGACGAAATCGCGGTGCACATTGAAGCCGGGAAAGTGGTGACCAAGCTGGCGCTCGACTGGCAGCAGCGCATCCAGTTTATGATTTGCGACGACGGTTCAGTGAAGCGCCTGAAGTTTTGCGACGAGATTCGCGATCAGAACGAAGATATCGACCGGGAAGATTACGCCCAGCGCTTTGATGCCGATTTTATTCTGATGACCGGCGAGCTGGCGGCATTGATTCAAAATCTGGTGGAAGGTTTGGGCGGCGAAGCTCAGCGCTAAGTCTTCAGCAAAAGAGAAACGCCCGGGTTTTCCGGGCGTTTTGCATTACAGGTAGCGGCAGAGATAGGAGCTTGGCTCGGCGACCTGCAAATGGAATTCACTCTGGCCAGGCACATTGAATACTTCACCCGCCGTGTAAGTTTTCCACTCGGTTTCCCCTGGCAGCAAAACATTCAGCGCCCCGCTGACCACCGTCATCTCTTCCGGCTGCGCGGTACTAAATGTGTATTCCCCTTCCGCCATTACACCCACGCTGGCACGGCCAGTGCTGCTGCTGGTAAAACCAATGGATTTCACTTTACCGGAAAAGTATTCGTTACTTTGAAGCATGACTGGCCCTTATAAAGAAAATGTATGAAAAGCCACTATAGGGGCCGGTATTCACTTCTGTCACGCGAAATTGCACAGCGCTGCGACTAGACCAGCAGTTCAGATGCGAGGCGCGCCACCAGTACGTTAGACAATAATACCGGGACATCCAGCGCCTTCTGGAGCAAATCGCGGTGCTGCTGATGGAAGCCAAGACAATCCAGCATCAACACATCCGCACCGCGCTCCAGCAACGCTCGCCCGGCATCAATAAATTCTCTTTCTGTCGCGAGGAAAGGATGCGCCAGTTCGTAATACGGCTCTTTTTCCAGAACCGTCCACTTTTTCTTCTGCTGCGCCATCAGTTCCGGTACCGGAACAATTACCCCAACCTGATGCCCGTCGACAATTGACGCCACCAGCGGCGGAATAATGCGCTGCGGTTCGATTAAAATCGCATTGCGCGTGACAAATCCCCGAATATCGGCGGTGCTCATGAGCAGAATGACATCGTAGCCCTGGTTATCCAGCACTTCGATAACGTTCTGCAAATCACGCTCCACCCTGGCACGGGAGAGCATGCCGAGGCTGTCATCGCGCAATTGCATCGGAATCGCAAACTCGCCAGCTTCTGCGCCGTACTCCTCACGCACCTCTTGTGGGTCCATCTTCCCCAGCAGGCTGATATGCGTGATCTGCTGCTCTGAAATATGCTCCGTCAGGAGCGGTAAGATTGCTTGCACCGGCACTACACCAATGGTCAGGATAGCCAAAGTCGCACTCATTTCTACTTCCCGCCTTTCAATACTACTCGTTCTTATTTGCTCTCTTTACACGGCAGTACAGCTTATGCCGTGTAAAGAGAACATCACACTCCCGTGTTCAAATAAATTCCAGCAACCATGCAATAGTAACCGTTGAACAGCGTTAAGCCAGTCAAAAAATGTGATGCAAGTCCGTTTCTGTAATGTTCAGGCGCTCAGTCAGAATAATCGTCGCCCGACTTAGCTTTTGTCAGGATCTTCATAACGCCTTTTGGCGTCGAGCGCTTCTTGCTCGGTGGGGTGTTCGCTGATCAAGGAATCCGGTTTCGGATGATCGGCGCGTAATTGATACCAGGTGACGGTCGGGTTTCCCGTGCCTTTTTCAATCGTAACAATGCGGGCTTCACGCGGATAAGGCGGTTTTGTCGGCATAGCTCTTCCTCATTTTCCGGTCGAGCTATAAGTATAGACAATCGTTTCGCTAACTGGCGCGCGCAAGCTGTAATGCGGCCTCAATATCAGACACCACCTGATCGGGCGACTGCGCCGCATTCACCACGTGGTGCGCCGCTTCGCGATACAGCGCATCGCGAAGCGCCAGCACTTCGCTGACTTCTTCACTAATCGGCTTACCGGTCAGCGTCGGTCGTTGTCCCTCTTCCGGAAAGGCTTCCAGCCTGTCCGCCAGCACCGCGACAGGCGCGCAAAGGTAAACGACGATGCCTTTTTCGCGCATAAAGTGCCGATTGTATTCACTTAAAATAATACCGCCGCCGGTGGCAATCACCCGCGCGGGCGCGGTGACGGTTTTCAGCGCTTCAGTTTCCCAGGCGCGGAATGCCTCCCACCCGTCACGGGCAACGATATCCGCGATGGTCTGTTGAGCCGTTTCCTGTAACCAGAAATCGGTATCGATAAATTGACATCCCTGCGCCAGCGCCAGCGCCTGGCCCACAGTGGTTTTACCGCAACCGCGTGCGCCGACTAAAAAAATGGGTAGCGTCATGAGCAGGTGTTCCCTCCAGGTCCCACGCGAGGAGGGACGGAAAATAAGACAGCGATGATATCATCAAGCGAGTACAATACTAATCGTAAATATAACGTTACACATTAATGTCGCCCGGGCCGTGGATTACAAATGAAACCTGATTTGACATAGGTTCAACCTGTAAAGATTCCGTGGCGACAGTGTAGCGGCAACCTTACTGAATCTACTTAAGGCTGGCAAGTCTACGAAGCGGCAAACAGTAGCATATCCTGCCTGCCGATTCCGAATTTACTCCGGCTGACGGCGTTTAACTTCCAGCAGCCATTTATCAAGCTGGGCGGCAAACTGCTGCCGATCCCGCTGCGACAGGCTATCCGGGCCGCCGGTCTGAATTCCGCTGGCGCGCAGCGTATCCATAAAGTCGCGCATCGTCAGCCTTTCGCGGATGGTCGCTTCAGTATAGCGTTCACCACGCGGGTTCAGCGCCGCCGCACCTTTGGCCAGCACTTCCGCCGCCAGCGGAATATCAGCGGTAATCACCAGATCGCCGGCCTCGCACAGCCGCACGATTTCGTTATCGGCCACGTCAAACCCCGCCGGAACGCGCAGCGAGCGGATGATGCGCGACGGCGGCACGCGGATGTTCTGGTTCGCCACCAGCGTCAGCGGCGTCTGCGTGCGCTCGGCGGCACGGAATAAAATTTCTTTAATCACATTCGGACAAGCGTCCGCATCAACCCAAATCGCCATTCTCGCTCCTCAGTTGGTGGCGCATTGTCGCTTTAATTTCCCCCAGGGGAAAGCAGAGATCTTTTAGCTTTAGCCCTGATTGCCATTCCACGTTAAGCTATACGCCACACACAATGACAAGCAAAAGAGACAAACGTGATGGAGAAGAAAATCGGTTTTATCGGCTGCGGCAATATGGGCAAGGCGATTCTCGGCGGGCTGATTGCCAGTGGGCAGGTGCTGCCAGGACAGATTTGGGTCTATACCCCGTCGCCGGATAAAGTGGCCGCTCTGCACGATCAGTTTGGTATTAACGCCGCGCAAAGCGCGCAGGAAGTGGCGCAGATTGCTGATATCGTCTTCGGCGCGGTGAAACCGAACATCATGGTGAAAGTGCTGGGCGAAATCGCCTCCAGCCTGAATAAAGAGACGCTGGTGGTGTCGATTGCCGCAGGCGTGACGCTCGATCAACTGGCGCGCGCGCTTGGGCACGATCGCAAAATTGTACGTGCGATGCCCAATACCCCGTCGCTGGTTAATGCGGGCATGACCTCCATTACCCCTAACGCGCTGGTCACGCCGGAAGATACGGCGGACGTGCTGAATATTTTCCGCTGCTTTGGCGAAGCGGAAGTGATTGCCGAAGCGATGATCCATCCGGTTGTCGGCGTGAGCGGTTCTGCGCCCGCTTATGTCTTTATGTTTATTGAAGCGATGGCCGATGCCGCCGTGCTGGGCGGCATGCCGCGTGCGCAGGCCTATAAATTTGCCGCGCAGGCGGTGATGGGTTCCGCGAAGATGGTGCTGGAAACCGGAAAACACCCCGGCGAGTTAAAAGATATGGTCTGCTCGCCTGGCGGCACCACCATTGAAGCGGTCAAAGTGCTGGAAGAGCGCGGTTTCCGCGCAGCGGTGATTGAGGCGATGGAAGCCTGCATGAACAAATCAGAAAAACTGAGCAAATAACCGCCACCCTCTCCCTGGCAGGAGAGGGCGTAGTCCTGTCAGGCCAGCAGTTCGCTGGCCGTTTTCATGCTAAGGGGCTTTTGCATTTTCAACAGCAATCCCGCAGTGGCGCTGTTCTCGCCGCAGCTCAGCACCGCTTTCAGCATGCCCTCTTCGCCGTACAGCACGGCAAAACGTTTGTCGTCAAACGAGCCGAGCATTTTCATGCTATCCCACTCGCGGGTGTAACCCAGGTATTCGAAGCGATTACCGTATTGCATGGTCCAGAAAAACGGCACCCGATCAAACGGGCGGTGTTCGCCAAGCATATTAAGGGCGGCCACCCTTCCTTGCTGTTGCGCCACGCGCCAGTGCTCAATACGGCGACGCCCTTCCGGCGCCGGGTAGCTGGCAATATCGCCGACGGCCCAGACATCCGGCGCCGCGCTGAGGGTTTCATCTACCGTCAGGCTGCCGTCCTGTTCATGATGCAGATCGTGAGCCAGCCCGGTGGCAGGCTGTACGCCCGTGGCGAAAACCACCACATGCGCGGGCAACGTGCGGCCATTTTTCAGCGTCACGCCTTGTACGTGGCCGTTGCCTTCCAGCGCCACCGGCTCGCCGGTGACAAACTTCACGCCGTTTTGTTGATGCAGGTTGAAGAAGCGCTGGCCGATCTCTTCGCCAAATTGCGGCACAAACGGCAGCGCATGGCGCGACACCACCGTGACATCGATATCCTGATTGCGCAGCGCGGCTGCCAGCTCCATCGCAATAAAGCTGTTGCCGATCACTACCAGTTGCTGCTCCTGTTCGACTTCATTGAGCAACACCTGCGCCTGGTGGATATCGCGCAGCACATGCACGCCTGCCAGATGGTTGCCGGGGATCTCCGGCCATACTGGTTGCCCGCCGGTGGCCAGCAGCAATTTGTCGAACGTAATGTGACGGCCATTCGCCAGCGTCAGTTGATGCCCTTCGCAATCCAGGTCAGTCACCTCTTCACGCAGGCTCTCCACGCCGGGCTGGTTATAAAAGGCATCATCGAGAATATGCGGGACTTCGCTGATTTTCATCTTCCCGGCGGGGACAAATTTACTGAGCGCCGTGCGGTCATAAGGCGCGCTGTCCTCTTTATCAATCAGGATCAGATGGCCGTTAAACCCGGCATCACGCAGGGTGATTGCTGCCGCGCTGCCTGCCGCGCCGGTACCGAGGATCACCGCCGTTTGCGGGCGTTCGCCACGGATCAGTGTATGGCTGGCAGGCGAGAGCACGCGCGGGCTAACCAGTACGCGGTTCCCTTCAAGGGTGACCGGATATTGTTTGAGGCTCTTCAGCGCCAGCGGCTCACGCCACTCGCCATTGGTGATATCAAAATTGGCTTTATGCCAGGGACAAACCAGTTTGCCATCGCACACCGCGCCCTGCTCCAGCGGCGCGCCAGCATGCGGGCATTTACTTTGAAAGGCGCGAACCTGCGCAAGGGTACGGATAAGGATCATCGACGTCCCGGCGACATCAACTTTCACCGGCTGGTTTTCCGGCAGGGAATTCAAATCAGTAACGTAGTGATAATTCATATTTTTTCTCCCGGGTCAGTGTTGCAAAAACGGGCGTAACGCCGGACAGCGCACAACCGCCAAGAGAGACCAAAGCGAAACATTGCTCACCGTTTAAGCCTGGCAGAGATTAAGGAACGGGCAATAAGAACGCGGGAGGAAGGGTAAAAGGGTGAGCGAAGTGGAACGCCCACCCGGCTGAATTACTGCGTTTTTTTCAGGCAGCCGCTCATGAATTTGCTGCGATCTTCGCCTTTCAGCGATTGCTGCGTCGCCTGCGCATTACATTCGCGCATCCGCTGCTGCTGCGGCGTCAGGCTTTTTTGCCCCGGCTCCGTTTTGGTGTTTTTCAGGCAGTTGCTCATAAACGTCTTACGGGCATCGCCTGTCAGGGTTTGGGTCTTGGCTTGTTGATTACAAAGCGTCATACGTTGTTGTTGCGGGGTCAGTGTTTTTTCCGCCGCGCTGAGCGCGCCGACAAACAACAGACCGAAGATGAGGGTAACCAGAACTGTTATTTTCATTGCTCCATCCTTCTGTCAAAGTGACCCTTTAAGGATGGTCTTAATTACTGAAAAAACCACCCGGCGGCAGAGATTTACCGCCGGGCAGCCGTTACTTCAGGTTCAGTGCCGCTTTCATGGTGTAGAACAGATCGGTCTGATCGGTTAACCCCACCACATTACCAGCACGCGGGCCGTAAGCCGCAATGCGAACTTGCGTACCGGTGTGCTCCATCGACTCCTCTTCCGAGTTGCCGTAGGTTATCGCCATCACCGCGCCATCTTTGGTATTCAGCGCCTGGCTCAGCCCCGGCGCTTTGGTATCCGCCGGGATAATCTGGCTGGCGTGCGCGTGGTCAGCAGTCACAATCACCAGCGTATTGCCGTCTTTTTTCGCAAATTCCAGCGCCTTCTGCACCGCTTCATCCAGATCGACGGTTTCACCAATCTGACCGCACGGATTCGCCGCGTGATCCTGTTTATCGATAGACGCGCCTTCCACCTGCAGGAAGAAGCCCTTCTCGTTTTTGCTCAGCAGATCAATGGCCTTTTCGGTCATTGCCGCCAGCGTCGGTACGCTGTCGGTACGTTTGGCATTCGGCGTACAGGTCACGGCGGGTTGATCGAGATTGCCATGCAGCGACGCTTTCGGCCCTTCCCAGCGTACCGGCATATTGCCATCGGCGAAGAGGCCGAGCAGCGGTTTATGCTGGTTTGCTTCGGTAATGGCCGCCAGCGCAGAGGCATCGCTCACCATCTGGTAACCGCGGGCCTGAGCCTGCTCGCGCAGCGTTTTCCCCTGCCACTCGCCCGCCGTCGCGGTTTCGCTGAAGGTTTTCGCGCCGCCGCCCAGCGTCACATCCGCACGGGCATTCAGCAATTGCTCGGTGATCGAGCCCTTACCGCCCTTTTCCAGCGCGTTGAGGGCGCATTTTTCGCTGGTCACCGTCGGACCGTAACAGCGACGGGAGATCACATGCGAAACCAGCGCCGCCGGGGTGGCATCCTGCAATTCAGCGGTAGAGACGTTGCCGGTCGCCAGCCCCGCCGCTTTCGCCATCTCGAGGATGGTCATATGATCTTTTTCATGAATATCGACGCCGAGCGCGCCGTTATAGGTTTTGACACCGGTACTCCAGGCGGTGGCCGAGGCGGCCGAATCCGTCACGTAGTCCGGTTTACCGGTTTTTTTGTCCAGCGCGTAGTGTGTGTACTGGCCGGTTAATGGTAATGCGTCAATCCCTTTGAAATACCCACCTGCGCCTTCGGCATAATTTCGCGCGGCGGTAATTTCGGAATCGCCCATGCCATCGCCAATTAACAAAATAATATTTTTGGCGGGCTTATCGATGAGCGAATCACGCAGTGCAGCGGTTTGATCGGCAGTCAGACGACGCGCACCGCCAGGCGTGGAAATATCGCCCTGAGCAGCACGATGTTCAAGAACGGAGGTATCCGTTGTTTCTGCATAAATAACAGAGGTAAAAAACACAGGTAATAATGCGAGGTATAATGCGCTCTGTTTCACTTTAATATTCTCCATGTACAAATACTTAAAGAAAATAAAACAGAGCGACTATAGGCAGCGCGTATGACAGTCAGATGACAGCGGCGGGGAGCCTGAGATTTAGCTACGCGGATGCCTTAAAAGCTTCTTTAGGTACTGTTGCAGCAACTCCGTGTCCTGATCGGTAACGTGCGTTCCCTGCCTCACTTCGTCCAGCGCGCCTTCAATACTCAGGATCAGCGCCTGTTGCTCAGAGGCGGCCATTTGACGCAGCAGCGCGGTCACTACAATCTCCAGTGCTTCCACCTGGGCGACCAGCTCTTTCGACTCCTCTTCTTTTTCTGCAAGCTTAACCAACAACTCAGCAATGAGATTTTTCATAGCACGATTTCCTTATGTGAGATGGAAAGACGTTAGCACTCAGTTCTGATGTTGCAAAGAAAATACATCTCTTATTTTGTGCATTTTTTCACACTCCTTAAACACACAAAAATAAAAGGGGTAACGAAACGTTTCTCCGGAAATTTAAGCCAAACCAATTAATTTGTTAGTGGTGCTAAAAAAAAGGAATACGAAGCGGCTGAAGCGTTATTTTATATAAGCAATAATTATAGTAAGGCCGAAAAAGAATTTTCGGCCCGTTTGCAGAATTAGCGTTTCACCCGGCGAAATGCCAGCGCCAGTTGCCAGAAATTAATCAGGACTACCACGGCGGTGGCGATAAATACCCAACGGAAACCCGCCATTGCCGATACCGACGCGCCCATTAACGGCCCGGCGACATTTCCCAGATACATAAACGACTGGTTATAGCCAAAGATACGTCCGGTCACCTGATCGCTGGAGTATTTCAGCAACAGCGTCTGCACCGCTGGCAACATTGCGCCATCGGCAAAGCCGAGCATAAAGCGCAGAATACCAAGCTGTAGCGGCGACGTGACAAACGACATGGCGAAGAACAACACCACCGCGCAAGCCAGCGTGCCCATCAAAATACGTGATGTGCCAATCCGGTCGCCCAACTTGCCGAGGCGCGGTGCGGAAAGCAGCGCTGAAACACCGGGTACCGCGGCGATCAATCCGCTGAGAAAAGCAATATTGGTGGTATGCGGCGACAGCGACTGAATAAACAGGGCGAGGATCGGGCCGATAGAACCGTTACACAACTGAATCACCATCGTGGTGATAAACAGACTGATGACCAGCGCCGGATAAGGCAAGGTGGAGAACACCGCTTTACCGCTCAACCGCTCGCCCTTTTTCACCGTCGGGCGCACGCCCTCTTTAATCAGAAACAGCGTGACCAGAAAGCTCACGATTAGCAACAGCGCGGTGATGATAAACACGATGCGCAACCCTAAATGGTCGGCCAGAAAACCGCCCATCAGCGGCCCGCCAATCACGCCGCTGATCTGTGCGGTTGAGAGCGTACTCAGCGCCCAGCCGCTGCGCTCGCGCGGAACTTGCGATGCCACCAGCGCCATGGCATTCGGAATATAACCGGAAGTCAGCCCCATGATGCCGCGCAGGATCAGCAACTGCCAGACGTTGGTGGCAAGCGCCTGTAACAGAATGGCGATCGCCATGCCCAACGAGGCGCGCAGCAGCATCAGCTTGCGCCCCTTGCGATCCGCAAGGCTCCCCCACATCGGCGACACAATGGCAGAGACGAGAAAGGTCACGCTGAACGTCAGCCCCGACCACATCGACAGCGCTTCGTGCGAGGTCACGCCTAACTGCGCAACGTATAACGGCAAAAACGGCAAAATTTGACTGATGGCGAGGCCGGTGAAAAAACAGCCGAACCACACCGAGATAAGATTGACCTTCCAGGATTCCATAAGTACGGGTATTTGTTGAAGTTTTGACAAACAGCGCACAGGTTAACAAGAATGCGCCACGGATGAGTCACCAGAGATGCGGTTACGGCGAATTCGGTGTTTTATCTGTCCGGCATCGCACACCGCCACAGCGCGCGCATAAAAACCCTATTTTTACAGTGGATTATGCTTAGCGACAGAGCCCGAAACCGCGCATCCCCAGATGAAAATGGTTGGCATGAGCGGCATTGTATTCGGGTCCCAGACCATTGCCATAATAGCCGCAACTGGCGCTCAGCATCGCCCGTAACCACGGCGCTGTTTCAGGCTGCCGCCAGCCATTGAGCACCGTTACCCGCAGGCCATTCGCCAGGCGAAAGGCGCTCAGATCCAGCGCTTCAGCGCTGGCATGCTCGCTACGCCGCGCATCAGCACGGTTATAAATGTTGCGGCACACGTAGCTGCCCAGATGGTCGATCTGACGCAGCGGCTGGCCGGTAAAACGTTCGGTCAGCGGCTGCGCCTGCTGTTCGATAAACAACGCAGAGCTAAGCGCCAGCGGGCAACTCGCCAGAAAACTGCTGCTCAGTTTCACCGCGCCGAAATCACGCACCCGCACCACATCGGTTAACGGGCAGTCACCGCCGCTGTTCGCTACCGCAACAGAAGTAACGAGCCGCTGCTGATTGGCCTGCGCCAGCAGCGCGGCACAGGCAGACGGCGACAGGCGGCGTAACTTAAACTGAGTAATGCGTCCCGGCGGATCGCTCAACTGTAGCGGCGCGAAGGGATTGTAATAAGACGGTAAATAGCGATACCCCACCAGCATCAGCGCCAGCAGAGTGCAGACAACGATCAGGCTCTTTACGCGCACGTCTCCCCCTCAGTTTTCCTCAAAACATTATGGCAGAAGGCCGCGAATCGTGCGTTTCGTCGTGCTATGGTATGTGTTTTGTGAATAAGTGTGGGTGAACGTAGAAATGGCAAAACTGCGGGTAGGGGTCGTCTTCGGCGGCAAATCAGCGGAACACGAGGTGTCGTTACAGTCAGCAAAAAATATTGTCGATGCCATGGATAAGTCGCGCTTTGAGGTTGTGCTGCTGGGGATTGATAAACAGGGTCAATGGCATATCAGCGATGCGAATAATTACCTGCTTAACGCCAGCGATCCGGCGCGTATTGCACTGAATCCGTCGCAAAACAGTGTGGCGCTGGTGCCGGGCAACACTGCGCAGCAGCTTATCCAGGCGCAAAACAGCGCGCCGCTGCCGGATGTTGATGTGATTTTCCCTATCGTCCACGGTACGTTGGGCGAAGATGGTACCTTGCAGGGCATGCTGCGCCTGGCGAACCTGCCGTTTGTCGGCTCCGACGTGCTCGCTTCGGCGGCCTGCATGGATAAAGATGTCACCAAGCGTTTGCTGCGTGATGCCGGATTAGCTGTCGCGCCCTTTATTACCCTGACGCGCGCCAACCGTCAGCAGATTGCCTTTAGCGACGTTGAAGCGCAACTCGGCCTGCCGCTGTTCGTCAAACCGGCCAACCAGGGCTCGTCCGTTGGCGTCAGCAAAGTGACCAGCGAAGCGCAATATCATGAAGCGGTGCGCCTGGCGTTTGAGTTCGACAAGAAAGTGATCGTTGAGAAAGGCATCAAAGGCCGCGAGATCGAATGCGCGGTGCTCGGCAATGACGATCCGCAAGCCAGTACCTGCGGCGAAATCGTGCTGCACAGCGAGTTCTACGCTTACGACACCAAATACATTGATGAAAACGGTGCGCAGGTGGTGGTGCCTGCGGATATCGCGCCGGAGATCAACGATAAGATCCGTCAGATTGCAGTGCAGGCGTACCAGACGCTGGGCTGTGAAGGGATGGCGCGCGTCGATGTGTTCCTGACGCCGGACAACGAAGTCGTTATCAATGAGATCAACACGCTGCCGGGCTTTACCAACATCAGCATGTATCCAAAACTGTGGCAGGCGAGCGGCATCAGCTACCCTGATCTGATCACCCGCCTGATTGAACTGGCTATCGCGCGCCATCAGGTAAACAGCACGCTGAAAATTTCCGTCAACGGTTAAGCATTACTTTGCCTTATCCGCTGCCTCCTCCTCTTCCGGGCGGCGGCGGATAATCAACCCGGCCAGCCAAAATCCAATCACCCAGGTCACCAGCCCGACGGCATAGGTTTGCCAGCCTTTGGCCTCAAACCCCAGCAGGCCCACGACCCCATTCAGAATAAAAATCAACCCAATCGCAAACGCGTAATAGTGCCAGTCACGGCGTATTTTCGCAGGCAGCTTCATGACAACTCCGGCAGTCAAAAAGGCATCATCGCATAGCCTGTCTTTCAGGTCTGTGTGATGTATGGAAAATCTGAAATGTTACTTGAATAATGAAAATGTTACAAAAATGTGATCACTAACAAAAATTGTTCAAACGGAATCCTTCCCGGTGGGAAATTATCACCATTCTGATGTTGACAACGGGGCGCAACTGTCACAATTAGCCTGAATTCTGACCAGCACCCGCTGCTGCATCACTGAAAGGTAAGCAACGAATTGAGTAAAGAGTACCGGAGGTCTTATGGCTGATTTTTCCCTGTCAAAACCCTTCACGGGCGTGAAAAAACGTGATGCCTCAAGGCCAGGCAATTTGGCTTATGCCGTGTTTGTCCTGCTCTGCTTCTGGGCTGGCGCGCAGTTGTTGAACCTGCTGGTACACGCGCCTGGCGTGTTCGAAAGATTGATGCAGGTTCAGGACGCCTCCCGCCCCCACGTTGAACTGGGGTTTGGCGTCGGCACGCTGTTTGGTCTCGTGCCGTTCCTTGCGGGAAGCGCATTGTTGGGTGTCATCGGCCTTTTCCTGCGCTGGCGACGACACCACTCAGATTAATTCTGCGCCATACAGGCAGCCCGACGATCGTCGACGCGCTTCGCAAACCATGCTGTCGTCAGGTTACGCGTGATCTTCGGGCTTTCTAACTGGATCCCCGGCAAAATCTCTCTCGGCAGCGTTTTCCCGCTTTTCTGTTCCGCCAGACGATAAACTTCGCGGTACAGCGTCGTCTCTTCAAACTTCTGACTGTCGCCGCGCTCCAGTTGACGGCGAATATCGCGATCGCTCATCCCCAGTTTCGGCCCGAGCTTTCTTACCGCCAGTTCCGTCGCGCCCGTATTGCTGCTGCCGTAAAGGATCACATCGCCATCCAGCGCCAGTTTCACGCCGGTCGCTTTGCTAACCGCATTCTGGAACGCCGCATTGCGGCTGGCGTACAGCCCGGCGTTAAAATCGGCGAAACGGTAAATCGGCGCGCTGTAGCTGGCAGGATAATTCAGCAGATGGTAAGTGCCGAACCACAAACCGCCGCGACGGCTGAACACTTCCTGGCGTACCGTGCCATCCATCTTCCACGGATACCCCTCGGTGTGCTGCTCGGCAAACGCCACGCTGATTTGCATCGGCCCGCCGGTACGCACCGGGTTGAAGGAACCAAACAGCGTCTGCCCCATCGGCACCATATTGATAAAGTCGTCAAAAATGGCGCTCAGCTCTTTTTCCGTTCTGACGTTGTCCAGCCGCTCGCTGTAGCTTTTACCGTTCGGCGAAGGGATTTTCAGCGCGGTATGCACCAGCAGCGGCGGAATGTGCATCCGCTGCGCGCGCTTATCGATCTCTTTCCAGGCGATTTTGTTCAGCCCCGGCACGGCCGGATCGGCCTGATAGTTCGATTCCTGCTGCGCCACCGCCAGCACCGAGCAGATATTCTCCAGCGTCGGCGCCAGCTTCTGGCTGCTAAATGTGGTGGCGATATCCTGCGCCCAGCCATTGCGATCTTTCACGCTGGCGGGCATTTTCTGCCGCACCACGCTTGCCACATCCAACGGTTTGTTGCTCTCTTTTTCTTTCTCCGCTTCCCGCTGGGAAACCGGGGCTTGCGTGCTACAACCGGCAAGGATCAGAGCCGCCAGCAGCCAGCCAAAACGGGGGACGTAAACCATAACGTTCCTTGTGTTAACCAAAACGGTGAGGCACAGGCACAATTTCCTGGCCGTTCAATTCATACTCAAAACTGCGCAAGCGTTTGTAGATGGACATCAGCTCCACCAACGTCGTCCAGGAGGTGATCAAATACTGGAACGAGCTGCGGACCTGATCGAAAACGTTGGTAATCTGATGCATCAGACCCAGCGTAATCGCGCCAGCGGCAATGGTCGGAAACAGCATAATCAGACCAAACACCACATCAACTTGCATATAGAGAATACGGGCGATGTTGAAATAGGTGTAGTGAAAATAGAGGCGGAAATAGTTGCGGCGCACGGCGCTGAACAGTTCGGCGACGGTCGGCGGTTGCGCGCGCGTGGCGTCATCTTCGCCGTAGACCAGCTCTTTACGGTAGGCGGCTTCAACGCGCTGATTCTTAAACTGTAATCCAGGCAGGTTGATACCGATTAAGGCCAGCAACAGGGTGCCGAACAACGCCCAGCCCACGCCCGCGATCACCAGACCGTAAGGAACATGTCCCACCAGCGGCAGCTCCTGCACATGCGGTGACAGCGCCACCAGCACCGGCAAAAACGCAATCAGCGTCATGATCGCATTGATAAAGCTGACGCCCATATCTTCCAGCGTCTGGGCAAAACGCATGGTGTCTTCCTGCACACGCTGCGCGGCCCCTTCGATATGACGCAGATGCGCCCAGTGCGCCATATAGTATTCGTTCATCGCCGTACGCCAGCGGAACACATAGTGGCTGACGAAAAAGTTATTCAGTACCGCTACCGTCACGGCAATCAGCGCGATCCACAAGAAGACGCCAATCTCGCTATAAAGCTGGCTCAGGCTGACCTTGTTGGGCGCACTGAGCGCAGTTTGCACCAAATCGAAAAACGGCTGATACCAGGCGTTGATGGCAACGTTCACCTCCACCAAAAACCAGGTCACAAAGACGATCAACGCCGTACCGAGTACCGACCAGTACTGCCAGCGGTGCGGCGAGGCGACAAACCAGCACAGCGCAAACAGGCCGACGCAAACGGCATAATAAGCATAAAAAAGTAAAAAGCTGGGGCACCAGAAACGCGTAGCGCTGATCGGGACGTCCGCCGATGCGCCGGTTAAGCGCATTAACCAGCCCTCACCACCAGCCTGCCAGAATACGACAGCGATCAGCGCCCAGATAAAGGCCGACAAAAAGAACAGCGTCGGCTTAGGAAAGAAAGATTTAAACATGGGTACTCCTGCTTACTTCTTATTATTTACAAAAATGCTGTGTAGCGGATTCCTGCACCGGGCATAGCGCAGGGATAAAAAAGCGCCGCGCAGTGCGACGCCGTGTCGTTGTATCAGACCTGAGGGTAACCCCTTAGTTCGCTTGCCATTCGTGAAGAATTGTTTCGACCGGTTTCACATACACCGGGTTGCCGGGAACGGTTAACGTACGCCACACGTCGTTGTAGTGATTGATCAGGGTTGTGGCCTGCGCAGCCGGGCGGTTAGCGGTGGTATGGGCGTCCTGCGCCATCGTGATGGAATAACCCCGGCTGGCGCCGTTTTTCAGCGTGGTATCCACGCAGTAATCGGTGGCACAACCGCACATCACCCAGGCGTTGATATCGTGCTCGCGCAGCACCGCTTCAAGCTGCGTTTTATAGAACGCGTCGCAGGCGGTTTTGGTGACGTACAGGGCGTTCGCAGGCTGATGCAGCTCCGGCAGCAGCGCAAACCCTTCGCTCCCCTCTTCCAGCCCGCCCGCTTCCGCATGCTGAATGAAAATCACCGTATCGGCGGCCTGCGTTAACTGGTTAATGCGGGCGACACACTGCGCCCGCTGAATACGCTCGGTGGCGAACACGCCATTTTGCATATCCACCACCATCACGACCCGTTTACCTGCCATCTGCTCTCTCCTGTCAGTGGGAAAGAAGGAGATTACCACATCCGGCGAACGTCGTGGTCTGGCGGCAAAATAACCATTTTTACCCATCGTTACGTATTAGGGGGAAAGAATCCGCTAATTGGGCCTTTGCAACACCGCACTAAGTAGTATAAATACGCTCTATCTATCCCATTTATTTATGGAACCCTGCGTTGAAACGTTGTCTGCTTCTCTCTGCGCTGCTCTGCGCGCAGAGCTTGACTTCCGCTCAGGCGGCTGTTCAGTCTCCTGACCCGGTATTTGCATCTGATATTGTTGATCGTTACGCCAACCATATTTATTACGGTAGCGGCGCAACCGGCATGGCGATGGTGGTGATTGACGGCAACCAGCGCGTGTTCAAAAGCTACGGCGAAACCCGCCCCGGCAGCAACGTTCGCCCGCAGCTTGATTCGGTGATTCGTATTGCTTCCCTCTCCAAGCTGATGACCAGCGAAATGCTGGTGAAAATGCTCGATCAGGGCAAAGTCCGTCTCGACGATCCGTTAAGTAAATATGCGCCTCCCGGCACGCGTGTGCCGACCTACCAGGGCACGCCAATTACGCTGGTGAACCTTGCAACGCATACCAGCGCCCTGCCGCGCGAACAGCCCGGCGGCGCAGCGCGACGTCCCGTTTTCGTCTGGCCAACGTACGAACAGCGCTGGAGCTGGCTCTCAACCGCCACGCTGAAAACCGCGCCGGGTACGCAGGCGGCTTACTCCAACCTGGCCTTTGATCTGCTGGCGGATGCCTTGTCGAAAGCGGCAGGCAAGCCTTACCCGCAGCTTTTCGAAGAGCAGATCACCCGCCCGCTGGGGATGAAAGACACCACCTTTACCCCGTCGCCGGATCAGTGCAAACGCCTGATGATCGCCGAGAAAGGCGCCAGCCCGTGCAATAACACGCTGGCCGCCATCGGCAGCGGCGGCGTCTACTCCACGCCGGGAGACATGATGCGCTGGATGCAGCAGTTCCTGTCGTCGGATTTCTACACCCGTAACAGCCAGGCGGATCGCATGCAAACGTTGATCTACCCGCGCAACCAGTTAACGCGGGTGATCGGCATGGATGTGCCCGGCATAGCCGATGCGCTCGGCCTCGGCTGGGTCTACATGGCGCCCAAAGAGGGGCATCCTGGGATCATTCAGAAAACCGGCGGCGGCGGCGGCTTTATCACCTACATTGCGATGGTGCCGCAGCATAATGTCGGCGTTTTTGTCGTCATCACCCGTTCGCCGCTGACGCGCTTTGCCAATATGAGCGACGGCGTTAACGATCTGGTCAGTGCGTTAAGCAGCAACGTGCCGCAAGTGATCCCCGCCTCCTGACAACATCAGAGGCAGGCGGTTTCGCCGTTTGCCTCTGCCCTTAACGGCGATTTTGGTAAAACAGAACCTCTGCTTTTCGGCTACAATGCCGCCATCTGTTCCACAAACATCAGGCATACCATGACCGATTTAATTACTCGCCCACGCCGCCTGCGCAAATCACCTGCCCTGCGCGCCATGTTTGAAGAGACAACACTGAGCAAAAACGACCTGGTGTTGCCGATCTTTGTTGAAGAAGAGTTAAACGATTACAAAGCCATTGAGGCGATGCCCGGCGTGATGCGCATTCCGGAAAAGTATCTCGCCCGCGAAATTGAACGCATCGCCAAAGCCGGTATTCGCTCGGTGATGACCTTCGGCATCTCTCACCACACTGATGAGACCGGCAGCGACACCTGGCGTGAAGATGGCCTGGTGGCGCGCATGTCGCGCATCTGCAAAGAGACGGTGCCGGAGATGATCGTGATGTCCGATACCTGTTTCTGCGAATACACCTCTCACGGCCATTGCGGCGTGCTGTGCGATCACGGTGTCGATAACGATGCGACCCTGATTAACCTCGGCAAACAAGCCGTTGCCGCCGCTGCTGCCGGCGCGGACTTTATCGCCCCTTCCGCAGCAATGGACGGCCAGGTGCAGGCGATTCGCCATGCGCTGGATGCAGCAGGCTTTACCGATACCGCCATCATGTCCTACTCGACCAAATTCGCCTCTTCGTTCTACGGCCCGTTCCGTGAAGCGGCAGGAACGGCGCTGAAAGGCGATCGCAAAACCTACCAGATGAACCCGATGAACCGTCGCGAGGCGATCCGTGAATCGCTGATCGATCAGGCCGAAGGCGCAGACTGCCTGATGGTGAAACCGGCAGGCGCATACCTCGACATCCTGCGCGATATCCGTGAACGCACCGAGTTACCGCTGGGCGCCTATCAGGTAAGCGGTGAATACGCGATGATCAAATTCGCCGCGCTGGCGGGTGCAATCGATGAAGACAAAGTGGTGCTGGAAAGCCTGGGCGCGATCAAACGCGCGGGCGCAGACCTGATCTTCAGCTACTTCGCCCTTGACCTCGCCGAACGCGGTATTCTTTGAGCCGCCTTTCTCTCCCCTACGGGGGAGAGAGCTATCCCTTCCCCTTTCTCTCCCCTGCGGGGGAGAGAAACATCCCTTCCGCACCGCTTTTGCTGTCATCCAGCCGTCTTGCCGTTGTCATATCTTCATTGTAATGAAATGTAAACGTCATCTTCCCCCGTTACTGTCATCGGCAAGACGGGAGGAGAAACCACCATGTTTAGTCTCGACAACGTACTTGAGGATCTCTGGCCGCAGGCCAGACCTGCGCCCTGGCAAAAAAACCTGCTACGGCGCCTGCTTTACGAACAGGAGTTCCAGCAATTCGCCGCAAGCCATCCCCACCTGAAAGGGCTGGATATGGTGGAACAAGTGCTTGAACATCTACAAATCCGCTGCACCGTTCCCGCTCACGACCTCGAACAAATCCCCGAACAAGGCCCACTGGTCATCATCGCTAACCATCCGACAGGTACGCTTGACGGGATGGCGCTGATGTACGCCGTTTCGCGCGTTCGCCGCGATGTGAAGGTGGTTACCAACCGCATGTTGACCCACCTTGAACCGCTCAGCTCGCTGTTTATCCCGGTGGATAACATGGGCGGCCGCACGCGGAAATCCTCGCTGCAACAGATGGAAAACCATTTGCAGGGCGGCGGCGTGCTGATCTTCTTCCCGGCGGGAGAAGTCTCACGCATGACGCGTAAAGGCATCCGCGATAAAAGCTGGCACGCCGGGTTTATCAAACTGGCGAGTAAGTTTCGCGCGCCGCTGCTGCCCGCCTGGATCGACGCGCGTAACAGCGCGCTGTTCTACGCCAGCGCGATGGTGTCGGATACGCTGCCCTTCCTGCTGCTTATGCAGCAGATGTTTCGCCGCCGGGACAGCAACCTGCCGATCAAAATCGGCCAGCGCATTCCCTGGGATAGCTGGCATACGCCGCAACTTGCCCCGCGCGAACTGGCCGATAAGTGTCGCCAACATGTGTTGCGTCTGGGTAAAGGACTCCCCGGTCCCTTCAAAACCGAGTGCGCCATCGCGCGCCCGGAAGAGCGCGTCACGCTGCGCCGCGCACTTAATAATGCCGAGTGCCTCGGCCGCACCGCGGACGGAAAAGTTATTTACCTCTGGCAGCGCAACGGGCAGGAAGACTCGCCGTTACTGCGCGAGCTGGGACGGCTGCGTGAAATCGCCTTCCGTGCGGTGGGTGAAGGCAGCGGTAAACGTCGTGATACGGATAAATATGACGACGATTACCTGCACCTGATCCTGTGGGACGAGGCCGATCTGGAAATCGTCGGCGCATACCGCTTTATGCCGACATCACTACAGGTTGAGGCGCGCGGCGTGGAAGGCTTATACAGTTACAGCCTGTTCCATTACGACGATCGCATGTCCGATGTGCTGCGTCACGGCATCGAACTGGGGCGCAGCTTTATTCAGCCGCGCTACTGGGGACGTCGCGGCCTGGATTATCTGTGGTCGGGCATTGGCGCTTACCTGGCGCGTTACCCGCAATACCGCTACCTGTTTGGCCCGGTCTCCATCTCCGGCGGCCTGCCGCCAGCGGCGCGGGATCTGCTGGTAGCGTTCTACCGCTTGTGGTTCCCGGCAACCTGGCCTCTGGCCTCATCGCGTCGGCCGTGGCCCGCCTCGATGCCGGACGTGCTCGCCCAGTTTAGCGGTGACGATTACACCGAAGATTTAACCCGGCTGAAATCGCTGCTCGGCAATCTTGGTTGCGGCATTCCACCGCTCTACAAGCAGTACTCTGAACTGTGTGAACCGGGCGGCGTGCAGTTTATCGACTTCGGTTGCGATCCCGATTTCAATAACTGTGTCGATGGTCTGGTGCTGGTGGATTTAACGCGGCTGAAAGCAAACCGCTACGAGCGTTATATCGCCGCGCATCTGCCGGAGCAAAAAGCGGGCTGAATGTTGCTAAAAAGTGTAACGCGCCGCTGACCTGAGCGTTGGCTTTCGTGCCGGAGAAGGCAAAATCCTTATCCGGCACGCATGCATTCAACCCTGCACCAGCCGCAGCTGCGCCCGCCTGCTGTTCAGACGAGGATTATGCGTCAGGATGACATATAAAATCGGTCGCCAGGCCATATATATCCTCCTTTGTTAAATATTCCTGGATTTGCCTGAAGCTGTTTTTTTTCCAAATTAATGGCTGAGAAAAATCAGGTCAATCTATTATCCAGAAGAATATTTAACATCAGGCATTCACCTGATTAATATGTGTAACCGCTCACAAAAAAGAGCCAAATCACGCCATAAAATCAATGTGTTAACTTATTGTGAAAATAAAAAAATAAACGTAGCGCCGTTGTATTAATTAAAGCATCCAATGCGCAAAGCGACGTAAGAATTATCGGATTTAAATTTCCAGTTATTCCCTATTATATTTCCAAAAATCGCCTCAGTGGCTGTTTCTGTCCCCACTTGCACAGTTAATTTCACCTTAGAGAGTTTCTTCCTCGCTTTCACCATTGCAGGGCAGCCTGCACTCGTTTTCGGTCGTCGGCGGTGCACTCTTATCGTGCATTTACCGCTGTGTTGCCTGTAACCCCATGAGCCAGAAGGTTTCTTTTTTCTGGCACTGACTTTGCAACTCTGCCTGCAACTGTATTAATGGCGAGGCAGTAAAAAGAATGAACACACAAACAACACTAAAAAGAACACTCGGCAGCTTCCGTCTGTGGGGCATTGCCGTCGGACTGGTTATTTCAGGGGAATACTTCGGCTGGAGTTATGGCTGGTCGCAGGCCGGAACGCTCGGCTTTCTGATTGTCGCGCTGGCGATTGCCGCCATGTACTGCGCCTTTATTTTTAGCTTTACCGAGCTGACCACAGCGATCCCACATGCGGGCGGGCCTTTCGCTTACGCCTATCGCGCCTTCGGGCCCACCGGCGGGTTTATCGCCGGGTTTGCCACGCTCATCGAGTTCGTCTTTGCACCACCGGCGATCGCCATGGCGATTGGCGCTTACCTGAACGTGCAGTTCCCGTCGCTCGATCCGAAATGGGTGGCCTGCGGCGCGTACGTCATCTTTATGGTGCTTAACATTCTGGGCGTCGGTATTGCCGCCACCTTCGAGCTGATTGTCACCCTGCTGGCGATTTTCGAACTGCTGGTGTTTATGGGCGTGGTGGCACCGGGTTTCTCGTGGAGCAACTTCACCGCCAACGGCTGGGCAGGCGCAGAAAGCTTCAGCGGCCTCGCGCTGCCGGGCATGTTTGCGGCTATCCCGTTTGCTATCTGGTTCTTCCTGGCGATTGAAGGCGCATCAATGGCGGCAGAAGAAGCCAAAGATCCGAAACGCACCATTCCGCGTGCGCTCGGCGGCGGCATTCTGACGCTGACGGTACTGGCGGTGGGCGTGATGATTCTGGCGGGCGGCGTTGGCGACTGGCGCACGCTGTCGAACATCAACGATCCGCTGCCGCAGGCAATGAAAGTGGTGGTCGGCAGCAGCAGCGGCTGGTTGCATATGCTGGTCTGGCTCGGTCTGTTTGGCCTGGTCGCCTCATTCCACGGCATTATTATGGGCTACTCCCGCCAGATCTACTCGCTGGCGCGCGCGGGTTACCTGCCTGCCAGCCTGGCTAACCTGAACCGTAAAACCCGTACGCCGATTCTGGCGATCCTCGCCGGTGGCGTGGTGGGGATTGCGGCGATCTTCTCCGATTCGCTGATCACCATCAGCGGCATGCCGCTTACCGCCTGCATTGTGACGATGTCGGTCTTTGGCGCTATTGTTATGTATATCATCTCCATGGCCGCGCTGTTCAAGCTGCGCCGCAGCGAGCCGGAACTTGAGCGTCCGTTTAAAGCGCCATTGTTCCCGTACGCACCGGCTTTTGCGCTCGGCATGGCGGTTCTCTGCCTGGTGGCGATGGTCTGGTACAACACCCTGCTGGCGCTGATTTTCGCCGTGATGATGCTGGGCGGTTATATGTGGTTTCGTAAAACCGCATCGGCGCGCGAACGTGCCGCGCTGGATCCGCAACTGCGCGCTATCTCCTGAGGAGACGCAATGTATAAAACCACTCTGGCGCACCGCACATGGCGGTTCGCCAGCCTGAAAGAGGTGATGGCCAAAGCCTCCCCGGCGCGTTCCGGGGATGTGCTGGCCGGGGTTGCAGCACAATCAGCCGAAGAGCGCATGGCGGCAAAAATCGCCCTTGCCGATATACCGCTGCGCGAGATCCTCGACAACCCGCTGGTTCCCTATGAAAAAGATGAGGTGACTCGCCTCATCATCGACACCCACGACAGCGCCGCCTTTACGTTAATCGCCCATCTGACGGTGGGCGAATTTCGTGACTGGCTGCTGGCCGATACCACCGATACCGCGTTGCTGAGCCAGGTTGCTCCGGCGATCACCCCGGAAATGGCCGCCGCCGTCAGCAAACTGATGCGCAACCAGGATTTGATCCTTGCCGCCAGCAAATGCAGCGTCATCACCCGCTTTCGCAACACCATCGGTTTGCCCGGCCACCTCAGCGTGCGCCTGCAACCCAACCACCCGACTGACGATCTGAAAGGCATTGCCGCCAGCATGCTGGATGGCCTGCTTTACGGCGCGGGCGATGCGGTGGTCGGTATCAACCCGGCCAGCGACAGCCTGCCGGTGCTGCAAAAGCTGAACCATATGATGGCGGACATCATCGACCGTTTTGCCATTCCCACACAGTCCTGCGTGCTGACGCACGTCACCAACACGTTACAGCTGATTGAGCGCGGCGCGCCGGTGGATCTGGTGTTTCAGTCGGTCGCCGGCACGGAAGCGGCAAACAGCGGCTTTGGTATCAACCTCGCGCTATTGCAGGAGGCGCACGAGGCCGCGCTTTCGCTGAAGCGCGGAACGCTGGGCGATAACGTGATGTATTTCGAAACCGGCCAGGGCAGTTGCCTGTCGGCGAACGCCCATCATGGCGTCGATCAGCAAACCTGTGAAGCGCGCGCCTATGCGGTAGCGCGGCACTTTAAACCGCTGCTCGTCAACACGGTGGTTGGGTTTATCGGCCCGGAATACCTGTATGACGGCAAGCAGATTATCCGCGCCGGGCTGGAGGATCACTTCTGCGGCAAACTGATGGGGCTGCCGATTGGCTGCGACGTCTGTTACACCAATCATGCTGAAGCGGATCAGGACGATATGGATACGCTGCTGACGCTGCTGTGCACCGCCGGGCTGACCTTCCTGATTGGCGTACCGGGCGCAGATGACATCATGCTCAACTATCAGAGCACCTCATTCCATGATGCGCTCTACGCGCGCCGCCTGCTGGGGCTGAAGCACGCGCCGGAGTTCGCTGACTGGCTGACGCGGATGCAGATTATCGACACCCACGGCCAGTTACGCCTTACCGGCGCAAACCATCCGTTACTGACCGTGATACCACAAGGAACGCCTGCATGAACTCGCCTGATGCCTGGTCCCTGCTGCGCGAATTCACCGACGCCCGCATTGCGCTGGGGCGCAGCGGCGCCAGCCTGCCAACCGATGAAGTGCTGAAATTTGGTCTTGCCCACGCCCAGGCGCGTGACGCCATCCATCAACCCTTCGACAGTGACGGCCTGGCAAACCAGCTCCATGAACTGGGGCTGAGCACGCTGGAAGCGCACAGCGCGGCGTCGGACCGACATATCTATCTCAACCGCCCGGATCTGGGGCGCATGCTGAGCGAAGAGAGCCGTGCCGATCTCGCCGCCAGCCGTACGCCCGCGCACGATCTGCTGCTGGTGATTGGCGATGGCTTGTCATCGCACGCGGTACACCGCCAGTCCGTGGGCTTAATCCGCGCCCTGCTGCCCTACCTTGAAACGCTGGGGATTTCGCTCGGGCCGATTGTGCTGGCGCACCAGTCACGCGTGGCGCTGGGCGACGATATCGGCGAAACGCTGGGCAGCAAAGCGGTGGCCATTCTGATTGGCGAGCGGCCCGGTTTGTCCTCGCCGGACAGCCTGGGCGTCTATCTCACCTGGAAGCCGCAGCGCGTACGCATTGAGTCGGAACGCAACTGCATCTCCAACATTCGCCCGGAAGGGCTGAATTACGAAGCGGCGGCCTTTAAACTGGCGTGGCTGCTGGAACAGGCGTTTTTACGTCGTCTGACCGGCGTACACCTGAAAGATGAGAGCGACAACCCGGCGCTGCATGGCCGCGTCACGCCGCGGATTACCGCAACGAGTTAACCCGTTGGCAATGCGGCTCCGCGTTGCCACTTTTCTCTCCCCCTCCTGATTCCCCCTGAAAGGCATGAAGAAAGTGCTTACTCCCCGGCAGCACATCGTCTAAGTTGATGGCGTGATGAAAAAACACCAAACGGGTGACCTATGAAAATTGTTGTGTTAGATGGCGGTATTCTTAATCCGGGCGATCTGAGCTGGCAGGGGCTGGAGCAACTGGGCGAGGTGGCGGTATATGACAACTCCACGCCGGAGCAAGTGGCAGAAAGGCTGGCGAACGCCGATGTCGCCATCACCAACAAAGTGGCGCTGGGCGAAGCGGTGTTCAGCCAGTGTCCGGAGCTGAAATTTATCGCCGTCACCGCCACCGGCTATAACATTATCGATCTGAGCGCCGCGCGTTTGCGCGGTATTGCCGTCGCCAATGTGCCCTCCTACGGCACCGCCACGGTGGCGCAATTCACCACCGCACTGCTGCTGGCGCTGTGTAACCGCGTCAGCGAACACAGTGCGGATGTTCGCGCCGGGGGCTGGCAGCAGCGCAACAGTTGGTGTTACTGGCTGAACCCGATGATTGAACTGGCGGGCAAAAAGATCGGCATTATCGGTTATGGCCGCATCGGCCAGGCAGTTGGCGCTATCGCCCAGGCGATGGGGATGACGGTGCTGGCCTGCGCGACAGGCTCAGCAAAAAGGGCGGAAAACAGTAACGTGCGTTATGTCGATCCCGACACGCTGTACGCCGAAGCCGATGTCATCAGCCTGCACTGCCCGCTGACGCCTGCCACCAAAGGGATGATCAACCACAGCACACTGCAAAAAATGAAACCCGGCGTACTGCTGCTGAACGCCTCGCGCGGCGATCTGATAAATGAAGCGGATCTGGCTGCCGCGTTGAATGCAGGCCATGTCGCAGGCGCGGCCGTGGATGTGCTCTCCAGCGAACCGCCTGCTGCCGATAACCCGTTGCTGTGCGCCAAAAACTGCCTGATCACCCCGCATATTGCCTGGGCGTCGGTGGAAGCGCGCGGGCGCATTCTTGCGACAACGGTGGAAAACGTCGCCGCGTTTATTGCCGGACAACCGCAAAACCGCGTGGATTAAGCGATCGACGCCCGGTTGATCGCTTGAGCGTACAACCAGGCGCAATCTGCTTCACGCGATTGCCTGATGGGCTACGCTTGGTTAATCACCCCTGTTTCAGCAAGGAGCCGCCGATGATTGCCACGCAAACCCTGTTTCCGCGCCGCCTGCCGCACCCGGACCCACGCGATCCGGCGATTCTCAACTGGGCGAAAAACGCCACGCTGGCGGCAGAAAATGCCCTGCAAACGCCGGAGAACGAAGCGCAATTGCAGGAGATGATCGCCGCTGCGACGGGCAAAATTCGCTTTATCGGCAATCGGATGTCGCCGGGCAGAATGCTGGCGCTTAGCGGCCCGGAAGACCGGCTTATCGATCTTTCTCGCCTGCGGGGCGTGCTGGAAGTGGACAACGACAGCGTGACCTTTGGCGCAGGAACGCCGCTGCATGAGATGTTTGAAACGCTGACCGCGATGAACCGCATGCTGGCCGCCTCGCCGGGTGTGATTGATGTGCAGACGCTGGCGGGCGCGATCTCCACCGGCACCCACGGCCAAGGAATGCAGCAAAGCTCGCTGGCGGATGAAGCGCTGCGTATCCGGCTGGTTGATGCCACAGGCAACGTGCATGAGATCGATCGCCAGCATCGCTGGTTTGGCGCGGCACAGCTTGGTCTGGGCACGCTCGGTGCCATCAGCGCCGTCACACTGCGTACCCGCCCTTTTACCCTTTTTACCTGTTTCAAAAGCGCCAGCCCTGCCGATACGCTGGTGGACGATCTGAACGACTGGAACGCACAATGGGCGTTCAGCAAAGCCTGGTGGTTCCCGGATGAAAATAAAATTCATGCGTGGAAGGCCCGCGGAGCCACCGCCGAAGAGCAGGCGCGCTGGCACGCCAATCACGGCGATCTGGTCGAAATGGAAGAGACGGACACGGAGATGAACGCGACCGTCGATAAAACGCTGGAGCAGATGCGCGACGACACACAGATTGTCGATGACAACGGCAAACCGTTTCGCACCGTCACGCGCTTTAAAGATTTCACCGATGTGATTGGCGACATTTACCAGCTTTTTTGCCGGGGGATTGCCACGCCGCAAATCAATATTGAAATCAGCGTTCCCATGGCGCGCGCTCCGGCGGTGATAGCGCGAATTAAGGCGTGGCATACCCGCTCACATCCGCATATGCACTACCCGATTATTTTGCGCTGCACCGGGCCTTCACAGGCCTGGCTCAGCCCGGCGTGGCAGGAACCGACCTGTTTTTTCGGTTTTGTGGTCTATTACGCCGCCGATGGCTCGCTCTCTGAAGAGGGGCTGGAATTCCTGCGCGCCGCCGAGCGGCTGCTGGCGGAAGAAGGCGGTAAGCCGCACTGGGGAAAATATTACGATCCGACACTGTACGACTGGCCCACGCTTTATCCGCAGTGGTCGGCGTTTCAGGAAGTTCGCCAGCAGCTCGATCCGCAGGGGAAATTCCTCAACGCCTTTATGACGGAGCTACTGGCATGAGCGGCGCATTTGCCTGGGTGACGCTGCTGACGCAGCCGGATTATCTGCGCGGCGTGGAGACGTTGCAGCGCTCGCTGCGCGCCAGCGGTTCGCCGTGGCCGCTGGTGGTCATGGTGACGCCAGCGATTGATGACAATCTGCGCCAGCATCTGCACACGCAGGGTTGCCGGGTGCAGGAAGTCCCGGTGATAGGCCCGGATCCGGCGCTGGCGCAGCGCTATGCCAATGAACGTTTTGCCGAGGTGTGGAGCAAGCTGGCGGTGTGGCGGTTGACGGAGTACCAGCGGGTGGCCTTTCTCGATGCCGATATGCTGGTGATTAACAATATGGATGAGGTGTTTTCGCTGCCGCTCGCCGCAGACACCATTGCCGCCTGCCATGCCTGTCGCTGTAATCCCAATCGCATTGCCAGCTACCCGGAACGCTGGCGGCCGGAAAACTGCTATTACAGTTGGTGTGATGATCCCGGGATGCACGGCCATCCGCCCGCGTCGCTGGATAACTACCTCAACGGCGGTTTTCTGGTGCTGACGCCGGACGAGGCGATGTATCAGCAGATGATGCAGCGGCTGGCAGAGAAAGCTGATATTTCAGCGTACATTTTTGCCGAGCAGGATTTTCTCAACGAGGTGTTCCGCGATCGCTGGCAGCCGTTGCATTACGGCTATAACGCATTAAAAACCCTGGCGCTCCAGCATCCGCAGATGTGGGATCTCGCGCGGGTAAAGAATATCCATTACATCATTGATAAACCATGGGAGAAGACGCCGCAGCCGGGAGATAAGTGGTACGAATTAGATAAGTTGTGGTGGGAATACGCATAAATCAGGGTTTGGTTGATTTGCCCGGTGGCGGCTGCGCCTTACCGGGCCTACGGATTGTGCAACACACATCAAACCGGCATCCATGCCCAGGCCGGATAAGCGCAGCGCCATCCGGCACAGAAATCATTCCCTGCATTTGCAATATCGCCCGGTGGCGGCTGCGCCTTACCGGGCCTACGGATTGTGCAACACACATCAAACCGGCATCCATTCCCAGGCCGGATAAGTGCAACTCCATCCGGCACAGAAATCACTCCCTGCATTTCGGTGGCGGCTACGCCTTACCGGGCCTACGGATTGTGCAACACAAATCAAACCGGCATCTATCCGTAGGCCGGATAAGCGCAGCGCCATCCGGCACTTAACACGCGTCACAGATTTCACCGGGCGGCGCTAAAACCTCAAAGCATCTGCAAATAGATCCGCCGCAAAAGCTGGGTGATCGGCCCCGGTTTACCGTCGCCGATGGTCTGCCCGTCAACGGCAATCACCGGCCAGACAAACGTGGTGGCCGAGCTGATAAACACTTCACGGGCGTTGCGCGCCTCTTCCGGGGTGAACAGCCGCTCCTCGATCGTCACGCCGTGCTCCTCGGCCAGCTTCACCAGCGCTTTGCGGGTGATGCCGTGCAAAATACTGTTGCTCAGCGGCCGGGTCACCACGGTGTTATCGTCCTGCACGATATAGCAGTTACAGGAACTCCCCTCGGTGATATAGCCGTTTTCCACCAAAAAAGCGTCGTCCGCGCCCTGCGCTTCGGCAAAGGCTTTTGCCAGACAGGGCGCCAGCAACTGCACGGTTTTGATATCCCGGCGCTGCCAGCGAATATCCGGGCAGGTCACCACGCGAATGCCTTTGCTGGCCGCCGGGTGATCCACCACCGCGCGCGCCTGGGTGAATAACACCAGCGTCGGCGGCGTACTGGCGGGCGGGAAATGGAAATCCCGATCGCCGGCGTTACCGCGCGTCAGTTGCAGGTAAATGCCGCCTTCCTGCAACGCATTTTCGACAATCAGCCGCTGGTGGATCTCGCGCAGGCCGTTTTCATCCACCGCCAGCGTTAACCCCAGCTCGCCGCAGGAGCGCACCAGCCGCGCATAGTGCCCGGCAAAATCCACCAGCTTGCCATTCACCACGGCGGTCACTTCATACACCGCATCGGCAAACAAAAAACCCCGGTCAAAGACCGATACTTTCGCCGCCGCTTCCGGCAGGTATTCGCCATTCACATAGACTGTGCGTGACATGATTCTCTCCTTACGCTTCGCCATCAGCCCCACAGAGCCGGTGTCGGTGGAAAAAGTTCGCTGCCATCATAATGCAGCCCGTGCGGGCGATCGTCCGCCAGCAGCAGCGGCCCGTCGAGATCGACAACGCTGGCCTGCTGCGCGACTACCACGGCGGGCGCCATCGACAGCGACGTTGCCACCATGCAGCCCACCATGATTTGCAGCCCAAGCTGCTGCGCCTGTGCCCGCACGCGCAGCGCTTCGGTCAGGCCGCCGGTCTTGTCGAGCTTGATATTGATAAACTCATAGCGCCCGACCAGTTGCGCCAGCGTGGCGGAATCATGGCAGGATTCATCGGCGCACAGCGGCACCGGATGCGGCAACTGCGCCAGTACGGCGTCCTGCCCTGCCGCAAGCGGCTGCTCGATAAGCGAGACGCCAAGCGCCGCCAGCGCCGTCGCCTGCGGTAAATAGATGCTCTCGTTCCAGCCTTCATTGGCATCGACGATCAGCCGCGCCTGCGGTGCGCCTTCCCGCACGGCCGTCACGCGGGCGATATCCTGCTCATCGGCCAGCTTCAGCTTCAGCAAGGGACGCCAGGCATTTTCCCGCGCCGCCTGCTGCATCTTCGCTGGCGTATCCAGCGACAGCGTATAGGCCGTTTGCAGGTGGTGCGGCGCTCCGCTGCCGGTCAGTTGCCAGATGCTCTGCCCGCTGCGTTTGCACTGCCAGTCCCAGAAGGCACAGTCCAGCGCATTGCGCGCCGCGCCTGCCGGTAGCCGCTGCTGCAACTGCTCGCGGCTCATCCCGGCAGCGAGATCGCCGCGCAGCGCCTCAATCTGCGCCATCACGCTTTCAACGGTTTCATCGTAGCGGGCGTAAGGCAGGCATTCGCCGCGCCCGGTAATGCCCTGCGCCTGCAACGTGACCGACACCACATCGGCCGCCGTGCGGCTGCCGCGCGAGATCGTAAACGCCTGGCGCAGCGGCCAGCGCTCATGCGCTACCGACAGTTCCATTACAGCGTCGCCAGCGCGTCAACCAGCGCGCCAACGCCCTGACGGAACGGATCAACCACCGGCAGCCCGGTACGCTGCTGCAGGGAGGCCATCAGCGCAATCGCCTCTGCCTTATCCAGCGCCGACGTATTGACGGAAATGCCGATAAATTTCGCTTTCGGGTTCGTCAGTTGCGCCATTTTCAGGTTCAGCGCCATGCAATCGAGAATATCCGGTACAGGATAGTCAACGCCGCGCATATGGGTGCGGGTAGGTTCGTGGCACAGCACCAGCGCATCCGGCTGCGCGCCGTGGATAAGCCCGGTGGTCACCCCGGCAAATGAAGGGTGAAACAGCGACCCCTGCCCTTCGATGATATCCCAGTGATCGGCGTCGTTATCCGGGGCGAGGGTTTCCACCGCGCCGGAGACGAAGTCCGAGACCACCGCGTCCACGCTGATGCCGCTGCCGCTGATCAGAATGCCGGTCTGCCCGGTCGCGCGGAAGGTGGCTTTGCCGCCACGGGCGAGGATCTCTTTTTCAATCGCCAGCGCCGTGTACATCTTGCCGCAGGAACAGTCCGTACCAACCGGCAACAGACGTTTGCCGCTGCGTTTACGCCCGCTGGCGACCGGATATTGCTGAGTCGGGTGGCGAACATCAAACAGCGAGCGGCCAAGACGGTCAGCCAGTACCTTCAGTTCCGGGACATCAGCCAGTTTATTATGCAGGCCCGCCGCCAGATCCAACCCGCTTTCCAGCGCATGGCTGAGGATGGAAATCCACTCTTTTGAAATAATACCGCCGCGGTTAGCGACGCCGACCACCAGCGTTTTTGCGCCTGCTTTTACCGCTGCGTCAATATCCATATCCGGCAACTGACAATTGGCATGACAGTTCGCCATACGGTATTGCCCGACGCAATATTCCGGATGCCATTGTTTAATTCCTTCGGCGACTTTCGCCGCCAGTTGATCGTGCGCATCACCTAAAAAAAGCAGATAGGGTTTTTGAATATTCATTATTTATCCCCCTCAGGATAAGACTGAATAAAATAATTAACGCAGAAATAACATTTCTGAAAAATGGAATAATAAACTGACTGCCAATGCAGAATAACAAGGGTTTTATTATTGTCAACAACCACTAATGCAGGCCTTAATTACCATATTTATTGCAATTATCCAGTTTTTTATTCTGCTAAAGAGTTTGTAAAAAACGACTGAAAATATTTTTATCTTTAAACAAGACGATTGCAGACAGCGAGGACATAAAAATATTTTGCGCGCTACCTCACTTATTTATTCATGCACCACAACGGCGCAACTGCACTATTTTAGGCAACCAAAAAAGTGCTATCACGGCAGGTAAATCTATAAGAAGAATGGATGAGAAAAATCTAATTAATGGATGTATGGTGAAATCGTTATTAACAGGCAAATCCTTTATTAAATAAATGCGATAAATCAAAAGCATCAGGCCGTTAATTCCTGTATTCCGGCCGCTTCGTTATTCCAGTGTTGCGCATTAATTGATGGTTAAACATAAACAATCAACTGACGGACGTGAGGTAACAATGAAGAGTTTTGGTGGGAAAGTCTCTTTAATGGCCGTACTGATTTCCGGCCTGGCGGGCGCACACAGTGCACTGGCAGAAGAAATTAAAATCGGTGTGGTGCTGCCGCTGAGCGGTGCGCTGAGCGGCTATGGCCAGCCTTCACAAAAAGGTCTGGATCTGATTCAGGGCATCACTCCGACGCTGAAAAACGGCGACACCATTAAGCTTATCGTGATCGACGATAAGAGTGACAAAGTCGAAGCGGCGAACGCCATGCAGCGCCTGGTGTCCAGCGATAAAGTCGATGCCGTGATCGGTGAAGTAACCTCTTCGAATACGCTGGCGATGGTGAAAATCGCCGACGACACCAAAACGCCGCTGGTCTCTTCGACGGCGACGAACGACCGTGTTACCCGCAACCATCCGTATGTCAGCCGCGTCTGCTTCTCGGACAGCTTCCAGGGCGTGGTCGGCGCGAACCTGGCGTCCCGCGATCTGAAAGCCAAAACCGCCGCCATCGTGTTTGACAGCAGTAACGATTACTCCGTTGGCCTGGCGAAAGCCTTCCGCACCCAGTTCCTGAAAAACGGCGGCACCATTCCTATCGAAGTGCAGGCGCCGTCGGGCAGCAAAGATTTCAAAGCGCAACTCTCCAGCGTGAAAGCGAAAAACGTCGACATGATCTACATGCCGATTTACTACACCGAAGGTGCGCTGATTGCCGTACAGGCGAAACAGCTCGGCCTCGAAAAACCGGTTGTGGGCGGCGATGGCCTGGCGGCAGACCCGGTATTTTTCGAAGTGGGTAAAGATGCGGTCAACGGCTATATGACCACCGATTACTACTCACCGAACGCCAAAGAGCAGACGCCAGCCGGCGAAGCGTTTATCAAAGCCTGGGAAGAGAAGTTCAAAACCCCGACCCACACCTGGGGTGCGATGGCGGCCGATGCGTACAACGTGATTGTCAACGCCATGAACCAGTGTAATAACCCGCGCGATCGCGTCTGTGTTAACGAGAAAATCCGCGCCACCAAAGACTTCCAGGGCGTAACCGGTACGCTGACGCTGAAAGATGGCGATGCGGTGCGCAGTGCGGTGATCAACGAAGTGAAAGATGGCCAGCTCGCCTTTAAAACCGTAGTCAATCCGTAAGCAGTAACCGGCTGTTAATAAGAGGTTTTTTAATGGATGGCGCCATTTTTCTCCAGCAGGTAGTCAACGGCATGAGTCTGGGCGGCATGTACGCCCTGATCGCTATCGGCTACACCATGGTTTACGGGGTTCTGCGCCTGATTAACTTCGCGCATGCGGATGTGATGATGGTCGGCGCATTTGCCACCCTGTTTCTGTTTTCCTCGATTGGGCTACCCTTTGGGGTAGCCATTTTCCTGACCCTCGGTTTGTGCGGCCTGCTGGGCATGTTCATTGACCGGGTCGCCTATCGCCCGCTGCGCCAGGCATCGAAAATTTCGATGCTGATCACCGCCATCGGCGTCAGTTTTTTTCTCGAAAACCTGTTCAACGTGCTGTTTGGTGGCAGTTCGCGCTTCTTCTCCGCGCCGGACTATTTCAACAAAACGCTGACCTTCGGCCACATCATCATTACCAACGTGGCGTGGATCGTGCCGCTGATCACCGTGCTGCTGTTGCTGGCGATCCTCTGGCTGCTCTATCGCACCCGCTATGGTATGGCGATCCGCGCGGTGGCGTTTGACGTCAATACCGTGCGGCTGATGGGCATCGATGCGAACCGCATTATCTCGCTGGTGTTTGCCCTCGGCAGCAGCCTCGCGGCGCTGGGCGGCGTGTTTTATTCCATCAGCTACCCCACCATTGACCCGCTAATGGGCGTGCTGATTGGCCTGAAAGCCTTTGCGGCGGCGGTACTTGGCGGTATTGGCAGCGTCACCGGTGCGGTGCTCGGCGGCTTTATTCTCGGTTTTACCGAAGTGGTCGCGGTTGCCCTTTTCCCGGAGCTTGGCGGCTATAAGGATGCGTTCGCTTTCATGTTTTTGATTCTGGTCTTGTTGTTCCGCCCGGTAGGCATCATGGGTGACGAACGCCTGGAAAGGAGCCGTTTCTGATGTTGAACCCGACCACGACGCTTGCCGCGCAGGGGCGTAACCTGCTGATTATTCTTATCACCATTGCGCTACTGGTGGGGATTAACCTGCTGTTTAACGACTACATTGTGCGGGTGATCAGTACCGTTTTCGTCTTTATGATCCTCGCCGTCAGCTACAACCTGATTAACGGCGTCACCGGCCAGCTTTCGCTGGAGCCCAACGGCTTTGTCGCCGTTGGCGCGTATGTCACCGCGCTGTTTATTCTCTCCAGCGACAGCAAAATGGATATGTTCGAAATGGCGGCGCCCAGCCCATTTATTATGGTGCTGCACGCCAGCTTCCTGCCCGCACTGTTAATCAGCGGCGTGTGCGCTGCCGTGCTGGCGGTGTGCCTGGCGTTTCCGGTATTCCGCGTGCGCGGCGACTATCTGGCGATTGTCACACTGGGCTTTGGTTTTATTATCAAGATCCTCGCCATTAACAACCCGCAAATCACCAACGGCGCGATTGGGCTGAACGATATTCCCCAGCAGCCGCATCTGCTGTTCTGGTGCGGCCTGTTCGCGCTGGCAGCAACCGGGATGATCCTGCAACTGGTGTGGTCGAAGTATGGCCGCATGATGAAGGCGATTCGCGACGATGAAGATGCGGCGATTGCGATGGGTATCAATACCTTCCGCATTAAAACCTGCGCGTTCGCCACCAGCGCTTTTTTTGAAGGGATTGGCGGCGGCCTGCTGGCCTCGTTGCTGACGACGATCTCGCCGGGGCTGTTCGACTTTATGCTCACCTTCCAGTTGCTGATCATCATTGTGCTCGGCGGTCTGGGTAGCACCACCGGCGCGCTGCTGGGCACCATTGTGGTGGTGGGTAGCGGCGAATGGCTGCGTTTCCTTGACCAGCCGCTGTCGCTGTTCGGCTACGATCTTGGCTCCTATCCGGGGCTGCGGATGGTGGTCTTCTCGCTGCTGCTGTTGCTGATTATGTTGTTCGCCCGCGAAGGGTTGCTGGGGAAAAAAGAGCTGTGGCAGTTGCGCAGAAGGAGCCGTCATGACAGCAAATAACGTCATCCTGCACGTCGAGGATATTGTGATGCAGTTCGGCGGGTTGCGGGCCATCGACAACGTCAGTTTTCATGTTGATGAAGCGGAGATTTTCGGCCTTATCGGCCCCAATGGCGCAGGGAAAACCACGCTGTTTAACGTCATCACCGCGAACTACAAACCAACCAGCGGCAGCGTGACGCTGGCGGGGAAATCGATCAAAGGGCTGAAGCCCAACCAGGTGGTGAATGCCGGTATTGCGCGTACCTTCCAGAACATCCGCCTGTTTAACTCCATGACGGTGCTGGAAAACGTGATGGTCGGGCTGGATCACGCCAGCCGCTATTCACTGCTGGAAGCGGCGTTGCATATTGGCCGCTACTTCCCGGCTGAACGCGCCGCACGGGCCAAAGCAATGGAACTGCTGGAGTATATCGGCATTGCTGAATATGCCAATTTGCAGGCCACCAATCTGAGTTACGGCAACCAGCGTAAAGTGGAGATTGCCCGCGCGCTGGCAACGGCGCCCCAACTGCTGTTGCTGGATGAGCCCGCCGCCGGGATGAACCCGAAAGAGACGGAGGATCTGGCCGGGCTGATTTTCCGCATGCGCAAGGATTATCAACTGAGCGTGCTGCTCATTGAACATGACATGCCTTTCGTCAACGCATTGTGCGAACGGGTAATGGTGCTGGAGTATGGCAAACCGCTGTTTAGCGGGCTGATGTCTGAGGCGATCCAACATCCGGAGGTGATTTCCGCCTACCTGGGAGAGGTACGTTATGCTTAGCGCCCGCGAGTTAAAGGTGTTTTACGGCGTCATTCAGGGGCTGAAAGGCGTTGATATTGAGATCAACGACCGTGAAATTGTGACGCTGATTGGCAGCAACGGCGCGGGAAAAACCTCGACGCTGAACGGCATCATCAACCTGGTGCGCTCCACCGGGACGGTGAATTTCCTCAATGAGGATATCTCGCGCAGCCAGACGCACCACATTGTGCGTAAAGGGCTGGCGCTGGTGCCGGAAGGCCGCAAAATCTTCACCAACCTGACCATCGAAGAAAACCTGCGCATGGGGGCGTATAACAACCTCGCAAACTTCACCCGCCTGCGGGATCGCATGTTTACCCTGTTTCCGCGCCTGAAGGAGCGGCGTAAGCAGATGGCGGGCACCATGAGCGGCGGTGAGCAGCAGATGCTGGCGATCGCCCGCGCCTTGATGAGTGAGCCGGTGTTGTTGATGCTGGATGAGCCAAGCCTCGGCCTGGCACCGAAAGTGGTGGGCGAGCTGTTTACCACCATCCGTCAGTTGCGCGAAGAGAACATCACTATTCTGCTGGTGGAGCAAAACGCCACCGCAGCGCTGACCATCGCCGATCGCGCTTATGTGCTGGAGAATGGCAAGATTGTGCTTTCCGGCGCGGCGCAGGAGGTGCTCGCCAACCCGGAAGTGAAAAAGATGTACCTCGGCGGGTAAGCCGTATTCGTTGCTTGATGCCGGGTGGCGGCTGCGCCTTACCCGGCCTGCGGGTAAGCGCCCCGGCCTGCGGGTGAGCGATCACCTTTTTTTCCAGGCGCGATAAGCTGTAGGCCCGATAAGCGTTAGCGCCATCGGGCAATCAGCTCCGGGCTTGATGCCGGGTGGCGGCTCCGCCTTACCCGGCCTACGGATGAGCGACCGCCTTCTTTTCCAGGCCCGATAAGTTGTAGGCCCGATAAGCGTTAGCGCCATCGGGCAATCAGTTCCGGGCTTGATGCCGGGTGGCGGCTACGCCTTACCCGGCCTGCGGATGAGCAACCACCTTTTTTTTCCAGACGCGATAAGTTGTAGGCCCGATAAGCGCTAGCGCCATCGGGCAATCAGCGCCGGGCATGATGCCGGGTGGCGGCTGCGCCTTACCCGGCCTACGGATGAGCGATCACTTTTTTTTCCAGGCGCGATAAGTTGTAGGCCCGATAAGCGCTAGCGCCATCGGGCAATCAGCTCCGGGCTTGATGCCGGGTGGCGGCTGCGCCTTACCCGGCCTGCGGATGAGCGACCGCCTTCTTTTCCAGGCGCGATAAGTTGTAGGCCCGATAAGCGCTAGCGCCATCGGGCAATCAGCGCCGGGCTTGATGCCGGGTGGCGGCTCCGCCTTACCCGGCCTACGGATGAGCAACCACCTTTTTTTCCAGGCGCGATAAGTTGTAGGCCCGATAAGCGTTAGCGCCATCGGGCAATCAGCTCCGGGCTTGATGCCGGGTGGCGGCTCCGCCTTACCCGGCCTACGGATGAGCGACCGCCTTCTTTTCCAGGCGCGATAAGTTGCAGGCCCGATAAGCGTTAGCGCCATCGGGCATGGGGGTAAGATCACGGTTGCGGCCAGCGATGCTCCTCGGAGGCTGCCGTTGCCAGCAGCCAGTCGCGAAAATCACGGCTCATCCGCTGTAATACGGCGGATTCGTCGTACACCAGGTAATAGGCAATCGGTGAAGCGACGGTAATGGCCAGCGGGCAGATCAAACGCCCGCGGCTTAATGCCTCCGCCACCAGAACCCGGCGCACCAGCGCAACGCCCCTGCCCGCCAGCGCGGCTTCAATCACGCCGTTCGAATCGATAAACACCGGCCCTTTATCGGTATCCACATCCTCTATGCCCTGCGTGTCGAACCACAAACGCCAGTCCAGCCGGTGTTCATCGTGCAGCAGCGGATAATTCAGTAACTCGCGCGGCGAGCCGGGGCGATTTTCCGCCAGCAGCACCGGGCTGCACACCGGCAACAGATGGTCGTTCACCAGGCAGTGCGACTGAAGCCCCGGATACACGCCCGCGCCGTGACGCACGGCAAAATCGATCCCTTCATTGCGCAGATTTACCACCCGGTTAGTGGTATTAATCTGCACCTCCACGCCGGGATGCAGTTTTTCGAAAGCGCCCAATCGCGGCAACAACCACTGAATGGCGAAACCGGGCGTGCAACTGACGGTGACTTTGTTCTGGCAGGCGTTATCCATCAGCCGCTGCGTGGCCTGCGATATCTGGTTAAACGCAGGCTGGATAGCGCGCAGATAAATGTGCCCTTCTGCCGTCAGCGCCAGAAAACGCGGACCGCGCATAAACAGCCGGATATTCAGCCACGCTTCCAGCCTGGCAATTTGCTGGCTCACGGCACTGGCGGTAATGCATAACTCCTCGGCCGCCGCTTTCATACTCATATGTCGGGCGACGGTAGCAAAACAGATCAACGCCTGCAGGGGCGGTAGGGTCATCGCGGCTCTCCGCATAATTAAGTGCAACTAAACTGTAGCAAAAATGCTGATTTGTCAGCCTGATGCCGCTGAGGTAAAACATTTTTAGTTAAAAACGCAACACAAGGAGTTGCACAATGCGGGCCATTGATTACCTGAGATTAGTGATGCTGGCGGCCATCTGGGGCGCCAGTTTTCTGTTTATGCGGATTGCCGCACCGGAATTCGGCGCCATCAACACCGCTTTTCTCCGCGTGCTGTTTGGCTTTGTTGGCCTGGCGGCGCTGCTGGCGCTATTTCGCCGCGCGTTTCAGTTTTCCGGTAAGTTGCGCGCGACCTTGCTGCTTGGGGTGATTAACTCCGGGCTGCCGTTTCTGATGTACTGTCTGGCCGCGCGCTGGCTGCCTGCCGGGTATTCCGCCGTACTCAATGCCACCACGCCGTTGATGGGTGCGCTGGCGGGCGTGGCGTTTTTTGGCGAACGCCTGAGCGGGAAAAAGTGGGCGGGCGTGGTGCTCGGGCTGGTGGGGATTTTGACGATTACCACGCTCGGCGAAATGCGCAACGTGCAGGAGGTCGCCGCTGGCGTGGCGGCTTGCCTGGTGGCGACCGGCTGCTATGGCATTGCCGGTTTTCTCACCCGCCACTGGATAACGGCGCGCGGCGGGCTGGATCCGACGCTGGTCGCCTTCGGTAGCCAGGCGGGCGCTACGCTGTTTTTGCTGCCGTTCTGCGCCTGGTCAATTGGCAGCGGCGCAACCATCAACTGGGCGCAGCCGTCCGTGTGGGCCTGCGTGCTGGCACTGGGCCTGCTTTGTACCGCCGTGGCCTATATTCTCTATTTTCGCCTGATTGCCGATATCGGGCCGCTGCGCAGCCTGACTGTCACCTTTCTTATCCCGCCGTTTGCCGTGCTGTGGGGCTACCTCGCGCTGGGCGAAACGCTGAACGGTGGGTTTGTTATCGGCGCGCTGATTGTCTGCCTGGCGGTGTGGCTGGTGGTCAGCCCGACGGCCGCGAAACGCCGTTAGTACAGGTTCTGCTACGCTTACCTTCACACCACTTTAGCGCGCTGCCGCTGCGCTTCGCCTCAAAATGGTGCATTTGCGCCTGTACTCGCCACGAAAACGCATTGCCAGCCATGCTGGCATGCTTTCTGCATTTTTACAGAATCTTCACACGCGCAATGCAGGGGATGACAATGATAAAAATAACGCTTCCGACAGCACCTTACTACGATGAGATGCTCAGCGCAGAGGGCAGTCAACGCCAGCATTACGATGCCTGGTGGCAGTGGCTTCAACAGACCGACCAGCACGCTATCCATCAAAAGAAAGAACAGGCAGAACTGTTATTTCACCGGGTGGGCATTACCTTCAACGTTTATGGTGAAGAGGGAGGCACTGAACGCCTGATCCCCTTTGACAGCGTACCGCGAATTATTCCGGCCCATGAGTGGCGCATCCTCGATCAGGGCATCCGCCAGCGCGTCAAAGCGCTGAACGCTTTCCTGTACGATATCTACCATCAGCAAAATATCCTCAACGCCGGTATTGTCCCGCGCGAACAGGTTCTGGCGAATGAGCAGTACCAGCCCTGTATGCAGGGCGTGGATCTGCACAACAATATTTATGCTCACATCACCGGTATCGACATGGTACGTAACAGCGATGGCCGCTATTACGTGCTGGAAGATAACCTGCGCACCCCGTCCGGCGTCTCCTATATGCTGGAGAACCGCAAGATGATGATGCGCCTCTACCCGGATCTCTTCGCCAGCCAGCATATTGCGCCGGTGGAGCGCTATCCCGGCTACCTGCTGCAAACCCTGCGTGAAAGTACCCCGGTGGACGATCCCACGGTGGTGGTGATGACGCCTGGGCGTTTTAACAGCGCCTATTTCGAGCACAGTTTTCTGGCACAGCAGATGGGCGTTGAGCTGGTAGAAAGCGCCGACCTGTTCGTCAAAGGCGGCGCGCTCTATATGCGCACCACCGAAGGCCCGTGCCGGGTGGATGTGATCTACCGCCGCATTGACGACGCGTTTCTCGATCCGCTGGCGTTTCGCGCCGATTCGATGCTCGGTGTTCCGGGCCTGCTGTCGGTTTACCGGGCGGGCGGCGTGGTGCTGGCGAACGCGATTGGCACCGGCGTTGCCGATGATAAATCCATTTACCCCTATGTGCCGGAGATGATCCGCTTCTACCTCAGCGAGGAGCCGATTCTCGGCAATATCGCCACCTGGCAGTGCCGCAAACCCGACGATCTTAACTATGTGCTGGCCCATCTCGACAGCATGGTGGTGAAAGAGGTTCACGGTGCGGGCGGATACGGCATGCTGGTCGGGCCAAAATCAACCCGCCAGCAGATTGAGGATTTCCGCAAGCGGCTGCTGGCGAATCCCGGCAACTATATTGGCCAGGAGACGCTGGCGCTCTCCACCTGCCCGACCTTTGTCGAAGAGGGACTGGCGCCGCGCCACATCGATCTGCGCCCGTTTGTGCTCTCCGGCGAAGAGGTTCGCCTGGTGCCGGGCGGCCTGACGCGCGTGGCGCTGAACGAAGGTTCGCTGGTGGTGAACTCGTCGCAGGGCGGCGGCACCAAAGATACCTGGGTGATGGAGGAGGATGAATGATGCTAAGCCGCACAGCCAGCGAACTGTACTGGATGGCCCGCTACCTGGAGCGGGCAGAGAGCTTTGCCAGGGTGCTGGATGTCACCTGGAAGCTGTCAATGATGCCGCGCCACCGCCAGCAGCAACACGATCTGGCGCTGCCGCTCAATCTCACCTTTTCCCATGAACTGTTTCAGCAGCGTTACGCCCGCTTTTCCATGAACAACCTGCTGAACTTCTTCGCCCTCGACGGCCACAACCCGAGCAGCATTTATAGCTGTATTGAAATGGCGTGGAATAACGCCCACGCGGTACGCGGCAGCCTGTCGTCAGAAGTGTGGGAGTGCATCAACACCACGCGTATCGACATCCGCAATCTGCGTCAGTCCGGGGTGGATAAAATCGGTATTGATACCTTTTTTGACTGGGTGAAAGAGCGCTCGCACCTGTTCCGCGGCGCGATGTTCGGCACGCTGCTGCGCAACGATGCGCAGTGTTTTATTCGTGTCGGTACGCTGATTGAGCGCGCCTACGCCACCGCCCAACTGCTGGCGCTTAAAGATCAGCAACTGAACAACGATCCGGATCCGGTACGTGAATATTATCGCCTCGACACCCTGCTGCGCGCGGTGAGCGCCCGCGAGGCCTATCACAGCATTTACCGCCAGCCGATCAGCCGCGAAACCGTCAGCGAACTGCTGGTGTTTCGTAATGATGTGCCGCGTTCGCTGCATGCCTGCGTGGCGGATCTGGTGCAGCAACTGGAGATGATCGGTAACACGCGGGCGCATGTTCCGCTGCGCCAGGCGCACCTGCTGCATGTGGAACTGCGCTTTGGTTCTCTTGACGATGTGCTGGCGCAGGGGCTGCAAAGTTGGCTGAATCACTTCCTCACCCAAATCAACGAGCTGGCCGACAGCATTCGCCAGACTTATCTGGAGGCGCTATGAAACTCACCATCAACCATTTAACGCATTATCAGTACGATGAAGAGGTGAAATTCAGCACCCAGTATTTGCGGCTGACGCCGCAAAACTCCGCGCGCCAGCAGATTCGCGAGTGGAAACTGACGCTGCCCGCCTCGGCCGTCGCCACCCTTGATGCTTATGGCAACCTGATGCATGTGCTGACGCTGGATAGCCCGCACCAGGAGATTTTTATCCACGCTCAAGGGGTGGTGGAAATCGCCGATACTGTGGAAGAGAGCCACGATAACAGCGATGAAACGTTGTCGCCGCTGGTCTTTTTACGCGTCACACCGCTGACGGAAGCAGACGATCTGATCCGCGGTTTCGCCAGCCGCTATTACCAGGAAGCGGCGCCCGAAGAGAGCCTCACATCGCTGATGGCGGAATTACAGCTAAAAATGCCGTATACTCCCGGCGCGACGCATGTGCAGGACAGCGCAGCGGACGCATTCGCCAAAGGGAAAGGCGTCTGCCAGGATCATACCCATGTGTTTCTGGCCTGCTGCCGTAGCCTGAAGATCCCGGCGCGCTATGTCAGCGGTTATGTCTATAGCCGGGATACCGAGCACGTGGCGATGCATGCCTGGGCGGAAGCCTGGATCAACGACCGCTGGCACAGTTTTGATATCACCAACAATACCCGCCTGCTCAACCAGCATTTGCGGCTGGCGGTGGGGATGGATTATCTGGATGCCTGCCCGGTGCGCGGCAGCCGTTTGGGCGGCGGCTGCGAAGAGCTGTTTTCCACCGCTGAAGTGAATCTGTTGACGCAACAGCAGCAACAGGTTCAGCAGCAATAGCGTCAACTGTTATGTAGAAAGGTGTGGTAATGACCTACTGTGTGGCCATGCGTCTGTGCGACGGGCTGGTCTTCGCTTCCGACTCCCGGACCAATGCGGGCGTCGATCACATTGCGACGTTCAAAAAACTTCACGTTTTTCAGCGTGAAGGCGAACGGGTGCTGGTGATCCAGTCCGCCGGTAATCTGGCAACCACGCAGAGCATTATCAGTCTGCTGACCTCGCGCATTGAGAGCCAGCAGACGCCCAACCTGATGCAGGCCGAAACCATGTACGACGCCGCAACGCTGATCGGCGAAACGGTGCGGGAAGTTATCCATCGCGACAGCAAGGCGCAGCAAAACGGCAGCAACACCAACTTTGGCTGCAACATGCTGCTGGGCGGGCAGATTGGCAACGAAGAGCACCGGCTGTTTCATATCTATCAGGAAGGGAATTTTATCGAGTCGACCAACGACACGCCCTACTTCCAGATTGGCGAAAGCAAGTACGGTAAACCGATTATCGATCGGGTGTTAACGCCGGATACGCCGCTGGAGCAGGCGATGTGCTGCGCGCTGATCTCGATCGACTCCACGCTGCGCAGCAATCTCTCCGTTGGCATGCCGCTGGATGTGATGATCTATCGCCGCGAAAGTTTCCACGCCCGCGAGCAGCAACGCATTATTGAAAGCGATCCCTATTTTATTGCCATCCGCAAAGCCTGGTCTGAAGGGCTGCTCAACACCTTCCGCCAGTTAACGCCGTTCCCCACTAAACCCTAAGCCCGGCGGTTTATGCGCAGAGGAAAACGTGCGGCGCATCGCCGCCTGGATGCGCACTCACCTGCACGTCGGCACCGTACCACTGCGCAATCACCGGCGTCTGGATCACCTGCTGCGGCGAACCCTGCGCCACCAGCCTTCCCTTATGCAACAGCAGAATACGATCGGCCCACAGCGCTGCCAGATTCAGATCGTGCAGCACCACACAGACGTGCAACTTGCCGCTGGCGGTGAGCTTTTTCAGCAGCCGCAGCAACTGTTGCTGATGGTAAAGATCCAGCGCCGATGTGGGTTCGTCGAGAAACAGCCAGCCTTCCGGCGCGCTGTCGCGCCACAGTTGCGCCAGGCAGCGCGCCAGTTGTACGCGCTGCTGCTCGCCGCCGGAGAGCGTGACATAGCGCCGATGCGCAAGCTCATCGCAGCCGGTCAGCGTCAACACCTCACGTACAATGTCGACTTCGCGCTGCGCTCCCCACGGTGCGCGCCCCATCGCGACAATCGCCGCCACCGGCCAGTCAAACCGCAACTGCGTTTGTTGCAGCATCACCGCCCGACGGCGGGAGAGCGTCTCTGCCGGCCACTGTTCCAGTGCGCGCCCCGCCAGTTGGCACGCTCCCGCATCGGCGGGGAGATAACCGGTCAGCAGCCGCAGCAGCGTTGATTTTCCCGCGCCGTTCGGGCCAATCAGCGCCACCAGTTCGCCACCGCTCAGCGTTAACGACACATCATCAATCACCCAGCGCTGCCCGCGTTGCAGGCGCAAATGCGCGGCGGTTAAGGTGTTATCCATGCGTGGCTCCTCGTTGTCGAAAAATCAGCCATAAAAACCACGGCGCGCCGAGCAGGCTGGTGATAAGCCCAACCGGCATCTCTGCCGGAGCCACCAGCGTGCGGGCGGCGGTATCGGCAATCAGCAGCAGTATCGCCCCGGCCAGCAGCGAACCGGGCACCAGCGCGCGATGATCCGGCCCCAGCCACATGCGCATCAGGTGCGGCACCACCAGGCCGATAAAACCGATGATCCCGCTGATGGCGACCGACGCGGCCACCAGCAGCGCGCTGCACAGTAGCATCACCCGTTGCAGCGCCGGAACGTTGACGCCGAGATAGTGCGCCTCTTCGTCGCCCAGTTGCAGCAGATTGAACTGACGGGCAACGCGCCACACCACCAGCGATGACGGCACAATCAGCGTGGCGGCGATCGCAAGCGTAGACCACTGTGCCTGGCCGAGACTGCCCATTCCCCACTGCGAAAGCTGGCGAAGCTGGGCATCATTACTCAGCCAGGAGAGCACCCCGACAGCCGCGCCGCACAGGGCGTTAATGGCGATACCGACCAGCAGCAAGCGCGACAGCGTGTTATCGCGGGCTTTGCTGAGCAGGAAGATCACCACCATCACCGCCAGGCTACCAATAAAGGCCGCCGCCATCGGTGCGTAGAGCGCCACCAGCGCGGGCACCGGCAGCGGCAACACCAGCCAGCAGGCCACCGCCAGCGCGCTGCCGCTACTGATCCCCAACAAACCAGGGTCGGCGAGCGGGTTGCGAAACAGCCCCTGCATCACGCAGCCGGAGAGCGCCAGCGCCGCGCCGACCACCAGCGCCAGCAGCACGCGCGGCAGGCGAATGGTCAGCCAGATTTGACGCAGCGCGTCGTCGCCCGCCTGCCACAGGCTGGTGAGCGGCAGATGCATAGCACCCTGCGTGCTCGCCAGAAACGTCAGCCCGAGCAGCAGCAACAGCATTCCCCACAGCGCGCGAACAACGGCGCGGCTCATCAGGGTAACTGCTCCGCTTTTTTGCGCAGATCCAGCAACGCCTGCGGCGTGCGCAGACCAAAGCCGATCAGCGCCATATCATCGACAATCAGCAACTGCTTATGCCGCCCGGCGGGCGTCTGCGCCAGGCCTGGCAGTTTCCACAGGTTCGCTTCGCCGCCCATGCTTTTCACGCCATCGGCGGAGATGACAATCAGATCCGGCTGACTCGCCATCACCCCTTCCTGCGAAAGGCCGCGATAATGGGCAAAGCCCTGCATCGCATTCTGTAAACCTGCCGCGCGGATCGCGCCGTCTGCCGCCGTCTCCTGCCCGGCCACCATCGTGCCTATCCCGCCGTGGCTTAACAGATACAGTACCCGCTTATTGAGCGCCGTTTTCGGCAGCGCGGCGATTTGCGCCGCCACTTTTTGCCGCAACTGTTCGCCTTCGGCGGTTTTACCGAGCGCAGCGGCAATCACCGCTACTTTGTTATCAATGGCTGCTGGCGTGTACCCGCCCGGAACCGGGATCACCTTGACGTTGTTCCCGGCGACTGTTTGCAACACCGTTGACGGCTGCGCCTGTTCGCTGGCCAGCACGATAGTCGGGCGCAGCGACAGAATGCCTTCGGCGTTGAGCTGGCGGACATAACCGACATCCGGCAGTTTGCTCGCCTCTGGCGGCCAGTTGCTGGTGGTGTCACGCCCCACCAGTTGCGACTGTGCACCCAGCCCGTAGACGATTTCGGTGACATCACCGCCGAGCGTCACCACTTTTTCCGCAGCGGCGCTCGCCATCAGCGGCAGCGCCGCCAGCAGCATCAGTAACGTTTTCATGCGGTTTGTCCTTCGTTACACAGCGCATCAACTTGCCTGCGCCACTGGCTCTGTTCCGGCAGCCCTTCGCTGCGCTGGCCGTAAAGCTGCGCGATTTGCGTACCATCAGCGGCGAACAGTTCAAGGCTGGTGACATGCCCATCGGCTGTCGGTTTACGGGTGACCCAGCTTTCGGCGATCCCGCTCTCAAGCAGGTGCAGCGTGAAGTGTTCGTTGAAGATGTTGATCCAGCCTTTCATCGGCGTCAGCGTCTCCAGCGCACCGGTAAAGATCTGCACACAGCCACGGTTGCCGACGAAGATCATGATTTCATTGCCCTGCTGTAACACTGTCTCCAGCAGGCGAGGCAGAGCGTCGTTGCTGACCTGGCAGGCCAGATCGTCGCCCACCAGGCGAAACGCCTGCTGGCGCGAGAGGTGATGTTTTTTCAGCAGGCCGAAGAACTGATGCACATCGGTCATCGCCCGCCATGCCTGATCCAGCGCGACGCCATCGGCGCTTTCAGCGTGCGGTTCGGCAACCGCTTTGCTGATTTCTAACGGCAGATCGGCCTGCGCCGCGAAACGCGCAATCACTTCGCTCCACGCCGCCATATCAGTCTGTTCGGTAACGTAGACTTTCAGCACCGCATCGCCCTGCTGGTCGAAGAACTGAATGCTGTGACGCTCGCCGCGCGGGCTTTGCTCACGCAGGCTAAAGGCGCTGGCCCACTGATTAACGAACAGGCGCAGATCGAGCGCGCGCGGGTTGAGCACCAGCCCGGCGCGTTCGCCGATATGCAGGTTGGTGAAACGGCCAATCTGTTCATGCACCGCATACTCATTGCGGCAGATGCATTTGGTGTCGCCGACGAGTTCCAGCGCGGCGAGAAGCCCGCGCATATCGCCGCTCAGGCGCACGGCATCATGCCCGACGCGTGAGCGGGTTAATTCGGCTTCGCTGATCGCCATCCCGGTGGCGATATCGCGGGCATACTTAGCTGGTTCCTGCGCTTTAATTGTCTGATATTGCTGCCAAATTGCGGAAAAATCGTTTGACGAAACAGGCATAGCATTCGCTTCCTTTATAAGGTTAAAACCCCCGGCAGCGATACCGGGGGATGAAGACCCAGAACATGTGCGCGATCAGAAATCGACGTTGACGCCCAGTTGCCAGGTTCGGCCCGGCATGACGGCCAGCGCTTTGTCGTAGGCATCCTGATTGGTGGATTCCTCAAGCGTGCGACTGCTCAGGTAATCCCAGTATTTACGGTCGGTGATGTTGTAAACGCCGCCGTTGATTTTCACGTGTTTCGCCACTTGCCAGTAAGCCGTCCAGTCCAGCAGGCCGTAACCCGGCACGCGCATATACTCGGTGCTGGCGTCGTTAATTGCGGAGCCAGTATTGGTGTAAGACTCGCGGCTGGTGGCGGTGGCGCGTTTCCCCTTCACGAAGGTGGCGGTCAGCGCGGTACCGTAGCGTTTCGCCGGATCGTCCCAGGCAACGCCCGCGATCGCTTTCATCGGTGCGACGCTGTCGAGATCGATGTATTTGTCGCCCATATAGCTGGATTTCGCTTTCCCTTCGGTGTAGCCGTAAGCCAGCGTGGCGCTCAGGCCATTGACCTGTTCAAACCAGGTGCCGAAGTTAAATTTCGCGCTGATTTCGCCGCCGTAGATAAAGGCTTTATCACGGTTTTCCGCCTGATAAGTGGTGTAGATATTCGACGGAACGTTGGTGAATTTATCCGGGTTTTTGGCACGCGTATAACGGGTATAAGCGATAAAGTTTTTGTAGCTGTTGTAGAACAGCGCGGTATGCAGCGTAACGCCTTCGGTGACCTCCCCTTTCATGCCCCATTCGAGGTTATTACTGGTTTCGGTTTTCAGATCGGTGTTGCCGATCAGCGCATATTGCTGGCTACCGGCATAGCTGGAACCCAGGTTCCAGGAGCCATAAAGCTGGCTGGCGTTCGGGAACTCGGCACCGCGCTTGTATTGCAGGTAGGTCATCAGGCGCGGCGTGATGTCGTACTGGAAGGTTAACGACGGCAACAGTTGGGTGTCGGAATTTTTCCCGTACAGGGTGGAGACCTCCGATTCATCCAGCGCGGTGCTGTTAGTGGTCAGGCTGGAGAGGTTATCCGGCTTCATGGATTGATGAACGACACGCGCGCCAGGAATGATGGCGAAATGGTGGCCATCTGCATCGAAGTTAATTTGATCCTGCACGAATGCGCCCAGCGTGTAGCTGCTGCTGTCCGCTTCCGGCTGCATGATTTCGCTGAAAAGACTTGGCACCGGCGACTGGTTAAACGGACGCTTGGTTTTGGTGGTGCTGGCGTTGAAACCGGCGCTCAGATCGTGGCGGCCAAGGGTTTTCGCCAGCGCATTCTGTATGCCCCAGGTATCGGTATCGTAATTGGAGTAGACCGTTTCCATGGTGGCGGTGGTGCTGTCCGGCATGTAAGTGCGGTCATGCGCTTCGGTGTGCTGGTAATAGACTTTGCTGGACATGCTGTCCAGCCAGTCGTTCATTGGCGTCCAGTCATCTTTCAGGCTGACGCCCCAGCGGCGAGTCTGGCTGGTTTGCTGCGCGTCGCCAAGGATGGTGCTGCCGCTGTTGTCCCACGAGTCGTAATGGGTGTGATTGGTTTTGTGGTAGTAATCCAGCGTGCCGGTCAGTTTATGTTCATCGTTTGGCTGCCAGATACCGGAGGCCATCATCGCATCGGAGTGCCAGTTCGCCGGGTACGCATCGATGGAGCCGCTGTTGTTGCGGGTTTGCTGACCATCGCGGCGGCTATAAACAAAGATGCCGCGCAGGGTTTCATCCCCTGCTGCGCCGGTCACGCCGTTGTGCCAACTGCGGTCGGCGGAGTCATAATCGCTCTGGTAGCCAAAGTAGCTGTTTTTGCCCGGGCGCAGATAGTCGTCCGGTGATTTCGGGCGGAAGGAGACGTTGCCGCCAATTGAGGTGTTCGCTTGATCGGTGGGCGTCGCGCCGGACTGAATATCCACATTGCCGTACATGTACGGATCGATATAGTCACGGCCAATGCCGAAGGTGTTCAGGCCCGCACGGCTGACGTAGCTACGGCCGGTTGCATCCGGCTGCGGAATGCCATCAACATCGATTCCCACGCGGTTACTTTCCAGGCCGCGAATGTTGTAACCGGTGTAACCGCCGCGGTCAAAACCGCTTTTGCCGTTACCGGAACCGCCGCTTACGCCGGTTGCGCTGATCAGCGGTTCGTAACGCATGATTGAGCCGAAATCGTTCGCGCCTTTGTTTTGTAAATCCTGGGCGCTAACGGAATGGCTACTTCCTGCTTTCAGCACCGGCGCGGGTGCCGTAACGACCATCTGTTCGGCCGTATCCTGTTTTGCATTCGTTGCGGTAGTCGTCGAGGTATCGGTATCCGCTGCCAGCGCGGTGTTCTGATACAGGGCTGCGAGTAATGAAGTCACCAACACGCGCTTCCTGAAGCGACGCGGAGAAAGTTGCGATTTACACATAATGTTTTGTAAGCCTTAGAATTTATTAGTATCAGGCTCACGTCTTACTTCCAGTCGTTCCACGAAACGAGAATACGTCAGGACAAAAAAGCAGGTTATCGTTATGTTATGAGATTAGATATTAATGATAATGATTATCACTTGCAATAGGTTCATAAACTTCTCACCTTTGCGTCCGCAATTTGCATACACTTTGCTGTCTGATTCGTCTTTTGGAGGGACGAGAAAATGAACAAACCGGCGATTACTTTACATTATTGCTCGCAGTGTAACTGGATGCTGCGCGCCAGCTGGATGGCGCAAGAACTGCTGCATACGTTCAGTACCGATCTCGGATCGGTGCGCCTGATCCCCGGCACCGGTGGTATTTTTGTGATTGATATCGATGGCACAGTCATCTGGGATCGCAAGCAGGAAGGCGGTTTTCCCGATGCGGCAGAGTTAAAACGCCGCGTGCGCGACTACTGCTTCCCGGAAAAACCACTTGGGCACGTAGAGAAAAAAAGCGATTAGGCGCCAGGCTGCGCAGGCAGTAGCTGATGATGCGCATCGCGACCAACAAAAATCTTTAGCTGGTAAAAAAAAAGCCGCCCGCAAGGGACGGCTGCAAGTGCGACACCAGGGTTTCAAACGTCGGAATGGATGAAATATGATCAGATTATCAATAACTTCAATGCACTAATGATGAAAATATTCATTCACAAAGATCTTTTATTTTCATTACAACTCCCTGTTTTATAGGGGTACTCTGATCATAGTTTTACAATTTGTTAGCACGCTCATTGTTAGTAACGAAGATGCATTTGCATGCCTTCAGACACAGAGCGGATTTCCTGGGTCTGAAGGTTCTTTTTCGGATTTTTCGTCCAATATGATGGGCAGTACATTGCGAGTTCGCTGCGCTGCCAATAAATTTATTTTTACATTCAGTAATGGAAGCTATTGATTGCTATTTTCGGCAGGTGGTTTGCGATTCGCCATAATTGAAATAAAATATTTTTGATATGGGGAAAACTCAAAACTAATCGTATCAGCCGCATCAAAATTAATAATTTTTACATACGTATAGCGCTCAATCATTTCATGGCCTGAAGTGTCACCTCTGAAAAAATCGTGCATTCCGTAACTCTCTTGTTCTTTGCCCATCAACCACTCCAGACTCACATGTAAATGGCGAAAAACCTGGTTTGCGAACCATTCTGGCTTACCGTTTCCCAGTAAGCAAAATAAAATAAAAAAACACAAATATAATATTTCCCGCTATCAGATTTTTCCAACAACTGATATTGCCAAAGCGCTTGTTCTTAATAATTATTACGGGCTATATGGTGTGTGTCCGTTGCGTCAATGTTCCTAATTCTGCTTATTTAGTGTCATTAGTCAATACTCACTCATGGTGCCATTTAAAAATTCAGAAAAAACATCTTCGCAAGATTAAAATAAAAAGGTTGCTAATAGTCCTGGCATTTTTACGGTTAAAGAGCGGGGAAGATATTTATCTCCCCCTGCGCACAGGCTCAATACAGGGCGTTAACCAGCGTAAAACCCAGCGCCGTCATCAGCAACGATCCCAGCACGTGCACCAGCACGGAGGTCATTGCCCATAGATAATTTCCCGTTTGCAACTGCGCGAAAATTTCCAGCGAGAAGGTTGAAAACGTTGTCATGCCGCCGCACAGGCCCGTGGTGATCAGCAATCGCCAGGTGGGATCGAGATGCGGCTGGCGCGTAAAGAACGCCAGCGCGCCACCAATGATCATGCCACCCAGCAGGTTAACCAGCAGCGTACCCGGCGGCAGATTGGGAAAAAGCGCATTTAAACGCACAGAGAGCAGCCAGCGGATAACGCAGCCTGCGGAACCACCCACAATGACGGCAAATAAAGACTTCAGCATGTTTTACCTCATCAATACATCACGTTGAGGCATGCGGGAGGGACAAAAGAAAAACGCCCGACATGCCTCCATTTAAGAGTCATATCAGGCGTCATCAGCTTCTCCGGGAAGCGGTTGGGTAAGGTGGAACGCCATCACCTTCTGGCGCATTGTTAATGATTTTGCCCCTCGAGGCAAGTTACAGTAAGCCCAGGTGCTCAACCAGAATTGAACTGCCAATACCCATCAGCACCACGCCGCCGAGCACTTCCGCCCATTTGCCGATCGCCGCGCCAAGAAAACGCCCCAGTAACATGCCCGTGGTCGCCATAATGGTTGTTGCCAGGCCAATCATCAGCGCGGTCGCCACGATATTAACATTGAGGAACGCCAGCCCGACGCCCACGGCCATCGCATCCAGACTGGTGGCAATGGCGGTGGTCACCAGCAGCCAAAAGCCGTGACGGCGCGGCGCTTCAACGTTTTCGTCAGGCGATTTGCCCAACCCCTCTTTCACCATCCGCGCGCCAAGCGCCAGCAGCAGCACAAAGGCGATCCAGTGATCCCAGTGCATGATGTACTGGCTGGCGGCTAGCCCCACAGCCCAGCCAATGACCGGCGTGATAGCCTCAATGATGCCGAAGATCAACCCTGTTCTCAGCGCTTCGCGAACGGGCGGACGTTGTAACACCGCGCCCTTGCCAATGGCAGCGGCGAAGGAGTCCATCGACATACCGAAGGCCAGAATAGTCATTGCATAGAAACTCATTGCTCACCCTTTAAAACCGCCTCAACAGAGGGGAAAAACACTGCGCTGCGAAAAGAGCGTCAATGGTGCCACAGCAATGAGAAAAAGGCAAAAATTACTTATTTATCATCAACATATAGATGATGCTATGTTTTATAACCGAAGCTAAGTTGCACGCATTGATGATTTCCAATATTGTTATATTATAACATCTCATTACATAACAAATCATCAGGGAGCGCAGTATGATCATGAAGAAATCCGCCTTTGTTCTGGGTATGGGTGTATTACTGGGTAGCACACAGGGCATGGCTCACGATCATCACCACGGAAAGCCGCTGACAGAGGTGGAACGCAAAGCCAGCGAAGGCATTATCGACGATAAAGATGTCAAGGATCGGTCACTGTCGGACTGGGACGGCATCTGGCAATCGCTGAACCCATATCTGCTGAACGGCGATCTCGATCCGGTGCTGAAGAAAAAAGCGCAGCACGGCGACAAAACGGTGGAGGAGTATCGCGCTTACTACAAAAAAGGGTATGCGACCAACATCGACACCATCGGCATTGAAAATAACGTGATTGAGTTTCACACCGGCAAAACGGTCACCCGCTGCCGCTATGACTACGCCGGTTATAAAATTCTGACCTACACCTCCGGTAAGAAAGGCGTGCGCTATCTGTTTGAATGTAAAGACGCGCAGTCAAAAGCACCGAAATTTGTGCAGTTCAGCGACCACATTATTGCGCCGCGCCAGTCGCTGCATTTTCATATTTTTATGGGCAATGAATCCCAGCAAGCACTACTGAAAGAGATGGATAACTGGCCGACCTTCTATCCGTACAATTTGAACAAAGCGCAGATCGTCGACGAAATGCTGCACCATTGATGCCTGCGGGCGATTTAGCCCGCTTGCGCCAGATGTTCCTGCAACCAGCCTTTAACGTCCTGCGTCGCTATTTGATGCCGGGCGTTCCAGGTCTGCTCCATCGGCCACCAGACCCCTTCGCCGCGGGCGAAAGCGGTGCGATAGCGGCACATTTGATCCTCCGGTTGCAGGCGTAAGGCATCCATTAACGCAGGCAGCGTATAGACGCCTCTTTTAAACGCCTGCCCGGTTACGGCTTCAACGGTATCCGCAAGCGTGGCATACGAGAGCGTTTCCCCGGCAATCAGCACCACTTCGTTCACAATGCGCGGTTGATGCAGATAGATAGCGGTAGTTAGCCGACCAATATCCGCAGGCGAAGTCACCGTCACCCGCGTCTCCCATCCGCCCAGCGCATTCACCGTTTTTTGCTCCAGATTCACCACATCGAATGCCGGTTCAAACAGGAAACTGGTAAACATACCGGTCGACACAATCACCCATTCGGTGCCGGTTTGCGCCCGCAGCAGTTCCCGGACATCATACTGCTCGTCCCACACCGGCTGGCCGCTGCCTTTTCCCACCACGTCGTAATCCACGCCAAACTGCCATGGAAAATAGCGGCGCACACCGGCGGCCAGCACCGCGCGGGTAATTTTAAGCTGCGTACCCGCTCCGGCGACAAAGCCCATGCAATTGATCACCGTAGCAAACTGCGCCAGCAGCGGGATGAGCGAGTCAACCGTACTGGTCGCAATATCGACAGCGATAAATCTCGCACCGCGATCAACCCATTTTTGATGTGCCGCCGATCGCAAATGGCCGCGTTCATCCCACGCGCCTGGCGAAACCACAACCGTGACTGTGCCCTGCGCCTGCGTCACGGCCGGTACCAGCGCGTTCAGCACCGCCGCGCCGAGTTGTCCCGCCCCAAGCACCAATACGTTTTCGTTCTGTATATTCATTTCGCGTCCTCATTCAATCAGGCAGCAGTTTTACTGCACTGCACAAAAGATTACGGCGAAGGCGTGATGGCGATAAGGTACAAAATTCAGGTTAGACTGTTCGTTAAAATGGGATAATCGAAAACAGGCGGAGGGGGAAAAGTGGATAAACTGGAATCGATGCGCGTTTATGTGCAGGTGGTGGAAACGCGCAGTTTTGCCCGCACCGCAGAAGCGCTCGGCCTGCCGCGATCCACCGTCTCGCGGGTCATTAAAGAGCTGGAAAACGGGCTGGGCTTACAGCTTTTACAGCGCACCACGCGCAAACTCAGCGTGACGACGGAAGGAAGCCGCTACTACGAGGCGTGCAAAAGGATACTGGATGATATCACCGCGCTGGAGTCCTCTTTTCCCGGCACTCACGGACAGCCCGCAGGTCGCCTGAAAATCGGCATGCCGCAATCGCTGGCACGACACTGCATTCTGCCCCGGCTGGGTGAATTTTTGCACCGCTACCCGCAACTGTCGGTGACGCTGTGCTCCAGCGATAACGTTGAGGATGTGATACAGGAAGGATACGACTGCGTGATTCGCACCGGCAGAGTGGAGGATTCCACCACGCTGGTGGCCCGCCCACTGGCGAAATTTAGCTGGGTGGTGCTGGCCTCCCCGCAGTACATCGCGCAGTATGGCAATCCCGCTGATTTACAGACGTTACGCCAGCATAAGGCCGTGGGTTATCTGAATCACCGCACCGGGCGCACCACCGACTGGCTGCTGAGCCATGCAGGCGACGATCACGAAATTCGCCTCAGCGAGACGCTGATCGTTGACGATACGGATGCCTATATTCAGGCCGGGATACAAGGGCTGGGGCTGATTCGCGTCGCCAGTTATCTGGCGCAACCCTGGCTGGCAAGCGGAGCGCTGGTGCGCTGTATGGAGAACTACGCCTTTGACTTGCCCCTGTCGCTGGTTTACCCGCAAAGTCGCTATTTACCGCCCTCCGTGCGGGCATTTTATGACTGGAGTAAAGCGGTGCTCAATCAGCAATAAACCGGGCGATCGGCAGATTTCCGTTGCGGGAAGTTATTTTTATAAATGTCCTGAATCAGCACTATCAACGTCATTTAAGACGTCTCTGGCTCACTTATGATGCTTCCATCGCATCCATTGTCGAACCTGGGAGTCTGCTATGAACATCGCAACACAACACCACAAAGGCACTGCCGTTATTACCGGCGCATCAACCGGTATCGGCGCGATTTACGCCAACCGCCTGGCCCGTATGGGTTACGACTTGATTATCGTTGCCCGCAACCATAACCGCCTGAACCAGATGGCCAGCCACATTACCGCAGATACGTCGCGTAACGTGGAGGCGATCGCCGCCGACCTCAACGATCCGCAACAGCTCCGTGCGCTGGAAGCCAGACTGCGCGAAGACGCCAGCATCACACTGCTGGTCAATAACGCTGGCGTCGGCACGCATACGCCGCTGCTGGGAAGCGAAATCGATCGCATGGAAGCGATGATCAATCTGAACGTTACCGCCCTCACCCGCCTCACTTACGCGGTGGTGCCCGGCTTCGTCGCCCGTGGCGCAGGCGCGGTCATCAATATTTCGTCCATCGTCGCCATCGCCCCCGAAGTGCTGAACGGCGTATACGGCGGGACAAAAGCCTTTGTGCTGGCGTTTAGTCAGTCACTGCATCACGAACTGGCCGATAAAGGCATTCAGGTGCAGGCCGTACTGCCTGGCGCGACAGCAACGCCATTCTGGGACAACGGCGGCCTGCCGCTGGAACAACTCGACAAAGCCATTGTCATGAGCGCCACGGACATGGTGGATGCGGCGCTGGTGGGCTTTCAGCAGGGCGAGCTGGTGACCATTCCTTCTCTGCATAACGACGCCGACTGGCAGGCACTGGAACAGCATCGCCGGGCGCTGATGCCGCAACTCTCCACAAACGTACCGGCAGAGCGCTATCGCGCAACCGTCACCCACTGACCGCTCACAGAAACGTGCTCGCCATTTTCGTTCTGCTCTTCGCGCGTGGCGCAGCACGTTTTCACCCCTCTGATGCGCAAGCGGGCCGGAATGCGGGCGTTTGGCCCAGGCCGCGTTTCTCTTTGCCGTCGCGTCGTGGATCTACCCGCTGTTGGGTTTTTATGGTGTGATGCTCAGCGCTGTCCTGTTCTTATTACTGGCGTTAATCAGCCTGCTGATTTCGGAGCGATTACGCGTTCGCTGCCCGACGCTCCAGCCCGCCAGCCTGCGATCTTAGGGAGTCGCGATGCACAAAATTGGCTTCATCATTGCCGACCATTTCCAGATGCTGGCGCTGTCCACGCTGACCGTGTTTGAGTTTGCCAACACGGTCAGCGGCAAAGCCTTTTACCAGCCGGTGGTCTACTCCGAATTTGGCGGCACGGTGCGCTCATCATCGGGCATTGGCGTGGATTCGCTGCCGCTTTCGGATGACACCCAGGTGGATAGCTGGCTGGTGGCGGGCGTACTGACACCGGTTGCAGAACCGGCATCGGCTGGCATCGTCCATTTTTTGCAAACCACTGCGCTGCGGGCACGCCGCATTGCGGGAGTCTGCACCGGCGCCTTTGTGCTGGCGCAGGCCGGATTACTGGATAAAAAACGCGCGACCACGCACTGGGCGCACGCCCGCAGTTTGTTGCAGTTGCATCCCGACATTCAGCTTGAAGATGATCGCATTTTTATCATTGATGATCGGATCTGGACCTCCGCAGGCATGACCGCCGGGCTGGATATGGCGCTCGGCATGGTGGAAAAAGATCTGGGCGCGGAGATCGCCCGCGCGGTGGCGCACAATCTGGTGATGAACCAGCGGCGCTCCGGCGGGCAAACGCAGCATTCAGAGATGCTGTCGCTGGCGCCGCGCTCCGATCGTCTGCAAAGCGCGATCGAATATGCCCGCAGCAACCTGAGCAAAGCGCTGACGGTGGAACTGCTGGCCGATGCCGTCCATCTGAGCGCCCGCCAGCTTAGCCGCCTGTTTCGTCAGGAGACGGGGAAATCGCCGGCCAAGGCGATTGAGGGATTACGTCTGGAAGCTGCGCGGCTGATGATTGAGCAAAGCCGTTTGTCGCTGGACGCCATCGCCCGCGAATCGGGTTTTCGCGATCGCCGCCATATGCGGGAAGTCTTTATTCGCGGCTATGGCATTCCGCCGCAGTCGTTGCGTACCGGGCGCTAAGCCCTATTTTCTCCTGGCGGGTGCCTATTTTCTCTTCGCGGATAAAAGTGCTGTCGCCCGAAAGGGGATTATTTGTTCGCCCAGGCGGCGTAGACTGATCGCAGTTTTATACGTTTAAAGGAGCAGAAAAATGCAGGAAAAAATCACCATTGTCGCCACCATTACCGCCCACGCAGGCGCACGCGACAAAGTAGCCCAGGCGCTGAAAACCGTGGAACGAGACGTTCAGGGCGAGCCGGGATGCGAGCTGTACCAGTTACATGTCAACAGCAAAAACGATCATCAGTTCGTGATGATTGAGCGCTGGCAATCAGCGCAAATGCTGGCGCAGCATGAACAGGCCGCGCCGTTCAAAGCGCTGGTCAGCGCCATTGACGGCTTAGCCGATTTGCAGGTAACGACGCTGACCGCCGTCGCCTGACAACCAAACCCAGGCATTCTGGCCTGGGTTTCTTGTCTTCACGCTTTCACCAGCTCCGGCCATAAGCGCAGCGTGGTGTCGATAATCTCCATCAGCTTTTCCCGCGTCGCACCTTCCCGCGCGCTGACCGCCATCCCCTGCACAATACACATTAAAAAATGCGCAATAACCGGCAGATCGCTGTGTGACGGGATCTCGCCGCGCAACTGGCGCTGCTGCAAAAACGTCAGCAGGGTCTGTTCCTGCGAGGCATGCTTTTCTCTGATCGTCTCAACGATAGGCTCAGCCGACGATGATACCGTGGCAGAGGTGTTGATCAAAAAACAGCCCGCTGGCGTGTCGTTACGGGTAAAACAGCTGACGACCGCAGTGAAATAATCCCGCAGCGCCTGGGTTACGCTCTTCTCATCACAAAACAGCGTCGCCTGGTGTTTGGCAATAAAGCGCGCCATGTAGCGGTCGAGAACCGCCATAAATAGCCCTTCTTTATTGGTGAACTCCGCATACAGCGTTGGCGCTTTCGCGCCGGTGGCTTCCGCCAGCTCGGCCAGCGATGTCGCTTCATAACCATGCTGCCAGAACAGCATCATCGCTTTGTCCATCATCTCCGCTCTGTCGAAGACTTTTGGTCGTCCACGACTTTTTTTCGTACCGCATGTGACATCGGTTGTCATGGTTCCTCCCTTGTCCACATGGATTTAATTACTAATCATTATAAAAACATTGCAAGGGCGATGACCAGCGAAGATTTTTAAAAAAATTTCACCACATAACAAATTGAATAATAAAATATTTATAATTATTTTAACGATCACTATAAAAATAATATTGACGAGTGATGTAGATCACACTTATGATTTACCTATCGATCGTTAAGTTAATACTTACGACGCCCAAACAAACCATTTTAGAAAGGTAAATCACATGAAAAGCATTCAATCCCTGATCGCCGTTGCCGTCCTCAGTTCCCTCTCTTTCGCCAGCATGGCTGCGGTAGAAGTTCAGTCTTCTCCGGCTGACCAGCAGAAAGTGGGCGTGATTTCCGCCAATGCCGGTACCAACCTCTCTTCGCTGGAAAGTGAACTGGCGCAGAAAGCCGATGAAATGGGCGCGAAATCGTTCCGTATCACCTCTGTGACCGGCCCGAACACCCTGCACGGCACCGCGGTTATTTACAAATAAGACGTGGCTGCTCACCAGCCGCAACAGAAGATTTTTAGATTCGGGCAATAACGCCCAACACGAATGAGAAATTTAAGGAATAACACCATGAAAACTTTCAATACTATCGCTATCGCTGCTGCACTTTCTGCTCTCTCTTTTGGCGCTTTCGCCCAGACCGTTACGGCTACCGGCCGCACGCTGGATGATGCAGAATCCGTGATTGCTGCCCAGGCGCAGAAAGAAGGCGCGTCTTACAAAATTATTGAAGCCAATACCAATAACAACGTACACATGACAGCCGAACTGACCAAATAAGTTTGTTGCGATGTACTGTGTGAGAGGCGCCTTCGGGCGCTTTTTTTTATGTCCGCGAAGGCGAACCCGCATGGCTGTAACGGGTGAATTGTTGCTCCAGCATCGGGCGTCCCCACTGATCGCCCTGCCACTCTTTGCTGAGTGTAAAGCCCCAGGATTCATACAGGCGGCGGGCCGCATGCAATCCGCTGAATGTCCAGAGCTGTACCGCGTCGAACTGTTGCTCGTCGCAAAATGCCATCGCGCGGGCCAGCAGTTCTCGCCCGACGCCGCTGCCCCGGCACTCCTCATCAAGAATAAACCAGCGCAGATGCGCCTCGTTATTTCCCAGATCGTCACCGTCAATAGCAACCGATCCCACAATGCGCCCGTGGCGAACGGCGAGCCAGATGCCGTTACGCGGATTGTCCAGCCGCCCGGCAAACTCCGCCAGCCCGGCCGCAACTTTTGCTTCAAAAAAATAGCCAAAATCATAGTGCTGCGAATAATAGCTGGCATGCATTTCGCTGATCCGGCCAATCATCCCCGGCAGATAACCGCTGATAATTTCCGGCCTTGCGCCGCCCGGTTGCGCCGCCCCGTTGCGGCAGCTTTCCAGCGCAAAAGCGTAAGCGGATAAGCCACGGGCGACCGCTTCACGTTGCGCATCGCTCAGATGCTCCATCGCCTCATGCACGCGCATCGCACCGTAGCTGTTAATGCGGGCAACGCTCTCTTTCCCTTTTGCAGTCAATTGCAGCGTCTTAAAGCGCGCATCGTCAGTGGCCTGAACTTCCTGTAACTCTCCCGCTTTAATCAGCCTCGCCAGCATGCGGCTGACGCTGGATTTTTCCAGCCCCAGAATGGTGACCAGCTGCGCGGCGGTGATGGCGCCGTGATGTTCAACTTCCAGCAAGGTATGCACGGCGGAGGGCGAGTAATCCGTGGCGGCAAGCGTCGTATTCATAAAACCGAGCTCACGAACCATCAGCCGGGAGGCGACACGAATGTCGTTAATCAGGTTGGGCGCTGTCATCATCTTTCCGCGTACAGGATAATTAGTTGTACTATACAACCACCTGCTGTGCATCCTGTCAATTCAACAGACTGACGCTCACGGGAAAGCGCCGTCACCGCGCATAAAAAAAGGCTGCCAGGCAGCCTTTACGCATTTATCGGGGTTGATGCTTCAGCCACGCGATAAAGTTTTATTCAAAATACACCGTCGGATTTTCGGCCAGCGAAACGTATTTCTTGCTGTTTTTATCCAGCGTACGGATCTCGCCGCTTTCAATATCGTAAACCCACCCGTGCAAACGCAGCGCGTTGTCACGAAGCCCGACGGCCACAGAAGGATGCGTTTTGATATTGTTCAGTTGCGCAATCACGTTCTCTTCGACCATCGCATTGACTTTGTCGGTCTCGTTTTCGAAAGTTCTCTTCTCAACAACGGCTCTTGCTGCATCTGAATAGTGCAGCCAGTGGGCCACCGCAGGCATTGGCTCCAGGTTCTGCGCGGTAGCGATCGCTTTCATCGCGCCGCAGTTGGAGTGACCACAAATCACGATATCCGTCACGCCCAGCGCCACAACCGCATATTCGATTGTCGCGGATACACCGCCCGGCTCCGGTCCGAACGACGGCACAATATTACCGGCATTGCGGATAACGAAAAGCTGACCCGGTTCCTGTTGCGTCACCAGCTCCGGCACCAGACGGCTATCTGAGCAGGAAATAAACAATGCTTTCGGGTTCTGGCTGGAGGCCAGGCTACGGAAAAGCTCTTTACGTTGTGGGAAAATTTCTTTCTGGAAGCTGAGAAAGCCTTCAATGATATGTTGCATAGCACGTTCTCTTTTTTTCGGTATTCATTTCGGTTTGAGAAAAACCTCACGCCAAAAGTCCCGCATCTTGACGCAAATTGCAATAGTTCCCTGTCTGCATCTCTTTTTGCATCCCGTCAGTTCACGGCGAGCCGCAGGCCAAGATTGGCGGGATAAGGCGCGAAATAGCTCTGAGTTTGCAGATAACTGTCTGGATATTCCGCCAGATAGTGTTGCAGCAATGTTAATGGCGCAAGAAGCGGCAATAACCCAAGCCGGTAGTTGGTGATCACTGACAGCAGCTCAGCGCGCTGCCGACTGGTGAGGTGCCGGGTAAAATAGCCCTGTATATGCATCAGCACGTTGGTGTGATTCTTGCGCGAAGCGAGATGCTTGAGGAGCGCCATAAACTGCTCGCGGTAAGCGACAAAGAAAGCATCCAGATCCTTCCACTCGCCGAGCCGGGCAACAAAGGGCCCGATTTTGCGGTAACCCGCCTGATGATGAGCCAGCAACTGAAGTTTGTAGCGGCTGTGAAACGCCAGCAGGTTGCTGCGGGTTAACCCCTCTTCACGCAGCGCATTCAACTCATTTAGCGCGAAGATCCGCTCGACAAAGTTTTCGCACAGTTGCGGATCGTGCAAGCGCCCGTCCTCTTCGACCGGCAGCCACGGGTATTTTTTCAGCAGCGCCGCGGTAAACAGCCCAATTCCCGCTTTACGCCCGCGATGGCCCTGCTCGTCATACAGCCGTACGCGTTCCATTCCGCAACTGGGCGATTTCGCGCAGACAATAAAGCCGGAAAAGTTACTGACGGAAGGCAAAAACCGTTCGGCAAAAGCAGCCATTTTGGCCGTCACATCTTCCTGCGGATCGTGGCTAAAACGCATGCGGGTGTCGCCATCGCTAGTCTGGATCAGGCGCAGCGCCGGACGAGGAACCGGCAGGCCGATGGCCATCTCCGGGCAGACAGGCTTAAAGGTGACCCACTGCGCCAGTTCATCCATGACAAACCCCATGCGTTTATGTCCACCGTCGAAGCGCACTGCGGAGCCGGTCAGACAGCCGCTAATCCCAATCGTGGGTTGATGGTTCATAAATGCCCCCTGCGCTTAACGGGTATAGAAAGACCTACCTTAAAAGTTACACAACAGAGGATGTTTGTCTAAGTTTTAAAGATAAAATTTGTTAATGAATAAGTAATACAAATAGTTATTAGTCAGCAAAAAATTAAGCTAACGGGAACGTTTTTAAAGAGTGATAACGTCGAGGGAGACAACCTGCTGCCACTGCAAAATCTGTTTTTTGCGCGCGGCGGTGAGTTTTCCACTGGTCACCAGCAGCCATTTGCGCTGCGGGAAAATCTCTGGTGCCAGCATTGCCGGAGGAGACGGAAGAATATCAATACGTTGCCCCTGCCCGGTGCGCAATAACGCTTCAAGCCAGATTTCACAGGGATCGTTAAGGTGCCAGCCGGTGAGCAGGTAGTTTTCGCCGGGCGCTTTTTTATCCCCTTCCAGACAAAACGCCGTATAGGAAATAATGATGCCATCGAGAATTTCCCGCAGGGTCATCATCGCCGCGACATTGGCCGACACCTGGCCGCGCAGCGGGCGCAGCACTTCGCGCACCAGCTCCCCCCTTGGATATTCACGGCCTGAGTTATAAATGAGCTGACGCAGGGATTCGATTTTGCCCTCTTTCAGATGCTGAAGCATCGTCTGCTGAAGCGTCAGCCAGTTATTCGCGTGACGGCTACCCGGACGCGCCAGCAGTGGCTTTACCTGGCTGACAGGCACGCCTTTTTTTACCCAGTCGAGTATTTTAAGCGCCTGCTGCACATCGTTATCGCTGTACAACCTGTGCCCGCCTTCCGTGCGCAGCGGCTTGAGCAGACCATAACGGCGCTGCCATGCACGCAGCGTCGTGGCGGGGATCCCGCAAAGCCTGGCAAATTCGCCGATCGAGTAGGACATGGGTTGCGCCTGATGAAAGAGGATAACGTTCAATATATCACGGATATTTCCCTGTTGAATGAAGCACCTGCCCGTTAGCCGGAGCGCCGTAATCACGTCCAGGTTGCTATTGGGCTACTCCAAAGGATAGCACTGCGTCCAGTTGTAACTGATGCGGCCCAGTTTCAGGCGACCAGCGACGTCACCATCATTACGCCCTGCCGGACGAGGAAGCACTGCGGTAAGGGGTTAATCATCCGGCATTCAGTCAGCAATAATTTTAGTACAACGGCATGCGTTGCTGGTATCGCAACACATGCCAGGCCAGCACAGAATTATTCAGGTTGTTTTACTGCGCCTTCCACCGGTGGGGTTGCTGAAGAAGGGACTTTTATCCGGTACCAGATAGCGTACATCGCGGGCAAAAATACCAACGTAATAATCGTTCCACCGAATGTCCCGCCGATCAGCGTATAAGCCAGTGTGCCCCAGAATATTGAGTGCGTCAGTGGAATAAACGCCAGAATGGCGGCCAGCGCCGTGAGCAGTACCGGCCGGGCGCGCTGTACGGTTGCCTCAACAACCGCCGGGAGCGGCGCGAGCCCTTCCTGTTGGTTGTGATGGATCTGACCGATAAGGATTAACGTGTTGCGCATGAGAATTCCTGAAAGCGCTATCAAACCCACCAGCGCATTGATACCAAAAGGTTTATCAAACAGCAGCAGCGTTGGCACGACCCCAATCAATCCCAGAGGCGCGGTCATAAAGACCATCACCATTGCCGACATAGAACGCACCTGGAGGATAATGATCAGCAGTGTCATGGCTATCATGATAGGGAATAAAGGTGCCATCGCTTTGGTGGCTTTTCCTGACTCCTCAATGGAACCCGCCTCTTCAATACGGTATCCATCCGGCAGCGTGGCGATGATGGGCTGCAACTGCTTCATAACCGCAGTGGAGACATCCGGCGGCTGAAGGGATTCGGCGATATCACCCCGCACGGTAATGGTTGGCGTGCGATCGCGACGGCGCAGAACAGGATCTTCCATTCGTACCTCAACCGTCCCGATCTGCGACAGCGGAACGCGCTGCCCGGCCGATCCGACTAAGGTAAAGTCGCCTATTCTTGCCGGATCAAGACGAATATTCCCCGCCGCGCGCGCCATCACCTGTACCGAACGAATATCTTCACGCACCTGGGTGACTGGCACGCCCGAAAGCAGGAACTGAAGCTGTTGAGCCACGCTGCCCGATGTCAACCCCACCGCTTGCAGGCGGTTTTGATCAAGCGTGAAATGCAGCGCAGGCACGCGCGTTCCCCAGTCGGTATTGACGGTTCTCATCAACGGGCTGGCCTGCATCACCGTTTCCACTTTGTCGGCAATGTCGCGCAGTCTGGCAGGATCCGGCCCCATCACGCGGAATGCCACCGGATACGGCGAATAGGGGCCAAACACCAGTTGCGTGACGCGAACGCGCGCTTCGGGCGCAAGCCCATCAGCCACCGCTTCGCGAAGCCGGTGCTTGAGCGCCTCGCGCGCTTCCTCGCTATCGGTGAGCACAACAATTTTCGCAAATGAAGGATCGGGCAGTTCCGGCGCCATCGCCAGATAAAAGCGTGGCGATCCCTGCCCCACGTACGCGGTGACGATTTTGGCTTCTTGTTGTTTCTTGAGCCAGTTTTCGATTTTTGCCGCCGAGGCGCTGGTCTGCTCAATGGCGCTACCGTAAGGCAGTTGTATTTCCACCAATACTTCGGGGCGATCGGAGGTGGGGAAAAATTGTTTTTTAACCAGCCCCATCCCCAGAATGGCGATGATAAAAAGCGCAATAACCGAGCCGGCGGCGAGCCATTTCCGCGCGATAACGCGGGTCAGGAAGGCACGAAAACGGTTGTAGCGGCGGGTGTTGTAGATGGCGGTGTGGCCCCCTTCAACCGTTTTGATGTCTGGCAGCATTTTCACCCCAAGGTAAGGCGTAAACACCACCGCCACCACCCAGGAAGCAATCAATGCAATTCCCACAATCCAGAACATATTGCTGGTGTATTCGCCCGCCGTGGATTGCGCAAAACCGTTGGGCATAAAGCCAACGGCCGTTACCAGCGTACCGGCCAGCATTGGCGCAGCGGTGTGGCTCCAGGCATAGGCTGAGGCTTTGATTCGGTCGTATCCCTCCTCCATTTTCACCACCATCATTTCGATGGCAATGATGGCGTCATCCACCAGCAGCCCCAGCGCCAGGATGAGCGATCCCAGAGTTATTCGGTCAAAATTCTTGCCCGTGGCTTCCATCACCACAAAAACGGCAGCCAATGTTAAAGGTACGGCAGCGGCAACCACGACACCGACGCGCCAGCCCATACTGAGAAAGCAGACCAACATCACCACCAGCAACGCGACGAAAAATTTGATCATGAATTCGTCTACTGCCGAGCTGATATTGACGGACTGATCGGTCACTTTGCTGAAAGTCATACCGAGCGGCATCTGCGCATTAATATTGGCCGCCTCCGCATCCAGCGCTTTACCCAGCTCCAGACCGTTCCAGCCCTCACGCATCACGATACCCAGCAGCAGTGCCGGTTCCCCCTGATTGCGCACCAGGAACGTGGCCGGATCTTCGTAACCGCGCTCCACCGTCGCCACATCGGAGAGTTGCAATGTTCTGCCCTGAGCGACAATGGGCGTGTTGCGGATTTTCTCCAGATCGTCGAAAGCGCCATCAAGACGGATAAAAACCTGCGGCCCCCGGGCGTCTATCGAACCGGCAGGCGTCAGCACGTTCTGGTTGTTCAGGGCAGAAAAAATGTCCTGCGGAGAAATGCCCAGCGTTGCCAGCCGATCGTGGGAGAACGAGACAAATATCCGCTCCGCCTGCTCGCCGATAATATTGACCTTTTTAACGCCGGGAACATGCAATAAACGCTGGCGTAATGACTCGGCATCACGTACCAGCAGGCGCTGCGGCTCGCCCTTTGCTTTCAGGGCAAAGAGCGCAAAAGTGACATCGGAGAACTCATCGTTGATCATCGGGCCGATCACGCCTGCGGGCAGGTTTTTTGTCTCATCACCCAGCTTCTTACGCGCCTGGTAAAACTCTTCCTGAACCTGGGAGGGCGGCGTTCCATCCTGTAACGAGAGCATGGTAAACGCCAGCCCCGGCCGCGTGTAGGTCTCGCTACGGTCATACCACTTAAGCTCCTGCAAACGCTTTTCCAGCGGTTCGGCCACCTGGTCCTGCATCTCCTGCGCCGTGGTGCCAGGCCAGGCTGAAATGATGGTCATCTGTTTGACGGTAAACGGGGGATCTTCGGCGCGCCCCAGTCCAAGGAACGAGAGAATACCGGCAACCGTAATCAACAGGATAAGAAACAGTGTGATGGAACGCTCGCGCACCGCGAGCGCCGAAAGGTTAAACCGCGAGGTACTCATGGCTGACTCCCGGCGACACTGGCATCGTTCTGCTTAGCCAGCCGGACGGTCTCACCGTCATGCAGCAGATGCGCCCCCAGCGCCACGACCTGCTCGCCAGGCTTAAGGCTGCCAGTCACGCTTGCCGCATCATCCCCCAGACTCATCACCTGCACGGGTTGCCATGTCACTTTGGCGGGCTTACCTGAAATTCGCCAGACGCCCGGCCCTTTACCGGCATCATAAATCGCCGCCAGTGGCACCTGGAGTAACGGATGGGACACATTCTCTTCGCCAATATGGAGCGTAACGGTAGCGCCGAGCGGAGCGTTCGCCAGAGCGCCCTCAAGGATGTATCGCGCCTCAAATGTGCGCGTCAACGGATCGGCGGCATCTGACAGCAAGCGTAGTTTTGCCGTCACGGCTCCGCTTTCGTTACCGTACAGCGTCGCCCTCGCCTCGCTTCCGGGCGCCGGGCGCAACGTTTCCGGCAACTGGACAATCGCCTCGCGCTGCCCGGCTCTGGCCAGCCTGACCACCGGCTCTCCGGCACTGACCACCTGACCGGGTTCGGCCAGCGTTTCCATGACCACGCCATCGGCGTCAGCCACCAGTAACGCATAGCTCATCGCGTTTTGCGCCACGCTGGCCTGCGCCTGCGCTGCGCTCAATTCCGCCTTCGCCGTCGCCGCAGCCGCTTTTATCTGATCGTAAGCCGAAGCAGAGACCGCGCCTGCCGCAACCAGCCCCCGATAACGCGCTTCATCATCGGCCGTCTGCCTGGCGCGCGCCTGCGCAGCCGCAACAGATTGCTGTTGGGCCTGCGCCTGGAGATGTAGATCGATGGGGTCCAGGCGCATTAACGGCTGCCCTTTTTTGACGGTCTGGCCAGTATCAACGAGACGTTCAAGGATCTTGCCAGACACCCGGAAGCCCGTAGCGCTTTGAATGCGTGCCACGACAGTACCGGTAAAGGCACGAGAGGAATCGGCGGCGCCCACCACCGTTACAGACCTCACCAAAGGTGGCTGGCTACGGGGATCGTCGACGCTGGAAGCGTCGCCGCAGGCGACAAGCGCAAACGGCAACAGGCAAAAAGCAAAGGTGGCAAGTGTGGGCCTGAGCATGGGTTCCCTTATTTATTTAACAGAGCAGGAACCGCATTCTCAAACTAGTGACCAATATTGTCAATAGTCACAATTTATGGCGACAGGCTTCGCAATATCAGTGACGCCAGCAATACAGCAGCCGTCGGGGCCGTTTCCAGATTATATTGCAGCTCAACCGGGCTGATATACGGGAGCATGACCAAGAAAATCGCATGTGCGGCCTCGTCCAGCGGCGTTTTTCTTTCAAATTCCCCCGCCTGACGCCCTTCAATAAGGATGGTTTCAATCAGTTGTCGCAGGTGCTGCTTATAGGCCATGACTGACGGCCAGTTATCACGCGCGGCCACAGCGGCAATATCGTATAGCTTGCGATCGCAAAAAAATAAATCGCTGCCAGCTTCCGTTAACGTTTTGAGTAAACGCCGTATTTTTTCAGAAGCGGTCGGCGCATCGGCGATTGCCGCATTGACAATGTCCATGATCATCGCCAGCCGGTTAGCACAGATAACTTCGCCAATCGCCTGCTTGGAGTCGAAAAATTTATAGATGTACGCCTTAGAGAAACCGATCGCTTTCGCCAGATCGGACACCGTGGTTTTCTCATAGCCAAAATGGCTGAAGTGCTCTGTGGCCGCTTCAACGACCTGATCGCGGACATTGTGATCCGTCGGGCCTCGTGAAGGGGTGGTGTTCATATCTTTAGTCATTTTTTCAGCTTAGCTCAATGCGCCCGGATTGACAACGAGTGACCATTTGGTAATGTAGTCACAACTTTATTTCGCCTCAAGGATTCACCATGTTTCCCCAACGTACTCTTGCTCTGGTTGTGAGTACCTGCATTCTGGCGGGCTGCGCCGTTGGACCGGATTACCATCGTCCTGCCGCCCCGCTGGCCGAGCACTATCAGGCTCAACCGGCGCAACAGCAGCAAAACGCATCCGCCCCCGTCAGTTTCCCCACCTGGTGGAAGGGCTTCGGGGATCCTCTCTTGAGTCAGTTGGTTTCAGACGCGCTCGCACAAAATCTCGATCTTGCCCAGGCATCCGCCAGAATGACACAGGCTCGTGCCGGGCTCGGAACAGCGACAGCGGCGCTACTCCCCTCGGGAAATATCAGCGGGCAAGCCGCTCGCGCGTATCAATCGGTCGAAACCCCGCTGGGACAGGTTCTCAACTCGACGCCGGATTATAATCGCTACGGTAATTCATATGAAACCGATCTCAACGCAAGCTGGGAGATTGACCTGTTCGGCGGGCTGCGCCGCGCGCGTCAGGCTGCGCTGGCAGATTATCAGGCCTCTGAGGCGGGCGTCGCCGCGACGCGCCTTGCCGTGGCGGCGCAAACGGCCGATATCTATATTACGTTGCGCGGGTTACAGGCCCGGCTAGCCATAGCAAATAATCAGGTCAATACGCAGCAACAACTGCTGGAAAAGGTACAACTGCTCCACAGCAAAGGGTTAGCGCCTGAATATCAGGTACACCAGACCGAAGGTGCGCTGGCGCAGGTTGAGGCTACCGTTCCGGTTTTGCAGAACGGAATTGATGCCGCGATGAATGCGCTGGATGTGATTCTCGGTACTCCGCCGGGCACGCACCGGGCACAACTCTCCTCGCCCGCGGCGATCCCGCAAACGCCGCAGATCGCCTCAATGGGGACTCCGGCCGACCTGCTACGCCGCAGGCCCGATATCATCGTGGCAGAGCGCCACCTGGCCGCATCAAGCGCCCGCATCGGCGTGGCGGTCAGCGAGTATTATCCAAAATTTTCACTCAACGCCCTGCTCGGCAGCGCAACGACAGTCTCCAGCGGGAATCTGTTCACTGCGGGTGCCAGCCAGTCGGCTGGCGTGCTGGGTTTACGCTGGCGGCTTTTTGATTTTGGCCGGATCAACGCACAAATAGAACAGGCGAAAGGCCAACAGGCGGAAGCGCTTGCCGCTTACCGGTTGTCGGTATTACGCGCAACCGAAGATGTTGAAAATGCGTTCTCCGCGCTGATCAACCGTGAAACGCAGGCCGCGACGCTGACGACGGGCGAAACCGCGCTGGCCAGCGCGCGTCAGGCTTCCTTTGTCGCTTTTCAGCAAGGGGCCGCCAGCCTGATTGATGTTCTGCATAACGATGAAAATCTTCTTCAGGCGTCCGATGCAAGGGCGCAGGCGCAGACAGCCTCTGCACGCGCAGCCGTGGCCGCGTTCAGGGCGCTGGGTGGCGGCTGGCAACCCGCTTCAGACGGCGGAACGGCCCAGCAATCCGGTTAAAAAGCGGCTTATCTGGCGTCGTGAAAAAATTCTGTGCGCTGAGCGAAGAGGTGGAATTGTGAAACGAATCGGTATTCTGGGTATCACTGATCTGACCGAAATCTTATTAGCCGGGTTATTCCGGCTTGCGCCTGACGCCCATGTTTTTCTCTGCGCCGATAGCCTTCATCGCGCAGAGGATCTGGCAAGACAATTTCCTTGCTGGATCCTCGATAACAATCGGGCGGTTATTGATGAAGCCGATATGGTTCTTGTCAGTTCAGCAGCCAGCACCGCAGAGCGCGGCCAGCAGAGCACGGCATACCGGCCTTCGCAAACCGTGGTTTATGTTCAGACGGAGAGTGAAGCGAGCCAGGTCACCCTCTCTTTACTGACTGCCACGCCATCGGTGGCATTTTCCGCTGCGCAAATCGATGATCTGCTTTTTTTTCTTCATGCATTATTACCTGCAATAAAGACAGCAAATTCCATCGAGCTTAGTTATCGAACATTACCTTCTCCGGTATTGTGCCAGCCAGGGCCTATTTTACCCGGATAAAATTTACAAACATCAGCAATGCGCGTATGCTCCATTTTTACCCGGATAAAATAGAGCGCATTATGCCAACCTTAAGCCTTACTGCTTTTCAGCAACAGCGCCAGATTGCCCACGGTAGCCTGAGTGAACTGCTGCGCCAGATAAAAAGCGCGAATCTTCCTGATGAGCCGATTTTTATCTTTAACGATCGGGACGGGAAACGCCTTGATATTCATGTCCACGGCGATGAAGCCAGCGCCCTGGCCGTCTACCCGGAGCTGAACGAAGCTCCAACGGTAAAATCTCGCGGCAGGCCAAAACTGGGGGTATCGGCAAAAGAGGTCACGCTGTTACCGCGCCATTGGGCGTGGCTGGCGACACAGCCTGGCGGGGCTTCCGCCACGATACGCAGGCTTATCGAGCAGGCCATCAAAACCCATCACCACGTTGATATTCAACGCCAGCGCCATGAGCGGGCTTATCACTTTATGCAGGCGATCGCCGGTGATTTTCCCGATTACGAAGCCAGCCTGCGCGCCCTGTTTGCCGATGATGAAGCGGGCTTTACCGCCTGCATTGCCTCCTGGCCGCAGGATATTCGCCGGTACGCGTTGCAGTTGGCCTTTGGCCAGGACGAAAAAAATGATTGATAAACAGATAAAAAGGCACTCAAACGCAGCCCTGGAAAAGCCGCGGGTTGAGTGGCAACAAAAAGTGAGTGTCGATGATGAACACGGTTACTGACCAGCCGCTCCCGCTTTACTTTGACACTTTAGGCGAGAAAACCCGGCCAGCCGTGGTGCTGCTTCCCGGCCTTGGCAGCCAGAGTATTAGCTGGTCAACCGCCTTTTGCCAACGGCTTGCCGGGGCGGGTTTTTATCTTTTGTGCGTGGATAATCGGGACTGCGGATTATCGCCAATACTGACACAGGCGGGCGTTCCCGACCTTAACGCGCTCTCGCAGGGGCAAAAAGTTGCCATTCCTTATACTTTGCGGGACATGGCGGCTGATGTGGCGCTAACCCTTGAACAGGCGGCTATTGCGCGCGCGCACATTGTGGGCCGTTCGATGGGCGGGATGATTGCACAGCTGTTTGCCGCGCAGTACCCGCAAAAAACGCTGTCGCTATGCGCGATAATGTCCAGCACCGGCAACCCGGCTCTGCCTCCGCCTGCGGCAGATATTATGGCGGCGATGCTCGGCCCTAAACCCGATCCCCGAACCCATAAAAGCGCCTGGCTACAGCAGCAGCTGGCTTTCTACCGGCGAATTGCCTCTACGCATCTGCCGTTTGACAGCGACGGCTACACCTCACTGTTAACACGCTCACTTGAGCGTGCCAGCGCGCCTTCCGGCATGATGCGCCAGGTAGCGGCAATGGCGGCAACGGGAGATATCCGCGCCGACATACAAAAGATCGCGGCGCCAACGCTGGTGATCCACGGTAGTGCCGATCCGCTTTTCCCGCCCGAAGCGGGCATCGAAATCAGCCAGACCATTGCGCATGCCCGGCTGCACCTGATCGAAGGCATGGGCCATGAGCTTCCTGCGGCTCTTGAAAAGGAGATCATTTCTCTGCTGCTGGCGCATTTTCAAAACGCAGGCTGAAAACGCTATGCGCCCGCCTGCTCTGGTAAACGCCGCTGTGGTCCCGGCCGCATAGCCGGGATCGTCGGCTATTATTGGTCGATTAAATGAAAGTCACCTTCGTTATACCTCAGGCCACACACGTTCTCCGGGGTGAAAATATTATCCATTATGCGGATATCCGCCTCCGACAACTGCAAGCTGACCGCGCCGCTATTGTCCTGTAAATGCGCACGGTTTCGGGCTCCAGGAATCGGCACAATATCCTCGCCTTTGCTCATCACCCAGGCGAGCGCAAGCTGCGCCAGGCTACATGCGTATCGTTCGGCCACGCTTTGCAACTGGCTGAGAAGTTGGTGATTTTTCGCCATCGCCTCGCGTTGAAAACGGGGAAGCTGCCGACGAAAATCATCGCTGGCGAAGCCGGAGTAGTCGGTGATCTTGCCGGTCAAAAAGCCGCGGCCGAGCGGGCTGTATGGCACGAATCCGACGCCTAATTCACGGCAGGCGCTGAGAATGCCCGCTTCCGGCTCGCGCGACCAGAGAGAATATTCGCTCTGGACCGCAGTCACAGGATGGACTTTGCAGGCGCGACGCAGGGTTTGCGGCGACACTTCGGAAAGCCCGATATGGCGAATTTTTCCCTCCTTGATCAGCTCCGCCATCGTTCCCACAACCTCTTCGACAGGCACATCCGGATCAATCCTGTGTTGATAAAGTAAATCGATAGTGTCGATATGAAGCCGTTGAAGCGATCCTTCGACCGCTTCGCGGATATGATGAGGGCGGCTGTCCACGCCCGCCATTCGCGCGATCCCGTGGCCCTGCGGCAGAATACGGAAACCGAATTTTGTCGCGATCTGGACTTTATCGCGTATTCCTTTAATGGCCTTACCGATCAGCAACTCATTATCATAAGGGCCGTAAACTTCGGCGGTATCCAGAAACGTAACGCCCATCTCCACTGCGGCGTGCAGGGTTTTAATGGCTTGCGATTCTTCGGCGCCGCCGTAAGCAAAACTCATCCCCATGCAACCGAGACCTAATGCTGAAACCTGGAATTTATCTTTGCCAAGAAACCGTTTCTTCACCTTATTTTCCTCATATGTAAAAGGTGATGACAGATATACTTCCCTTTAATATCCGTAACAATTAATATGTCCCTAATGCAGTATTCAATGGAAATTAACAATGAAAAAACTTCCCGACTTTCAGCATATCGAAATACTTTTTCTTATTGTAAAGCATGGGAGTTTTCGCAAAGCAGCCAAAGAATTAAACCTTTCACCGCCATCCCTGACCAGCGCCATAAATAATCTTGAAGAGAGATTAGGCGTAAGGCTTTTAAACCGCTCAACCCGTAGCCTTTCCTTGACGGCTATCGGTGAGGAGTTCGTAAACAATATTACCCCTGTTTTTAACGATTATATCCGCGCCATCGACAGCCTCAACTCACATCGGGCCAGGCCAGAAGGCAAAATAAAAATAAATCTGCCCCGCATCGTACTTGATCTTTTCTTTCAGCAATATTTTGTTGAATTCAAAGCGGAATATCCAGATATCACTCTGGAATTATTCACTACTGATAAAAAAGTGAACATCATCGAAGCCGGTTTCGATGCGGGAATTCGCTATATCAAGGATGTGCCTAAAGATATGATTGCTATTCCGTTAGGCCCCAGACTTTCTCTTATTCCTGTTGCCAGCCCTGAATTTATTAACAACTATGGCGAACCGGATTCGCCACCGGAGCTTGTTAATTTTAAATGTATTAATCGCTGTTTTCCCAGCGGGGAGATTTATCGCTGGGAATTTATCGATGAGCAACATAACATCAAAGAAATAGCGGTGAGTGGCGATCTGATTGTTGATTCGGATGCAGCGATGATCCAGGCGGCGGAATCTGCACTGGGCATCGCTTTTGTTTATGAACCGTTGGTGCGTCAAAAAATTAATGACGGCACGCTGGTTCGCTTATTACCGGGTTTTCCTTATCCCGCTGAAAATTTCTCGCTTTATTATCCGGGGCGTAAACATATTCCCGCGCCATTACGCACCTTTATCACATGGGTCATGTCGAGAAATAAGCGATTTACCGAACAGGCGTAAACGTTTGTTATTCCCGGCGGCTGTGGAATCCGCGCCCGAAAAGCCAGGCAAAAATCGCTTGCCCCGCTCTCCCGGCCTTTCAAAATGGGGCGGCCGAAAACGTGTCAACCCGGCCCCTCGCTCCCGGCGGCTAGCAGCGGAACCAGCACATCGCTGATGGGGACGGGGATGCCCTGCGCATGACCATAACGCTGTATCACGCCGTTGCGAATATCCCACTCCATGGGGCGATTAGCCTGCCGATCGGCAAGAATTGAGGTGCCTAAATCCGCAGGCGCGCGTTGAAAACCCTCAACTATCTCTTGCGGAACGTTATCGTGCAGTACCGCGCCCTGCGCACGTGCAACTGTCAGGCATTCGCGCAGGTAAGCCAGCGCCAGCTCCGTGACATCACCGCGAGAAAACATTCCGGCGCGGCGATTAGCCAGCACCATCAGACCTGCAACGGCATTTTGCAGCAGCTTGCGCCAGGCGATCGACGTAAAATCGGACGACAGTTCAACCGCACAGCGAGTGCCGCTGAGCGCCTCAGCCACCCGCTTTGCCTGCGGCACATCCGGCAGCGTAAGACGTGGTTTGACGCGCAGCCACACTGAGGCATCCGGCTCACGCTGCGCCGGAAACCAGACGACAGAAGGCAGTATGCTGGCACCGTTAACACGGCTTTCCAGCTGATTTTTCTGCTCAACGCCGTTTTGCAGCGCGCACACCACGGTGTTTTCATCGCACAGCACGGCCAGCCAGTCATCACAGTCAGCCACCTGGGTCGTTTTCACCGCCACAAACACCACATCAAAAGGATGATCGATCGCAGCAGGATTGTTCAACACCGGCCCCGGCACAACAATTTCTCCCTCATCGTGGCGCAGAACTAACTGTGAGTGAGCAGTGCGCCCGCACAGTAACGGCGTGCGGCCAACTTCATGCAGTACCGCAGCGATAGTCGTACCGATCGCGCCAGGGCCGATAAGCGCGATGGAAGGATAGTCAGACATCTTGAGCCCTCCTGGTTGATTGAATCATCAGCGTGCCGATTGCGCTCGCGCGGTCAGCACAGAGCGATGCTAAACAGCGCCCCCACGGATGAAAAGTGAAGTGTCATCATCGCGCCATGAGTAAATGCTCATGCTTTAACGATAACTGCGCTGCGCCTGCTGTGATTCGGCCAGCAACCAGCTGCGGAATTTCACAATATGGGGCTGGGTTTCCGTTCCCAGAGGGCAGACGAAGTAATAGGCGGCCGGAGAAGGAAAAGGGATAGCAAAGAGCCGGACCAGAGAGCCATCGCCAATCTCTTTTTCCACGTGCCCGCTACGCGCCAGGGCAATCCCCTGCCCAAGTAGCGCAGCTTCAATCGTCATATTGGTATCGGCAAAGCGGACGCTCTCGTGCAGCACATCGGTGTTGACGCCAACCCGCTTAAACCAGGCGTCCCATTTCGGGACCAGATCGGCGCCGTCACGCGTCAGTAGCGGATAGCGCAGCAGTTCGGCAGGCTCATCCGGCGTGCCAAACCGCTGTAACAGCGCCGGGCTGGCTACCGGAAAGAGCTGCTCGCGAAACATAAATTCCGTGTGCAGCGCCGGATAGTTACCGTGGCCGAAACGGATCGCCACATCCGCATCGGTGCTGGCGAAGTGAATGGCTTTATCGGTACTTTCCAGGCTGACCAGGATCTCCGGGTGCAACCGTGCTAACCCCGGCAGCCGTGGAAGTAGCCACTTTAGCGCAAAGGAGTAAGTGGTATTGACGCGCAATCGCACCCGGCCTTTTTGTTCACGCAGATCGCTAAGGGTGGTTTCCAGTTTGCTAAAAAATTCACGCACCAGAGGAGCGAGCGCGGCGCCAGCGGGGGTCAGTCTGAGGGGTTTACCGCGCTGAAAAAGTTGCAGTCCCCAGAGTTCTTCAAGGTTTTTTAACTGATGGCTGACTGCACTTTGTGTAATACACAGCTCTTCTGCGGCGGAAGTAAACGTCGTGTGGCGGGTCGCCACTTCGAATGCACGCAGCGTGGCAATAGGAGGAAGATCACGCATCTTTCTGTTCCCTGTAATGAGCTAATACTCATAACACAATAGGCTCGATTGATTGCCAGGGAAACGGTGCCGCAGAGAAAACACGCTCAGAAACGCTCCTCAGCCTGGGAGCGTTCTGCATATTCTCCCGCGCATGCGCTTGAGGCCAGGCAGCAATACACAGGCGCCAATGTATTCAGATGCCTTTCTCGGCCTGGCGGGGCGTAAAATATAAATTTAGCGTTCCGCCCCAAAACACACCGTCGATGATCCCACTTAACAGACCAAACATAAGATTAAAATGAAACGCGTATTTTAAATCCGGTTCGACATTGAGAAAAAAAATCAACGCGAATTTGGTGGCAAAAGCAATAATGATAAATATCAGGGTTAACGGCGTACCCGGACGGATAATTAAATCGGTTCCCTCTTTGGTTTTTAAACGCGGACCGGCACGCCAGAGCAACCAGCCCACGCTGCCGCCAATAAGTAGCCCCGCCAGCATGGATACCATCCCCCAGTGCGGGAACGCCAGCTCATTAATCACGCCGCTTCCGCCCCAAAAAAGGAAGATTAACGGCAAAAGAAAAAGCCGTTTAACTTCCATTTCCCGGTCATTCAATGCATTTATTCCCCTCGCAATGAGAAAAACAAGTAAAATCCAGACCCATACAGGAGTTCCGGTCAAAATATTTAATAATGACATATTATGCACCATGGTGTTTGACGCGATAAAAATATCGCATGATGTTAGGAAGATATTTAGAAAAAAGAATACCAACACAGACCAGGCCAATAGTTGCCAGGCGAAGCTGGGGAGTCCACGCAAAAAATGCATTGAGCAGACCATTGGCAAGAAAGATGATCGTCCAAATCCATGTAATATATTTGTTGATAAGGTAAAACATAATATGCCTGCGTTTTTCCTCAGAAACACCGGCGCTGGCATAAAAAATGGTAAAGGGTTTCCTGACCAGCAGACTCACAAACGAGACGAACGCGAGTGACAGATAACAAAAGCTTGTTGGATAATTCAGTAACAGCGTAGACCAGCCGACAAAGTAATTAACAAACAGGATGATAACCGTCAGGATATTGGTAATCATCACTGGCTCTCCCTGCCGGACAATTTTAATGTTCACCACAATAATAAACAGTAAGATCACACTTAAGATCAGTGACCTTTCAAAGATGGTTAACACGTTTTCATTGACCACCCATGAGTAAATACTCCACGGAATAAAGGAAATTATAATATTGAACATTTCGCATCATCCTTTCTATATTTAATAGAAAACTTGCCGCACGTACACCGTTTTTTAGTTTCCGAATGAATATAAAAAACACCGCTCGAATCACACTCTGCATCTCGTTTAATGGCCAGCAGATAGGCATTTCCCGGATAAACCGCTTCAATGAATTTGACTTTTTCCAGCGCAACAGAAGCGATATTTTCCGCCGGCTCACACGACACTAATGCGAGAACCATATCAATCAACAATGAACCGGGACATACAGCCCGGGAGGGAAAGTGCTCCTGAAAAAGCGGATGATGCGCGTTAAAGGAAAAAGGATAATCATCTCCGGTTAAAGGAGAAACATTATATAAATCACCGGGGAATGATAGCGAGGCATTGTCTGATGCCGATTCAGGTAAATAGACCTTGCTGACAATGATAATAGCCTGCGCAATAACAGCGCGGTGATTATCGCGTGGAGTGGCCTTACAGTGAACACGGTAAGCATCATTAATAAGTTCAATATGCCCTTCAACGCGTAACAGATCGCTATCAAAATTGGCGGCAGAGTTAAACTGTTCCACCATCACCGGAAGATAGCGCCAGGTTGGATCGGTATTTTTCGAAACCGCAGTGGCGAAGCGAACGGCAAATTGATGCAAGGCTTCGAGTAACAAACCCGGTTTCAGGTAGTTATGCGCTAAATCCCAGTGGGAAATATTGATTTGCCCGCAAGCAGCCGTCGATTCCGTTAAGGCGATGCCCTGACATATCCCCAGGAAATTTGGCTCGATGCGATGACTTATAGCCATGATTGGGGAACCTTTTTATATTTTTCTCTTAAATCCTCTGAGGACAAACCAAAGGAGTGAGCGCTAAACCGCGCTTGATAGTGCGCGAGAAGTATCGGCATCCGACAGACAAAAAAGGCCAGCAACCCCAGCTCAGGCGCAACACGGTGCGCGCTCATGACGCTGGCAATTAAAAAATCGACATTGGGTTGCAGCCCGGTGTTGTCCGAAATGGCGCGGGCAAGCTCACTGAAGGGCCGCATCAACGTCGGAAAGCGAGAAAAGAAGAAATCGACCCGAACATCATTGCGCATGATCGGATGTCCAAACCCCGGCCAGGGCTTGTCCTTGCAGTAATGGTTTACCGCAGCATCAATATTCCCTTTTTCAACATCATCAATGACGCTGGACAATCTCATGATCGCATATTTACAGGCGCCCATATGTGCAGGCCCGGTAGCACAAAACCCACCGATTAATGCAGAAATAACATCGCTCTTGGTGCTGGCAATAAACCTTACCGTGGTGGTAGTGGGCGTCACAATACCAAACCCGCCCAACAGCAGAGACATAAACCGGCAACGCGACTCATCCTCCAGGCCGGAAGACGCCGCCTTCCCGGTTAACGCTAACCAAAAATAGTGTTCAAAGGTTTTGCAATTTTCGATAGCCGGTAAATCAAAAAATGGCTCAGAGGAACGCGCCAGCGAAATAATCCACGGCATAAGCAAGATAATTTTCAGACAGTCGCCATCATTTACCGGTGCCATAACCTTACACTGCGCCGCCGACACCTCAACTTGCGACAATAACAGCATAAATCGCTGCATTAAGGTCAGTGATGGCAATGCGTTGATCAGTTGATGCATCGCTTTAATTTTGGATACAGGGTCCGTTTTTTTCAGTTCGGTGCTGGCGCTCTGAATAAGCCGATCCATCTGTTCTTCATTAACGAGGCTGCCGGTCAGTGCAAACCAGGCGTTCTGCAAATAACGGTTTGCATTGGCAATCTCGATCAAATTACATCCACGAATAAACAACACGTTATTATCTAAATCATAATTATCGATAACATCATCCGACATGATTTACTCCTGTTGCTCTGGCGACAGGCGGTAAAGCCTGATGTTGACATTATTGAGCGTGGTTTTAGCGATAAGCTGCTCAGCCATTTCATCAGCATTCAGATACCCTGACTCATAAAGAAAGTTAGGTTCCCGCTCGATCACATCGACCGTTTTGGTGATCGTTTTTTTAATGGCAGCGTAGAGGTTTTTCTTATTCATAATGGAGGAGGACAAAATGATGACATCCATATCCTTATAATCAAACGTTTCTCCCGGCTGACATAAAAAGCGAACGCGATGCGCCTCCACATCTTTAGGAATACGCCAGCAATCGAAAACATTTTGCGCCTGCGCTACCGCATCCTGAATAATATCCAGCGCGGTGATTTGACATGCTGAATATTTTGCCCACATCAGCACGCTGGTTGGCATCGGCCCGCAACCTACATGACAAACATTCGCCGCGTCACTGCGGATAAGCGCCCTTTCTGCGTTGTAGAGTTGGCGATAAAAATCGATAAATTTATTTCTGTTATTGCTGATACTCTCGAGTTCGGATTGCGGGATCGCCAGGCGCCTGGACATCATCCCTGACATCTGCTCTTCATATTTCATTTCATAGTCGAGCGCTTTACGATCCAGTTCCGCAAGAAGATCCTTGTGGGTATCGATGAAGGTATTAAAAACGGCGGCGTTCTCTCTGCGCGCCGCAGAAAATTGCATACTGATATGCTGTAGCCTGTCGTAAAAATCCATAGAAAAGAGTGAATGCTCATCAATCGGATGCGAATTCACTAACACAATTTCATGAAGTAAGTTATCAAGTTGCATTAGCATGACTCCCTTGTGTCGCAAACCAGCAGACATTTCCCTCTGGGTGAAAAAAGCAAAGCGTTATGCTCAACAACGGTGAGATTGATACGCCCCCTGTTTTTCATATAGGCTTCATAAATATCCGGCAAATGACAGATTTCATCCTCCAGTTCGGACAAATCAACGCCATGAGATAATCCGCAGCAGATTTTAATATCCATAATTTCTTGTCTCTCAGCGGATAACGACAAGACGATTTGAACAATCGCCTCGGGCAAGCGTTGATTAATCATTCTGGCTATTTTTTCATGGCTAATCAGATTGCCCATGAAATTAAAATCGATAGCGTTGCGTTTAATACCCTGAAAATAGAGTTGATTATTTTCAACGGATAATGTGCCCCTATCCCCTACCGGATATCTGACAAGTTTACGCGAGGCATCCGGGTCCAGCGACGTGACCAATAGCCCCTTTTTATCTTCATATTCAAAGAAGAAATCATCGCTGAACAGCAGATACTTATTATGATGCCCCTCGACAGACATCCCAATGAAACCGCATTCAGACAGGCCGTACAAACCGATTATCCGCAGGTCGCCGCCCAGCACCTCGCGCAGATATTTTTCATGCGCGGCCAACATCGGTTCACCGGTAAAGACCACCTTTTTAATTGCCAGCGGAACCCCAAGCCCGATCATGGTTTCCACAAACTGAACGAGAGTGGCCGGCACACCAAACAGCGTCGAGAGCTGAATGTCGGCCAGAAAATCGAAATGACTCTTCCGCAGCAATGCAATATCGCCGACCGGCACCACGTGCGCGCGACAATGTTTTAAAATTTCACACGCCGAATAGTGTAAGGATGAAAACAGGTTAATCGTAAAAAGGTTGCCAACGACGTCTCCTGCGGAAAAAACCTGCCGCGACCGCAGGTTATGAATTAAGTTGTGCTCCGATGCGCTGACCGCGTCCTTACTGGATTTTAAACGGACGCTGATCATTTTCATCGCCCCGGTGGTGCCGCTTGTGGCACCAAGCAGCATCGGTATTTGTTCAGCCGCAGGATCCCGTTGCGTCAAAGAACCACTGTCGCCAGTGGTTGAATAAACGTGGGAACTCATCCTGACTGAATCACGGAAGGCCGCATAATCGAATGCCTGGCATCCGGTGATTGCCGTAATCCGCGGTTGCATTTTTGCATACATCTCAGCGCAGCAATAATCCATGATGACTCAGGCCTTTTTAATGAAAATTTCACAGCCCAGGGCAGCAAGACCTTCTCCGCGCGTCACGGTCCAGCTTATCCCGTCAAGATCGCAGCAGTGCATAAGAGCGGTAAGACTCGCCAGCGTGAATTTTTCTTCCGTGGACATATCCGTCACACCACACTCACTACGTGATTGATTAAAAACACCCAGTGCGCTTTCTTCTGCATCGGCCAGCGGTTCGTGGATAATAATGCGACCGCCGTTATCCAGAACACGACACAGCTCCTGCAACCCTTTTGCAGGTTCAGCCCAGTGATGAATGACGGAGCGGGCATAGATCATTGAGAATGAATTATCGGGAAACGGTAAATTACTGACGCTGGCTTCAACAATGTTGAATACGTGCTGGCATTTCAGCTCGCTACATTTTTTAACGCAAAAACGCACCATTCGCGGATCAATATCAACCCCGTAAAAGGAGTAATCAGTGAGTTTTTGCGACTGGAACAGGTCGAAAAGCATGTGGCCGGTTCCCATACCAATATCCAGAATCTTTTTTCTCGGCGAAGTAATACTGGCTGCTTCTTCCAGAATCCTTTCTTTTAAATACGCATTCCACGGTGATGTGCCTTCTGTCGCGTAAGTTTCATAGTGTTCAGGTGTGATATCTACCAGCAAATCGTTCATATCAATATTCCTTAAATATATGTATGGCTCTGCCACAGGAGTGTTAAAAAGTTAAACGGGTATTGCGATGTTCATCTCTTCATATAACAGATCATCTAAAATGATTGATGTTAAAGACGCATTGAGCAAAACGACGGTTATTACGGATTGCTCAAGGTAATAGCAGTTACAAATAAATGTCTTTCCCTTAAATTCGGATACATTGCCAACATAGCGAAAAACACATCTCACCCGGTTATGTGCAACTAATAAGTAATCATTGATATCAAAAGTACATGCAGAAATGGCGCACAATGCCTTATACAAACTCTCCATACAGCTGAATATCGTGGTGCATAAGCGGTTCTCCGGCACCTGTTCCACCGGGAAACGGCAATATTTTTCACAGTAGTTCAACATAAATGGCCTTGGTGCTTTCGCCTTTTCGATAAATTCGATATCAATCCCGACAGAATGAATCCGCGGATCGTTATTCACCAACATAACGCTTTTATTCCGTCCATGACTTACGGAACTGTGTGCCATATCTACGCCAGGCAAAATCCTTTTAAATATATCAACAAAAAGCACCCTGGCCATTTCACGATACAATATCTTTTCCGCTGTACGCTTTGTTGAGACTGGCAAATAGCGATGAAGCCTGTCGATATGCAAATAAGCGGTATAAAAAGAGTGACTGACAATGCACAGATAATTGTTTGCATGACGATTAACATACACTTTATTCATGTCATGATTCTAATCCTATACTGCACATTTTATCTTCCCTGTTTTTGTCGTCGCGATTTCTCTGACATTTATTTTAAATGCGTACTGATACCATTTATCCGTTAATATCTTAGTGATTATCTTTATCTGCGCACTGTTCGCGGACATATCAAGATTGAGATAAAGCTCGCCGTTCTGCGCTTTTGAAAAATAGTGTCGTAAGCAACCGGCGTACTTCACAATATCATTTGAAATAAGCTGAACCGGAATAAACTTGCCATTGTGTTTGAATTCATTCACCGCTCTGGCTATCCAGTAATAATTTTCGGCTTCATCTTTCACAAACAGATCGCCGGAATCAAACCATTCCGCACGCGGTTTTAATTGCAGATAACTATCAACATAGCCATCACAAGCGAAAGGCGTTTTATAAAACATCCGGCACACTGAATCAGAGGCCTGCGAATCGACGGGACGCAAATCAATTTTTATACTGTCCGTCATGACTTTACCGGGCGCCACAACGCCATATTTGCTGGTTTTTTCAATATCGCCCGGCGATCGGATCTCATTATGAAATAAGCGAGGCCCGGATTCGGTCTGGCCGAAGTTATTCCACAGCGTATTGCAGGATGAAAGGATGCTCGCCGCCTGCACGGTGAGCAAACGATCGGATGCATTCAGGATATTGTTTACATGGATTCGGCTTTTGGTAAAAATTTCGCTAACTGGCAGCATCCAGTCACCGATTAAAGGCAAATTAGTAATGCTGTAATGGGAAACAAGTTCACCAATATTGCTGATGTGGAATTTTTCAAATACCAGTTTACTTTCCGACAAAAACGCACACAGCATGGTTGAGAGGCCATACATATACTGCACCGGAAAATAACACAATGAGCGATCTTCATTGCCGAGCTTAAGATACTGGCTCACCGCGCATGCGTTTTCAATCAGTGTATTTTCATGATACTGGATCAGCTTCGGTGTACTGGTTGTTCCGGAGGTGCAAAAATAAAAGCGTGCACATGGAGACTCAGTAAAACCCTCAAGCTTCTCGCTAGCGAGCGAGGGATTGCGATCAAACGAGATATTAATCCGCTGGTTTATCGTATTAATATCTCTGACTTCATTGCTCATAACAAAAGCCGCAATGCAATCGGTATCAACCAGCATATCAACAATGCCAAGGTCATGAATATTGACTATCCAGGCTTTCAACCTGAGCGCAGAAGCAACAAAATAGCTGATCATGCCTTCGAAATTATTTCTAATCACAAAAACAAACAGCTTATTTTTCTCCACCTGTGGGCGCTGACGAAAATATCTGACCACGCTACTGGCACAGCCCTTTGTTATGGTTGCGATATCATCTGACGAATATTGACTGTCATGACAAATCACTTGCCAGTGTCTTTCTAATAAGGAATGCATTGTTAGCATGATGTCTGCCTTACAGATATTTTGGATTTCCTAAAACCAGACTGCCGGCACCGCCGCCCATACCAAATGAGTTTTTCAATGCGTATTTAAGCGGCCGGTGCTGATGCTCCTTCACAAGCGCAATGCCATCGGGTAATTGCGGATCGGGTTCATCGCAATTCAAAATTTTGGGTAAGAGATCATGCTGAAATGAAACCAGCACGCCCAGAATTTCCATTGCCCCGGCAGCCGCAATCAGGTGCCCGTGGTACGATTTCGTCGCCACAATCGCCGGGTTGTGCTCACCAAAAACTTTTCTGATTGCGCTGGCTTCGTGCTGGTCATTTTGTAATGTCGATGTTCCATGCGTATTCACGAAGTCAATCGTATTTCGGTCAACCCCTGCATGTTCGATGGCCCGCTCCATCGACAATTGCATTTCGAGATCGTCTTGATGCGGCATCACAATATGCTGCGCGCAGAGTGCGCCCCCATAGCCCAATAAATAGGCCAGCGGTTTGTCCTGCCGCGCCAATACGCTGGATAGCTTTTCAATGACGAACAGACCCGCGCCTTCTGCTAAGACAAATCCGCTGCGGTGCCGATCGAAGGGCCGCGAACGCGCGGTGCCACAATAGTGTTCATCGGTCGAGATCACCCCCATTCCTTCTAAGCGCGCAAGGTTCAACGGCGTAACTTTGGCGGAAACACCGCCGCAAATTGCCGCTTTAATTTCACCGCTGCGGATGGCTCGCATAGCCAGGCCGATACTTTGCGTAGAAGCCGAGCAGAGGCCTAAATGTGCGAAGCTGAGACCCGCGAAAGGGATGATGTCATGTATCGTTTTCAGAACGGCAGTGGTATCAAGATCGAGAAAATCACCAATTTTAAAATGCTCCAGCGCGGCATCGACCAGGCATTGTTTATCCGCATCGGCGGCAACCTTTTCCGAGAAACCGATGCACTGTTCAATATCGATCGCTGGTTCATCGATTCCCACGATGCAACCAATTTCTTCCGCAGAATAATACTCCGGCAGCCGCAGCCGATCGTGCAGCCGCTTTGCCGCTAATCCGGTGTAAAAAAGCTCGCCGTTTCTGAAAGGGCTTTTTTTAGGCCAGCTAATTGCGGCATTGCCTTCAGCAGGGATACCGGCTTCATGCGTCTGAAAATAGCGATGCTCAAACTTCTTTATCTCCCGTATACCGCTTTGCTCATTCATAAAGCTGGCGTGAATTTCATCCAGATTGCTGCCTAATGGCGTGACGGCGCCATATGCACTGATACATAAAGTATCTGCATCGAAATGGGTATTCATTGTGATCCGTTCCTCAGCGTTTAATTAACCAAATGTTCCCGATACCATAATTGATACCAGCGCCATTCAGCATGACCCGGGCTCCTGAAGGAATAGCGGGATCATTAAGGCAGCATAAAATATCCAGTATATTATTGAGTTTCCCGGTGTAGCCGGTTTTCGCTTTATAATTGATAATCCTGGTCCGGGGGAAAAATTTCTCCAGCGCAGAATACTCCGCTATTTTTTGCGCGCGAATACCGTTGTTATAGCTGATAATAACATCGGGTTCTCCCTGCTGCGTTCGCTGTTTACCCAACAGACTTTCCCAGTCCTCTTGTTCAAACCTGACTTTGGGGCAATAGCGAACAGTGACAGAAGTTAATTCAGCCAGCGCATTGCGGCTGTCATTGTCTAAAGACATCACCGCCGCCCCCCAACTGGGGATAATACCGGACGCATCCGCAGCATTTTGCCGGATTTCACCAAACTTTTTAAAAACGGCCAGGCTATCGAAGGTCAGCATATTTGCCGCACTCACCACCATTGCCCCTTTTTTTGCCGTTGAGTTAACGATGTCAGCCCAGGCCAGTTTCAATGCCACCAGGCCACTTAACGATGCGGCGCGTAACGGCGTACCCTCCTCATGATCGCGTAATAATTTTGAGGTGTGATACAGCACATTTGTTGGCAATAATCTCAGCATATCAAGAGGGTTATTCATCTCTTTATAGTGCTGGATATGTTTCCAGACTGAACCATCATCGTTATATTTACGGCAAATTTCAAAAAGCGTAGTAAAACTGTGCTCTTCACTATCACATGCCGTATAAAGAAAGGCTTTTGCATGCTCGTCCAGGCACGCTTTGCTTTTAAAATCAATCAGCGCATTGATTGCCATTTTTGACATCGAGTTCAGTACTGCGCAGTCCTCTCTGCTAACCCACTTTTTTTCCACCACCGACGGCGTCGAAAAATTATAGTAGTCCAGGTCATGAGGGTTTATTTCTCCCTCCGCAGCCAGTAACTGGCTCAGCGCCGCACTATTGGTGGCAAATTGCTGATGCACACCATAGTTTTTTATATAGACCTTTTCCATCACGCGACCTGCGCTTTAACGGCTGATATTTGTTGGTTGATATAGTTCAGCGTGAAATAGGAGTAGAGCTCTTTAAACTGAATTTTTTTATCAACAGCGTTAGCGCCTTTTAAGCCCAGCAGGTTGTTGATTTCAGTAAGGCCTTTGCTGGTCCACTCTTTGGTATCAAATGAATAGTAATCTTCTGTGGTAGCCCATTTATTTACCGGCCAAAGGCTTTCAGGGCTAACGTCAACTTTGAAGTGTTTTTTTAACTCGAAGGCAAAATCAATATAATCAATCGAGGTCATCCCGTAATCAGAGAACAATGACTTGTTCGGATCAAGCTCTTCAGCTTCATCCAGGTACATGATATCTTTAAAAATCTGATTAATTGTTGAAATATACATTAGATTATCCCCTCACCATTTCCGATCGTTAATGAAACGCCTGTAGTAATAATTGTGCCGTTAATAAATGAGCTGACGGCATTTGCGACATCTTCGGTAGCCAGCATTTTTCTCATTGGGATCGTTTTTTCTATGCTGGCGATACTTCTCCCTTCTTTCGCACAATAGTCCTGGAGCATTTTTGTTTTGATATAACCAGGGCTCAGGCATAGCGTCCTGATATTGAACCTGGCCATTTCCAGGGCGACGCTGGAAAGATATCTTTCCATTGCTGCTTTTGTCGAACCGTACAGGGAGTTGCCCACGCTAATTTTTTTGGCAGCCACCGAACTGATAAACACCAGCTTGGTCTCTTTTTCTTTATACTGCTTCATCGTTTTGACGATGGTATTAAAAATTAATACTGCCGACAGATAGTTAAGACGCGTTATGGTGCGAATATTTTCGGGTTTCAGCTCATCGCACAGACACGCCGGGTTATTACCGGCACAATAGATTGCGACGTCTACTTTGATATTTTCTAAGGCCGTACAGAATTGCACGACGTCATGCTCGGAGGTCAAATCCAGCTGAACCGGCATAACAGCGCGTTGGTACCGCGCCTGCATATCGCTGACCACGGCTTCATTACTGAACCACGTAAAAACAACGAGATAACCATCATTAATTAATGAATCAATGACATTCCGTCCTATCTCAGCAGTACCTGCCACTACCAGTGCCAAAGGTTTTTCATTATATGCAGGATGATTTATAACATCGGTAAAGATCTGGCTCATGACACTTCTCCTTGCTTATATTTAAGCGTAACCATGAATCTTCTATTGCAGCTCAAAAATTGAATCATCCATTCTCAATACAAACACAAGCCCTGAGAAGGCTATATAAATAAGCAATGTCTGATTACGTTTTAAAATATCATCTAATTTTACAAAATCAATTGCTTTTACTTTAAAATATTTACAGACAAATAAAAGACAAAAGGAATTCAATCACAAGAATTTAATATCCACCAACAGTCAGATATTAAATAACCTGTAATTCAGGCAATAATCATCCGCAGGTATTTTTCGCAAATAAATTTGCTAATACCTGTCGTAAGCTATTATTAAATATAGTTATTGCTGCAATGGATATTTTTATGCCATACACTATTTTCCTGATTAATAACCAACATTGATAATGTGCATTTAGCAGTAAACGCGATCTCTGGTCTTTTATTATTTAGATGTTATAGAGAAATTTGTTCTGCATTGCCCGACTGACTTGTAACACATGCCCACCAATGATTAATTGAATCTTACCGGTACAGTCTCGTTTTATTTTTTCAATGGCATTAACGTTGACGACAACAGAGCGATGGACCTGCCAGAACTCGTCCGGATCAAGTTGTAGCAACAGTTCCCGCAGCGAACCGCGCAGCAGGAAAATGTCTGACTGCGTTTTACCTTTTTTATACAGCGATATGTACTTATCTTCCGCCTTAAAAAACTGGATATCCGAACAATGAACTAATTCAATATCCTCGCCTTTTTGCACACGCACCCATTTCAAATAACTTTTATGTTCAACGGGCAGAAAGGACTGAAACTTTTCGAATAATGCATTCAAATCGGGTGTGGTTTTGTCTGCCGTCGTCTCATTCAGCCGCTGCTTCATTTTCAACACGCATTGTTCCAGCCGCTTTTCATTCAGCGGTTTTAACAAATAGTCGATGGCATTGGTTTCAAATGCCCGCACGGCGTACTCATCATAGGCCGTGACAAATACGACTAACGGAAATTTATCCAGTTGGCTGATCCTGCGTATTAGCGTCATACCATCCATTTCCGGCATACGGATATCCAGAAAGGCAATATCAGGCTGCTCTTCCGCGATGACATCAAACGCTTCTTTCCCGTTTTCACAGCTGGCCAGTATGTCCAGCTCAGGCCAAACATCTGCCAGCATTTTATTGAGCTGATATCTCAGTAAAGGCTCATCATCAGCAATAATCGCGGTTATGTTTTTAGTCATTGCGCATTTCCGGCGTTGAAGTAGTTACCATTAGCGGGATGAAAATTTCAGCAGTGACGCCCTGCGTCGGATTTTCTTTGATGCGTAACCGTGCCTTCCCCATATAGATTGCATCCAGCCTTTGCCGGATATTCTCCAGAGCCAGACCGTGCCCACCGGATGAGGGTGCCATAGAAAGCCCGCAGCCATTGTCAATGACCTGGATACAGGCGCCTTCGGCCTCTTTTTTCACCGTCACTTCAATGGATCCGCTTCGGTGTTGCGGTTCGATACCATGACGAATGGCGTTTTCAACCAGGGGCTGAATTAACATCGGCGGAATAAAAAAAGCGCCGGCGCTGAACTCATTCCTTATCTTGTAAACCAAACGCGCGCCGAGCCTTATTTGCTGGATAGATAAATAAGCATCGATTAGCGCCAGTTCCTCATCAATATTCACAAAATCACGGCGATTTTTTTTCAAGGCTCCGCGTAATAGGTTCGTCAAATTAACCAGTAAAAGTTTTGCCAACGCCGGATCTTTATCAATTAAGACATCCAGATTCGCCATGGTATTGAAAAGAAAATGCGGTTCTATTTGGCTCTGGAGCTGTTTGAGTTGACTTAGTGCCAGCGCTTTCTTTTGCTCAGATTGCTGGCGCTTTGCGACTTCGAGTGCGTTCTGCGCTTTTAATTTCTGTTCGTGGATATAAAAGAAAGTGAAACTCACGATGGCCAGAATGAAACCTGGCGCCAGCGTCGAACGTTGATTCAGAAAGAATTCGTTATAAGATAATGGGCTAAACCAAAAATAGGCATTAAGGCTGCCAAACAGGATGCAACAGATGAAAGAGAGACCGTTAATTTTTGCTTCAGACAGTGACGGCTTCATCCATCTCAGCAGCAATGCGCTGAACAAAGCGCTGTAACCATAACCAAAACTAATAATTATTTTTCTGAATAATAAGGACGCCCAGTTATGAGATAAATCTGCTGGCGATTCAAACAAGATGAGTATTCCGGCAACGCCCATACAGTACAAACTTGTTTGTATTAGCTGAGTGCGAAACTTTTGGCTTACTGGTAATAGCCTGCGCATCCCGAATGTCCTTTTAGCTTTATATTATGGTGGAACTTTCCACTCATATTTCTCTGCGTTAACCTGTTTCCCTGCTTTATTCAGAAAATCATATCATATTGATTAGAAATTTCCTTTAAGATTTATAAAAATCAAATCCCGATCCGGCATGTTGGCATACACGGAATTTCCCGCACCGGTATAAAATCGGCTGGCCAGCTCAATCTTCATATCAGATTCTCCTGACTCATACAGCGGGTATGAGAGCCTTGGGGTTGCGACCAGACCGCCATCGGTTGGCGAAACCAGTAAATCCAGGCTGGGTTCTAATTTTTCAAGCCACAAATATTGGGGATGTAAAGCAGACATATTCATTTTAAAGTGCAGCATGACGTTCTGTGCCATTAAACTGGTATTGTCCAGCCCCCAGGAATAACTGCTGGCCAAACCTGTTGTAGCCGGATGCTGCGAGAGTTCGTCTGCGCGCTGAAATGCCTTCTTCCACATACTCTTATCCCAACTACGCCCGTCGTACCAATATTCACCGATAATATTCAAACCCGTGGTATTGGCCCAATTAAAACCCAGCAAAAATTGATACGAATCATTACTTGTTCCCCACCTGACCGGCTCATTCATATCGCCTTGCTTATAAGACTGATAACGCTGCGCATAGGCAAAGGAGCTGTGCAACTCCAGTGCCGGCGTCAGTACAGCAACGACAGAGCCCCCAGCAGTACCGCGATGCACCTGATCAAAGTACATCACCCCCTGGAGTTCTGTACTCCCCACCAGGGCATAGCGCCGAAGACCGATGCCGTGCTGTTTTTCCGCCAGCCGGGCCTGATCCGTATTGGTTGAGGCCCAGGACTCATCGGTTGCCACCAGTTCCCATTGACCGACGCCATCAAACCAGGACGCCGTGGCCGCGCCAACACCTTCGTCAACCTGTATCCCTACCGGGTTGCGCTCGTACGACTTAAAAATATCCAGGGGACGAAATCCGTACCCGACATCCCAGTCCAGCCGTTGTTTCCCGATACTTAAATCAAGCGGCACGCCTGCCAGTTCGGCTTCTGGCTGCCAAAATAACTCCTGCACAATCAACTTCTTAGCAACGGATTTCTGGCTATCTGTTGTTAAAAGATTATTGCCTTCGAGGGCAAATGTCCCGGTTACGCTGTTCCATTCGGCCGTTGCCGTGACCAGCGAATCCAGAGACTGTATCGACCCGCCCGCAGTGTCGTTTAACTTCGTGTGGCGATATTGTTCACTTTCAAAACTGCTTTGCCATGTCCAGTTAACATCAAATTTTGCTTCAGCCCGCGCGCCAACAATCAGCATGGATAATAGACATAGGCGACCCGAAGCGGTCACAGATCTACCCTTGGCTGCTGAATTAAATAGGCCGGATTGTAATATTTTTCATCCAGCTGATAGGGCACGACATTCTGGTAATCAATGACCGTTTGTTTCTCCGGCTGTATGCTATCCAGTAATGTCATTGAAACTATTTTTTGCGGATGAAGCGGGTTATCCGAAGTAAAAATTGCCTGCTTCGCCATCTTTTGTGACAGCAAATAGAGGTCTGCTTTTAGCGGGAAGTCGTTCGTTGCATCCAGCCATAACTGAATTTTAGCGTAGGTTTCACCTGCCGTTTTTGCCGTCAACTCAAGGTGATTCGCCATGACGTGTTTATTTTGTATCACGATATCCTGCGTCCCTTGCAGCGTTCCCTGATAATGTTCGCTCCAGTTGAGGGTGGAAATATCACCGACGGACGCATTGCCAAGGAGTTTTTGTATGGGCGTGATTCTGATTGGCCGACGACTTTGCGGCATCAACAGCCAATAATTATCACCGAGCATCAGTAATTTCTGACCCTCCTCGGCTTTCGATTTAAATAATACCAGTGACTCGCGCATTGGCCGGATATACACATCGTATAATCTGGTGGTGTCGAGTTCATTATTTTGATAGAGCTTAACCTCGGTGGTTACTTTTGCATAAGGCTCTCTGGAACGATATTGATCCGCTTTTGTTAGCATCTGTTCCACTGTTTCTGCCTGAGCGGAAAAAGCAATTCCCCCGGCTAATAACAATGCTAATATTTTACGCATAAATCAGTGCCTCAATGATCGGTTTCTTCACACCTTTTCGGGCGGCAAACCACGCAACAACAAAACAAATAATGGCGACGGCGAGCGCCACACTGATAAAAAGCTCCGCAGAAAAATAGATATGCAGCGGGTAACTTTCTGTTCTGCCCGGCGCAGGCGGCATTCTGATATCAACAACCGTTAATAACATCGCCAGGCCCGCGGATAATCCACCACCCACAATGGCTCCGCACATGGCCATTAATCCCGCTTCCAGCAAAAAGCCGCGAATAATTTCCTGTGGATACGTACCAAGAGCGGCCAGCGTGCCTATTTCACGGGTTCTTTCCGTTACCGACATGGTCATAGAGTTAAATAGCGCGGCAAAGACCACCAGGGCCATTACGCCACCCATAATGGCGAAAATGCGGTTATATAAATTTTTAACGCCATCATAAAAGACAGCTAATTTTTGCCACGGTGTCGTGATCACCGGCTCTGCCAGTTTTAAGGTACTAAGTTTTGCATCGATCTGTTTTTGTACCGCCGGGGTTTGTGGTGTTTCAAATAAATAGACCGACAGCGTACTGACTTTATGCGTGGCGAGCAGCGCCTGCGCGGCAGCAATATTGATATAAAGCTGCCGTTTATCCAGCTCCGGAACGCCGCTCGAAAAAATGCTCTGTACTTTAAAATCCATAGCATTAAGCACACCGTCCGTGGTGGTTGATAGCAGTGTCACAACGTCGCCAACGGTCACTTTCAGGTTTTGCGCGAGGTTCGCGCCCAGCATCACCTCAGGATCGTCTTTTGCCGCCGAATCGTCACGCTGGGGAGATAACGGCTTGCCGGATTTCACCGCCAGAAATTCACCTTTAATAGCAAATTCCTGAGGATCGATTCCGGTCCCCATATAAATTGTCGATTTTCGTCCGTTGCTGATTAAACCATTAAATTCAATGCGCGGCAGAATGGCATGAATTCCCGGAATTGAAACCAGTGTTTTACCGATGATGGAATAGTCAGATAAGCCATTATCCAGCGGTATTTCTTCTTCCTGCTCAAAATAGTTCGGCTGACTCAGCGTGATATGACCTATGCTCATCGCCGTCTCCTTCATGAGCGATTGATAGGTATACAGGCCAAAGCCGCCAGTACAACATAATGCAAAGACCACCACGGCGATAATCAGAATTGACAGCGTCGATCTCCGGCTATTACGTTGCAGGTTGAGCCATGCGCTTTTAATACTTATTGGCATCAGGCGTTCCATTGAATCTCCTCAGAGGAGATAAGCCCATCAACCAGATTAATATGTCTGTCGCATTGGCTTGCCATTCGCGGATCATGCGTCGCGATCACGAACGTAGTGCCCATTTCGTGACCGAGCGTTTTCATGATCTGAATAATCGTGTTGGCTGAATGGCTATCCAGACTGGCTGTCGGCTCATCGGCAATCACTAACCGGGGTTGATGTACTAACGCTCTTGCAATCGCTACACGCTGTTGCTGGCCGCCGGACAAACGCTCCGGACGATATTGCAGAAAATCTTCCAGCCCGACTTTCGCCAGCATTTGTTCCGCTTTTTCTTTTTTTACTTTTGTACTGAATTTATTCAGCGTTAAGGGATAGGCGACATTTTCGATAGCGGTCATGACCGGGATTAAATTGAAACGCTGAAAAACAAAACCCAGACTGCTTCGGCGTAATGCGGTGGCTTCTTTAACTTTGCGGGGAAAAGGTGTGCCATCAATAAATGCACTTCCCTGATAGTTCATATCAAGCATACCCAGGATATTCAGCAGGGTACTTTTTCCTGAACCCGATGGACCGCACAGTGCCACCATTTCTCCGGGGTGGATTTCGCCATTCACGCCACCTAATGCCTGTACCGTTTGCGACCCCAGCCTGTAGTCTTTTTTAATGTTAGAAAATGACAACATAGCCATTCCCCTTGTAGATGCATGAATTAATGGCACCCAATCTAAGGAGTGTCGCCAGCAAAAACTACAGCATGCGACGAACGGCAATAAGCGGGGATGAAGGGCAATATAGCGGGATGAACTGAAACGCTGCGCGCCGGATGCGACCTCATCGACCGGCGATATTTCTTAAGCGCACCGCGTGTAAATAGATCTGTTTTAGAATATCGATACCTGATGCGTTACCCGCTCGCGCGTAAAGACTGGCTTCAGCGCTTTTTTCGATAACGCCTTTCAGTGCCCGGTTTTCAAGACTGAAATCAGCAAGCATCTGTTTGAGACGGCGGTTCTCATCCTCAACATTTTTTTATATCTGACGTTTCTGTACCACCGCAGGTGCTTATTTCACCGCGCCTTCGGTTACGCCACTGATAAATTTACGCTGAAATACCAGGAACACCGCCACCAGAGGCAGTATGACGATCATCGCCCCCGCCATCAGCACCGGGATATCAATGGTGTTTTTATTCTGGAAAAACATCATGCCGATCGGCAGGGTACGTAGCTCATCTTTGTTCACCAGAATCAGCGGGATCAGAAACTCGTTCCAGGTCCAGATAAACAGCAGCAGCGCCAGCGTCGATAACGTTGGCCAGATGGCGGGCACCAGAAGGCCCCACAGAATTTTGCGCCGTGATGCGCCGTCCATCACCGAAGCTTCCACCAACTCGCGCGGCACCTGTTGCAGTGCGGTAGCGATCATCAGCGTGGTAAACGGTAGCGACAGGGCAATCTGCGGCAGGATCAGAGCCAGGTAAGTGTTGGTCAGCCCCATCCAGCGCAGCTCGTGGTATAGCGGGATAATAAAAGCTTCGCTCGGCAGCACCATGCCAAGGCCAAGCAACGCTGCCACGACCTTTTTGCCGGGGATCTTCAGCCACGCAAAGCCAAAACCGGCCAGAATGCCGAGCAGAATGCTGCAAATCACCACCGGGATCACCACCAGCACCGAGTTCATAAAGTAAACATTGAAATGGCCCTGCTGCCAGGCAGTGACGTAGTTTTTAAAGTTGAGCGACGCAGGCAAGGTAAAGACGCCCTGGAACAGCTCCATCTGGGTTTTGAATGAGGTCATCAGTGCCATCAGGAACGGCATGATGGTCATCAGCGCCACGATCCAGATAAGCGCGCGAAAAACGGCTGGCGTGCTACGCATCAGTGACGCTCCCGAATAGCAAAGTGGATTAACGCGTTGATCAACAACACAATCATCATACTGAATACCGCAACGGCCGAGGCATAGCCGAAGTAGTGCAGGTCAAAGCCCTGCTTATACATAAAGAGATTGGTGACCATAGTCGAGGTGCCCGGCCCGCCCTGCGTCATCACATAGACCAGATCGAAGGCTTTCAGGCTGGCGATCACCGTCAGCAGCAGCGCGATACGTAACTCGGGGCGCAGTGACGGCAACGTGATACGCATAAATTTCTGCCGCCGCGAGGAACCATCCAGATCGGCCGCCTCCAGCAACGAGGGATCCATACGCTGCAATCCCGCCATAAACAACACCAGACAAAAACCAAAGAAATACCAGGTCGCCACCAGGCCCACGGCAGGCAATGCCCAGTTGAAATCCCCCAGCCATGACAGCGCCAACTGCGGCAGGCCAATCGCCCGCAAAAACTGGTCGATCGGGCCAAATGCCGGGTTGTACAACCAGCGCCACACCACGCCAAGAACTGCCATCGGCATGATATAAGGCAGGAAGAAGAAGATGCGCAGCAGGCTACGCTCTTTATTATTGCGCGTTTCATACAGGAAGCTGCACAGCAGCAAGCCAACACCAATCGGCAATAGCGTATAGAACAACATCAGCAATGCGTTATTGCCCAGCGCCACCCAGAACACCGGATCGCTGAACATGCGCATGTAGTTACTGATGCCGCTGAAGACTGGCATGGAAGTGCCATCCCAGTCGGTAAAACTGATCCCCAGCGACGCCAGCAACGGCACCAGCAGAAAAACCGCGTACACCAGCACCGCGGGCAGGAGATAGAGCGCATTGCGCCAGGCAGATTTGTTCAACATAACCGTACTCGCTTGCGGGCCTGTCAGCGGCCCGGCATCACTGCCGGGCCGGAATTATCAGTGCTTCAGGGTTTTCAGGTAGCTTTGATAGTTGTCATCGAACCTGGCGACCATCTGGTCGGCGGTTTGCCGTCCGGCCAGTAGTTGCTGCACGTTCTGATTCAGTTCGGCGTTCATGGTCGGGGTCGCCCAGTCCACGTAATGGCCGAGGCCATCATGCTGGTTCAGCGTTACCCAGACCTGGTAGGTCTCGGCCAGCAACGGGTTATCAGCCGGGATTTGCGCATTTTTGCTGGCGCTGGCGGGCAGAAAGCCCACTTTCAGCCAGCGGTTCGCCATCTCATCCGACACGATATAGTCGATGAACTTTGCGGCGGCATCCTGCTGCTCTTTGGTTTTCGCCGTGCTGGTGATGGAGTACGCCAGGTCAGTCCCCCCCACCATCAGCGCGTGCTGTACGCCCGCGCCCATCGGCATCGCAGCAAAATGAATATCTTTATTGTCTTTGAACTGCCCCAGATACCAGGTACCGCTCACCAGGAAGGCGGCCTGCCCGTTCTGGAACAGAGTGGCGGCATCGTCATGGCCAATCCCCTGGTAGCCCGTGAAGAAATAGCCTTTGTCGTTCCAGCTTTTCATCATGTTGGCGGCCTTCACCAGCTTGTCATCTTTAAAGGTACCGCCCACATCGTAAATCAGGTCATCGAGTTTTTTACGGTCACTGCTTTCGATCTGCGCTTCCCAGAGGGTACTAAGCAGTTGCTGGCCCATGTTGCCATCCAGCAACCCCAGCATCATTGGCGGGGTGCCCTGCGTTTTCAGTTTTTCCATCGCCTGTTCCAGCTCAGCGAGAGTTTTTGGCACGGCGACACCGGCTTTATCCAGCAACGCTTTGTTGTAATACAGGCCAACCATTTCACCGAGGCTGGCGACGCCATACAGTTTGCCGCTGCCGAAGTCCTGATTATCGGACCAGCGGTTACGCTTCAGGATTGAATCCGGGAAGCGCGTTGTCCAGCCGTAGGTTTTGGCGTAATCATCCAGCGGCCAAAGCAGCTTGTCTTTCACCAGAGAACCCATGTCGCCACCGCCCTGGTTAACCTGGGCGATCTGCGGGCCATCACCCGCTGTCAGCGCCAGTTTGAGCGGGATGCGGGTATCTTCAAAGGAGTGCACAGAGCGCTGGATGACAATGCCAGGATTCTGTTGCTGAAACACTTTGATCGCTTCATCCACCGCTTCTGTCTGCTGCGGATAGTTATAAATGTCCCACTCATTCAGGGTCACCGCCTGGGCCGAGGTCATCGCTGCGCCGAGCAGCACCCCCGCGGAAACCAGACGAGACAGGGTGCGAAGAGGGCTACAGAAGTACTGCGAACGTACGGTTGAATCACACATAATGCTCGGTTTCTCCAACAGATGACTGGCATCCCTTCATCTCGGCACCCGCAGTTCCCGCAGGCTGATTCAGCAGAAATAACGCTCATATCCATACTTACTTTATGAACAAAATAAAGTCAAACCTGTGCGACGAGTAATTTTTGCTCTGTGATGCAGTGCGAAAAGTGAGAAGAAAAGTGGGGTAATCAGCAGGGAATGCTGCTTAATTAGCCAGAACGCCGATGCAACCGGTCACGCTTTACGTAAGCTCAGCATAATTCACTCGCGTTTTTAAAGTTCATTAACTTACTGATAGAGCATATGAAAATCGTATAGTTATGAATATCGCTCACGGGTTAATGTTAAAAAGCCCACGGATTAAAGGCTTGCCGCTGCATCATTGCCGCATTGTCGTGTTGATGGTCATGCGCTGCGATTATGTTTAGCGATTGCTTTGCGGGATGAGGTAATTATTACATCTTGAAAACTAAGTACGCTTTCATTACCGTAAAAACTGTCCATTTCCTGACCACAGAGGCTCCACCATGACGGCTGAAGCTGTTATTCGTCACGCTACCGAAGCGGATCTTCCCGCGCTCTCGCGTATTTGTTTAGAAACCGCCAATGCCGGAAAAGACGCGACAGCGCTCTATTCTGACCCCGCCCTGCCCGGCCTGCGCTTTGTGATTCCTTACGCACGTTTTGCGCCGGATTTCGCGCTGGCGCTGGAACAGCAGGGAGAGGTCGTCGGCTATGCGGTGGCCGTACCAGATACCCGTGCCTTCGAAACGCTGCTGAGCCAGCAGTGGTGGCCGATGTTGCAGGCGCAATATCGTGGCTATCCGGCCAGCGCCCCGCTCGACAGCAAAGTTCTGGATGCCATCTTCCAGCCGGAAGCCGCCGCCGATCTGTTGGTAAGCCAGTGGCCAGCGCACCTGCATATCAATCTGCTGCCACCGGCTCAGCAGGGTGGCTGGGGGCGCAAACTGATTGAGCAACTGCTGGCGCTGCTGCGCCAGGCGGGTGTGCCTGGCGTGCACCTCGGCGTCAGCCTGCAAAACGAGCAGGTTTGCGGTTTTTATCAGCGCCTTGGCTTCACGCCCATCGTGCGCAGCAACGCCATTTATATGGGCCAGTTACTTTAAGCGAGACACAGTATGACCAGCCTGCATCTGCAAAGCGTTAAGAAGTCTTACGAGCAAGTGAACGTGATTCACGGTATCGATCTCACTATCAATAGCGGTGAATTTGTGGTGTTTGTTGGCCCCTCGGGCTGCGGAAAATCGACGCTGTTACGCATGATTGCCGGGCTGGAGGAGATCAGCGATGGCAAGCTGCTGATTGAGGGCGCGGACATGACCCACCAGCCAGCGACCGAGCGCGGTATCGCCATGGTGTTTCAGTCTTACGCGCTTTACCCGAATATGACGGTGCGCGGCAATCTTGCTTATCCGCTGGAAGTGATGAAGCGTCCGAAAACCGAGATCGCACAGGCGATTGCGCAGACTGCGGAGCGCCTGCATCTGACCGAGCTGCTCGATCGCCTGCCGCGTGCTTTGTCAGGCGGGCAGCGTCAGCGCGTGGCGATTGGGCGCGCCATTATTCGCCATCCGCGCATTTTCCTGTTTGATGAACCCCTGTCGAATCTGGATGCCGAGTTACGTTTGCAGATGCGTATCGAAATCGCCCGGCTGCACGCCTCATTGGGTAACACCATGATTTACGTCACTCATGATCAGCTGGAAGCAATGACGCTGGCCGACCGTATTGTGGTGCTGCGTCAGGGCCGTATTGAACAGGTCGGTGCGCCGCTGGAGTTGTATCACGACCCGGACAACCTGTTTGTCGCCGGGTTTATTGGTTCGCCGAAGATGAATTTCTTACCCGCAGAAGTGGCCGCCATCGCTCCTGGCGAAGTGCAACTGCGCGTGCCTTCTCTCGGCCTTCACGCGTTAACCATGAAGATTGATGCTGCCTGCCATGAAGGGCAGAAAGTGACGCTGGGCGTGCGTCCCGAACATTTTCAGCCTGCCAGCTCAGCCAGCGCGCCGTTGAGCTTTAGCGCACCGCTGTCGTTCAGTGAGATGCTGGGCCACACCAATTATCTTTATCTGGATGTAGGCCTGGAGCGGCTGCTGGTGATTGAGGAGCGTAATGTGGCAAGCCATGAGATGGGTGAGCCGGTGCGTTATCAACTGGATGCGGGGAGTTGTTTGTTGTTTGATGAAGGGGGAATGCGGTTGCGGTGAAGGTGCTGCGCGCGCAATAGCCGCGGTTTAGCGCCATGGGGGCTTGCCCCCGTCAGATGCGACGGAATTTCTGTCCCGCCGTACAAACCAGCCTGAGTTCGATATTCAACCGGACTCAGGTTGGTTTCAGATTGATACGTTTATGGTTGTAATAGCGGGTGCAGCCATACGCGGATCCTGGCAATCGCGGCCTGCAACTGCCTTAGCTTGAAGCGAGCGAAACCCGCGCAATGCCAAAAAACGCGATTAATCGCAAATTTTTACGACGCGATCTCTTCATCCGCCTGTGCGGCCAGCAAATCCAGCAATTTATTCACCGCAAAACCCGCCGCGCCCTGCGCCCACATCCGGTTTGACTCGGTAATAAACTGCAACGGCGTCATATGCGGCGTCAGTTTCAGGCGATAGGTCTGGAAACTCTGGGTGATATTATCCAGCAAAATGCGCGACGCCATTTGTGGCTCCATCGCCAGGTAGACCACGTCGGGATCATAGGCAATCGACAGGTTTGCCAACGACATGCCCAACTGATGCCCGGCTTCCGCCAGCGCGCTCAGCACCTCCTGCGTCGGGCGCATATCCAGGTCGCGCAGCGCCTGTGGCACCTCATCTTTCAGCGTGGCGGCCACCCGTTGCAAAATCGCCTGCGATGAGGCGACATCTTCCAGCAGGCGCTCGGAGCCATCACCCAGCAGGGCATTGCCAATCTCACCCGCTTTACCATGACGACCGCGATAGAGCTGGCGATCGAGCAGAATACCTGCGCCAATCCCTTTACCAAAGGTGGCGATAATCGCCGATTGCGCATGACCGAGCTGGCCAAATACCAGTGCCGCCATTGCTAAAGCGTTGGCGTCATTTTCGATAAATACCGGCAGCGAGAAGCGCTCCTCCAGTAGCCGGGCAATAGGAACGTTATCCCAGTCCAGCACGCGTGAACGCACGCAATAGCCATTACTGGCATCCACCAGACCAGACAGCGCCAGGCCAATGGCGCCCACCTTTCTGTTCTCTACGCCGCGCAGAAACTTCGCCAGCGCATCACCCAGCTGTTTCGGTGTCATGGCCCCGGAAGGCATTTGCTGCTCGCCGATGATATTGCCGCCCAGGTCGGTCAGCACAATCAGGTTACGTTCCGCATTGAGCTGGATGCCGATCACGCTGGCGTGGTCGGGATTAAGACCGAGCAGGGTTTTGGGACGCCCCATCGAGACACGCCGCAGCCCCAGCTCCTGTACGATGCCCCCGGTCAGCAGGCGATTAGTGGCCTGCGAGACCGTTGACATACTCAGGCCGCTGCGCACCTTGAGATCGGACTGGCTGATCGGCGCATTTTCGACAATCAACCGCAGAATACGGGCAGTTACGTTCGGAGCAATCATGGTTCTCTTTATCAGCAGAATGAAAAGGTTATGCGGGTTGGTTCACACTGAACTGGCTGGCAAGCCGTAGCGCACCGCTCAGCGCATCGCCCTGTGGTGGCACCAGTAGTGCCGCGATATCCGCCGCAAGCCACGGCTGGATCGGCGCGGCCAGGCCCCCCATCAACGCCAGCTTACCGTGGCTGCGCGCCAGTAGCGGCTGTATCATCTGTGCGATATCCGCAGCGGTTTGCTGAACCAGCGCGACGCCATGCACATCACCCGCCTGCGCAGCGGCGAAAACGTCCGGCACTATCCGCCCCCAGTCGGCTGGCGTCGCCTGACGTGACCAGATTAGCATCTGTTCCGGGCTGTCGTGGTAATGCGCCATGATGCGTTGCGTCAGCGCCGAGGACGGCACAATGCCTTCATGGGCCAGTAGCGCCAGCCGCAGCGCACGCTGCCCCAGCACCGCGCCTGAACCCGCATCGGAAAGGGCAAATCCCCAGCCGCCGAGCAGGGTAAACTGCGTGCCATCCCACGCCGCGCCCTGGCTGCCGGTTCCGGTGATAAATACCGCCCCTGGCGCGCCATTATGCGCCCCGGCGCAAGCCGTTTCGACATCGGTAAAAACATAGCGCGACTGGCAGACCGGCTGCCAGCTCTCCAGACGTGCTTTGACCGAGGCGACATTCGCCCCGGCGAGACCCGCCACCAGCACGGTTTGTGCCCGCGCCGCTGCCGGTAATGCCGCCTGAGTGAAAAGATCGTCAATCACCCGATCGATAGCGTCAATCGCCGCTTCAAAGTGCGACCAGACATTGGCTGGCCCGCCGCGCGCTTCCGCCAGCAACTGCCCCTGAGCGTCGGTGAGACGTCCACGACAGCGCGTACCACCACCATCAATACCCAGCATCAGTGACTGCACGCGCTTCCTCCTGCCCTGCACCGCTCGGAATGACCCTTTATAGATGAGCGAAAGATAGGGTAAAAAAACTTAAATCGCAATAACAAATAAATATGGAAGATACAACACCAAATAAAAATGATTAAAATCATATAAATAATATAATTTTCGTTTTTTGCACCCAGGATATTCATTGACATTAGTTTTTCTGCCGTAATAAGTTAGCGGTCAGATTATCAGCAGCCTGATGGGTCGGGCAGCGAACAGGCAACGGGCTTCAGGGGTATAACATGAAAGTGGGCATTATTGGTCTTGGCTTTCGTCTTTCCCATGTGGTGAAAGAGTTCAGCAAAGCCGATACAGAGTTCTCAGTAGTGGGTTATGTCGATCCGGCTCCGGCGGGTTTACCCAATCTTCACACCTTCGGCATCGATCCTGGCAAGGCATTCGACAGCATCGACGCACTGTTGAGCCATGGTGGTTTTGATCTGCTGTTGATCGGCTCACCGAACTTTATGCATCTTGAGCATATTCGTCAGGGACTGGCAGCGGGTTATACCGTCTTCACCGAGAAGCCGGTGGTCATCAATGAAGAACAGACGATGTCGATGGCGCGGCTGGTGCAGCAGTATGGTCACGAGCGTATTCTGGTCGGTCTGGTGCTGCGCTACTCGCCGCTGTACCACGACCTGTTGATGGCGCGTGATGATAAACGCCTCGGAGAGATCACTTCCATCGAAGCCACCGAACATATCAAGCCATACCATGGCGCCTTCTTCCAGCGCGACTGGCGTCGGCTGGAGAAATACGCCGGTCCGTACATTCTGGAAAAATGCTGCCACGATATCGATCTTTATCAGGGCTTGATGGGTGAGCGTCCGGTGCGCGTCGCCAGCTTTGGTGGCCGTAAATCCTTTACCCCGCAACACGCGCCGCAGGGTGCCGTCACCCCTGATTCCGAGGTGTATCACGTCAAACCGAGCGGCTGGTCAAGTACCGACGCGGTGTTTGATAGCGACGCCGATATCGTCGATTACCAGACAGCCATCATCGAATACGCCGGTGGCGCCACCCTGGCCTTTCACGCCAACCTCAACGTGCCGGATGAGTTCCGTCGTTTCTGTGTAATGGGCACCGACGGCATGGCGGAAGGTGACTTTGTGCGTAACTATTTCCGCGTGCACAACGCCCGTACCGGTGAGCGTGAAGTGGACACCACCTACAGCGGCAACGCTTACGATGGTCACTATGGGGCCGATGCGCTGATGGCCGAAGAGATTGTGAAACACATTAAACAGGGAACGCCGCTTAAAGTAACGGTGGTGGACGCGCTGGAAGCCGGACTCACCGCGATTAAAATCGACGAAGCGCGAAAATCGAAAACCGTGGTGGATATGACAGAGAGCTGGAAACAATTTGACGCCAGCCTGGGGAAAAAGTAGCCCTATAACGGCTACAGTCTCGCGATCCCAGCCCCCTGATCGCGAGCTTTGTCATGGCGGTACAGACTGGACATCTCCTTTACCGGCCTCCTGGCCGGTTTTTATTTCTCACTCAAAACCACGCCCTGTGGACAGGCTCATCAATAGATTTTCGCTTTGCCTGATAGTATTGAGATCTTTTTCTGGCTTGCCGCAGCGTGTATCACCCTTAAACCCGATGTTGATGATGGAAGTGAAATCGCGCGCACGTCGATCCATCGTGAATAGCGGGCATAAGAGAAATTATTAATCATTCATCAATGGTTACCAGAAAAAGCGTAACATGTGTTTTTTTGTATAAAATGTTCTTATCGCTTTTTGTAAGTTAGTTATGTTTTTTAACTATTCCCGAATCAGAAGGTGACGCGCAATGAAACAATTAAGAATCTATACATTAAAAGATAAAGAAAGCGCAGAAAAATATTTCCGCAGTTGTTGGCCAAAGCATATGGTGAGCTTACCGAAGTTTGGGATCTTCATTAACAGTGTATATCTGGGTGGTAATGAGCAAGCTAATCAGGTTATCGCTGTGGTCACGTTCCCTGAAGAGTGTGATGTTAACCTTTTAAATCGCCAATATATGCAAAGTCAGGATTTTAGCGAAGACATGCATGGATTCACTATGACAGATATAGTTCGGGTTGATGAAATTGAAATTAGCGAAACGCTTTTTTAACAGTTTTTATTGCAATAGCTGACCGGCACAACCCAACGAGGCAATATTTTTCCAGCAATAACTCATTTGAAAGATATTCGCTACTTCAGAAAGTTGAACAGACCTTCTGCCAAAAGCAGAAGTTCTGCTTCTGGCTGTGGATTCAACGGGTCGATAAGAACTGCTGCAGTGCCGCAGGCAGTACGTGATTACTTAGAAAAGATTAGGCGCAATTCCCTGTGCAATGCCCATCAACGAAAGACCATCTAGTGTTGCAGACAGAACCATACCTGCTCACTGAGAATGCGATCTGATCCAGGGCTCCAAAAACGCCTGCATTATTACATTCTCAGAAGGCCATTCCCGTTTTGTTATGCTGGCAAAAAGGCAGTGACAACAAGACGACGGCAGTGATCTCTGCATTAATCAAACGAGCCCGAGAATTACCTGCAGAGCTTTATATAACATCAGTATGGGACAGGGGCTTAATCTCGTTTAACGGGTTGTTGGCCTTTATAGGAGAAAATATCTTTATTGAAGGTCTGCAGAATGTCAGATGCATATCCTTCTGACTATGCAACCCCGGCTTTGGTCGCATGTCATTCGAGCGCTACGGTCTGGAGCCAAAGGAACAATCTCAAGATACAAACCAGCACCATCAGCCAAAACCGAATACAGAATGCCCCCATTTGTAACCTGATTGCGGTTGGGGCCAGTTGATAACAGTAAATAAGATAAGTGCTGAAAACCGCAGCATCCGGGCTTTGAGTCGATTTCAGTAAGCTTGTGAAGCGTTTGAGGTGGTGCCGATAATAGGAGTCGAACCTACGACCTTCGCATTACGAATGCGCTGCTCTACCAACTGAGCTATATCGGCCCTGCGATGCGTTCACGAACGTGAATCACGGAGTAGAAGGTTAAAACTAAGCGAGTGATGCGTCAATGCCCTTGGGAATCAAACGGCTACTTTTGCACCACCCTGCTTCATTTCTGCGCGGTGGAGCGTGCTGTCGCAGGTAGACTGCTGGCATTTCCAGCAGTCGCACCGTTTCTGTGTGCCGTCACCGCGGCCATATTTTAACCGGGCCAAACGGGCTAAAAGTATGAACAGATGTGTTTATATAATTTACACAAATTATTCGTGAATTTATTATAAATATTACTCATCTATTATAAGCATTATTTCATTTAAGGCTGTTATTTAATTATAGATAATTCTCTTAATTCACTACATTCCCATATATTAAGTAGAATCCTATAAAACATTTAAATATGTTGGCGCGATATGTCCTTATTTCCACACTTCTTTTTTATTCATCAGCATGATTAGCCACATAAAAGCGCTGTATTCAACCTATATGAAGGCTTCCCTTGCTGATTGAGTAAAGTATTATATATAAGTTATTACCCCATTACGCTTAGTTGTATTCCTCGAGACACAAGGACGCTTTATGCTCTCATCTTTTCGGAATCGAATATTATTTATTGTGGTCGCAATCCTGGTGCTATCACTTTCTCTGAACACCGCAATTAACTATTTTATCAGTAATAATGCGACGACAAAGTCGATCAACTCAACCCTGACTTCCTTAGCGGAAAGTAACACAACAACAATAGAACAGTGGGTCACCACGCGAATAGCGCAAATAGCAAATCTCACACCTTACGTTAATCATCCGGACCCGGTAGCGCTGCTTAAGCAAGCCGCCGCAGCCGGAAACTTCTTAAACGTTGACATTGCATTTACTGACAAGCATGTTTTATCTTCCGACCCTTCAGGTATTCCTGAAGGATATGATCCTACCAGTCGGCCGTGGTATATCGAGGCTAATAATGCCAGAACAACCATCATTACTGAGCCTTACCAGGATATCTCTTCCCGTCGTTTGACGATGACTATTGCCACGCCAGCTTTCAACAATAACGCGTTGCAAGCGGTAATCGAAGGCGATATCGCGATGGATGAAATTATTAAAAACGTCCGGGCGATACATCCAACGCCACACAGTTTTGGCATGCTTATCGATTCGCAAGGGCAAATCATTGCGCACCCCAATGATGATCTCACCATGAAGCAGCTGGGTTCTGTCAGCCCGGACCTTAATTTATCTCAGCTACTCACTTCCGCTACGCCAGTTGAAGCAAGCGTTTCCGGGGCAGATGCCTATCTGCTGGCTCGCCCGATCAAAGGCACAGCGTGGTATATCGTTGTAGCGATTGATAAAAATGAAGTCAGAAGCGGGATGAATACCTTACTGCAAATATCAGCCATTTCGCTGCTTGTTCTGATCTGTTTATCTGTGCTGACCGTCGGCTACATTACGCAGAAGAGCGTTGCGCCTCTGATTAAGATCCGTGAAGCGATGGACGAATTCTTCTCTTCCGATAAAGGCGATCTGACGCAGCGTTTACCGGTACACGGCAAAGATGAAATCGCACAAATCGCCATAGCCTTCAACGGCTTCACCGACAAACTGGTCGAAGCGATGACCAGCATCCGCAACAACAGCGGGCAGGTACGCACCGCGGCGATAGAAATGTCATCACGAAACGATGATTTGGCTCTGCGCACGGAAGAGTCTGCCGCCAGCCTGCAACAGACGTCAGTATCGCTTGAGGAGATCTCTGCCAACGTAGCCCACTCGTCGGCTACCTCCCGTGAGGCGAATACGGCTGCCGTTGACGCGGCAAGTGATGCGCAGCAAGGTATTGATTCTGTTCATTATCTCATTAAGACAATGAAAGAGATTGAAGCCGCATCGTCACAAATTAGCGTGATCACCAGCGTTATCAACGGCATCGCTTTCCAGACAAACATCCTGGCGCTCAACGCCTCGGTAGAAGCGGCGCGCGCTGGCGAACAGGGGCGTGGATTTGCCGTTGTCGCCAATGAAGTACGGCAGTTGGCCAGCCGTAGCGCAGAGGCGGCGAAGGAGATCAGCAATCTCATCGACACCACGGTAAGCAGCGTCGCCTCCGGCGTGCAGCAGGTTGATAATACCAGTATGACAATGCAAAAAATCGTCGGTAGCGTCTCCTCGGTCACCACCATGATTGCTGAAATCAGCCTGGCGACAGAGGAACAAACCAAAGGCATCAATGAAATCAGCAAGGCCGTAACGCAGCTCGAAACTACCGTGCAGCGCAACGTGCAACTGACGGAAGAGTCCAAAGGCACAGCTTCAGGGTTGTTGCAGCAGGCAAACGAGCTTATGGATGCCATCCGGCGCTATAAAATGTAAGGCTTCGCGCCTGTAAACAGGCCTGTCGTTGAGGTTATTTGCGAGAGGAATTTGCAGGCGCGGCAAGAATCAGAGCCGAAGAATAACAAACGGGCGGTACATCAGAGGATGCACCGCCCGTTTTATTTATGCGCGAACGGTATTGTCGCCAAAACCAATCCACTTATAGGTGGTCAGCGCTTCTAAGCCCATCGGGCCGCGCGCGTGCAGTTTCTGCGTGCTGACAGCCACTTCCGCGCCAAGGCCAAACTGGCCGCCATCGGTAAAGCGCGTGGAGGCGTTCACATACACCGCCGAAGAGTCCACTTCATTGATAAAGCGGTCCGCATTGCGCAGCGTACGGGTCAGGATCGCATCAGAGTGCTGCGTGCCATGCTGGCGAATATGATCGATAGCCGCATCCAGATCGGGCACGATTTTCACATTCAGATCCAGCGACAAAAACTCGTCGTCGTACTGCTCCGCTTTCACCGCTTCCACTTTTGCCGGGCCGCTTTTCAGCAGCGCCAGCGCCTGTTCATCGGCGTGGAGCGTAACGCCGCTTTCCGCCATCTGTTTGCTCAGCGCAGGCAGGAAAGTCGCTGCAATATCCTGATGCACCAGCAGGGTTTCAACGGTGTTGCAGGTGCTTGGGCGCTGCGTTTTGGCGTTGACGATCACCTTCAGCGCCGGTTCGATCTCAGCAGACTCATCCACCACGATATGACAGACGCCAATACCGCCGGTGATCACCGGGATGGTTGACTGCTCGCGGCACAGCTTGTGCAGACCCGCACCGCCGCGCGGAATCAGCATGTCGATGTATTTATCCATGCGCAGCATTTGATTGACCAGTTCGCGCTCCGGGCTTTCAATCGCCTGTACCGCACCGGCAGGCAATCCGCACTCTTCCAGCGCCTGCTGAATCACTTTTACCGTGGCCGCATTGGTGCGCCAGGTTTCCTTGCCGCCGCGCAGGATGGCCGCGTTACCGGTTTTCAGGCACAGCGAAGCCACATCAACGGTCACGTTCGGGCGCGCTTCATAAATCACGCCGATAACGCCCAGCGGTACGCGACGGCGCTCAATGCGCAGGCCGCTGTCCAGCAAACCGCCGTCGATCACCTGGCCGACCGGATCGGCCAGTTTGCAAACCTGACGGACATCGTCGGCGATCCCTTTTAAGCGCGTCGGGTTCAGCGCCAGGCGGTCGAGCATCGCTTCGCTCAGGCCGTTGCGGCGAGCTTCCAGCAGATCCTGCTCGTTCGCCAGCAGGATCTCTTGCGATTGCGCTTCCAGGTAATCGGCGATTTTTTCCAGCACGCGGTTTTTCTCGCGGCTGGAGAGCAATGCCAGCTTGTATGATGCTGCTTTCGCAGCAATGCCCATTTGTTCCAGCATACTTCTGCTCCTTAACGGGTAATCATGTCGTCGCGGTGAACGGCGACAGGGCCATATTCATAGCCCAGAATGGCGTCGATTTGCTGCGAGTGGTGCCCGGCAATACGGCGCAACGCATCGCTGTTATAGCGGGTAACGCCATGGGCAATATCGCGCCCCTGCAAATTACAGATGCGGATCACTTCACCACGCGAGAAGTTGCCTGTCACGCTTTTAATGCCTTTCGGCAACAGTGAACTGCCACGCTCGAGGATCGCGGCGGTAGCGCCTTCATCAACGGCTATCTCACCCGCTGGCGGCGCGCCGAAGATCCAGCGTTTGCGGTTTTCCAGCGGCGAAGCTTGCGCATGGAAACGCGTTCCGACGGAGATCCCCTCCATCACATCGCCAATCACCCCCGGTTTGCTGCCTGCGGCGATAATGGTGTCGATCCCGGCGCGGCAGGCGACATCGGCAGCCTGTAATTTGGTGCCCATTCCGCCAGTGCCAAGACCAGAAACGCTGTCGCCCGCAATCGCGCGCAGGGCATCATCAATACCGTAAACATCTTTAATCAGTTCCGCATCCGGGTTGTTACGCGGATCGGCAGTGAACAGCCCCTGCTGATCGGTCAGCAGCAGCAGTTTATCCGCACCGGCCAGAATCGCTGCCAGCGCAGAGAGGTTATCGTTGTCGCCGACTTTGATTTCCGCCGTCGCGACCGCGTCATTCTCATTAATCACCGGCACGATATTGTTATCAAGCAACGCACGCAGCGTGTCGCGAGCGTTAAGGAAGCGCTCTCTGTCTTCCATATCCGCGCGGGTCAGCAACATCTGCCCGACGTGAATACCGTAAATAGAAAACAGTTGTTCCCATAACTGAATCAAACGGCTCTGCCCGACCGCCGCCAGCAGTTGTTTCGAGGCGATAGTGGCGGGTAATTCCGGGTAGCCCAGGTGTTCGCGCCCGGCGGCAATCGCCCCGGAAGTCACAATTACAATACGATGCCCGGCGGCGTGCTGCTGCGCGCACTGGCGCACCAGTTCCACAATATGGGCGCGGTTCAGGCGACGGGAACCGCCCGTTAAAACACTGGTGCCGAGTTTTACCACCAGCGTCTGGCTGTCACTCATGATTCTCTGCCGTTTTTAAGAAAAAATAAGAAATATCGATAGTCGTCAGACGTTGTAACAGGAGTCGCAGCGATTGCCAACCGTCAGTGCAATCAGGCCACTTTTTTGTTGCGCGGGATCAGCAAGCCTAACGGTAAATTTTGACGCTTTTATTGCAAACACACTAAAACACAACTTTTTAAAATTATTCTCAATTTGTCATAAATAGTTAATTTCAGAGCGATAAAACCCTTCCTGTTTTTCACGGGGCATATGCCCAGCGAATATTAGCGCGTTAGTTAAATCAGGAATCAAAATGAAAAAGAGCACTCTGGCATTAATGGTAATGAGCGTTGTCGCTTCTGCATCCGTTCACGCAGCGGAAGTTTATAACAAGAACGGCAACAAGCTGGATGTGTACGGCAAAGTGAAAGCCATGCACTACTTCAGCGACGATACCAGCAACGATGGTGATAAAACTTATGTTCGTTTCGGTTTCAAAGGCGAAACGCAGATCAACGATCAACTGACCGGTTATGGCCGTTGGGAAGCCGAATTTGCCGGTAACAACGACGAAACCACCTCTGGTCAGAAAACCCGTCTGGCGTTTGCTGGCCTGAAAATGAAAGACTTCGGTTCTATCGACTACGGTCGTAACCTGGGCGTGCTGTACGACGTGGCTGCCGTAACCGATATGTTCCCGGAATTCGGCGGTGACGGTCTGGCTCGTACCGATAACTTCATGACCAAACGTACCTCTGGTGTTGCGACTTACCGCAACACCGACTTCTTCGGTCTGGTTGACGGTCTGGATATGTCCCTGCAATACCAGGGTAAAAACGAAAACGGCCGCAGCAGCGTCATCAAACAGAACGGTGACGGCTGGGGTACTTCTCTGGCGTACGATTTCAGCGGCAGCCCGGTTACGCTGATCGGCGCTTATGCCAACTCTGACCGTACTGACGCACAGAATACCTCTCTGGCGCTGGGCCGCGGCGAGAAAGCAGAAGCGTGGGCAACTGGCGTGAAATACGACGCGAACAACCTGTACATCGCCACCATGTACGGTGTGTCTTACAACATGACGCCGATCTCTTCCAGCAAGGGTTTTGCGAATAAAGCACAGGATTTTGAAGCGGTGATCCAGTACCAGTTCGACTTCGGTCTGCGTCCGTCCCTGGGCTATGTGCTGACCAAAGGGAAAGACATCGAAAACGGTATCGGCGACGAAGATCTGGTTAACTACATCGACGTTGGCGCAACTTACTACTTCAACAAAAACATCTCTGCGATGGTGGATTACAAAATCAACCAGATCAAAGATGACAACAAACTGGGCATCAGCAGCGACGATATCGTAGCCGTTGCCGTGACCTACCAGTTCTAAGTTTTTGAACCCGTAACACCCTCGTTATATTAATGCCCTCGACTGAGGGCATTTCTTTAACCTGTTTCAGGTTACAAGCTGGTCAGTGCCAGAAGCCCGATACGCGAAAGGCGAGCGGGCCTTTTTATTCAGGGGGGATTTACGCGGGGAGTTTCAACGACTCTTTGAAATTATCGGCAGGTTCCAGCTTCAGCTCTAAGGACGCCAGCATCGTACGCGCCCGTTCGTGGAAATCACGTAGCGTCTGTTCGAGGCGATCGACCACTTCCTGATCTTTAATTGCCGTCGGCTTCCAGTGCCCTTCTTTATCAAACAGCCCAAACTGATAACGGTAGGTAAAACGTTTTTCCTGCGCTTCCATTTCCATCCACCATCCCCAAAACTCGCGTTTCTCCGGCGCTGGTTTTACGTTGACGCAAACAGCCAGGCAATCAAAGAAAAAGCGGTTATCTTCGCACTGCTCTTCGCGGATATAAGGCCCAAGCGCAGTAAATTTTTTAACCAGTCTGCTTTTCGGATGTCCACTCGGTAACGTCATTGCGATCTCCTTTTGTGAAGCAACTGTTTTACCAAATCAATAGAATTTATCAATCTATTAACGGAAATGATGGTTGATCCATCCGGTGATTTGCTCCAGCGCCTTATCAAAATTGCGATAGACCGGATTAAAGGGGATCTCCAACAGTTTGCCCGCACTCGATGACGTACTGATTAAACGTGACTCCTCTTCCGGGCTGAACGGATCGTTTTGCCAGAAGCCGGAAAGCATCGGCGTTGGGCAACGCCGTCCGAGCAGGCCCTGAGTTTTCAGGGAGTAACGGTTCAACTCAACGCGCAGCGCTTCATCGGAAGCATCATGCATCCCCAGACGGCTGGCCAGCACATCAAGATACATTTCCGGCACCCGCCCCTGGCGTAACGGCTCGTTAAGCAGCGCATGCACCACCGGCCCCAGACACGCCACCGCTTTCAGGCGCGGTGCTTCCAGATAAGCCAGGCGTACCGCTACGTTTGCGCCAAAACGGAAGCCAAACGCCGCGACCCGCGTATGATCGACCCACGGAATATTCGGCAGCGCTTTCAAAACGTGCTGATGCAGCAGGCTCGAATCCTGGGTTAATTTCCATTTCGACGAAAAGCCGACAGAAGGCATATCCAGCGTCAACATCGCCATCCCCTGCGGAGCGAAGTAACGCTCATAGAGGGTGTAGTAATCGATTTGCAGGCCATCCAGCCCGCCGCACATTAATACCGTAGGGAAAGGACCGTCGCCAGGCGGCATATGCAAAAAGCCGGTCACCGGCGAACCGCCCGGAATGCTGAACTGCATCTCTTTGAGCGCCCCAGGCAAGCGCTGCGCTGCCTCTTCATAGGCACGATTCGCCAACGCCTGCGCCTGCTCAGCCAGCACATCGCCTTTGATGTGCGGATAAGCCGCCAGGCTGTATAGGCTGGAGGCACGCAGCCAGTGGCGACCGCTCTGCACCGCTTCCTGCTCCTGCATCGCCTTTTGCTGCCAGAGCATCGCCTGCGTGGACCATTCGTAGATCCAGTTACCGCTGCGGTAACCCACCACCGTATCGTACAGTTCCGGATCGGTGTGCTCGGCCTGGCTTATCACAATGCGCGACTGCACTTCGAGGATCTCACGGGCATCAATACCGCGCCAAATCCACATTAAGCGGTTAAGCATGCGATACCAGTGCGGGACGTTTTTACCATCCAGCGTTGATAAGATCTGCGGCTGCGTGCCAGCGTTGAACCGACGTACCAGCGTTGACGTTTCCGGATGCTTGAAACGGGGTTTGAACAGGGTTTCACTAAGATTGGCTTGTGTCATCGCGCGCAGCCTCCATGTATCTATCACTGGAGGTTATTGTAACCTGAGGTGCTACAAAATGAACAACGCCCGGTAGAACCGGGCGTTAGCAGAACGTGCGGGGGATTAGCGGCCGCTGATCGGCGGAACGAAAACCACGCCCATATCCCACGGCTGTTCAATCCAGGTATCCTGAGGGATATCAATAACATAATCGTCAACCAGCGGGCGACCTGCCGGTTTGGCGAAGATGGTGACGAAGTGCGCTTTCGGATACATTTCACGAATCGCTACCGCAGTACCGCCGGTGTCGACCAGATCGTCAATCACGATAAAGCCTTCACCATCGCCTTCCGCACGTTTCAGCACGGTCAGTTCGCGCTGGTTATCGTGGTCATAGCTGGAGATGCAAACGGTATCAACATGACGAATGCCCAACTCACGTGCCAGTAATGCGCCCGGTACCAGACCGCCGCGGCTTACGGCGATAATGCCTTTCCATTGTTCTGAAGGCATCAGTCGGGCGGCCAGTTTGCGTGCGTGAATCTGCAACATGTCCCAGGTGACGACGTATTTTTCGCTCATGTGAAGTGTCCCAGCCCGTGTTTTACGGCTTAAAAGTATTCCAGGGGAAAATAGGTTGCGCGAGATTATAGAGATCTGCGGCACTAAAAACCAGTATTACCCGGCATTAGCGGCGCTTTTTCCACGTTTACAGGCTCGCAGTCTGGCAAGAAAGTGTTATTCTCAACGCCATCTCGCAAGGCGCTCTTGCGATGCCCGTTTATTTAACCCTGTGACCTGCAAGGTAAGTTTCGCAGGCTCTTTGTAAGGAGACTCATCGTGTCTGAACTGTCTCAACTATCGCCACAACCGCTGTGGGATATTTTTGCCAAAATCTGTTCTATTCCGCACCCGTCCTACCATGAAGAACAACTCGCCGAACATATTATGGGCTGGGCGAAGGAAAAAGGTCTCCACGCAGAGCGCGACCAGGTAGGTAACATTCTGATCCGCAAACCGGCCACCGCCGGCATGGAAAATCGCAAGCCGGTCGTATTGCAGGCGCACCTGGACATGGTGCCGCAGAAAAATAACGACACCGTTCACGACTTCACCACCGATCCGATTCGCCCTTATATCGATGGCGAATGGGTTAAAGCGCGCGGCACCACGCTCGGCGCGGATAACGGCATCGGTATGGCCTCTGCGCTGGCCGTGCTGGCCGATTCCACCGTAGAACATGGCCCGCTGGAAGTGCTGCTGACCATGACCGAAGAAGCGGGTATGGACGGCGCGTTTGGTTTGCAGGCCAACTGGTTGCAGGCAGACATTCTGATTAATACCGACTCTGAAGAAGAGGGTGAAATCTACATGGGCTGCGCGGGCGGGATCGATTTTATCACCACCCTGCCTCTGACCCGCGAAGCCGTACCGGCCGGTTATGAAACCTTCAAACTGACGCTGAAAGGCCTGAAAGGCGGCCACTCCGGCGCGGAAATTCATGTCGGTCTGGGCAACGCCAACAAACTGCTGGCGCGCTTCCTGGCTGGACACGCGGCGGAACTGGATCTGCGTCTGCTCGATTTTACCGGCGGCACCCTGCGCAACGCGATCCCGCGCGAAGCGATTGCCGTAGTTGCTGTTCCGGCCGCTAACGCCGCGCAGCTCAAAACGCTGGCCAGCACGTACCAGGCAATCCTGAAAAACGAGCTGGAGATGAAAGAGAAGAACCTGGTGGTGCTGCTGGAAAGCGCAAGCAGCGACAAAGCCGCGCTGACCACCGCTTCCCGCGACACGTTTGTTCGCCTGCTGAACGCCACGCCAAATGGCGTCATTCGTAACTCTGACGTGGCAAAAGGCGTGGTTGAAACCTCGCTGAACGTCGGCGTAGTTACCCTGCAGGACGACAGCGCGGAAATCATCTGCCTGATCCGTTCGCTGGTCGATAGCGGTAAAGATTACGTGGTGAGCATGCTGGAATCGCTGGGCGCGCTGGCTGGCGCGAAAACGGCGCCGAAAGGCGGCTACCCGGGCTGGCAGCCAGACGCGCATTCGCCGGTCATGGCGCTGGTGCGTGAGACTTATCAGCGTTTGTTCAACAAAACGCCGAACATTCAGGTGATCCACGCAGGTCTGGAGTGCGGTCTGTTCAAAAAACCGTACCCGAACATGGACATGGTCTCCATTGGGCCAACCATTACCGGCCCGCACTCTCCGGATGAGCAAGTGCATATCGAAAGCGTGGGCCACTACTGGACGCTGCTGACCGAGCTGCTGAAAGCTATTCCGGCGAAATAAGCCCGCTGTCCGCGCCGCCCGGCGCGGACATTCACTTATAACCCCAGCACCAGTTGCCGCTCCAGTTGCGGATCCAGCAACGTCACATGCAGCCCTACCAGCCGCACACCGCGCCCGCCGCGACGCTCATCCCACGTTTTCCGCGCCGTTGCCAGCAGATCCTCTTTATTTAAGCGCGGCCAGACATGTTCCTGGGTGGTGAGCTGAAAGTCATTAAACTTCAGCTTTACGCCCTGGCGGGCAATCAGCAGATCCGGCTTCACTTTTGCCAGCCGTCGCTCCAGCTCCGGGTATAAATGCTCAATAATCGCTTCGCACTCTTCCCAGTGGTGAATATCGTCTGCCAACGTGCGCTCCACACCGACGGATTTACGTAACCGCTCGCTACTGATTTCCCGCTCATCAATGCCCTGGCTGCGCTCCCACAAAATACGGCCAAATTTACCAAAGCGTTTAAGCAGCATCGCCAGATCGCTGCGCTGCACGTCTTCACAGGTGCGCAGCCCCAGCGTTTCCAGTTTTGCCGCCGACACTTTGCCGACGCCCGGGATCTTGCTTAGCGGCAGCGTGCGGAGAAATTGCGGAACATCCGCTGGCGTGATCACGTACTGGCCGTTGGGTTTATTGAGATCGGAGGCAATTTTGGCGAGAAACTTTACCGGCGCCACGCCCGCCGAAGCCGTCAGCTGCGTTTCATTAAAAATAGTCTGGCGGATCTCCTGCGCCATCAGCGTCGCTGAGCCGTGGCAGTGCGGGCTATCGGTAACATCCAGGTAGGCTTCATCCAGCGAAAGCGGTTCAATCAACGTCGTGTAGCGGGAAAAGATCTCGCGGATCTGATTTGACGCTTCTTTATAAGCATCAAAACGGCCGGGCAGCAGAGTAAGGTGAGGACAAAGTTTCAGCGCCATTGCCGTGGGCATTGCGCTGCGCACGCCAAATTTACGCGCCGGATAATTGGCGGTGCTGATAACGCCACGCTTAACGCGGCTGCCGCCAATGGCAAGGGGGATGTCGCGCAGGGCGGGGTTATCGCGCATCTCGACCGCAGCGAAAAAGCAATCCATATCGACATGTATGATTTTGCGCATGCGTACGCCCTCACAGAACACTGGATAAGTATACAGCACATTCCATTGAAATGAGAAGCCAGTGCGTAAAACCGCCGAAAAGAGGGTAATTTGATAGTTACTTCTGCCGTTTTAGTTTCATAATAACCACCAGCTAAACGGCCAGGTATTTGAAACGCAAAACAGAACACAATTTGCGCAATGGTGGAAATATCGCCAAAAAAAGATGAAGCGTGAAGGATGAACTCTATTCTGGCTTGCGAAAAAATGCCGTAATGCTAATGTGGGCGCTCCGAAACAGATTAGTCTGAATTTTGGGCATCTTTTGCCGTCCTGGCAATGTGGTATTCGCTTTATCAAGGAAACAAGTTGTATGCGCAAAATCGCATTATTTATTGCGATGCTTCTGATCCCGTGCGTCTCGTTCGCTGGCTTAATGGGCAGCAACAGTTCAATTACGCCGGTAAGCAAAGAATATAAGCAGCAGTTAATGGGGTCGCCGGTTTATATCCAAATCTTCAAAGAAGAGCGCACCCTTGATCTCTACGTCAAAATGGGCGAGCAATACCAACTGCTCGACAGTTATAAAATCTGCAATTACTCCGGCGGTCTGGGCCCGAAACAGCGCCAGGGCGATTTTAAAAGCCCGGAAGGGTTTTACTCCATTCAGCGTAATCAGTTGAAGCCGGACAGCCGCTTCTACAAAGCGATCAACATTGGTTTTCCGAATACCTATGACCGCGCCCACGGCTACGAAGGCAAGTACCTGATGATCCACGGCGCCTGCGTCTCGATTGGCTGCTATGCCATGACGGATTCGAACATTGATGAGATCTTCCAGTTTGTGACCGCCGCGCTGGTCTTTGGGCAGCCGAACGTGCAGTTGAGCATCTATCCGTTCCGCATGACCGACGCCAATATGCTGCGTCACAAATATTCGACCTATGCGGATTTCTGGAAACAACTGAAGCCGGGTTACGACTATTTTGCCACCACCCACCAGCCGCCGGTTGTCTCGGTTGTGGATGGTCGCTATGTCGTCAACAAGCCGCTGAACACCGCCGTTCAGCCACAGCTGGCGTCAAACTACACGCTCCCCCAGACAAAATAACGCCCACTCGCCTGGCATAATCTTTTGCCAGGTTTCGTTGCCGGTTAACGGCTGGGTGGCAATCACGGTAACCACATCGTTTGGTGTGGTTTCCCGCTGAAAATCAATCTCAACGTCCTGATCCAGCAGCTTCGCCACGCCAAACGGCGCACGGCGGGTGATCCAGAACAGATTTGTCGAGCAGAACGCCATCACGTAGCGCCCGTCCGATAACAACATATTGAAAACGCCCTTCTCGCGCAGTTGCGTTGCCAGCGAGGCAATGTACTTAAACACCGCCGTCATATTACCCGGCGTACGCGGATAACGTTCCGTAAGCTTATGCAGCAACCAGCAGAACGCTTTTTCACTGTCGGTTTCGCCAACCGGGCGAAAATTGCCGGTCTCCAGCGACTTATAGCCGCTCAACTGACCGTTGTGTGCGTAAGTCCAGTTGCGCCCCCACAGCTCGCGGGTAAACGGATGGGTATTTTCCAGCGCTACTTCGCCACGGTTGGCCTGGCGAATATGCGCCACTACCGAGCGGGACTTGATCGGATAGTCCTGCACCAGCTTCGCGATCGGGGAGTTAAAACTCGGTTGCGGATCTTTGAACGTGCGACAGCCCTTGCCCTCATAAAAAGTGATGCCCCAGCCGTCTTTATGCGGCCCGGTTCCACCACCGCGCTGGACAAGCCCGGTAAAACTAAAACAGATATCGGTCGGCACATTGGCGCTCATACCGAGCAGTTCGCACATACTCACCCCCAAAAACGCCTTAATTCTGGGAAGGCGTAATTGTTGCAGCCAGTTTGAACACGGACAGCGCGGAGCACTGCCCAGGTTCAAAATGGCAAATAAAATAGCCTTCCCTACGCCTTAACCATCTCTTTTTCAATCAGTTGAATCAGGATATGAATCACTTTGATATGGATCTCCTGAATACGATCAGCATAACCGAAATGCGGCACACGAATTTCAACATCCGCGGTACCCGCCATCTTGCCGCCATCTTTACCGGTCAGGGTAATGACTTTCATCCCCTTCTCACGCGCTGCCGCCACTGCTTTGATCACGTTGCCGGAGTTGCCGGAAGTGGAAATGCCCAGCAGCACGTCGCCTTCACGACCCACGGCTTCCACATAGCGGGAGAAGACATAGTCGTAACCGAAGTCGTTGCTTACGCAGGAGAGATGGCTGACGTCGGAGATAGCAATCGCCGGATAGCCAGGACGGTTTTCACGGTAGCGACCGGTTAACTCTTCCGCAAAATGCATGGCATCGCAGTGAGAACCGCCGTTACCGCAGGACAACACTTTGCCACCCGCTTTGAAACTGTCCGCCAACAGCACCGCCGCGCGCTGAATCGCGTGAATATTGGCTTCATCTTTCAAGAAATTCGCCAGCGTTTCCGCCGCTTCGTTCAGTTCGTTACGAATCAGATCCTGGTACATGAGGATATCCTTCAGCATAGATGTAAATAACACTGCGCAGTGTACCGGATAGGATCCGGAGCGAGAAGCTAAAGCCACGGCACCCGCGCGTTTTCGTTTTCCGTGCGCAAAATCCCCCCAACAATGTGAACCAGGTTGTAATTATTTTGTAAACACATTGCTAAAAGAAATCTCATCCACTACAACCATAACATCACAAGTGGTCAGACCTCCTACAAGACAGGGAGCTTTTTTTATGATGATTTTGAGCCTTATCGCAACAATCGTTCTCCTCGGTGTGCTGTTTTATCACCGGGTCAATCTGCTCCTGAGCAGCGTGATTTTACTGGCGTGGACTGCCGCGCTGGGCGTTATGGGGCTGTGGTCCATCTGGGTGCTGTTGCCGCTGGCGATCATTCTGGTGCCGTTCAACCTGCCGCCGATGCGTAAAGCACTGATTTCCGCGCCGGTATTTCGCGGTTTCCGCAAAGTGATGCCGCCAATGTCGCGTACCGAAAAAGAAGCGATCGACGCGGGCACAACCTGGTGGGAAGGCGATCTGTTTCGCGGTAACCCGGACTGGAAAAAGCTGCACAACTATCCGCAGCCGCGCCTGACCGCTGAAGAGCAAGCCTTTATCGACGGCCCGGTGGAAGAAGCCTGCCGCATGGCGAACGATTTCCAGATCACTCATGAAATGGCCGATCTGCCGCCGGAGCTGTGGGCGTTCTTAAAAGAGCACCGCTTCTTCGCGATGATCATCAAGAAAGAGTATGGCGGGCTGGAATTCTCTGCTTATGCGCAGTCCCGCGTGTTGCAAAAACTCTCCGGCGTCTCAGGTATTCTTGCCATCACCGTCGGCGTGCCGAACTCTTTAGGCCCTGGCGAACTGCTGCAACACTACGGCACGGAAGAGCAAAAAAATCATTATCTGCCGCGCCTGGCGCGTGGCCTGGAGATCCCCTGCTTTGCGCTGACCAGCCCGGAAGCGGGTTCCGATGCGGGCGCGATCCCCGATACCGGCGTGGTCTGCATGGGCGAATGGCAGGGCGAGCAGGTGCTCGGCATGCGTCTGAGCTGGAACAAACGCTATATCACGCTGGCGCCGATTGCCACCGTACTCGGCCTGGCCTTTAAACTTTCGGATCCGGAAAAACTGCTGGGCGGCGAAGAAGAGTTGGGTATCACCTGTGCGCTGATCCCGACATCAACGCCGGGCGTGGAAATCGGCCGTCGTCACTTCCCGCTGAACGTTCCATTCCAGAACGGACCAACCCGCGGCGACGATATCTTTGTGCCGATTGATTACATTATTGGCGGGCCGAAAATGGCCGGTCAGGGCTGGCGTATGCTGGTGGAATGTCTGTCGGTCGGTCGCGGTATTACCCTGCCGTCTAACTCCACCGGCGGCCTGAAATCTGTTGCGATGGGGATTGGCGCTTACGCCCATATTCGCCGCCAGTTCAAAGTGCCAATCGGCAAAATGGAAGGTATCGAAGAGCCACTGGCGCGCATCGGCGGTAACGCCTACGTGATGGATGCGGCCGCCTCGCTCATCACCTACGGCATTATGCTCGGCGAAAAACCGGCAGTGCTTTCCGCTATCGTCAAATATCACTGCACCCACCGCGGCCAGCAATCCATTATTGATGCGATGGATATCGCCGGCGGTAAAGGCATTATGCTCGGCGAAGGCAACTTCCTGGCACGAGCCTACCAGGGCGCACCGATTGCCATTACCGTCGAAGGCGCGAACATCCTGACCCGCAGCATGATGATCTTCGGCCAGGGCGCGATCCGCTGCCATCCGTATGTGCTGGAAGAGATGGCCGCCGCGCAGAATAATGATGTGGATGCTTTCGATAACCTGCTGTTTAAACACATCGGCCATGTCGGCAGTAATAAAATGCGCAGTCTGTGGCTTGGCCTGACGCGCGGTTTAACCAGCGCCACGCCGACCCGCGACGTCACCAAACGTTACTACCAGCATCTGAACCGCCTGAGCGCCAACCTTGCGCTGCTGTCTGATGTCTCAATGGCAGTGCTGGGCGGCAGCCTGAAACGCCGCGAGCGTATCTCCGCCCGCCTGGGGGATATTCTCAGCCAGTTGTTCCTCGCCTCTGCCGCACTGAAACGTTATGACGATGAAGGCCGTCAGGAAGCGGATCTGCCGCTGGTACACTGGAGCGTGCAGGATGCGCTGTATCAGGCGGAGCAAGCGATGAGCGATCTGCTGGAGAACTTCCCGAACCGCTTCGTCGCGGGCGCATTAAGCCTGGTGATTTTCCCGACCGGTCGCCATTACCGCGCGCCGTCGGATAAGCTGGACCACAAAGTGGCGAAGATCCTGCAAACACCGAGCGCCACTCGCTCCCGCATCGGGCGCGGTCAATATCTGACGCCGAGCAAGCACAACCCGGTAGGTCTGCTGGAAGAAGCGCTGGTCGATGTGATAGCGGCCGATCCGGTTCACCAGAAGATCTGCAAAGCGCTGGGCAAAAACCTGCCGTTTACCCGCCTCAATGATCTCGCCCAGCAGGCGCTGGCAAGCGGGTTGATCACAGCGGAAGAAGCGGCGCTGCTGAGCAAAGCGGAAGTCAGCCGCCTGCGCAGCATCAACGTTGATGACTTTGCGCCAGAGGCGCTGGCAACGCAGCCGGTGGTCAAGGCGCCGGAAAAACTGCGCAAACCGGAAGCGGCCTGATGCGGTAATAGCCTGAAAGCATTCTTCCCTTACCAAAACCCGCAACCGCGGGTTTTTTTCTGTCTTTGCATGCTACAGTGTGCAAATGCTGTCTTACGGGGAGTCAACACTGTGCCTGGTTTGAAAATTACACTGTTACAACAACCGTTAGTCTGGATGGATGGGCCTGCGAATCTGCGCCATTTCGACATCCAACTGGAGGGCGTTACCGGCCGGGATGTCATCGTCCTGCCCGAAATGTTCACCACCGGCTTTGCGATGGAAGCGGCAAAACAGTCCATGCCGCAAGACGATGTGGTGGCATGGATGCAAAGTAAAGCCCGCCAGACCAATGCGCTGATTGCGGGCAGCGCCGCGCTGCAAACCGACCGCGGGCCGGTAAACCGTTTTCTGCTGATTGAGCCGGAAGGCAAAGTGCATTTTTACGATAAGCGCCATCTGTTCCGTATGGCCGAAGAGCACCATCACTACGAAGCAGGAAATGAGCGCGTGGTATTTGAGTGGCGCGGCTGGCGCATTCTGCCGCTGGTTTGCTACGACCTGCGCTTCCCGGTGTGGTCGCGCAACCGCAACGATTACGATCTGCTGCTCTATGTTGCTAACTGGCCTGCGCCGCGCTCGCTGCACTGGCAGTCGCTGCTGGTGGCGCGCGCCATTGAAAACCAGGCGTGGGTAGCGGGCTGCAACCGCGTCGGCACCGACGGCAATGGTCATCACTACCGTGGCGACAGCCGGGTGATCAGCCCGCAGGGCGAGATTATCGCCACCGCCGAGCCGCACCTCGCAACGCGCATTGACGCCGAAATGTCGCTCAGCGCATTGCAGGAGTATCGCGCGCAGTTCCCGGCCTGGCAGGATGCCGATCCGTTTACGCTCGATTAACGCAGGGTTGTGGGTTCGTAGGCCGGATAAGCGAAGCGCTATCCGGCCTTTTTATTTGCCGCGAGGTTCTGCCCGGTGGCGCGATGCTTACCGGGCCTACGACTTGAGCAACGTGTAGCTGAAAGCGATGTAGGCCGGATAAGGCGCAGCCGCCATCCGGCATTTTTATTTGCCGCACAGATTCTGCCCGGTGGCGCTATGCTTACCGGGCCTACGACTTGAACAACGTGTAGCTGAAAGCGATGTAGGCCGGATAAGGCGCAGCCGCCATCCGGCATTTTATATCTGCGGCGAGGGTTCTGCCCGGTGGCACTATGCTTACCGGGCCTACGACTTGAGCAACGTGTAGCTGAAAGCGATGTAGGCCGGATAAGGCGCAGCCGCCATCCGGCATTTTTATTTGCCGCGCAGATTCTGCCCGGTGGCGCTATGCTTACCGGGCCTACGACTTGAACAACGTGTAGCTGAAAGCGATGTAGGCCGGATAAGGCGCAGCCGCCATCCGGCATGACTTCCCTTAACTCACTAACGCTTGTCCATCTTTGCGGCTTTCAGTCGCCGCAACGTAGTGCCCTTCCGGCATACGATAGATCACCTGCGCGCCACCGAAATGATAGCCTTCCAGCGGATCTTCCACCGTAATCTGGTGTCCCCGCGCGCGCAGCCCGGCAATCAGATTGCGTTCAAACGTCGCTTCCACTACCACTTCCCGGCCTTTCACTACGCGCCAGCGCGGCGCATCGATCGCCGCCTGCGGATTCTGTCCGTGCAGCATAATGCGCAGCGCCATCTGCATATGGCCTTGCGCCTGCATCGGCCCGCCCATCACGCCGAAAGACATCAGCGGTTTGCCGTCTGCCCCCATCGCAAAGCCAGGGATAATGGTGTGCAACGGACGCTTGCCGCCCGCCAGCGCATTCGGGTGTTGCGGATCGAGCACAAAACCACAGCCACGGTTTTGCAGGCTGATACCCGTTTCCGGCACCACGACGCCGGAACCAAAGCCCATATAGTTAGACTGAATAAACGACACCATCATGCCGCTGGCATCCGCCGTGGAGAGGTACACCGTGCCGCTTTGCGTCGGCGAACCGTAAACAAAATCGGAGGCCTTCTCCGGGTCGATCAACGCCGCACGGGCTTTTAAATAGTCGTCGCTGAGCAGCAGGTCAGCGGCGAATTCCAGATGATCGGCATCCGCGACGTAACGGTCGAGATCGGCCAGCGCCAGTTTCATCGCTTCAATCGACAGATGCAGCGACTGCACCGAATCCGGGTCATAGCGGCCAATATCGCAGTGCTCAAGAATGCCGAGCGCAATCAGCGTCGCAATCCCCTGCCCGTTCGGCGGTAACTCCTGCACTGAACCACCGGCAAATTCCCTGGAGAGCAGCGTCACCCAGTCGGCTTTATGGTTTGCCAGATCCGCTTCGCTCAGGTGCGCCCCATGCTCTTTCGCGAAAGCAGCAATTTTCTGCGCCAGTTCACCGCGATAAAACGCTTCGCCGTTGGTTTGCGCAATCAACTCCAGCGTTTTCGCCTGCGCCGGATTACGGAAGATTTCGCCGATCTTCGGCGCGCGCCCTTGCGGCGCAAAACAGGCGCTAAAGCCCGGTTGATCTTTTAACCTGTTATAGCCGCGCTGCCAGAGCTCACCAATCAGCGGCGAAACCGGGAAACCGTTACGGGCATACTCGATCGCCGGTTGCGCCAGCGTGGTCAGCGGCAGCGAACCGAAACGTTCGGCCAGCGCCACCCAGCCGGAAACCGCGCCGGGTACGGTAACGGCATTCCAGCCAAGCTCCGGTACCGCATCAAGACCAGCAAACATATCCGCATGCCAGCTCGCCGGGGAGCGGCCGGAGGCGTTCAGCCCGTGCAATTCTTTACCATCCCAGACAATGGCAAACGCATCGCTGCCAATGCCGCAGCCAGTTGGCTCCACCACCGTCAGCGACATCGCCGTGGCAATTGCCGCATCCACCGCGTTCCCCCCGAGCGCCAGCATGCGCATGCCGGCCTGCGCCGCCAGCGGCTGGGAGGTGGCTACCGCGTTGTGTCCCATCATCGGCGCGCGGTATGAGGCATAACCTACTTTAAAATCAATCGCTTTCGTCATCGAGACTCCTTAGTCGTGGCGTGGATCGAGCGCATCGCGCAGCCCGTCGCCGAGTAAATTAAATCCCTGTACGGTCAGAAAAATCGCCACACCGGGGAAAACAGACATCCAGGGCGCTTGCTCCAGAAAACCTTTGGCGGTATTCAGCATCGCGCCCCAGGAGGGATACGGCGGCTGCTGGCCGAGGCCGAGAAAAGAGAGGCTGGCTTCGGTGATGATCGCCGAGGCAATCGCCAGCGTCGCCTGCACGAGGATCGGCGACATCACATTCGGCAGCACATAGCGCAGGATGATCCAGCGATCCGGCAGGCCAATCGCCCGCGCACCGTCGATATACTCTTCGTTACGAATGGCGATCACCTGGCCGCGCGTCAGACGGGCGAAGATCGGCATCGCCGACAGGCCAATGGCGATCATCGCATTACTCAGGCTTGGGCCAAGAAACGCGCCGAGGGCGATCGCCATGATCAAAAACGGACAGGCCAGCAGCGCTTCGATAAAGCGTGAAATCACCCCATCCCAGATCCCCTGGAAATAACCAGCCAGCAGACCCAGCGGCACGCCAATCACCACCGCAATCAGCACCGAGATACAACCGGCCAGCAGCGAGGTGCGCGCGCCCCAAACCATGCGCGACAGAATATCGCGCCCCAGTTCGTCGGTGCCGAACCAGTACAGTTCAGAAGGCGGTTTACGCACCGCCAGAAAGTTCGCTTTTACCGGATCGAACGGTGCGATCCACGGCGCCAGCAAAGCGATCAGCACAAAGATGCCGACAATCACCACGCCAATCATCGCGCTTTTGTTGGCGAGGAATTTCTTCAGTACCCGGTTTTCTGCACGCGGCAGCGACGCCGCCACGCCCGTAGTGGTCAGTTCCGCCATTATTCGCTCCGCATTTTCGGGTTAACCAGCACGTACAGCACATCGGCCAACAGGTTGAGCAACAGGAAGCCAATCGCCACCACCAGCACCACGCCCTGCACCACCGCGTAATCACGGTTAAACACGGAATCGACAATCATTTTGCCGAAACCGGGAATGGTAAATACCTGCTCGGTCAGCACCGCGCCGCCCAGCAGTTCGCCAAACAGCAGCGTGGTCAGAGTGATCACCGGCACCAGCGCATTACGAAATGCGTGCTTCATGATCACCGTTTTCGGCAACAGCCCCTTTGCCCTGGCAGTGCGGATGTAATCCGCTTTCAGGACCGCAATCATAGATGCGCGGGTGTGGCGCATTAAGGTGGCCGCCAGCCCGGTACCAAGCACCAGCGAAGGCAGCAGCAAGGTGCGCAGGTTTTGCAGCGGATCTTCGCTAAAAGGGACAAAGCCCGACGCGGGCAGCCATTGCAGATTGACAGAGAAAATCAGGATCAACAAAATCCCCAGCCAGAAATGCGGCACCGAGATGCCGGAGATGGCGACAAAGTTAGTGCCATGATCGATCCAGCTATTCCTGTTCACTGCCGCCATGATCCCCATGCTGATGCCGAACAGCAGCGCGAAAATCATCGCCAGCAAGGACATCTCCAGCGTAACGGGCAGTTTGGTGGCGATCAGATGCGTCACCGGCTCCTGAGTGCGTAAGGAGACGCCAAGATCCCCCTGCAAGGCGCGGGTAAGCCAGTGGAAATATTGCACCGGGATCGGCGCATCCAGATTCAGCTCCGCGCGTAGCTGGGCGATCACCGCCGGATCGCGCTCTTCCCCCAGCATGGCAGTCAGCGGATCGCCGGGCAGCAGCTTTTGCAGCCCGAAGACCATCATACTGACCATCAGCAACGTCGGGATGGCGAGCAGCAGGCGTTTGCATATCAATTCCAGCATGGTATCTCCTTACAACTCCGTTACTTCGCGAACGTCATACCTGCCAGGCGCACAATGCCGTCCGGGTAAGGTTTAAAGCCCTCTACTTTTTTATTCATCCCAAAAATGCGCGGCTCGAAGTAGAGGTACGCAATCGGCATATCCGTTTGCAGTTGTTTAACGACGTTCTCATACAGCCCTTTACGGGTGGCCGGATCGTTATGCAGACGCGCCTGGGTCAGCCAGTCATCCACCTGCGCATTGCTGTAGCGGCCATCGTTGAGGGTGCCTTTGCTGTGAATAAAGCCGAAGATACTGCCGTCGGGATCCGGGCGGCCAGACCAGCCGGAGTAGCTGAGCTGGAAGTCGCCGTTTTGCTGGCGATCCAGCAGCGTGGCAAATTCGGTCATTTGCAGATTAACGTTAAAACCGGCTTCAGCGGTCATTGCCTGTAATACCTGCGCCACCTGCTGTGAAGTCGGGTTATTCGGCACCAGCAGCGAAACGGTGATCGGCGTCTGTACGCCTGCCGCTTTCAGCAGCGCTTTGGCTTTTTCGACATCGCGCGGCGGCACCGGCAGGTTAACGTGATACGGGCTGACCGGTGAGAACGCCTGGTTCGCCGGGGCGTAGAGACCTTCAAATACCACCTGGTTTAACGCCTCGCGGTCAATTGCCTGCGAAAACGCTTCGCGCACGCGCGCATCTTTAAACGGATCGTTAGCCGGGACTTTGCCGTTGTTGATGTTAAAAGTGATGCCCTGATACCCCAGCCCGGTCACCTTCGCCAGTTTTAATTTGCTGTCGTTCTCTACCGTTTTCACATCGCTTGGCACAATGCCTTCGCTCAGATCCAGATCGCCTGCGCGCAGGTTCGCCAGGCGCACCGAGGCATCCGGGATCGGCAGGTAAATCACTTTGTCGAAGTGGTAAGCGCCCTTGTTCCAGTAGTTGTCAAAGCGCGAAAGCACGATGCGATCCTGCGAAACGCGGCTGTCAAACTTGTATGGCCCGGAGCAGACCGGATGCGCGGCGAAGTCCGGCTTCTTCGCAGCTGTGGGCGCCAGCATCGCGCCTGCGCGGTCGGTAAGCTGCATCAGCAGCGCCGAATCCGGCGTTTTCAGGTGCAGGGTGATTTGCATCGGCCCGGTCGCTTCTACCGATTCCACCGAAGAGATCTCGCTTTTGCGCAGCGAGCCCGGCAGCGTCAGGGCGCGGTCGAGGCTGAATTTCGCCGCGGCGGCATCAAACTTCTCGCCATCGTGAAAGGTCACACCGTCGCGCAGGTTCATGGTCAGGGTTTTGCCGTCTTCGCTCCACGACCACGCTTTCGCCAGACCCGGTACCACTTTCAGGTTTTCATCGACGTCCACCAACCGATCGCACAGCGAGGCGAAGACAAAGCGGCCATAGTAGGTGCGCGCCAGGTGCGGATCGAGCATGTCCGGATCCGCGCCTAAGCCAATACGCAGCACACTTTCAGCCTGGGTCGGCAGCGCCGCGCCCAGCAACATAACACTTCCCAGAACGGTCAAAAGAGAATTACGCACAATCATTATTTTTTTCCTTTAAAGGGATGAGTGAGAGGCCGCGTGTTCGAACAGAGCACGGCGTCGCAGGAACGCGGCGGAGGGTGGAGCAATCTGGATAACCGTGCGGTCACGGTTGAGCTCCTGCCAACGATGGCAGGAGACCTGGCGGCCGCCTTCAAGTACCTGAGCGATCGGTTCGCGTTGCCGACACTCATCGGTGACGTGCGGGCAACGGGTATGAAAACGGCAGCCCTGCGGCGGGCTGGCCGGATTAGGTAAATCCCCCTGCAACAGCGGCATTTCATGCTTGAGGCCGGGCTGGGTTTGCGGCGCAGAGGCGATCAGCGCCTGCGTGTATGGATGCAGCGGCGCGTCAAAGATCTGATCGACGGTTGCCATTTCGACAATCTGCCCGAGGTACATCACCGCCACGCGATCGCTCATATGGCGGATCACCGCCAGCCCGTGCGCGACGATGATCATCGTCAGCGCTAGTTGCTGTTTCAGGTTTTCCAGCAGGTTCACCACCTGCGCCTGCACTGAAACATCCAGCGCGGATACTGGTTCATCGCCCAGCAGCAGCTTCGGCCCGGAAGCCAGCGCGCGGGCAATGCCAATACGCTGGCGCTGCCCGCCGGAGAATTCATGCGGAAAACGCCGCGCCCAGGCCGCAGGCAGACCAACGGTGGCGAGCAGTTCGGCGACGCGCGCCTGGCGATCCGCTTTGCCCATTTTCTGGTGCAGCCACAGCGGTTCGCCGACGATCTGCTCCACGGTCATGCGCGGGTTCAGCGAGGCGAAGGGATCCTGAAAGATGATTTGCAGCTCGCGGCGCAGCTGGTTTAACCGCGCGCCGCTGGCGTGAGTGATCTCTTCGCCCTGGTAGTAAACGTGCCCTTCGGACGCCGCCAGCAGACGTAATAGCAGGCGGCCAAGCGTCGATTTACCGGAACCGGACTCGCCCACAATCGCCAGCGTTTCACCGGGGTAAACGGCGAGCGAAATGCGATCGACTGCCGTGACAAAGCGTTTTGGCGCGAACAGGCGCGTCGCGCCGACAAAGCGTTTGCTGAGATCGTGGGCCTCAAGAATCGGTGTGCTCATGCGGTTTCTCCCAGCGCAATATGTTGTTCAAGGGGCACGCGGAAACAGGCCGCCTGGTGGCCCCGGCCCAGCGGCTGTAGCGGCGGTTTTTCCGCGTGGCAGCGGCTCTGTGCAAACGGGCAGCGTGTGGCGAAACGGCAGCCTTCTGGCATCGCTTCCGGTAACGGTACGGCGCCGGGAATGGTGGAAAGCTGGCCTTTGCGCGCGCCCAGCGAGGGAATCGAGCCCATCAGGCCGATGGTGTACGGATGCTGCGGATCGGCAAAAATCGCCTCCACGCTGCCCTGCTCGACCACTTGCCCGGCGTACATTACGGCGACTTGCTGGGCGACTTCCGCTACCACGCCGAGATCGTGGGTGATCATCAATACTGCCGTGCCGGTCTCGGCTTTCAGGGTGTTGAGCAGCGCCAGGATCTGCGCCTGAATGGTGACATCCAGCGCGGTTGTCGGTTCATCGGCAATCAGCAGACGCGGGTTGTTAATCAGCGCCATAGCAATCATCACGCGCTGGCGCATACCGCCGGAAAGCTGGTGCGGATACGCTTTCAGGCGCATCTCCGCCGCCGGGATTTGTACCTTTTCGAGGATCTGCAGCGCGATATCCCGCGCGGTCTGCCGGGAGGCATGCTGGTGACGCATCACCGCTTCACTCAGTTGATCGCCAAGGGTGAACGATGGGTTCAGCGAGGTCATCGGCTCCTGAAAAATCATCGCCAGTTCATTACCGCGCAGATCCGCATATTCCCTCGGCGAAAGCTGACGCAGATTGTGGTTGCGAAACTGCATTTCGCCGCTGAGGATCTGCGCGCTGTTGGGCAACAGCCCCATCAACGCCAGCGAGGTAATGCTTTTACCGCAGCCGGATTCCCCCACCAGCGCCAGCGTTTCCCCGCTTTTTATGGTCAGCGAAATACCGTCCAGTACGCTGACCGGGCTACCGGCAAACTGGACTTTCAGATTGTGCAGACGCAGGACGGGCGCGGGATCGTGAAAAGGTATGGTGGTCATGGCGTATCGTCCTCGAGATGAATGGCCTGGATCAGGGCATGTTGCAGGTCGAGCAGATGTTCACGCATCGCCAGGAAAGCCTCCTGCGGCTGACGTTGCCGGATGGCGTGCATAATTCGGTGGTGATGATCGTTATAGCGATCGACCTTCGCCGGAGTACGCGCCAGCTCCCGCAGGTGGTGCCAGGCGGGTTCGCGACGCACGGCGTCAATAGCGTCAAAAAGGCCGAGCATCAAACGGTTTCCCGCCGCTTCAGCGATGGCCCGGTGAAAAGCGCTGTCCCACAGCTCATTAAGATCCGGATCGTCCGGATTGACGTTATCGATGCGTTCCAGCATGCGCTGCATCAGCGCCAGATTTTCCGGGTTGGCGCGAAGTGCCGCCAGCCGCGCAAGCCCCGGCTCAACCTGCAAGCGCGCTTCCATCACTTCCAGCATATTGGTTTGTTGCACCAGTCCCTGGAGTGCCAGCGGCGCGACCGGCGCAGCGGGGCCAATAAACGTGCCTTTGCCCTGCTTACGCCAGATCCGCCCCTCTTCCTCCAGTACGTCCAGCGCGCGGCGTACTTCTCGCCGCCCGACGCCTAAGCGTTCCGCCAGTTCACGTTCCGTGGGCAGTGGAGTCCCTGGTGTTGACTCATGTTGGTGAATAAGCCCACGAAGTTGTTCAAGCGCCGTACTGGAATTTGCCAGATAGCGTGACGGTTTTTCCATATTGGTTCATCCGTATTTCGCGTTATCTTTTTCTTTAATTACATATAGTTAATTATTTAATCCGCGATGTATCGCCCTTATAACTAAGCAATTACTGAACCAATTACGTATTGGTTCAGTCATATTTTTGAAATTTTTGTTAATACTTTGATTTATTAATGTTTATTTTTTGCGGGCAGAGTGAAGGGGAACAGGCGGAGTGGAGATCTGAGCAGAAAACGCACAAATAGAGTGCAGATAATGCACTAAAAGGGGAAGCGTTGCCCGATGGCGCTACGCTTATCGGGCCTACAAGGTGCATGCGCTGCAGGCCGGATAAGGCGAAGCCGCCATCCGGCAATCGTGCCTCCGGGCGTTTTAAGATTATTGTGGAATGCTTCCGTTCACCATGTGTGCGGGAGTTTCTGTAAACCTTTATGCGGTGAACGGGATAAGGGGCGCTTACCGCGCTCCCCTTATCAATCCCCGCGGCCCCGCAGGAAATCGGTGCTGCGCACTACGCTCACCTCCCGGTCATCTGCCCTCCGGCTCGCCGATTTCAGCGGGGGACTCAACCCCATCGCTTCAGCCTTTTTATTCATCGAGGGAAAGGTGTCGCTGCAGGGAAATACCCGGTGGCGCTGGCGCTTACCGGGCTTACATTGTTGGCCGTGGCGTAGGCCGGATAAGGCGAAGCCGCCATCCGGCGGGTTTGCTAAAGTTGTCCGGCGCGGCGGGCGGCGGTACGCGCCAGCGCGGCCCAGTCGAGATGCCCTTCATCATGGGCCAGGCTTTCCACGTGCGCGGCGCGCAGCGTACCGGCAATTGCCATTGGCACATTAACCCGTTCGGCGGCATCCTGCGCCAGGCGCACATCCTTCAGCCCCAGCGCCAGCTTAAACCCGGCTGGCTCGAAGGTGTCGCTGGCAATCGCCTGGCCGTAACCTTTGTAGACCGGCGCGGCAAACAACGTGGAGGTGATTAAATCAATAAAATCGGCTTTATTAACCTCATGCCCCTGCACCAGCGCAACCGCCTCACCCATCGTGCCAATGGCGCTGGCAATCATAAAGTTGGCCGCCAGCTTCGCGGCATTCGCCTGCTCCGGCCGCGCGCCAAGATACCAGGTCTTCTGACCGAGCACATCCAGCAGCGGCTGCACCTTTGCCAGCAGCGCGCTGTCGCCAGCCGCCAGAATATTTAACTGCCCCGCTTCGGCAACATTCACCCGCCCCAGTACCGGCGCGGCAAGATAACCGATATTACTCGCCCGGTGCAGTTGCGCCAGTTCCACCGCCAGATCGACAGAGATCGTCGCCATATTCAGGTGTATAGCCCCGGGTTTCAGCGTCGCCAGCACATTGCCCTCCAGCACGACGCCGCGCGTGGCGTTATCGTCCGCCAGAATGGAAATAACCACATCAGCATCCCTCACCGCTTCTGCGGCCGTTTCCGCCGTGGTGGCGCCCAGCGATGCCAGTTTCTCGCGCGGCCCGGCAGAGCGATTCCAGCCCTGAACCTGATAACCGGCTTTAATTAGATTCGCGGCCATTGGCAACCCCATGGTGCCAAGCCCCAGAAAAGCAATCTTCATCACAATGCTCCTGTTGTTAGGTGACTGTGTTTAACTATAAAAAAGGCAGGGATTCCTCCCTGCCTCATTGTGTTTCAAAGTTTGATGCTGCCCGGTCAACCTTCGTGCAGCCCGCATTCGCGTTTCAGACCGAAGAAGCGCGTCTCTTCTTCCGCCATGCCTGGCTCCCATTTGCGGGTGGTGTGCGTGTCGCCTACGGACAGATAACCCTGATCCCACAGCGGGTGATAATTCAGGCCGTGTTTTTGCAGATACTGATATACCGTGCGGTTGTCCCAGTCGATAATCGGCAGCACTTTAAATACGCCGCGCTGGATGGCCAGCACCGGCAGATTGGCGCGGCTGCCGGATTGTTCGCGGCGCAGCCCGGCAAACCAGGTTTGCGCGTTCAGCTCGGCAAGCGCGCGGTTCATAGGTTCAACTTTGTTGATTTCATTGTATTTTTCAATGCCTTCAACGCCCTGTTCCCACAACTTACCGTAACGCGCTTCCTGCCACGCCGGGCTTTGCTCGGCCCGGAATACTTTCAGGTTCAGCTTAAGCTTGTCCGTTAGCTCGTCGATAAACTGGTAGGTTTCCGGAAACAGGTAGCCGGTGTCAGTCAGGATCACCGGAATGTTCGGATGAACCTGGTTGACCAGATGCAGGCTTACCGCCGCCTGGATACCAAAGCTGGAGGAGAGCACATACTCGCCCGGCAGGTTTTCCAGCGCCCAGCCGACGCGCTCTTCGGCGTTCAGCTTTTCGAGTTGCGCATTGGTTTCAGCAAGCTGAAGCACACGTTCAACTTTCGGCAGTTCATTCAGCGCATTCAGATCGAGTCTGGACATAAGTTCCTCACCGTGTTCATTGCCTGATGGCGCTGCGCTTATCAGGCCTACAGATTACCGGGTTCACTGCCTGATGGCATTTCGCTTATCATGCCAACAAATTACGCAAACCGTAGGCCGGATAAGGCGTTTACGCCGCCATCCGGCATGACTATTATTCCCAGAAATCGCGCGCCGGATCGAGTACCGGACGGACGATCCCGGCACGAATGGTGAAATCGCCGAAGCCTTCCCCCTCTTCGCGCTCGCTTGCCCAACGTGCGACCAGCTCATCAAGCGTCGCCAGAATTTCCGTTTCGGTGATATTTTCCCGGAACATACGCGGAATGCGCGTACCGATGCGGTTGCCGCCGAGATGCAGGTTGTAGCGGCCCGGCGCTTTACCGACCAGCCCCACTTCCGCCAGCATCGCGCGGCCGCAGCCGTTCGGGCAACCCGTGACGCGCAGCACGATATGATCGTCGCCAACGCCATGTTTCTCCATCAGCGCTTCCACTTTATCCACAAATGAAGGCAGGAAACGTTCGGCTTCGGCCATGGCCAGCGGGCAGGTCGGGAACGACACGCAGGCCATAGAATTTTCACGCTGCGGTTTCACCGCATCCATTAAGCCGTGGCTGCGCGCCAGTTTTTCGATTTTCGCTTTCTGGCTTTCCGGCACGCCGGCCACAATCAGATTCTGGTTCGCCGTTAAACGGAAGTCGCCTTTATGGATCTTAGCAATTTCCAGCAGGCCGGTTTTCAGCGGGCGGCCCGGATAATCCAGAATACGGCCATTTTCAATAAACAGCGTCAGGTGCCATTTATTATCGATACCTTTCACCCAGCCAATGCGATCGCCGCGACCGGTAAATTCGTACGGGCGAATCGGTTCGAATGTGATCCCCGCGCGGCGTTCCACTTCCGCTTTGAAGGTGTCGACGCCGACGCGTTCCAGCGTGTATTTGGTTTTGGCGTTTTTACGGTCGGTACGGTTACCCCAGTCGCGCTGGGTCGTAACCACCGCTTCCGCCACCGCCAGCGTATGCTCCAGCGGCAGATAACCAAACTCGCTCGCGGTGCGGGCGTAGGTTTTCTTATTGCCATGTTCAATGGAAAGCCCACCGCCCACCAGCAGGTTAAAACCGACCAGCTTGCCGTTTTCCGCTACCGCCACAAAGTTCATGTCGTTGGCGTGCAGATCCACGTCGTTCTGCGGTGGAATGACCACCGTGGTTTTGAACTTACGCGGCAGGTAAGTTTTACCTAAGATAGGCTCTTCGTCCGTGGTCGCCACTTTCTCGGCGTCGTGCCAGATCTCCGCATAAGCGCGAGTACGCGGTAGCAGATGCTCGGAGAGCTTTTTCGCCCACTCGTAGGCTTCAGCATGCAGTTCCGACTCAACCGGGTTCGACGTACACAGCACATTACGGTTAACGTCGTTGGCGGTCGCCAGCGCGTCCAGGCCGACTTCGTGCAGCATCTGGTGTGCCGGTTTGACGTTCTTTTTCAGAATGCCGTGGAACTGGAACGTTTGACGGTTGGTCAGGCGAATGCTGCCGTAGATCGTCTTATCGCCGGCAAATTTATCGATCGACAGCCACTGCTTCGGCGTAATGATGCCGCCCGGCAGACGGCAGCGCAGCATCATCGCATGGCGCGGCTCCAGTTTCTGCTCGGCGCGTTCGGCGCGAATGTCGCGGTCATCTTGCTGATACATGCCGTGAAAACGGATCAACAGGAAGTTGTCGCCGTTGAAACCGCCGGTCAGGCCGTCGTGCAGATCTTCTGCAATCGTGCCGCGCAGATAGTTGCTTTCGAGCTTCAGACGCTCGGCGTCGGCCAGTTTACCTTCGACCACCAGTGGGCCGGGATGTTTTTCACTCATTAGTAGACATCTCGCTGATAACGGCGCTCAACGCGCAGCTCACTTAAAAATTCATCCGCCGCTTCGGTATCCATGCCACCGAATTCGGCAATCACGTCCAGTAAAGCCTGCTCGACATCTTTCGCCATGCGATTGGCGTCGCCGCAGACATAAATGTGCGCACCGTCATTGATCCAGCGCCACAGCTCTGCGCCCTGTTCGCGCAGTTTGTCTTGTACGTAGACTTTTTCTTTTTGATCGCGGGACCAGGCCAAATCAATGCGATTCAGCACGCCCTCTTTAACGTAACGCTGCCACTCCACCTGATAGAGGAAATCTTCGGTGAAGTGCGGGTTGCCAAAGAACAACCAGTTTTTACCCGGCGCTTCATCGGCCGCGCGTTGTTGAATAAAGGCGCGGAACGGCGCAATGCCAGTGCCCGGGCCAATCATAATTACCGGCGTTTCCGGGTTGGCTGGCAGGCGGAAGTTATCGTTGTGCTCAATGAACACCCGCACTTCGCCCTCTTCTTCCACGCGATCCGCGAGGAAGCTGGAAGCCCCGCCCGCACGCGCACGCCCTTCCACTTCGTAACGCACCACGCCGACGGTGACATGCACTTCGTTTTCCACTTCCGCCTGCGAAGAGGCAATGGAGTAGAGGCGCGGCGTCAGCGGACGCAGCAGACCGATCAGCGCTTGCGCATCAAGCTGTGCCGGGGAGAAACGCACCATATCGACAATCGGCGTTGTCGCGGCATAGTGCTGCAACCGGGCTTTATCACCCACCAGCGGCAACAGCGTTTCGCTGCGCGTCAGCGTGGCGTAATTTTCCACGATGTTGGCGGTGTTGACCGTCAGCTCGAAGTGCCACTGCAACGCTTCAGCGAGCGGCACGGTTTTACCGTCAACCGTGACCGGCTCATCGCCTTTCAACCACAGTAACTCCACCAGTTCTTTCACCAGGGCCGGATCGTTCTGATACCAGACGCCCAGCGCGTCGCCCGGCTGGTAGCGCAGCCCTGAATCCCCGAGATCGATTTCGATATGGCGAACGTCTTTTTCGGAATGACGACCGGTGATTTTCTGGTTCACGGACAAGCTCGCCGTCAACGGCGCTTCTTTAGTATAGGGGCTGGAGAAAACCTCGTTCACCGCGCCCGTCGCGCTCGCCACGGCCTGCGCCGGAGAGTCTTTCGGTACGCGGGCTTTCAACACCTCGACGATGCGCGCGCGCCATTCGGCAGCCGCAGCCTGATACTCAACATCGGCGTCAACGCGATCCAGCAGGCGCTCCGCGCCCAGCTCAGCAAGTTTGCTGTCGAAGTCTTTCCCCGCCTGGCAGAAGAATTCATACGACGTATCGCCAAGGCCAAACACCGCAAAGGCAGTGCCATCCAGTTTTGGCGCTTTTTTCGAGAACAGGAATTTATGCAGCGCAACGGCTTCTTCCGGCGCTTCGCCCTCACCCTGGGTGGAAGCCACCATCACCAGCAATTTTTCGTTAGCGATCTGTTTGAATTTGTAGTCACCGGCGTTAACCAGGTTGACGTTCAGTTTCGCCGCCAGCAGATCGTCGCGCAGCGCTTCCGCCACACGGCGGGCGTTGCCGGTTTGCGACGCGGAAATCAGCGTAATGGCCGGGATCTCTGCCGCCGATACCGGTACGGTAGCTGCAGCCGCTGGCTGTTGGTTCAGTACGCCCCAGAAATAACCAGAAACCCAGGCTAACTGGGTGGGCGTCAAATCAGTGGTTGCGGCCTGAAGGCGCGCCAGTTGCTCCGGGTTTAGCGGCAGCAACGCGGAAGGTGGAGCCTGAGTTGTCATGCGTTGTTATGTTCCAGTAGCGAAAATTCCCCTTCGTTTTGCAGACAGACTTTTTCTCGGTCAACAGCGCAAAAACGATAAGGGGGTATAATTTTAAAAACCGAAGTGAAACTAAGGTTAACGGCGGGATAATAACAATTAAAGAAAGGTTGGAAATAATAAATAACCAAAAGAACTAACCTGTTTTAGCTATAGTTAATAACACTAAAACTGGTTAATTAACTCATTGAATTACAATAACAAAATAAATACAGATCGGTGGTATTTCACCAGTAAACACTTTTAGCGATTTTAGTTAATGCTAAAAAAGGTCATTTCCGCTACTATGCGGCGGTTTTTTGTCAGTCTGAGAGTGCATTATGTCGACCACGTTGTTTAAAGATTTCACCTTTGAAGCCGCTCACCATTTACCGCATGTCCCGCAAGGGCATAAGTGCGGTCGTCTGCATGGCCACTCCTTTATGGTGCGCCTGGAGATCACCGGCGAGGTGGATCCTTATACCGGCTGGATCATGGACTTCGCCGAACTGAAAGCGGCGTTTAAGCCATTGTATGACAGGCTGGATCACTACTATCTGAATGAGATCCCGGGCCTGGAAAATCCCACCAGCGAAGTGCTGGCGAAGTGGATCTGGGATCAGATGAAGCCGGTTGTACCGCTGCTGAGCGCAGTTATGGTGAAAGAAACCTGCACCGCAGGTTGCGTCTATCGCGGTGAATAAGCGAGTCGGTCATTTCCTTTCGGAGATGACTGACCGTTAGCCGTTAGCGAACCAGGAAACCCCCATCCACGACCAGCACATGGCCGTTGACATAATCCGCTGCGCGACTGGCAAGAAATTCCCATTAATTCCTGCTTAATCTCCCAGCGGTTCGCCGGAACAGGATAGCGAGCGTTTTGGCTTTACTGCGGACGCTCTGCGTCATATTCGTTGAATAATAGCCCGGCGCCATTAACCCGAATTCTTTTTCATTAAAAACGCAGAGAATAATTAATAACGGCGCGGGCTGTGAAACGTATAAGCATCACAGTAAGAATTTCATCAGATATTGCGCGGGAAAAACACCCCGCCAGGGGCGGGCTAATTTATCAGGCAATGTTCAGGTATTTATGTGTCTGCATTGAGAGCCGCCAGTTGCGGGCGATACAGGTTTCAATACACAGGCGGGTTGCATCTTCTTTCTGGCTGATAGGCTGCAAGGCAATCACCCGCGGCTTGTCATCGGTTAGCTGCGCCAGCAGTTCATCCAGCGCTTCGATATCGCGCATGCGCCCGACCGGATGCTTGATTTCATCCGCACGCTCCAGCGCCTGCAACAGCACATCGTAGCCGCCGCGCATATTCACCTTCGGCGATACTGTCACCCAGGTGGAATGGGAAGCGCGCACTTCATGCGTGCCGCTGGTTTCGATCTGGCAGCTAAAACCGTTCAGCTCAAGCAGGCTGGTGAGCGGCGTCAAATCGTGGATGCAGGGTTCGCCGCCAGTGATCACCACATGGCGCGCCGTCCAGCCCTGGCGCGCAATAATCGCCAGCAGATCTTCACTACTGGCCGCGCCCCACTTATCGCTCTCTTTGGTTTTCGCAAGGATGCTGAACAGCGACACTTCCCGATCCGCAAGCTTATCCCAGGTGTGTTTGGTGTCGCACCAGGCGCAACCAACCGGGCATCCCTGTAGACGAATAAAAATGGCAGGAACGCCGGTAAAATAACCCTCGCCTTGCAGGGTCTGGAACATCTCGTTAATCGGGTACTGCATAGTCAACTCTGATCAGAAATAAACGCTAATTATTGCAGATCCTGGCTTAACCTTCATAGCCTTTCGCGGTATTGCGCTTTTCTCCACCTGCGACCGCTAAAAATGATGTAACTAGCTATGTTTTTTCTTACACTTCGACGCAAATTGTCGTCTCTATTTCACTCTGTCAATAAAAATATAAACTCTTTTAAATCAAATAGTTATTTTTTTAACATTTCGTGCTGGAATTAATTGCTCGCTGCCGTTGTCGAACGCAAATCCCCTTTCGTACTTTCCTTAAAACAAGCTTAAGAATCCCCCATTTCCCACTCTGCTTTATTGATATGGCGTTTAGCTTTCCGTGCCTACAATCCGCCCGAGCAACGCTGGAGAGATAGCATTCATGAATACATTATTAATAACGGGCGTGACGGGATTTCTGGGTGGAGCGGTATTGGAAAAAATCCTCCACGGCAGTGAAGCCATAAATTTACTGCTGTTGGTAAGGGCAGAAGACAAAGAGGCCGGACTTGAGCGCGTTAAAAACAACATGCGCAAGTTTGGTCTGACGGATGCAGAACTTAACACACTTGATACTTCGCAAATCCTGCTTGGGGATTTGGGCGAACCGGAAGGCTTCATTAACGATCCTGCGCTGGAAAGCGTCACTCACGTGCTGAACTGCGCGGCTGTTGCCTCTTTTGGCAATAACCCGCTGGTCTGGAAAGTGAATGTAGAAGGGACGCTGGCCTTTGCCCGCAGAATGTCGCAGGTGGCGGGCTTGCAGCGTTTTCTTCACGTCGGCACCGCAATGTCCTGCACGCCGGAACCGGATTCGCTGGTGCCGGAAAGTTCAGAGTTTCACGAGAATGCCGAGCATCTGGTGGCCTATACGCGCTCCAAATCGACCATTGAACAACTGATGCGCCAGGAGTGCCCGCAGATGCCGCTGGTGATTGCCCGCCCTTCTATCGTCGTCGGGCACACGCATCACGGATGTCTGCCATCAACCAGTATTTTCTGGGTCTTCAGTATGGGGCTGATGTTGCAGAAATTTATGTGCTCGCTGGAAGATCGCGTCGATGTTATCCCGGTCGATTACTGCGCCGATGCGTTGCTGATGCTGCTTAAAGGCCAGGTAGCTCAGGGCGAAGTGGTACACATTTCAGCCGGTGAAGAGAACAGCGTGCGTTTTGCTGATATCGATAAAGCGATGGCGCAAGCGCTGGAAAAAGCACCGGTGGGTGATAAATATGCGCAGGTCAGTTACGAGACGCTGGTGAAGATGCGCCGCGAGCTGAAGGGCATTTTCGGCCCCTGTAATGAGCGGTTGATGTTGAAAGCGATGCGTTTATACGGCGCGTTCGCCATGCTCAACGTGCGTTTTAGCAACGATAAGCTGCTGAGTATGGGCATGCCGAAGCCGCCTCGCTTTACGGACTATATTGCCCGTTGCGTACAGACAACGCGCGGGCTGACAATCCCGCAGCAGATGGAAGTGGATTTCAAATAGCCAAAAAAAATGCCAGTCAGATGACTGGCATTTTTCATTTCATCAAGGCTTAGCGATTACGCCTGACCTTTGATCTCTTTACGACCGTTGAACGGAGCTTGTTCACCCAGCGCTTCTTCGATACGAATCAGCTGATTGTATTTAGCAACGCGGTCAGAACGGCTCATAGAACCAGTTTTGATCTGGCCAGCAGCGGTACCAACAGCCAGGTCAGCGATGGTAGCGTCTTCAGTTTCGCCAGAACGGTGAGAGATGACAGCGGTGTAGCCAGCGTCTTTCGCCATTTTGATCGCAGCCAGAGTTTCGGTCAGAGAACCGATCTGGTTGAATTTGATCAGGATGGAGTTAACGATGCCTTTTTCGATACCTTCTTTCAGGATTTTGGTGTTGGTTACGAACAGATCGTCACCAACCAGCTGGATTTTGTCGCCCAGTACTTTGGTCTGGTATGCGAAGCCAGCCCAGTCAGATTCGTCCAGACCATCTTCGATGGAAACGATCGGATACTGTTTGGTCAGATCTTCCAGGAAGTGAGTGAACTCTTCAGAGGTGAACGCTTTGTTGCCTTCGCCAGCCAGAACGTATTTACCGTCTTTGTAGAATTCAGACGCTGCGCAGTCCATCGCCAGGGTGATGTCTTTGCCCAGTTCGTAGCCCGCAGCTTTTACCGCTTCAGCGATAACAGCCAGTGCTTCGGCGTTAGAACCCAGGTTCGGCGCGTAGCCGCCTTCGTCACCAACAGCAGTGTTCATACCTTTGGATTTCAGAACTTTTGCCAGGTTATGGAACACTTCTGAACCCATACGTACAGCTTCTTTCAGGCTTTTCGCGCCAACCGGCTGAATCATGAATTCCTGAATGTCGACGTTGTTATCAGCGTGCTCACCACCGTTGATGATGTTCATCATCGGAACCGGCATGGAGTATTTGCCCGGGGTGCCGTTCAGTTCAGCAATGTGAGCGTACAGCGGCAGGCCTTTAGAGGCAGCAGCAGCTTTAGCAACAGCCAGAGACACGGCCAGGATTGCATTTGCACCGAAGTTAGATTTGTTTTCGGTACCGTCCAGATCGATCATGATCTTATCGATACCAGCCTGGTCTTTTGCATCTTTACCCAGGATTGCCTGAGCGATCGGGCCGTTAACCGCGCCAACCGCTTTCAGTACGCCTTTACCCAGGAAACGGGATTTGTCGCCATCGCGCAGTTCCAGCGCTTCGCGGGAACCAGTAGAAGCACCTGACGGCGCAGCCGCCAGACCTACGAAACCACCTTCCAGGTGTACTTCGGCTTCAACAGTCGGGTTACCACGGGAGTCGATGATTTCACGACCGATGACTTTAACGATTTTGGACATTAGGTTTTCCTCAGTACAAGTTAAACTAAAACTCCAGACAAACAACGCGTACCAAAGGTACGCGTTGTCGTTGTAACTTTTTTACTTCGCCTGACGCTTTTGATGCTCGCTGGCGGCTTTCACAAAGCCTGCAAACAGCGGATGTCCATCACGCGGCGTAGAAGTAAACTCCGGATGGAACTGACAGGCGACGAACCACGGATGATTCGGCACCTCGATGATCTCGACCAACTGATCATCCCCGGAACGGCCCGCAACACGCAGACCCGCAGCTTCAATTTGTTTCAACAGCATATTGTTGACTTCGTAACGGTGGCGATGGCGTTCAACGATAGTCGGTGCGCCGTAAAGCTGACGAACCAGGCTGTCATCGCCAAGCTGGCACTGCTGTGCGCCGAGGCGCATCGTACCGCCGAGATCGCTCTTCTCAGAACGCTGCTCAACGTTGCCTTCTTCATCACGCCACTCGGTAATCAACGCCACAACCGGGTATTTACAGTCTGGCACAAATTCCGTGGAGTTGGCGTTCTCCATCCCGACCACGTTACGTGCGAATTCAATCAACGCAACCTGCATACCCAGGCAAATTCCCAGGTAAGGAATATTGTTTTCACGCGCATAGCGTGCGGTGGCGATCTTACCTTCCACACCGCGGTAACCGAAGCCGCCAGGGATGAGGATTGCATCCAGATCTTTCAGAATTTCCACACCGCGCGTTTCAACATCCTGCGAATCAATCAGCTTGATGTTGACGGTGACGCGGTTTTTCAGACCACCGTGTTTCAGCGCTTCGATCACCGATTTGTAGGCATCCGGCAGTTCAATGTACTTGCCGACCATACCGATAGTGACTTCACCTGACGGATTCGCTTCTTCGTAAATAACCTGTTCCCATTCGGCCAGGTTTGCTTCCGGACAGTTCAAGCTGAATCGTTTACAAATATAATCGTCCAGCCCCTGGGATTTCAACAGGCCCGGGATTTTATAAATAGAATCGACGTCTTTCAGAGAAATCACTGCTTTTTCTGGAACGTTACAGAACAAAGCAATTTTCGCGCGTTCGTTAGCAGGAACGGCACGATCGGAACGACAAATCAGGATATCCGGCTGAATACCAATGGAAAGCAGCTCTTTCACAGAGTGCTGTGTCGGCTTGGTTTTCACTTCACCCGAAGCGGCCATGTACGGCACCAGCGTCAGGTGCATGTAGAGCGTGCGCTCACGGCCCACTTCTACCGCCATCTGACGAATAGCTTCAAGGAACGGCAGGGATTCGATATCACCCACGGTACCGCCGATTTCAACCAGCGCGACATCGTGGCCTTCGCCGCCTGCAATGATGCGCTCTTTGATAGCGTTAGTGATGTGCGGAATAACCTGTACGGTCGCGCCCAGATAGTCGCCACGACGTTCTTTACGCAGAACCTCGGAGTAAATGCGACCGGTGGTGAAGTTGTTGCGACGCGTCATTTTGGTGCGAATGAAGCGCTCGTAGTGACCCAAATCAAGATCGGTTTCAGCGCCATCTTCGGTAACGAACACTTCGCCATGCTGGATTGGGCTCATAGTCCCCGGATCGACGTTAATATACGGATCCAGTTTCATCATAGTGACGTTAAGGCCACGAGCTTCAAGAATGGCTGCCAGGGAGGCTGCGGCAATGCCTTTACCCAGAGAGGATACGACCCCGCCGGTCACAAAAATATAGTTCGTTGTCATGCTGAACCTGAGAAGTTAGGTTTAAAAGACGATGGAATAACCAGGACGGGAAAGCAGTATACCCGATCATGGCTGAGGCCACAAACTTTCATTATCCCTCTCCTTCGTTCTTCAGGCCGCATCTGCCCTGGCTTCATTCGCCTGGCCCGGACGCACAGCATGACGATGCGCCCAGGGATTTTCTCAGTTGCCGCCTTGCCGCGCCCAGAATAAGTCGAAGAGGCGCTTCTCAAAGCGTTCTGGCAGATATAAGGAGTGTGAAAATAGCCGCTTTCAGGTAAATGTTTTTGACGTAAATCAAGCGCTTGTTATTTAAAAAATCACACAAATGGCGCTTACTGGAACAATTCCGTTAAAGATCATGTTCCTGGCGTTTTACTTGTTGCCAGACATTTTCCATTGTTTCCAGATCCACACCGGTCATTTCCAGACCGCGCTCGCGGACAATTCGCTCCACCTCGCGGAAACGACGCTCAAATTTCAGGTTCGCTTTTTGCAGCGCGACTTCCGCTTTTACCCCCAGATGGCGCGACAGATTTACCGTAGCAAACAGTAAATCGCCGACCTCTTCTTCCAGTCGTGCCTCATCCACAACGGCCTGCTTTGCTTCGTCCATCACTTCGTCGATCTCTTCATACACTTTATCAAGCACCGGGCCAAGTGACGTCCAGTCAAAACCAACGCCGGAGCAGCGTTTCTGGATTTTATGCGCACGCATCAGCGCAGGCAGGCTGTGGGGAATGTCGTCCAGCGCCGAGTGCTGCGCTTTCTCAGCACGTTCTTCGGTTTTGATTTGCTCCCAGCGCGCCAGCACTTCCGTGCTGTTTCCGGCATGGGCATCGCCAAAAATATGCGGGTGACGGCGTTCCAGTTTGTCGCTAATCGCCGCGCAGACATCGTTAAAATCAAAGCGTCCCTCTTCCTGCGCCATCCGGGCGTAGAACACCACCTGGAACAGCAGATCGCCCAGTTCACCGCGCAGATCGTCAAAATCTTCCCGGTTGATGGCGTCCAGCACTTCGTACGTCTCTTCCAGCGTATAGGGCGCAATGGTGGCGTAGGTTTGTTCTTTGTCCCACGGACAGCCGGTTTCCGGGTCGCGCAGGCGTTGCATAATCCCGAGCAGACGATCGATTTGAGTCATGAGTCTTCCTGGTAAAAAATGGGATCCTCTCCGCTGATGGGAGAGGATCGGATGAAGTGAAAATCAGCCACCGTGCAGACGACGAGCGTCGATAACGTCCGGCACCTGGTTGAGTTTGCCAAGCACGCGGCCCAACACCTGCAGGTTGTAGATTTCGATATTCATATCGATGGTGGCAAGCTGTTCTTTGGTGTCGCTGCGGCTGGCAACGCCCAGCACGTTCACCTTCTCATTGGCGAGAATAGTGGTGATATCGCGCAGCAGGCCGCTACGGTCGTTCGCCGTCACGCGCACCACCAGCGAATACCCGGCCGAGTAGCTCTCGCCCCAGACGGCATCCACGATACGCTCTGGCGCAACGGTGCGCAGCTCTTCCAGCTGATCGCAGTCGGCGCGGTGGATCGAGATCCCGCGTCCCTGGGTGATAAATCCGACGATTTCATCGCCCGGGATCGGCTGGCAGCAGCGCGCAATGTGATGCATCAGATTACCAACGCCTTCCACCACCACACGGCCATTGTCTTTGCTGCGGCTTTGCGGCGCGTACGTTTTCTGCTGCAACTGTTTCAGCGCGGCGGCGTCCTGCTCTTCGGCGCTCGGTTTATTGAACTGCGATTGCAGGAAGTTCACCATCTGATTAAGACGGATATCGCCGCCGCCAATCGCCGCCAGCAACTCTTCCAGCTCGTTAAAGTTGTAACGCGGCAGCAGATGTTTTTCCGCCTCTTTCAGGCTGATCCCCAGATGCGCCAGCTCATCGTCGAGGATCTGCCGTCCGGCAAGAATGTTTTTGTCGCGATCCTGCTTACGGAACCAGGCGTGGATCTTCGAACGCCCGCGGCTGGTCGTCACATAGCCGAGGTTTGGATTCAGCCAGTCGCGGCTTGGGTTCGGCTGCTTCTGGGTGATAATTTCGACCTGGTCACCCATCTGCAACTGGTAGGTAAAGGGAACGATGCGCCCGCCGATCTTCGCGCCAATGCAACGATGCCCTACGTCGCTGTGAATGTGGTAGGCAAAGTCCAGCGGCGTGGAGCCCGCAGGCAGATCGACCACATCGCCCTTCGGCGTAAACACATACACCCGATCGTCAAAGACCTGGCTGCGAACTTCATCCAGCATTTCGCCGGAATCGGCCATCTCTTCCTGCCAGGCGATCAGCTTACGCAGCCATGCAATCCTGTCTTCATGCGCTGAACGCGGGCTGCCGGCAACAGCCGTCCCCTCTTTGTATTTCCAGTGCGCGGCAACGCCCAGCTCGGCGTCTTCATGCATCTGACGGGTACGAATCTGGATTTCAACGGTTTTCCCGCCCGGCCCCAGTACTACCGTATGAATAGACTGATAACCGTTCGGTTTTGGGTTGGCGACGTAGTCGTCGAACTCATCCGGCAGGTGGCGGTAATGGGTATGCACAATCCCCAGCGCGGCATAACAATCCTGCAAGCGTTCGGCGACAATACGCACAGCGCGCACATCAAACAGCTCGTCAAAGGCGAGGTGTTTTTTCTGCATCTTCCGCCAGATACTGTAGATGTGCTTTGGTCGGCCGTAGACCTCAGCTTTAACGCCTTCGGTTTTCATTTCGGCGCGCAGATGGCCGACAAACTCGTCGATATAGTGTTCGCGATCGATACGGCGTTCATGCAGCAGCTTGGCAATGCGCTTGTATTCCGCCGGATGCAGGTAGCGGAAGCAGTAATCCTCCAGCTCCCATTTCAGTTGCCCGATGCCCAGCCGGTTCGCCAGCGGCGCATAGATGTTGGTACACTCTTTCGCCGCCAGTACGCGTTCATCTTCCGGCGCATCTTTCACTTCACGCAGATGCGCGATACGTTCGGCCAGCTTGATGACCACACAGCGGAAATCATCGACCATCGCCAGCAGCATGCGGCGAACGTTATCGACCTGTTCAGAAGAGACGGAATCCGTATGCGTGGCTTTCAACTGGCGGATGGCGGCCATGTCGCGCACGCCGTGGATCAGGTTGACCACCGAGGTGCCGACGCTTTCACTCAGCACCTCTTCGCTCACCACTTCGGCATCGGCCAGCGGAAACAGCAGCGCCGCACGCAGCGTGTCGGTATCCATACTCAGCATGGAGAGAATTTCTACCATCTCAATGCCGCGCCACAACACGACGCCGGCATCCGGATGCCCCTGCGTTTGTCGCAAACAATATTCCCAGGTTTCGGTTAAGCGTTCACACGACGGCTGACTGGTGATCCCCAGACTGGCAATCCATTTGGCTGGATCGAATTCACCCGCTTTGTTCAAATGTGCACTGCGTACCGCAACCATTGTCCTCTCCTTTCAGGGACCGGGCCTGCCGAATTCGGCAAGCCGAAATTAATCATTTGTTTTTCACAAACAACACCATCGATTCCAGATGGCCAGTGTGTGGAAACATGTCCAGCATCGCCAGCCGCTGAATCTGGTAACCTGCATTTAATAGCGCTTCACTGTCACGGGCAAGCGTGGCGGGGTTACAGGAAACGTACACCACTCTGCCGGGAGACAATTTTATAATATGTTGCATCACTTCGGCAGCACCAGCACGCGCGGGATCGAGCAACACCTTATCAAATCCCTGGCTCGCCCAGGGTTGCCGAGTGACATCATCCTCCAGATTTTCATGAAAGAATGTCACATTCTGCAAGTCATTCTGTTGCGCATTCTCCTGCGCTTTCGCCACCAGATCGGCGACGCCTTCCACCCCAACGACACTTAACGCGCGCTGCGCCAGCGGCAGAGTGAAATTTCCCATACCGCAGAACAGATCCAGTACACGGTCGCCGGGCTGGATATCAAGCCACGCCAGCGCATGGGCCACCATTTGCTGATTGACGCCATCGTTGACCTGAATAAAGTCCCGCGGGCTGAATATTAAGCGTAGCCCGTCGGAGCTGTACCAGGGGGATTCTCCGCTAACGTGTTCAAGTATCTCGCTTTGTGGCGCGAGGTACAGCGCAATCCCCTGAGAATGCGAAAAACGTTCCAGTTTTTCTTTATCCGCGTGACTTAATGGCGCCGTGTGCCGCAAAACCATCAGTGGGCCATTGTCGGCCTCCACCAGTTCGACGTGCCCCAGATGGCGCACGGCGCCAAGCTCCGCCAGACATTCGTGCAGCGGCACCAGCATTGCCTCAAGACGGGGCACCAGTACCGGGCAACGCGTCACATTGATAATGTCGCTGTCGCCCGCTTTGCGAAACCCCATCTCCAGACGCTGCGTTTTCGGCTGCCAGCTGAGGCTCAAACGCGCCCGACGGCGATATCCCCACGGCTGCGCGGCAATCACCTCGTCAACGTCCTGCTTCATCAATCGCGCCAGCGCCGCGCTTTTACTGCGCTGTTGCAGGGCAATGCTGGCATGCTGTTGCTGGCACCCGCCGCAAACGCCAAAATGCGGACATGCCGGTTTAACGCGCTCCGGACTGTCATTCAGGCGACGTTTTACTTCCCCACGGGCAAACTGACGTTTTTCCTCTTTGAGGGTAATTTCCGCCGTTTCTTCTGGTAATAATCCGGGAATAAACAACGCCTTACCATTATGGCGAGCAACACCCTGACCAAAGGGATCGAGGTCGGTTACCGTGACGGTAATGCGCTCACGAGTCGTCACGCGTCGTTTTGCAGAGTAGAATTGCGCCATTGCAGTGAATATTCTCAATAACTGTGTAATGGCCTAATTCTCCCATAACGGAACTCCATGACCAACTACAGCTTGCGCGCACGCATGATGATTCTGATCCTGGCCCCCACCGTGCTTATCGGTGTGCTGCTCAGTATCTTTTTCGTCGTTCACCGCTATAACGATTTACAGCGTCAACTGGAAGACTCAGGCGCCAGTATTATTGAACCGCTGGCGGTTTCCAGTGAATACAGCATGGCACTACAGGATCGCGAAGCCATTGGCCAGTTGATTAGCGTGCTTCACCGCCGCCATTCTGACATCGTACGCGCGATCACCATTTACGACGGGCGCAACGACGTGTTCGTCTCGTCCAATTTCCAGCTTGATGGCGACGATCTCAGGCTGCCAGAAGGTCAGCCTTTCCCGCGCAAGCTAAGCGTTACCCGCCGCGGCGATACGATGGTGCTGCGCACGCCGATCCTGTCCGAGGGGCTTGAACCGGCAAACACCGCTCTGCCTGCGGATAAAATCACCGGCAATATGCTCGGCTATGTGGCGCTACAGTTGGATCTGAAATCGGTACGCCTGCAGCAGTACAAGGAGATTTTTATCTCCAGCCTGATGATTTTGTTCTGTATTGGTATTGCGCTGATTTTTGGCTGGCGTCTGATGCGCGACGTGACTGGCCCCATTCGTAATATGGTGAATACCGTTGACCGTATCCGTCGCGGGCAGCTCGACAGCCGTGTCGAAGGTTTTATGCTCGGCGAGCTGGATATGTTGAAAAACGGCATCAATTCGATGGCCATGTCGCTGGCGGCTTACCACGAAGAGATGCAGCATAATATCGATCAATCCACCTCGGATCTGCGTGAAACGCTGGAGCAGATGGAGATCCAGAACGTTGAGCTGGACCTCGCGAAAAAGCGTGCGCAGGAAGCCGCGCGAATTAAATCTGAGTTCCTCGCCAATATGTCTCATGAGCTGCGCACACCGCTGAACGGCGTGATTGGCTTTACCCGTTTGACATTGAAATCTGAGCTGAATCCGACCCAGCGCGATCACCTGCTGACCATTGAACGCTCGGCGAATAATCTGCTGGCGATCATTAACGATGTGCTGGATTTCTCCAAGCTGGAAGCGGGCAAACTGATCCTCGAAAGCATTCCGTTCCCTCTACGCAACACGCTGGATGAGGTGGTGATCTTGCTGGCGCACTCGGCGCACGATAAGGGGCTTGAGCTAACGCTGAACATCAAAAATGATGTTCCGGATAATGTGATTGGCGACCCGCTGCGTCTGCAACAGGTGATCACCAATCTGGTCGGCAACGCCATCAAGTTTACCGAACATGGCAATATTGATGTGGTGGTTGAGAAACGCGCCATCAGCAATAACAAAGTGCAAATTGAGGTGCAGATCCGCGATACCGGCATCGGCATTCCGGAACGCGATCAGTCGCGCCTGTTCCAGGCGTTTCGCCAGGCGGATGCCAGCATCTCGCGCCGTCACGGCGGTACTGGCCTGGGCCTGGTGATCACGCAACGGCTGGTGAATGAGATGGGCGGCGATATCTCTTTCCATAGCCAGCCAAACCGGGGTTCGACCTTCTGGTTCCATATTGATCTCGACCTCAATCCAAACGCCATCAGCGAAGCACCCACCACGGAAAGACTGGCCGGTAAACGTCTGGCGTATGTTGAACCGAATGCCGCAGCGGCGCAAAGCACGCTGGAAGTGCTGAACAACACGCCGCTGGAGATAATTTACAGCCCGTCATTCTCGGCGCTCCCTCAAGGGCATTACGATATTTTGCTGTTGGCGGTGCCGGTAACCGTGCGCGAGCCGCTTAATATGCAGCACGATCGCCTGGCGCGTGCGGCAGCCATGACCGACTATCTGCTGCTGGCGCTGCCGTGCCATGCGCAGGTGAATGCCGAAGAGCTGAAACAGGATGGCGCAGCGGCTTGTCTGCTTAAACCGCTGACCACCACCCGCCTGCTGCCCGCTTTGACCGAGTACTGCCGCACGACGCAACTTGTTCTGGCCTCACATGCGGATGAAAGCAAACTGCCGATGAGCGTCATGGCGGTGGATGACAACCCGGCGAACCTGAAGCTGATCGGCGTTCTGCTTGACGATCAGGTGCAGCACGTTGAACTGTGCGAGAACGGTTTGCAGGCCATCGAGCGAGCCAAACAGATGCAGTTCGATCTGATTTTGATGGATATCCAGATGCCGGATATGGACGGGATTCGCGCCTGCGAGTTGATCCGCCAGCTACCGCATCAGCAGCAAACTCCCGTCGTCGCCGTAACCGCACATGCGATGGCCGGGCAAAAAGAGAAGCTGCTCAGCGCCGGGATGAACGATTATCTGGCCAAGCCCATCGAAGAAGATAAGCTGCATAACCTGCTGTTGCGCTACAAGCCCGGCCCGGAAACCAGCGTCTGGCATACGCCGGAAACCGAAGAGATCCCGGTGGAGCTACCGATCAATCACGATGTCACGCTCGACTGGCAACTGGCGCTGCGTCAGGCGGCGGGAAAAACCGACCTTGCGCGCGAGATGCTGCATATGCTGGTCGAGTTTCTGCCGGAGATCCGCAATATGGTGGAGGAACAACTGGTCGGCGAAGCGCCGCAGGGGCTGCCGGAAGCGATCCACAAACTGCACGGCAGTTGCGGTTACAGCGGCGTTCCACGGCTGAAAAACCTCTGCCAGCTCATTGAGCATCAACTGCGTAGCGGCGTCAGTGCCGACGAGCTGGAACCGGAGTTTCTGGAGTTGCTTGATGAGATGGATAACGTTACGCGTGAAGCGCACCGGTTGATTGGGTAGCGATGTTGAGAGTAACGGATGGCCTGAACGCCGGATGACTTGCATGCCGGATGGCGACGACGCCTTATCCGGCCTGGGATAGCGCGACACATTGTAGCTTTGTAAGCCGGATAAGCGCCTGCGCTATCCGGCAAAAATCACTACAGTTGCTGCCCCGCTTTTAGCACCGCCGCCACATTGCGCGCCGTCATGCGGACGTTTTCACCTGCATTTTCCAGCGCTTTTTCCAGCGTACAGATCGTATAGAGCACGCTGAAAACAGCATCAATGCCATGATCGTGCACCACACCAACATCGGCGGTGAGGCTCCCGGCAATGCCGATCACCGGAATATTGTAGCGTTTGGCCACTTTCGCTACGCCGACCGGCACCTTGCCATGCACCGTCTGGCTGTCGATGCGCCCTTCGCCGGTGATCACCAGATCCGCGCCCCTGACGTGTTTATCCAGCGCCAGTGCGTCGGTGACGATCTCAATCCCCTGGCGCAATTCCGCACCGCAGAAGGCATATAACGCCGCGCCCATGCCGCCCGCTGCGCCGCCGCCCGCCAGGTTCAGTACGTCGATATCCAAATCGCGGGCAATGATCCCGGCATAATGTGCCAGCGCCTTATCCAGACGGGCAATCATCTCTGGCGTCGCGCCTTTCTGCGGGCCAAAAACGGCCGATGCCCCCGCTTCGCCGGTTAAGGGATTGGTGACGTCGCAGGCCACCTCAATGCGACAACCGGCAAGACGTTTATCCAGTTCACGGAGATCAATGCGCACCAGCGATTCCAGCGCCGCGCCGCCTGGCGCAATCTGCCGATCCTGTGCGTCGAGCAGCTTCGCGCCCAGCGCCTGCACCATGCCTGCGCCGCCGTCATTGGTGGCGCTGCCGCCGATACCAATAATGATATGTTTAACGCCTGCATCCAGCGCATGGCGGATCAGTTCGCCAGTTCCCCACGACGTGGTAATCAGCGGATCGCGCTTCGCAGGCGGCACCATTTCCAGCCCGCTGGCCGCTGCCATTTCAATGAACGCCGACTGCTCATCGCCGGAAATACCATAAAACCCTTCCGCTTGTTCGCCAAGCGGGCCTTTCACCGCTACCTTAACAATACGACCGTTGGTCGCAGCAACCATGGCTTCTACCGTCCCTTCGCCACCGTCTGCAACCGGAATTTTTATATACTCCGCCGAGGGAAATATCTCGCGAAAACCACGCTCAATAGCCGTCGCGACTTCCAGGGCGCTTAAGCTTTCTTTGTAAGAGTCAGGAGCGATAACAATCTTCATAAGCCATCCTTATGCATATTCACAACAATAAGCATACACCCAGGAAAGGTACTGAAATGCCAGCCCCCGCAAGGACTGGCAATTTCATTAACGCACCATGCAGGGCCGTTTGTTATCAAACTTCCAGTCAGGGATCAGATACTGCATCCCCATCGCATCATCACGTGCACCAAGGCCATGTTTCTGATACAGCGCGTTGGCTTTCATCACCTGATCCATATCCAGTTCAACGCCCAGACCCGGCGTGGTCGGCACCTGTACCATCCCGCCTTTGATTTCGAACGGCTGTTTGGTCAGGCGCTGATTGCCTTCCTGCCAGATCCAGTGTGTGTCGATAGCGGTAATGTTGCCAGGCGCAGCGGCAGCGACGTGAGTGAACATTGCCAGTGAAATATCGAAGTGGTTGTTGGAGTGTGAACCCCAGGTCAGGCCAAATTCGTGGCACATTTGCGCCACGCGTACCGAACCCTGCATCGTCCAGAAATGCGGATCCGCCAGCGGAATATCCACCGATTGCAGCGACAGCGTATGGCCCATCTGACGCCAGTCGGTGGCGATCATGTTGGTCGCCGTCGGCAGACCGGTCGCACGGCGGAATTCCGCCATCACTTCACGGCCGGAGAAGCCCTGTTCAGCACCGCAAGGATCTTCCGCGTAAGCCAGCACGCCTTTCAGGTGCTTACCGATTTTGATGGCTTCATCCAGCGACCATGCGCCATTGGGATCCAGAGTGACGCGCGCCTGCGGGAAGCGTTTTGCCAGCGCGGAAATGGCTTCCGCCTCTTCCATGCCAGCCAGAACGCCGCCTTTCAGTTTGAAATCGTTAAAGCCATATTTTTCATAAGCGGCTTCCGCCAGACGCACAACGCGATCCGGCGTCATTGCCTCTTCATGGCGAACGCGGTACCAGTCGCATTTGTCATCCGGCTGGCTCTGGTACGGCAGCGGCGTTTTTTTGCTGTCGCCGACGAAGAACAGGTAGCCCAGCATCTCCACTTCATTACGCTGCTGGCCTTCGCCCAGTAGGGAGGCGACGTTGACACCAAGGTGCTGGCCTAACAGATCCAGCATCGCCGCTTCGATGCCCGTTACCACATGGATCGTGGTGCGCAGATCGAAGGTTTGCAGACCGCGGCCGCCGGAATCGCGATCGGCAAAAGTCTGGCGCACGCTGTTCAGCACGTTTTTGTATTCACCCAGCGTTTTACCCACCACCAGCGGAATCGCATCTTCCAGCGTTTTACGGATTTTCTCGCCGCCCGGAATTTCCCCCACGCCGGTGTGCCCTGCGTTATCTTTGATCACCACGATATTGCGGGTGAAGAAAGGGGCATGCGCGCCGCTCAGGTTCATCAGCATGCTGTCGTGCCCGGCAACCGGGATCACCTGCATGGATGCAACAACGGGGGTAGACGTATATGTGCTCATTTTTTATCCTTTTCTCTCTCAATGACGTCCAAAGACCGGGCGTTTTTTGTCAAACGTCCAGCCCGGGATGAGGTACTGCATCGGGCCTGCGTCATTGCGCGCGCCGCCAGGCAGTTTTTTATAGGCGGCATGCGCTTTCTCGATTTGATGCCAGTCGATCTCCACGCCAAGGCCTGGCGCATCCGGCACGGCGATTTTGCCCTGCCTGATTTCCAGCGGCTGTTGGGTCAGGCGGGCATCGCCCTCCTGCCAGATCCAGTGAGTGTCGATAGCGGTTGGTGTTCCCGGCGCAGCAGCGCCGACATGGGTAAACATCGCCAGTGAAATATCGAAATGATTGTTGGAGTGACAACCCCAGGTCAGCCCCCAGTCATCGCACAACTGCGCAACCCGCACGGCACCGGAGAGCGTCCAGAAGTGCGGATCCGCCAGTGGAATATCGACGGCATTCAGCATCACCGCGTGGCCCATTTCTCGCCAGTTGGTGGCGATCATATTGGTGGCGACCGGCAGACCGGTGGCGCGGCGGAACTCCGCCATCACTTCGCGGCCGGAGAAGCCCTGCTCGGCACCGCACGGATCTTCGGCGTAGGTCAGCACATCATTCAGCCCTTTACACAGGCTAATAGCTTCGTCCAGCAGCCAGGCACCGTTCGGATCCACCGTAATGCGCGCATTCGGGAAGCGTTTTTTCAACGCCTTCACGGTTTCAATCTCTTGCTCACCGGGCAGGACGCCGCCTTTAAGTTTGAAATCTTTGAAGCCGTAGCGATCCTGCGAGGCCTCCGCCAGACGCACCACCGCATCGCTGGTCATCGCTTCCTGATGACGCAGGCGATACCATTCGTGGCTGCCGGGCGTGGCATCCAGATAGGGAAGATCGGTTTTCGTGCGATCGCCGACATAGAACAGATAACCCAGTACCGTTACGGCATCGCGCTGTTTGCCGGGGCCAAGCAGCTCGCACACCGGTACGTTCAGCGCTTTACCGAGCAGATCGAGCAGCGCGGCTTCCAGCGCTGCAACGGCATTGACGCGCAGTTCAAAGGTCCATGCGCCTTTGCCGAAGGTATCGAAATCCGCCGCCTGATTGCCTTTATGCACGCGCTGCACCACTTTATTCAGCCGGGCAACTTCCTGCCCGACCACCATCGGAGTGGCATCGACCAGCGTTTTGTAGATCACTTCGCCGCCGGGCGCTTCACCGACGCCAGTATTCCCGGCGTTATCCGTAAGCACGACGATGTTGCGCGTGAAGTAAGCGTTATGCGCGCCGCCAATGTTCATCAGCATACTGTCATGCCCGGCTACGGGAATAACTTTCATCCCGGTGATAATCGGGCTGGCTTGTGTATTCATTACTCACGTCCTGTAGGTTTCAGTACGATACGTTTGATATCGCCGACCAGTACCAGGTAGCTCAGTACCGCGACCAGCGCATGGATACCGACATAAATCAGCGCGCCATTAAACGAACCGGTAGTACCAACGATGTAGCCGATAGCAATGGGTGTCACGATGCCGGAGATGTTGCCGAACATATTGAACAGGCCGCCGCTCAGACCGCTGATCTCTTTCGGCGCGGTATCTGCCATCACCGCCCAGCCCAGCGCGCCAATCCCTTTACCGAAGAAGGCCAGCGACATAAAGCCGATGATCATCATTTCCGAGTTGGTGTAGTTACAGAACACCATGCTCATCGAGAGCAGCATGCCCAGCACGATCGGTGTTTTGCGGGCCATATTCAGCGAGCCGTAGCGACGCATTAACCAGTCTGAAATGATGCCGCCAAGTACGCCGCCGACAAACCCACAAATGGCCGGAATCGACGCCATAAAACCGGCCTTCAGGATCGACATGCCGCGCGCCTGCACCAGATACACAGGGAACCAGGTGATGAAGAAGTAAGTCAGGGCGTTAATGCAGTACTGCCCCAGGTAAACGCCGATCATCATGCGCGAACCCAGCAGTTGCTTAATCTGCCCCCATTTTTCCGAGAACGGGACACTGTGAATGTTGTTCTTCTGATCCATGTTGATCAGCGCGCCGCCTTCGGCAATGTACTCCAGCTCCTTCTTGTTGACGCCCGGGTGCTGATTCGGCTCGTGGATCATTTTCTGCCACAGCAGACTGATGAAGATCCCTAAACCGCCCATGAAGAAGAAGACGTGCGACCAGCCCACTTCGTGCGTCAGCCAGCCCATGATCGGTGCAAAGATAACGGTCGCGAAATATTGTGCGGAGTTAAAAATCGCCACCGCCGTGCCCCTCTCTTGCGCCGGGAACCAGGCCGCAACGATACGACTGTTACCGGGGAAGGAGGGCGATTCGGCCAGACCGACCATAAAACGCAGAGTAAAGAGCGCCACGATGATGCCGAAGCCACTGAAGATATCGACAAAGCCCTGCAATAAGGTAAACAGCGACCAGGTAAAGATGGACCAGAAATAGACCCTTTTGGAGCCGAAGCGGTCAAGCAACCAGCCGCCCGGTATCTGGCCGATCACATAGGCCCAGGAAAATGCAGAAAAAACATAACCCATTGCGATCGAATCAAGGCCGATGGCTTTGGACATCTCCGAACCGGCAATCGATAAAGTAGCGCGATCGCCGTAGTTGAAGGATGTGACGATAAACAGCATCACCACTATCCAGTAGCGGGCGTTTGTGCGCTTTTCAGCGCCGCTCGCCGCCTGGCTGAATGTACTCATGGTTGTACTCCCGAAGCATCAATGTTCTTTGTACATTCATCCTGTACGGCACAACCTGTAGGGGAAGACAGGATGATGTAGTTGTGTTTTTTGCTGTTCCTGCCGGGGTTTTTCCCCTTAGCGGAACGCATTTTTTGACTGGCAAGAAAAGTATAAGAAGCGGCCTTTCAACTCTCACCGTGCAACAACACAACATTCATCAGACCCGGCAAGTTGCTTTATTGCATTAGCCCAGGGTGATGGGGAGTACTTCACGGAAATGGAAGACGGGATCGGCAAAGAAGATCAGACGAAGGTAAAGATCGAAGAATGTGAAATGCGTCGCTTGACGCCGAAAAAAGAGGGCATTTCCCCTCCCCGTCTGAGGAGGGAAAACGTTATTTCAGCAGCGTTACCCAGTGTTCAACCCACGGATTTGACACGCTTTCCGGCTCCGGATCTTCATTCGCGTCAATCAGCAGCATATCACCGATGCGCTGTGCGCTCTGCTCCTGCAACAACGCATCAAACTGTTTGCCGCCGCCGCAGAAATTGGCGTATGTGCTATCGCCCAGGGCAATCACACCATAATGTAAATCCGGCTGATAACCCACGGTATCGCGCAGGTAGTGGAACAACGGCGCAATGCTGTCCGGCAAATCACCCTGCCCGGTCGTAGACGTTACCACCAGCGCATAATGGCCTTTGTTGTTATCCCAGTCCGCCGCGGTGGGATCTTCAAACACCGTCGCGCTATGGCCGTGCGCGTTTAAGATTTCCTGCGCTTCTTCCGCCACCAGCAGCGAATTACCGTACATGGTGCCAACAAAAATTCCGACCTTCGCCATGCTCATCACTCCTTGTGTGATTCGAGATGCCCCTCATCCTGACCGTTCAGCGGCGCAAACTCAACCCTTTCATTCTCAGGGAGAAGCCCACGCCAGCCGAAGCGCGACAGCGCCTGCATCCACACTTCATCCAGCCCGGCGCGCAGCGTTAAAGCTTCGCCGGTAAACGGGTGCGTGAGCGTTAACTGGCTGGCATGCAGCATCAGCCGCTGACAACCAAAATGCTCTGCGGCGCTGCGGTTTTGCCGCAAATCGCCGTGCTTGCTGTCACCAATGATCGGATGGCGTAAGTGCGCCAGATGGCGGCGTAACTGATGTTTGCGGCCGGTTTTCGGTTCCAGTTCAACCAGCCCATAACGGGTGGTCGGGAATTTACTGGTCGCCACGGGCATTTCGGTGGTCGCCAGCCCTCGATAATGGGTTACCGCTGCCTGCGGCTCTTTATTCGCGCGGGCGAATTTGTCGGCGACTTTGTCCAGCTCCTCCACCAGCGGGTAATCAAGCAGCGCCTCTTCCATCAACCAACCGCGCACAATCGCGTGATAGCGTTTCTGGATTTGGTGCTGCTCAAACTGCTGCGCCAGGCGGCGGCCCGCTTCACTGGAAAGGCCCATCAATAAAACGCCGGACGTTGGCCTGTCGAGACGGTGCGCGGTAAAAACGTGCTGGCCGATTTGGTCGCGCACGGTTTGCATTACCACCACTTTTTCATCGCGATCCAGCCAGCTACGGTGTACCAGCCAGCCGGAGGGCTTGTTCACCGCCACCAGCCATTCGTCCTGGTAAATAATCTCCAGCATTAGTCATCTTCACCGGCGAACAACGCGTCAAGCTGCTGAAGGTGAACCAGCATCACCTCACGGGAGGGGTGCGTGGCGTCAACAGCGATTTCATAATAGGGCGCGATGGCAAACGCCTGCGGCAGCGGCTGCTGGCTATCCAGCAGCGCGTGCATACGCGGAATTAATACCCATTGCAGCCACTCGAACGGCTCAAGGGTATCCATACAGAAGGGTTGCGTGCTTTCAAAGGCATCCGGCGCTGGCGCCGCGCTTTGCCACAGATTTTGCTCGCGCAGTTGCGCTTCGAGTTGATGAAGTTGCTCGCGCACTCGTTGATGAAGAGTCATAAAAACCCCCGGTAGAAAACAGACTGGCGCGCAGCATAGCAAAGACCAGAGCAAATAAAAAAAGGGAGCACTGTAAAAACAGTGCTCCCGGTTCGTTTCGTAGCAGTCCGGCTACTCGTTGTGCTCCCTGCTCATCCTTGAAAACTTTTCCTGTGGTCTCCTGACCGGTTCATCCGTGAACTGTGCATCATGCTCACACCACCCCGATGTGACTTAGCCTCATCCTTAATGCGTGTCCCTGATCATCCTGATCTGTCGGCCATCCTGACCGGCTCTCATTCTCCTTCCTGGAGGTGTCCCTTAGCGCAATCCTGCGTTGTCCTGCTGCTTCATCCTGAAGCCTTTCCCTGTAGCACCTTCCCGGTGTGTCCCTGAAGCAACATCATCCTGATGTACGCTTCGTTGTCAGACTTCCTGTCGACAGAAACAGAATTACCCATTCTGCGCCCCCTTACAAGAACACCTAACGCAAATTTTCTTTTGAATGAAACCTTTTAGACGCAGGGGTTAAAGCGTAACGTTATGAAATTAAATACATATAGGGGGAATAGCACAATGATAGTATGGCAAATGTCCTGGCGATCTCTCACAGGTCGTGTGAGAGATCTCGCACAAGCAGAGTAGCATTGAGGACTACACGACAGGTTCGAGCCGGTTAAGAAAATCCGCAAGGCTGGGGGCCAGAACGGTACGCTGACGGGTACCCAGCGTTTCTTGCACCACTTCACCGCTCAGATTACACAGCGAAATGACATCCAGCTCGCTATCAAGCGTGGCGATAAACAACGTCGGCGAAAGCTTTAACCTTTTCTGCGTAACAAGATGACCAATCAGGTTTTCCTGTACGCGCAGAAAATCCTCCTCGCTCCAGGTTTGCAGCCGCGTCAGCGGCAGTGCACCAAGGCGCGCGTGCATATCCCCGGCGAATTGCGTGGTATAAAACGTATGAACCGGCGTCTGTACCACAATCTCCATTGCCTGCTCAATCGGGTTTACGTTCGGTTGCGCGGAGAATGGCTGAGGTTGCCAAATCACATACTCATCAGTTGAAGAGATAATGCAGGGCGATGGAATTCCGTGCAGCTCCTCGCTTTGTGGCCAGGTGCCGCGCGCTGCGTGCCACGCGTCGCAATAACGTTCCGTAAAAGCTTTCAGCGCAATGGCCGTCTCGTTTTCCACCGATTTCTCTCTTCATCTAAGCCAGGATAAACTCTGCGTAATAGTTTACCTGCAAAATGGCGATGAAACATGTCTTCTTACGATAACCACCAGGCGCTGGCTGGCCTGACGCTTGGCAAAACCACTGATTACCGCGACACCTATGACGCCAGCCTGTTGCAGGGCGTTCCCCGTTCATTAAATCGCGATCCGCTGGGCCTGACGGCCGGGAATCTTCCTTTTCACGGGGCGGATATCTGGACGCTTTATGAACTCTCCTGGCTGAATGCCAAAGGTTTGCCGCAGGTGGCGGTAGGCCACGTCGAACTGGATTACGCCAGCGTGAATCTGGTGGAATCGAAAAGCTTTAAACTCTATCTCAACAGTTTTAACCAGACGCGCTTCACCAGTTGGGATGAGGTACGCGATACTCTGCAACGCGATTTGAGCGCCTGCGCGCAAGGCAACGTCAGCGTGGCGCTGTACCGTATTGATGAACTGGAAGGTCAGCCGATCGCCCATTTCCATGGTACCTGCATTGACGAGCAGGACATTGAAATTGAGAGCTATGCCTTTGACGCTGCGTGGCTGACGGACGCCGCCAGCGGCAAAGTGGTTGAAGAGACGCTGGTCAGCCATCTGCTGAAATCAAACTGTCTGATTACCCACCAGCCGGACTGGGGCTCAGTGCAGATCCAGTACCGGGGGCCAAAGATCGATCGCGAGAAGCTGCTGCGTTACCTGGTCTCTTTCCGCCATCACAACGAGTTTCACGAACAGTGCGTTGAGCGCATTTTTACCGACATTCAGCGCTTCTGCCAGCCGGAAAAACTGAGCGTTTACGCACGCTACACGCGCCGTGGCGGGCTGGATATCAATCCGTGGCGTACCAATACCGATTTCATCCCTGCCACCGGGCGTCTGGTACGTCAGTAAAACATTTCCCGCCGGGTTGTTAAACGTCATAAGCCAGGGCTATTGTAATCAGTGGGAAGATAAATTCCGTCCCGTTAAGGAGTTCACTTGATTACACATATTAGCCCGCTTGGCTCAATGGATATGCTGTCGCAGTTGGAAGTCGATATGCTTAAACGCACGGCCAGCAGCGACCTTTATCAACTGTTTCGCAACTGCTCGCTCGCTGTACTGAACTCAGGGAGCCTGACGGATAGCAGCAAAGAGCTGCTTTCCCGCAATGTCGGTTTTGATATCAATGTGTTGCGCCGTGAACGCGGCGTGAAGCTGGAACTGATCAACCCGCCGGAAGAGGCCTTTGTCGACGGGCGGATCATCCGCTCGTTGCAGGCCAACTTGTTCGCGGTCCTGCGCGATATTCTCTTCGTCAGTGGGCAAATTCATAATGCCGGGCGTTTCCAGCATTTAAATCTGGAAAGCTCTATCCATATTACTAACCTCGTCTTCTCTATTTTGCGTAACGCGCGCGCCCTGCACGTCGGCGAAGCGCCAAACATGGTGGTTTGCTGGGGCGGTCACTCGATCAACGAAACCGAATACCTTTACGCGCGCCGCGTGGGTACGCAGTTGGGTCTGCGCGAGCTGAATATCTGCACCGGCTGCGGGCCGGGCGCGATGGAAGCGCCGATGAAAGGCGCCGCTGTTGGCCATGCGCAGCAACGCTATAAAGATGGCCGTTTTATCGGCATGACCGAGCCATCCATTATTGCCGCTGAGCCGCCGAACCCGCTGGTCAATGAGTTGATCATCATGCCGGATATTGAAAAACGGCTGGAAGCTTTTGTCCGCATCGCGCACGGGATCATTATCTTTCCTGGCGGCGTGGGCACGGCGGAAGAGCTGCTCTATCTGCTGGGGATCCTGATGAATCCGGCGAACAAAAATCAGGTGCTGCCGCTGATCCTCACCGGGCCGAAAGAGAGTGCGGACTACTTCCGCGTTCTGGACGAATTTATTGTCAATACGCTGGGCGAAGCCGCGCGTCGCCACTACACCATCATCGTTAATGATGCGGCTGAAGTGGCGCGTCAGATGAAAAAAGCCATGCCGCTGGTGAAAGAGAACCGTCGCGATACCGGGGATGCCTACAGTTTCAACTGGTCGATTCGCATTGCGCCGGATCTGCAAGTGCCGTTCGAACCGACCCATGAAAATATGGCAAACCTGAAACTCTACCCAGACCAACCGGTAGAAGTGCTGGCGGCGGATCTGCGCCGGGCCTTCTCGGGTATTGTGGCAGGTAACGTGAAAGAGCCAGGTATCCGCGCGATTGAAGCGTTTGGTCCCTATAAAATTCACGGCGATAGCGACATGATGCGCCGAATGGACGATCTGTTGCAGGGTTTTGTTGCCCAGCACCGTATGAAACTCCCCGGTTCCGCTTACATTCCGTGCTACGAAATTTGTGCCTGATTGACCTTTCCAGGGCGGAGTCATAACCCGCCCTTATACCCCATGTTTAACCAATCATTTGCTGACCAGCAATTCATGTATAACAACCGCCTTTAATATCGATAAATAACTGCAAAAACGTTGTTTTGCAGTGCTTTTATCATCTTCTGCCACCCGTTATTTGATCGCATATCTGGCGAGTGTTAGCCTTTTTGCACATAAATTTCACATGTTAATAATTAGCCAGATAAATGGTCTAAATATATCCACATAAAAAGTAGATTATTGCATTTGAGATCCGCATCACTGATGTTGTCATAACTTATCTGTATCTTTCCGCCGCAAATAGTTACAGGGAGAAATTATAAAAAAACTGTAATTGGCCGACTTAAATATTGACGCTGACGTTTCCGACATTTGATTTGTCTGCAACGGCAGTATTTTGCTTCCCCAGGAGATGTATAAATGGAAACCATTCAGACTGGTGTAGGAACCTCCGTAGCAACACGCAGTTCATGGCGCAAAACCGACACCATGTGGATGCTGGGCCTTTACGGCACAGCCATCGGCGCAGGCGTTCTGTTTCTGCCGATTAACGCCGGTGTCGGCGGCCTGATCCCGCTCATCATCATGGCAATTCTTGCTTTCCCGATGACCTACTTCGCCCACCGTGGCCTGACCCGCTTTGTGTTGTCCGGTAAAAACCCGGGAGAAGACATTACTGAAGTGGTCGAAGAGCACTTCGGTATCGGCGCTGGTAAGTTGATTACCCTGCTTTATTTCTTCGCGATTTATCCGATCCTGCTGGTTTATAGCGTGGCGATCACCAACACCGTGGACAGCTTTATGACCCACCAGTTGGGCATGACCCCGCCGCCGCGCGCGATCCTGTCGCTGATCCTTATCGTCGGTATGATGACCATCGTGCGCTTCGGTGAGCAGATGATTGTGAAAGCGATGAGCATCCTGGTATTTCCGTTCGTTATCGCGCTGATGCTGCTGGCGGTGTACTTGATTCCACAGTGGAACGGCGCCGTGCTGGAAACCCTGTCGCTGAGCAGCGCGTCCGCTACCGGCCATGGCCTGTGGATGACGCTGTGGCTGGCAATCCCGGTTATGGTGTTCTCGTTTAACCACTCGCCGATCATCTCCTCTTTTGCCGTTGCCAAGCGTGAAGAGTACGGCGCAGAAGCCGAGCGTAAATGCTCCCGCATTCTGGCCTTCGCGCACATCATGATGGTGATGACCGTTATGTTCTTTGTGTTTAGCTGTGTGCTGAGCCTGGCGCCCGCCGATCTGGCTTCGGCGAAAGAGCAGAACATCTCCATTCTCTCTTATCTGGCGAACCACTTTAATGCGCCGGTTATCGCCTGGATGGCGCCGATCATTGCGATGATCGCCATCACCAAATCGTTCCTCGGCCACTATCTGGGTGCGCGTGAAGGTTTTAACGGTATGGTGATTAAGTCTCTGCGCAGCAAAGGCAAATCCATCGAAATCAACAAACTGAATAAAATTACCGCGCTGTTTATGCTGTTGACCACCTGGGCCGTTGCCACCTGGAACCCAAGCATTCTGGGCATGATCGAAACCCTGGGCGGGCCAATCATTGCGATGATCCTGTTCCTGATGCCGATGTATGCCATCGCGAAAGTACCGGCAATGCGCAAATACAGCGGCGCTATCAGCAACGTCTTCATCGTGATTATGGGTCTCATCGCCATCTCCGCGATCTTCTTCTCCCTGTTCAGCTAATCTTTTCGCGCCGTCCTGTCGGGCGGCGCATCCCCTATAGCAATGGATAATGCGTCATGATCAGCGTATTCGATATTTTTAAAATCGGTATCGGGCCGTCCAGCTCGCACACCGTTGGTCCGATGAAAGCCGGTAAACAGTTCACAGACGACCTGATTGCTCGTGGCATTTTGCACGACGTAACCCGCGTCGTAGTGGATGTTTATGGCTCTCTCTCCCTGACCGGTAAAGGGCACCATACTGACATCGCGATTATTATGGGCCTGGCGGGGAATCTGCCGGATAGCGTCGATATTGATGCCATTCCGGGTTTTATTCAGGATGTTAATACCCATGGCCGCCTGCAGCTGGCCAACGAAGCGCACGAAGTGGAGTTTCCGGTCGATCAATGCATGAATTTCCATGCGGATAACCTCTCACTGCACGAAAATGGCATGCGTATTACTGCGCTTGCGGGCGAACAGGTGCTCTACAGCCAGACCTATTACTCCATCGGCGGCGGGTTTATCGTTGACGAAGAACACTTTGGCCAGCCCACCAGCGCGCCGGTCGAAGTGCCCTACCCTTACCAAACCGCTGCCGATTTACAGCGTCATTGCCAGGAGACCGGTTTATCGCTCTCCGGGTTGATGATGAAAAACGAGCTGGCGCTGCACAGCAAAGCCGAGCTGGAACAACATCTCGCCCGCGTGTGGGAAGTGATGCAGGGCGGCATAGAACGCGGCATCGCAACGGAAGGGGTATTACCTGGCAAACTGCGCGTTCCGCGCCGTGCCGCTGCGCTGCGCCGTATGCTGGTCAGCAGCGATAAAACCAGCACCGACCCGATGGCCGTGGTTGACTGGATCAATATGTTCGCGCTGGCGGTGAACGAAGAGAACGCCGCCGGTGGGCGCGTGGTGACGGCGCCGACAAACGGTGCGTGCGGGATCGTGCCGGCGGTACTGGCGTATTACGATCGCTTTATCCGTCAGGTTAACGCTAATTCACTGGCGCGTTATTTGCTGGTCGCCAGCGCCATCGGCTCGCTGTATAAGATGAATGCCTCCATTTCCGGCGCGGAAGTAGGCTGCCAGGGAGAAGTCGGCGTCGCCTGCTCCATGGCGGCCGCTGGGCTGGCAGAGTTGTTGGGCGGCAGCCCGGCACAAGTCTGTATCGCCGCGGAAATCGGTATGGAGCACAACCTCGGTCTGACCTGCGACCCGGTAGCCGGCCAGGTGCAGGTGCCCTGTATCGAGCGTAACGCGATTGCTTCGGTGAAAGCGGTCAATGCGGCGCGAATGGCGTTGCGTCGCACCAGTGAACCGCGCGTCTGCCTCGATAAAGTTATCGAAACAATGTATGAAACCGGGAAAGATATGAACGCCAAATACCGTGAAACCTCTCGCGGCGGGCTGGCGATGAAGATCGTTTCCTGCGACTAATCCCGCATCAGATGCCTCGTTTTGCGAGGCATCTTCCTGATTATGCCCTGCTTTATAGCCTCGCCAGGCGTGCGATGATACCCTTAGCGGATGATTTCAAGGAGGGTATCTGTGGCTCATCTGCTCATTGTTGACGCACTCAATCTGATTCGCCGTATCCATGCGGTGCAAGGTTCCCCCTGCGTGGATACCTGCCTGCATGCGCTGGAGCAGTTGATTATCCACAGTCAGCCAACCCATGCCGTCGCGGTTTTTGATGATGAGGCCCGTAATCAGGGCTGGCGCCACCAGTTGCTGCCGGATTACAAAGCGGGCCGCCCTCCCATGCCGGATACCCTACAGACGGAAATGCCATTCCTGCGTGCGGCTTTCGAACAACGCGGGATCCGCTGTTGGGCAACGCCTGGCAACGAAGCCGACGATCTTGCTGCGACGCTGGCGGTGAAAATGGCGCAGGCCGGGCAACAGGCGACGATTGTCTCAACCGACAAAGGCTACTGCCAGTTGCTCTCCCCGACGATCCGCATTCGCGACTACTTTCAGAAACGCTGGCTGGATGCGCCCTTTATTGCTCAGGAGTATGGCGTTACGCCAGAGCAATTACCGGATTATTGGGGCCTGGCGGGGATCAGCAGTTCGAAAGTACCGGGCGTGGCGGGTATCGGTCCGAAAAGCGCAACGCAGTTGCTGAGCACATTTCCAACGCTGGAGGCGCTATACGAAAACCTCGAAGCGGTACCGGAGAAGTGGCGGCAGAAACTGGAAACACACCGGGCGATGGCATTTACCTGCCGGGATGTGGCGCGTCTGCAAACCGATTTGCAACTTGATGGCAATTTACAACAGCTTCGCCTGACGCGCTGAATGCCAGCGGTATATTGCTCGCTTAGCCAGTGAGCGCGCAGGCAGAAACGGCAATTGCCTGAACCATGACGCTCAGGCCTTTTCAACGCCAAATATCAGAATCAGCCATAAAAATAATCCCCCTGTCGATAACCCCGCAGCGGCCATTTACTCCCCTCCACGTGCAGCGTATTTAATATCGCATCCCACCACTACACAGGGTTAACGATGTGAAAATACTCATTGTTGAAAGTGAATTTCTGCACAAGGATACCTGGGTCGGAGCGGCGGTAGCCCGTTTGGCCATTGCGTTACGCCGCCAGAATATTGACGTAATACAATCCACTTCACTCGATGATGGTTACGCCATCATCTCCGCCAATGAAGCCATTGATTGTCTGATGTTCAGCTATCAGATGAACGAAAATGATGAGCATCAGCGCGTTCGCCAGTTGCTGAATAAGCTGCACGAACGTCAGCAAAACGTACCGGTATTCCTGCTCGGAGAGCGTGAAAAAGCCACCGCGCTGATGGATCTGCAACTGGTGGAACTTATCGATGAGTTTGCCTGGATTCTGGAAGATTCCGCCGATTTCATTGCCGGACGCGCGGTTGCAGCAATGACCCGCTACCGCAAACTTTTGTTGCCGCCGCTGTTCTCTGCGCTGGTGAAATACAGCGGCATTCATGAATATTCCTGGGCCGCGCCGGGCCATCAGGGCGGCGTTGGCTTTACTAAAACGCCAGCAGGACGGCTGTACCACGACTATTACGGCGAAAACCTGTTCCGTACCGATATGGGAATCGAGCGGGCATCACTGGGCTCTCTGCTCGACCATACCGGCGCGTTCGGCGAGAGCGAAAAGAACGCCGCGCGGGTGTTTGGCGCCGACCGCTCGTGGTCTGTCGTCGTCGGGACTTCCGGCTCCAACCGTACCATTATGCAGGCCTGTATGACCGATGATGATGTGGTGGTAATTGACCGTAACTGTCATAAATCGATTGAGCAGGGCCTGATCCTCACCGGGGCGAAGCCGGTCTATATGGTGCCAAGCCGTAACCGCTACGGCATCATTGGCCCTATCTATCCGCACGAGATGCAGCCGGAAACGTTGCAGGAAAAAATCCGCACCAGCCCGCTTATCAAAGCGCACACCGCGCATAAACCGTCTTATAGCGTCGTCACGAACTGTACCTATGATGGCGTGTGCTATAACGCTAAAAATGCCCAGACCCTGCTGGAACAAACCTGCGATCGTATTCACTTCGACGAAGCCTGGTACGGTTATGCACGCTTCAACCCGGTGTACAACGATCACTACACCATGCGCGGCGCGCCCGGGGATCATACTGGCCCAACGCTCTTCGCCACCCACTCCACACACAAATTACTGAATGCGCTTTCTCAGGCCTCATACATTCATGTGCGCGAAGGGCGCGGCGTGGTGAATTTTTCACGGTTTAATCAGGCCTATATGATGCATGCCACCACGTCACCGCTGTACGCCATCTGTGCGTCAAACGATATTGCGGTCTCGATGATGGACGGCAACAGCGGTCTGTCTCTCACTCAGGAAGTCATCGACGAGGCTGTTGATTTTCGTCAGGCAATGGCGCGCCTCTACCGCGAGTTTACCAACAACGATGACTGGTTCTTCAAACCGTGGAACAAAGAGAAACTGGTCGATCCACAAACCGGTAAGGAGATAGCCTTTGAAGACGCGCCAGCTGAGCTACTGGGCCACGATCAAAACTGCTGGGTTATGCGTCCGGGAGAAACCTGGCACGGCTTTAAAGATTTGCCGGATAACTGGAGCATGCTGGATCCGATAAAAGTCAGCATTCTGGCGCCCGGAATGGGTGACGATGGTAACCTGCTGGCGGACGGCGTACCCGCAGCGCTGGTCACTGCATGGCTTGGTCGTCACGGTATCGTGCCGACCCGCACCACCGATTTCCAGATAATGTTTCTCTTCTCTATGGGAATTACCCGCGGAAAATGGGGCACGTTAATTAATACGCTGTGCTCCTTTAAACACCATTACGATAGCAATGCGCCGCTATCGCAGGTGATGCCTGAGCTGGTCAATCACTATCCGGCGATCTACGCCGAAATGGGCGTGCGCGATTTAGGCAACAAAATGTTCGGCTGGTTGAAAATCAACAACCCGGGTCGAAGCCTGAATGCTGCCTACGCCTCTCTGCCGGACGCGATGATGACGCCGCGTGAAGCATATCACGCCATTGTCTGCGATAACGTCGAGAGGGTCGCGATTGAAGGTCTGGCAAACCGCATTGCGGCCAACTCCGTTATCCCGTACCCACCCGGAATTCCGATGCTGCTATCCGGGGAAAGCTTTGGTGGCAATACCAGCCCGCAGATTGCCTATTTACGCGCGCTACAATCCTGGGATCATGAGTTTCCTGGCTTTGAACATGAAACCGAAGGCACCGATATTATCAATGGCATGTATCACGTAATGTGCATCAAAGCGTGAGGCAAAAAGGATGACAGTCTCAACAGGAGCCCGTTTATGATCTTCATAATGACGAAAGACATATTCCTTTTTCGGGGTGTGGAGCACCTTTTAAAACAGGAAAAAATAATAAAGATCGCTAAAATTTCGGACATTAATAATCATCTGACTGACGCGTCGAGCAAAGTGATTATTGATGTGTACCATAATAATGTGCTCGACGATAAAACAGTTAACATTTTAAAATCGCTGAACGTGGGCAACATATTTTTACTGGCACCGTTTCGCATTAGTAAAATAAAAACACGCGCCGCGCTTTTTTTCGTGAGCAGAAAAATGCAGTTAGAAAACTGGCTCTCGCTTTTAACCGAGAACAGGATCCTCTCTAACAGACCACAAATAGGATTTTCACACAATCAGTTTAAAATTGTCAGTCACTTTTTAAACCAGGAAGATCCTGACAAAATCGCTTCCACCCTGAATATTTCTGAGCAGACCTTACGCAGCCAAAAATTTAATATCATGCTAAAATTAAAACTCCGAAGAATGAGCGATATTGCGACGCTGAAAATATCGCCCTATTTTTAAACAATTCCTCGCTTTCCAGACCTGCCTGGTTCAGGCAGGTTTTTTATTGAGCGTGTAATTTGCTAAACCGGTGAGCAAGTCCAAAGCAACTCATCCCGCTAATGATAAGTTCAATCCTTACGACCAAATAAAAACATTTTAAATGTACAACACTTCACTTTCAAAGCGACAAACCATTTTTAGTAATAACTTCTGATATTTTATTCTTAGGATTGTTATACCGATTTGATTTTCTTTGCTTTATTATTTTATGCCATATTATGGTGCCCTTATTAGTCACTGCACCCGTTCTTCGGCGGTGATATAGTTATGAGGTCTTATTAAATGAATAGCTAAGGATAGTAATATGAAGAAAACATCATGCATCATTCTCGGTAGCCTGTTATTAATTCCGGCATTAAGCCAGGCGGCTGAAAATAAAAAGCCGGTTAACAGCTGGACATGCGAGGATTTTCTTGCACTGGAGGCATCATTTCAGCCAACGGCTATAGGCTTCGCGGAAGCATTAAATAATAAAGACAAACCTGAAGATGCCGTTATGGATGTTCAGGGAATTACAACCGTAACACCCGCTGTTGTTCAGGCCTGTACTGAAAATAAAAAGGCCAACTTTAAAAGCGAGGTGAAAAAAGAGTGGGAGAAAATTAAAAAGCATCTATAGTTTATAACTCTTCCGTTAAAACCTTTTGCACTCAACGGGAGTGCATACAGGAGCGGATGTCGTCAATTGCAAAAACTCCGCTCCTGTGGTTGTATTTTAAAGGAAACGTATTATTCCACCATCTTTGTCCGGCACCTGAAATGACATACCCACTACATTTCCAGTGGTGGAACTTTTTATTTACAGAAAAATCTTATCCATCTCACCGCTAATAATTATCTGGCAGAGTCTTTTATGCCTGCTACGCTTTCATTTCTGCTGAGTAATTTGCTTATTCGTATTCATGGAGTGAGAGAATGAGACTTTGTAGTCGTACGCCATGCGTGGTGGTTTTAACAGAAAGGGATGTTGAGGCTAAAATCAATGATAACCCGCCGCTGGCATTACCAGCAAACCATCTGACACTCCTTTCCTGTGATAATAACATTATTGATTTATCATCCTTCAACAAAGAACTGGTCGCGCATATCAGCAAACCTGTACTGAATGATTACCTGCAATTTTTGAATAAGGATTTAACGCAGGTTAGCCCGTGGCCCAGACTTGCTGTGCCCGTAATCTCCTGCTATTGCCGAACGCCCGAAGTGTTTCGTCAGGCTGCGCTACATAGCATACTGCAAACCACTGAAAGCTGTGAAATTGAGAGAACCCGTGCTTTACTGTTCACCGAGCTTTCCCTGTTTCTTGATCATCCCCGGTTTATTGCGTTGTTAATGCATATGCTAAGACGCAGCGCAAAAGATAGCGTTTACCAAATTATCCAAAATGATGTTCATAAAGAGTGGAGTTTAAGCCAGGTGGCTAGCGCGCTTTGCCTTAGCCCAAGCCTGTTGAAAAAGAAACTCAAAAATGAAAACACCAGTTATAGCCAGATAATTACCGACTGCCGAATGCGCTACGCGGTTCAACAGCTATTAATGGCGGATAAAAATATATATCAGATTTCTCAACTGTGTGGTTATCGTAGTACTTCATATTTCATTTCAGTATTTAAGGCATTTTATGGCACGACACCATTGCATTATATTTCACAATATCGCCAGTAATATTTCCCGGCAGATATTGTTGCAACATTAGCTCTAATAGTATCGGCAACAGATATACCCCACTGGGCAATCTAAAATTACACGTTCTGCGCGGTATTATTTCCCCTGAATCACCTTCAGGAGAATGATTATGACGACCGACGTCGATGCGCACAAAGTGGGCCTGATCCCCGTTACTCTGATGGTTTCCGGGAATATTATGGGATCGGGCGTTTTTCTGTTACCCGCCAATCTGGCCGCTACCGGCGGTATTGCCATCTACGGATGGCTCGTTACCATTACCGGCGCATTAGCGCTGTCGGTGGTCTACGCCAAAATGTCGTTCCTCGATCCCAGCCCCGGCGGTTCTTATGCCTACGCTCGCCGCTGTTTTGGCCCCTTTTTAGGCTATCAAACCAACGTTCTCTACTGGCTTGCCTGCTGGGTGGGGAACATCGCGATGGTGGTGATTGGAGTCGGTTATTTGAGTTACTTCTTTCCGATCCTCAAAGATCCTATGGTATTGACCGTGACCTGCGTCGTCATACTGTGGATTTTTGTTCTTTTGAATATCGTCGGGCCAAAAATGATCACCCGCGTACAGGCTGTGGCCACCGTACTGGCGCTGATCCCGATAGTCGGTATCGCCGTTTTTGGCTGGTTCTGGTTTCGTGGGGAAACCTATATGGCCGCCTGGAACGTTAGCGGGCTCAATACCTTCGGCGCCATCCAGAGTACGCTAAATGTCACGCTGTGGTCCTTTATTGGCGTCGAAAGCGCATCGGTTGCCGCTGGCGTGGTGAAAAATCCAAAACGTAATGTGCCTATCGCCACTATCGGCGGGGTACTGATCGCCGCCGTCTGTTACGTGTTGTCGACGACCGCCATCATGGGAATGCTCCCCAATGAGACCCTGCGCGACTCAGCGTCCCCTTTCGGCGATGCGGCGCGTATGGCGCTGGGGAACACCGCAGGGGCAATTGTCTCGTTCTGCGCGGCGGCGGGTTGTCTTGGCTCGCTCGGTGGCTGGACGCTGCTGGCGGGTCAGACCGCTAAAGCGGCGGCTGACGACGGCCTGTTTCCTCCCCTTTTCGCTCGCGTGAACAAAGCCGGTACGCCAGTCGTCGGGCTGGTTATCGTCGGCGTATTGATGACTATCTTCCAGTTCAGCAGCATCTCTCCAAACGCGGCAAAAGAGTTTGGCCTGGTTTCATCCGTTTCCGTAATCTTTACCCTTGTGCCTTATCTTTATACTTGTGCAGCGTTGCTGTTGCTTGGTCACGGCCACTTCGGTAAAGCGCGGCCTGTGTATCTGCTGCTGACCTTTATTGCCTTTATCTACTGCATCTGGGCCGTTGTCGGCTCCGGCGCGAAAGAGGTGATGTGGTCGTTCGTCACGCTGATGATCATCACCGCTTTGTATGCCCTGAACTACAACCGCATTCATAAAAATCCCTACCCACTGGATGCTCCGGTGGATAAGGCATGAATTAAGAGAGTTATTCCGTCGAAACCAGCAACGTTAGCGGTTGTATAAGAACGGGAGCACCCGCCATACGGCAAAGTGATAAAGCGGAGAACTGAAATGACAAAGGCCTGAATCATTGCTGATTCAGGCCTTCTGAATAGTGGCGGAACGGACGGGACTCGAACCCGCGACCCCCTGCGTGACAGGCAGGTATTCTAACCGACTGAACTACCGCTCCGCTGTGTTCCCGTTAGGGGAACGAGGCGCATATTACGTATTGCGCCTGGTGTCGTCAACGCTTTTTCTTCTGTTTCTAATCATTTGCTGCAAAAATCATCTATGCAGCAAATATTCATACATAAGTACCTGATTTAGCCGCGCCACAGGCAACTTCCGCCCTTTTTCTGCACCAAATCCAGGCGTGATTCATGGGCTGCGAGCTCGTCATCACTGGCTAAAACAACGCGCAGCTTACTGGCAGCGCGGACAACGCGTTGGATCCCCATTTCTCCCATCTGAGACTGCCCTTCGCCTTCCATCGAAAATTTCATCGATGTCTGGCCGCCGGTCATCATCAGATACACATCAGCGAGGATCTGGGCATCGAGTAACGCCCCGTGCAGCGTACGTTTGCTGTTGTCGATTTCGTAACGAGAACAGAGCGCATCGAGGCTGTTGCGCTTGCCCGGAAACATTTTACGCGCCAGCGCCAGACTATCGGTGACCTTACAGAACGTGTCGGTCTTTGGGATCCCGCGTTTCAGCTTGCCGAACTCATAGTCCATAAAGCCGATATCAAACGATGCGTTATGGATCACCAGCTCTGCGCCGCGAATATAATCAATAAATTCATCGGCGATATCGGCGAACGTGGGTTTATCCAGCAGGAATTCATCGGCAATACCGTGAACGCCAAACGCTTCGGGATCGACCAGCCGATCGGGCTTCAGGTAGATATGATAGTTATTGCCGGTGAGTCGTCGGTTGACGACTTCTACCGCGCCGATTTCAATAATTTTGTGCCCTTCATAGTGGGCGCCGATCTGGTTCATACCGGTGGTTTCGGTATCGAGGACGATCTGTCGTGTAATTGCAGTGCTCATAGCGGCCATTTATGTCAGACTTGTCGTTTTCAACTCAGGAAGTCTACCAGAGATGCTTAAACAGGTAGAAATTTTCACCGACGGATCTTGTCTCGGTAACCCAGGTCCTGGCGGTTACGGCGCCATCTTACGCTATCGCCAGCATGAAAGAACCTTCAGCGCAGGTTATCGTCTGACGACCAACAACCGCATGGAATTGATGGCCGCTATCGTGGCGCTGGAAGCATTAAAAGAGCATTGCGAAATTGTGCTCAGCACCGACAGCCAGTATGTGCGCCAGGGGATTACCCAGTGGATCCACAACTGGAAAAAGCGCGGCTGGAAAACCGCAGAGAAAAAACCGGTGAAGAATGTCGATCTCTGGCAGCGGCTGGATGCAGCGCTCAGCCAGCATCAAATCAAATGGGAATGGGTCAAAGGCCATGCCGGGCACCCGGAAAACGAGCGCTGCGATGAGCTGGCGCGAGCGGCAGCGATGAACCCGACACAGGAAGATGTTGGTTATCAGCCAGAGGCTTAAGACTGGCGCGTTGCGCCAACAGCCTGGCGCACTGGGGTTTTATTACGGCTCTGCTTCATCGGGTTGAACGTCAACGGAATGGTGCGTTTGCGGGCGACGATCAACTGCATGCACCCCAATGCGGGTAAATGCGAGCTAAGCAGTTTACCGCCCTGCTTCGTCCATGGCAGCACGCGAAAACGGCTATAATGTAACACTTCGAAATTGAGCAGTGATAACCAGTCGAACTGGCGCATCAGAGTAAACATGCGGCTTTTGACGGCTGGCGAGCGGCGGGCAAACGGTACGGCCTTCGCCAGGCCGAGCAGGCTAATCGGATTAAAGCCGCTCATCACCAGCCAGCCGTCGTCAATCAGCACACGATCCACTTCCTGCAATAAACGGTGCGGATCGGTACACCAGGAAAGCGTGTGCGCCAGCAGGCAGGCATCAACGGATTTTTCCGCAAAGGGCAGATGCAGCGGATCGGCACGAACCTGCATTGGCTCGCCAGCCAGGGAAACATTCACCTGATGGGAAACAGCACAACTTTCGGCATTGATTTCCGCGCTGAGATTGCCGATCTTAAGCAAATGAAAACCATACATTTTTGCAAACCAGGGCTTGAGTTCTCCTTCCAGCGCCTCACGGTAATATGCGCCTTTGGGTAAATCATTCCAGCTTACGGGTGCTACGAATGTCTGAGGAGTCCTTGCCGGTTTCATCACCACCTTCCGCTCCGCTTTGAGAGGTATTTTATGAATCTTAACAGTATTCCCGCCTTCCAGGATAACTACATCTGGGTACTGAACAATGATAACGGACGCTGCCTGATTGTCGATCCGGGCGAAGCCGCGCCGGTGCTGCAAACCCTTGAAGAGAAACAATGGCAGCCGGAAGCCATCTTCTTAACACATCATCATAATGACCACGTTGGCGGCGTGAAAGAGCTGCGCCAGCGGTATCCCGACGTTGTGGTGTACGGGCCCGCAGAGACGCAAGATAAAGGTGCTACGCATATTGTTGCTGATGGCCAGGTCGTTTCTGTTTTGGGGCACGAATTCTCTATATTCGCCACGCCCGGTCACACTTTAGGACATATCTGTTTCTTCAGCTTTCCTTATCTATTTTGCGGCGACACGCTCTTTTCCGGCGGATGCGGCAGGCTTTTCGAAGGTACGGCAACCCAGATGTATCAATCGTTTTGTAAGATAAACGACCTTCCGGATGAGACGGTCATTTGTTGCGCACATGAATACACTTTAGGAAATATGAAGTTTGCAATCAGTATCCTGCCGGGGGATCCTGTACTTAACGAATACTATCGAGAAGTGAAGGAGTTACGTGCAAAAAATCAAAAAACACTACCCGTAATTCTGAAAAACGAGCGTCGAATTAATTTATTTTTACGAACCAAAGATATTGATTTAATTGATGTAATTAACAAAGAAACAAATTTGCAACACCCTGAAGAGCGTTTCGCATGGTTACGGGCAAAGAAAGATAACTTCTGATATTTCCTGGTTGCCTTTTCTGAGCTGCGCCGTTATTATCGCTCGTCTTTTAAGCAACTACTATTGACACACACATGAAGGCAAAAGCGATATTATTCGCCTCTGTCCTGCTCGTGGGGTGCCAGGCGTCTAAGCACGACGGCACGGTCCAACAGCACGCACAGAGCCTTTCTGCAGCTGGTCAAGGGGAAGCAGGGAAGTTTACTAGTCAGGCGCGGTGGATGGACGATGGAACATTTGCCGCCCAGGATAACAGTGACTTGTGGACCTCCATTAGCGACGAGCTAAAGATGGGAATTCCGGAAAATGCCCGGATTCGCGAACAGAAACTGAAGTATTTAAGCAATAAGAGCTATCTCCACGATGTAACTTTACGGGCAGAGCCGTATATGTACTGGATAGCAGGGCAAGTTAAAAAACGTAACATGCCCATGGAACTGGTACTACTACCCATAGTGGAGAGCGCTTTTAACCCACACGCGACGTCTGGCGCCAATGCCGCAGGCATTTGGCAGATCATTCCGAGCACTGGGCGAAATTATGGTTTAAAACAGACACGCAGCTACGATGCTCGTCGTGACATTGTGGCGTCTACAACAGCCGCACTCGACATGATGCAGCGTCTGAATCGTATGTTCGACGGCGACTGGTTACTGACCGTTGCCGCCTATAACAGCGGCGAAGGGCGTGTACTGAAGGCAATGAAAGCGAACAAAGCACGGGGTAAACCCACTGATTTTTGGTCGCTCTCACTGCCGCAGGAAACCAAAATTTACGTGCCGAAAATGCTGGCATTGAGCGATATTCTCAAGAACAGCAAGCGTTATGGCGTTAATTTGCCAACGCCGGACGAAAGTCGTGCCCTGGCGCGAGTCAGATTGAGCAGCCCGGTTGAAGTTGCTCAACTGGCGGAAATGGCTGGCATCTCTGTGAACAAGCTGAAAACCTTTAACGCTGGCGTTAAAGGTTCCACGCTCGGTTCCGTTGGGCCACAGTACGTGATGGTACCGAAGAAACACGCCGATCAACTGCGTGAATCTCTGGCCTCCGGCGAAATCGCCGCTGTACAGCCAACCCTGGTGGCGGAGAACACCCCGCTGACCAGTCGCAGCTACAAAGTTCGTTCAGGCGACACGCTTTCAGCGATTGCCTCACGCCTCGGCGTGACCACGAAGGATCTCCAGCAGTGGAATAACCTTCGCGGCGCAAACCTGAAAATCGGTCAGAACCTGACGGTTGGCGCAGGCAGCAGTGCGCAGCGTCTTGCCCGCAACAGCGACAGCATTACGTATCGCGTGCGCAAAGGTGATTCGCTATCGAGTATCGCAAAACGTCACGGCGTTAATATCCAGGATGTAATGCGCTGGAACAACGATACGGATAATTTGCAGCCTGGGGATCAACTGACGCTCTTTGTGAAAAACAGCGCCACGCCGGATTCCTGATTTAAGCCAATTAAAAAAGCACCGTTCCCCACGGTGCTTTTTTTTTGCCTTTTCGCCGTGTTACTTCCCGGCTTTGCCAGGGCTAAACTCCACCAGCAGTGGGTTATGATCCGACGCGCGGGTCACCAGGACTGAAGCTTCCTCCACGTTTAACCCGCGGTAAAAGATAAAATCGAGCGGTCGACCAAAGGCACGCCGGCGATTGTCGTCGGTAAAGCGCACCTGCCGCAGAGACATATCCCGGGTGAAGCGGTACAGAGCATTCATGCGCGGACGGCTCCAGGCATTAAAATCGCCGGCCATGATCACCGGCCCGTGATGACGCAATATCTGATCGCCAATTGGCAGTAATTGCTTGCTGTAAACGTCCACGCCAAGGCTGAAATTCACCGCATGCACATTTACGACCATCAGATTGCGTAAATCAGGCAACGGGTAAACAGTGACTAACGCCGATTTTGCCAGACGTAAGATCGGCTCACGTTCGCGTAGCGGGCAGCAATAAACCGGATGCGCCGAGGAAAGGGTCATTACTCCCGAAGGGTGCTGCGGTAAAACAAAGGCGGGAACCTGATCAGCCGCAAGATAGTTAGTGGTCGCAAACCGGACCAGCTCCGGCGTGGTTTGCGCTTCCTGCAGTAAAACCAGATGCGCATCTTTACCAAAATTTTGCAGTACCGACAGCCACTCCGCGCGCTGCTGCTTGAAAATATTCCACACCAGAACGCGAATTTTTTCGTCGCTGCTTAGCGGAACGCCTGCGGGCAGCGCCTTGCCAATACTCGCGAAAGACCCCGGCGGTAAGATTCGCTCCGCGGGTTGTCCGGCAACATATCGCATGGCATAGGTATTTTTTGGCACTTTCGGCTTCAAACCTCTTTGATATCCGCCCCAACATCGGGTGGTCATTCAGTTATAGGGATTTTAACACCGAGTTTCAACGTTCAATCACCAGAAAAATGCCCTGTTCTGGTGAGTAAGTACTCAGTGACATCACTAATGAATAGCCGTCGTGGCACCCTCTCTGGCAACATGGTTAAATAACTTATGGATGAAAAATATCGTTGAAATGTTGCTACAGAGGCAATAATGAAAACCACCTCAGAAGAACTCGCCATTTTTGTTGCCGTTGTTGAAAGCGGCAGCTTCAGCCGGGCAGCGGAACGCCTGGGACAAGCCAACTCGGCCATCAGCCGCGCGGTAAAGAAGCTGGAAAATAAGCTTGGGGTTAATTTGCTTAATCGCACCACGCGCCAGCTCAGCCTGACCGAAGAAGGCGAGCGCTACTTTCGGCGCGTACAAAACGTATTGCAGGAGATGGCGGCAGCAGAAACCGAGATCATGGAGACCAACTCCACGCCCAGCGGTATGTTACGCATCGACGCAGCAACACCTGTGGTGCTGCATTTTTTGATGCCGTTGATAAAACCGTTTCGCGAGCGCTATCCGGAAATCAAACTGTCGCTGGTCTCCAGTGAAACTTTTATCAACCTGATCGAACGTAAAGTGGATGTTGCGATCCGCGTAGGCAAACTGACCGATTCCAGCCTGCGCGCCCGTCCGCTGTTTAAAAGCTATCGCAAAATTATCGCTTCGCCGGAATATATTGCTCGCCACGGAAAACCGGAAACGGTGGAAGAATTAAGCAATCACGTCTGCCTTGGTTTTACCGAGCCGGTTTCGCTTAACGTCTGGCCCATTGCCGCTGCCGATGGTCAACTGTATGAAGTAACACCTGATATTGCGTCGAACAGCGGTGAAACGCTAAAACATTTATGCCTGAGCGGAAATGGCATTGCCAGCCTGTCGGACTATATGATCGACAAAGAACTGGCAAGTGGGGAGCTAGTTGATTTGCTGGCGGATAAGCGTCTGCCGGTGGAAATGCCTTTCAGCGCCGTCTACTACAGCGACCGGGCAGTGAGCACCCGCATCCGCGCTTTTATCGATTTTGTCAGCGAGCATTTACCGCAGACAGGAGAGAAGTAATAACGGGAGCACAGGCTCCCGTTGTTCCATCGCTTAATCCCAGTTCGGCGCAAGCCCTTCCGGGCTGACCAGGCGATCATTGCAATCCAGCTCGGCAATTGCCGCTTTGTCTGCTGCATCCAGTTTGAGTGTCTGCGACTGTAGGTTACTGGCAAGGTTTTCACGCTTAGTGGAAGACGGGATCACTGCATAACCTTCCCCCATCGCCCAAGCCAGGATCACCTGTGCTGGCGTAGCGTTATGTTTCTGCGCGATACGGCCAATCACTTCATCTTTCAGCGCCTTACCATAAGCCAGCGTCATGTAAGAGGTGATATGAATACCGTGCTGTTTCGCCCAGTCAACCACTTTGCGGTTTTGCAGATACGGCGAGAGTTCAATCTGGTTGGTCGCGATATTCTCTGCTCCCACCGCCGCAATCGCTTCTTCCATCAAGGGGATGGTGAAGTTAGATATACCAATCTGACGGGTCAGACCCTGCGCTTTTGCCTTCATCAGCTCCAGCATAGAGACTGCAACCGGTACTTCTGCGCCTGGAGACGGCCAGTGGATCAGCGTCAGATCAACATAATCAGTGCCCAGTTTTTTCAGGCTCTCTTTCAGGCTTGGGATCAGCTTTGCTTCACCCAGATTTTCCGTCCAGATCTTGGTGGTGATAAACAGCTCTTCACGCGCCACACCGCTTTCAGCAAGTGCTTTACCAATCGCTTCTTCATTACCGTAAATCTGTGCGGTATCAATCACGCGATAACCCAATTCAAGGGCATTTTTTACCGAAGCGATCACCGCTTCATCCGTTAAACGGAAGGTACCCAGACCAAATGCAGGGATAGACATAAAAATTCCTCTTTCGTCGCTTACTAAGTCAGTGCGCAGATTATTACCAGGCGCCGGGTAAGGAAAAAGAGCATAAAAAGCAGAGGATTTTTGCCTGAGAAGCAATAGTTCGGCGGGAACACGCGCGCTGAGTAACTTGCATTTTGATAGTTACTATGTCACCGTGAGCGCAATGACACAGCAAATTTCCAGGCCAGATAATGAAAAATGAACCGCTTTGCACTGCTCCCTGCCCCATCGCCCGCAGTCTGGGACGCATTGGCGATAGCTGGAGCATGATAATCCTGCGCGACGCGTTTGCCGGTTTCACGCGCTTTGATGAGTTCCAGAAAAGCACCAACGTTGCTCCGAATATTCTCTCTCGCCGCCTGAAAGAACTGGTGGATGACGGATTACTGGAAAAGGTGAGCTATAGCAACACGCCACCACGTTACGAATACCATTTGACGCAGCTCGGACGCGACTTCCGCCCGGTGATCCTTGCGCTGGCTGAATGGGGAAATCGCCACTTTTCCCCGGAAGGGGCACAAATTCAGCTGGTTGAACGTGAAACACAGCGCCAGGTCCAGGCAATCCTGGTAGATAAAGCGACCGGTGAGCCCATCACGCCGGAGAAATACACCCTGGTTCCAGGCCCTGCGGCATCACCGATGATCCACTACCGCCACGACTATCTGCTACGAAAACGGGCTGGCGATAACACGCAGAAATTCGTACCGCAACACTATGCGAGCCGCGATCATGACGTTGAATAAAAAGAAAAAAATGCTGGTGCTGATAGCACTGACGGCAGGGTTGTTGGCGGGTGCAAGCTACGGCGTTTACTGGTGGCAAAGCGGGCGTTTTATTCAGTCGACTGATGATGCCTATGTCGGTGGGGATATCAGTGCCATTTCCAGCAAAGTTTCCGGCTATATCCAGCAGATCGCGGTTCAGGACAATATGTTAGTGAAGAGAGGCGATCTGTTGATCCGTCTTGACGATCGCGACTACCAGGCCGCCGTTGAACAGGCCATTGGTGAAGTTGCCGCCCAGCAGGCCGCGCTGGCCGACATTGATGCCACCCGACAATTGCAAATGGCCACCATTGAAGGTTCGGCCGCTTCTCTGACGGCAGCCAGAGCCGTTACGGAAAAGTCCGCAAACGACAATCGCCGCTATAACGCGCTGGTGATGTCCAGTGCCGTTTCCGCCCAGGTGCGGGAAAATGCCTCTGCGGATTATCGTCGCGCCCGTGCGGAAGAGAGCAAAGCGCAGGCGGATACGACGGTCGCTGAACGCCAGTTATTAGTGCTGAACGCCAAAGAAAAACAGACGCAAGCCGCGCTGGTACAAGCGCAGGCCAGCCTTGCGATAGCACGATTAAATCTCAGTTATATCGAAATTCGGGCACCGTTTGATGGCGTGATCGGTAACCGTCGAGCGTGGTCCGGCTCCTTCGTCAACAGCGGAACGCAATTGCTTTCGCTGGTTCCCGCTGACGGTTTATGGATTGATGCCAATTTTAAAGAGAGCCAGTTGGCGCATATGCGTCCAGGGCAAAGCGCCACTATCGTGGCCGATGTTTTGCCGGGTCATATTTTCCATGGCCATGTTGCCAGCGTTTCACCGGCAACTGGCTCGCGGTTTAGCATTCTCCCGGCAGAAAATGCTACCGGAAATTTCACCAAAATCGTTCAGCGTGTTCCTGTACGTATCGCGCTGGAAGGTGATGCGGCGAAACTTGATGTATTGCGTCCGGGGCTTTCTGTCGTCGTCACTGTTGATGAAAAGAGCTCGCAATGAGCAGCACTGGCACAATACCGCTGTCACAAGGCATTTCAATGCCGGTCGGCCAGAAAGTGTTTGCCTTCGCCAGCATGTGCGTGGGCATGTTCATCGCGCTTATTGATATTCAGATTGTTTCAGCTTCACTGCGGGACATTGGCGGTGGACTCTCTGCTGGCGACGATGAAACGGTGTGGGTCCAGACCAGTTACCTGATCGCAGAAATCATCATTATTCCTCTCTCCGGCTGGCTGGCACGGGTTATGTCAACACGCTGGCTGTTTGCCGCTTCTGCGGCCGGTTTCACCGTGATGAGCCTGCTGTGCGGCTGGGCATGGAATATTCAAAGCATGATCGCTTTCCGCGCCCTGCAAGGCCTGGCGGGTGGTTCAATGATCCCACTGGTTTTTACGACAGCGTTTGCTTTTTTCCAGGGTAAACAACGTGTCATCGCCGCGGCAACGATTGGCGGCCTGGCATCGCTGGCGCCGACTCTTGGCCCAACGGTCGGTGGCTGGATAACCGAAAATTTTAACTGGCACTGGCTTTTTTTTATCAACATTCTGCCCGGAATTTACATCACCGTTGCGGTTCCGCTATTGGTAAAAATCGATACGCCTGACCCTTCGCTTCTGCGCGGAGCTGATTACCTGAGCATTATCCTGCTCGCCGTTTCACTGGGGTGCCTGGAGTACACCCTTGAGGAAGGGCCACGCTGGGGTTGGTTTGATGATACAACGCTGGCGACTACCGGCTGGATAGCGTTGCTGTGTGGCATTGCTTTTATTGTGCGTACCCTTCGTCATGCGCAACCGGTGATGGATCTTCGGGCATTGCAGGACAGAACCTTTACGCTGGGCTGCTATTTCTCGTTTATGGCAGGGGTCGGCATCTTTGCTACGATCTATTTAACTCCGCTGTTTCTTGGGATGGTTCGCGGTTACAGCGCGCTGGAAATCGGTCTGGCGGTTTTTTCTACCGGTTTGTTCCAGGTGCTCTCGATACCGTTTTATGCCTGGCTGGCCAACCGTGTTGATTTACGCTGGCTGTTAATGGCGGGGTTGCTGGGATTTGCGGTTTCGATGTACAGCTTTATTCCTCTCACCCATGAATGGGGAGCGCAGGAGCTGCTGTTGCCGCAGGCATTTCGCGGGCTGGCGCAACAGTTTGCCGTCGCACCAACGGTCACACTTACGCTGGGTAGTCTGCCGCCCACGCGCCTGAAACTGGCATCCGGGCTGTTTAATTTGATGCGCAACCTCGGTGGCGCCATTGGTATCGCCCTGTGCGGCACAGTGATCAATGACCGAACCAATTTTCACTATAGCCGCCTTGCCGATCATCTCAATAACGCCAGCCTTCCAGTGACGGATTTCATTCAAAACAGTACCAACCGGTTGATGAGCCAGGGCGTTTCGCCGGAAATAGCCAACAGTGCCGCACTGAAAAATCTTTCGGCATTAGCGATGCGGGAGGCGCGGACACAGGCTTTCTCGGATGCATTCTGGTTAATTATGCTGGGTTTTTTGATTGCTGCGTTGCTTGTTCCATTCATGAAAAAGCCGCAGACACCATGATAGTTCAGGAGAAAGAGTTATGAGCGTTCCAACAAAGCGCGTCGTCGTGACAGGAATGGGGATCGTCAGCCCACTTGGCTGCGGCGTGTCGCATGTCTGGCAAGCATTATTGCAGGGAAAATCTGGGATCTCCCGACTCGATGAGGAGATCGTGGAAGATATTGCCTGTAAAGTTGCGGGACAGGTTCCTTCCATTGAAGATGATCCGCTACATGGATTCGATCCCTCAGTAGCGATCCCATCAAAGGAACGGAAAAAAATGGATCGCTTTATAGAATTTGCGATGGTGGCGGCGCAGGAAGCGCTCTCTCAGGCGGATTGGTTTCCAGAAGATCAAGCTGAAAGAGACCGCACCGCAACAGTGATTGCTACCGGTATTGGCGGTTTCAATGAGATCGCTAATGCCGTACGCACCACTGATACTCGCGGGCCGCGCCGTCTTTCCCCCTTTACCATCCCTTCCTTTCTCGCCAACCTGGCTGCTGGTCACGTTTCTATTGCCCACGGTTTTCGTGGTCCGATTGGCGCGCCTGTTACTGCCTGCGCAGCAGGAGCGCAGGCAATTGGCGATGCAGCACGAATGATTCGCGCCGGTGAAGCGGATATTGCACTGTGCGGCGGAAGCGAGGCCGCGATCCACCGTGTCAGTCTTGGCGGTTTTGCTGCGGCAAAAGCATTATCCAGCAGTTTTAATGATCACCCCGAGGCGGCATCACGGCCTTTTGATCGCGATCGTGACGGTTTTGTGATGGGAGAAGGTTCAGGTATCGTCGTTATTGAATCTCTGGAGCACGCTCTGGCGCGAGGCGCTACGCCGCTGGCGGAATTGGTCGGATATGGTACCAGTGCCGATGCACATCATCTCACTGCCGGGCCAGAAGATGGTAACGGCGCGCGTCGGGCGATGGAAGCAGCTATTAAGCAGGCAGGTATTAGCCCGACAGATATTCAGCATATTAATGCCCATGCCACGTCAACGCAGGTTGGAGATAAAGGGGAGCTGGCCGCGATTAAAAGCGTGTTTGGAACACATCAGGTAGCCATTACTTCAACGAAATCGGCAACCGGTCACCTGCTCGGAGCGGCGGGAGGAATTGAAGCGATCTTCACCATTCAGGCATTGCGTGAGCAGGTTGTTCCGCCAACATTGAATCTGCATCACCCGGATGATGAAGCCGTGGGGCTTCATCTGGTTGCGCTTACTGCACAGCCTCAGCGTATGCACTATGCGTTATCAAATGGGTTTGGTTTTGGTGGCGTAAACGCCAGCTTACTGCTGAAACGCTGGGAGTAACATAAAGGGCATGATTGCCCTTTTTTACGCGATCAACAGACGAAAAAAAACCGTATCTCTTACGAGATACGGTTTCAAATAAGTGGCGGAACGGACGGGACTCGAACCCGCGACCCCCTGCGTGACAGGCAGGTATTCTAACCGACTGAACTACCGCTCCACCGAATTTCTTTACAACCACCGGTTTGTTGCCCCGGTTTGA